>Ga0209239_1000935_pt1 | contig 17130 bp, 14 predicted proteins | sample GraSoi013_2_20cm_FD_185824 | JGI IMG/M metagenome (GOLD analysis project Ga0209239, IMG submission 185824) | Grasslands soil microbial communities from the Angelo Coastal Reserve, California, USA - Sample 10_02_2013_2_20cm (SPAdes) (version 2) | ecosystem: Environmental > Terrestrial > Soil >...
GAGGGCGCCTTTTTCGTTCACCACAATCCCGATGATCTCAACATCATCTGGTGGATCAAGTTCCTTAAGCACCTCCTCCGAGTCCGCCATCTGAGGCACCACCGCAGGCGATACAAACGACACGGCATCGACGCGCTTGAACCCCGCGCTGATCAAGGCCTTCAGGTAGTCAATCTTGATGTATGTAGGAATCTGCCCCTTCAACCCCTGCCACGCATCCCGCGGACATTCAATGATTTTGACAGATTCGGACATCGTAAATGTTTTGTTCAATCGGCAATCGGCAATCGGCAACGGCAATCGGCAATCGGCAATCAACAATCAAAAATGATGCAGCTACCTACGTCTGCAACACTCCCACCTTAAACTCCGGCACATCGGGATTCAACGCAGCAGCCTCGAGCGCGAGCACGATGGCATCCCGCGTCCCCACCGGATCGATTATCTTGTCAATCCACAAGCGTGCTGCGCCGTACCGGGGATCAGTCTGCTCCTCATAAGTCTTCTTGACGGACTCAAACAGTTCCTTGCGCTCATCGTCGCTCAATTGTTTTCCGCTGCGCTCCAGTTGCTTGATCTTGATTTCCACTAGTGTGCCTGCGGCGGACTCGCCGCTCATCACCGCATAGCGCGCCGTGGGCCAGGCAAAAACGAATCGGGGATCGTAAGCCTTGCCACACATGGCGTAGTGCCCCGCGCCGAATGATCCGCCGATGATCACCGTAATTTTTGGCACCACCGAGTTCGACACTGCATTCACCATTTTTGCGCCAGCCTTGATGATTCCGCTCCACTCCGCGTCGCGTCCCACCATGAAACCGTTCACATCGTGAAAAAAAACCAGCGGGACGAGGCCTTGATTGCAATCCATGATGAAGCGTGCCGCCTTTTCCGCGGACTCGGTGTAGATCACGCCGCCAAACTCGATTCGTTTCCGGCCTTCATGATCTGTCTGCTGGGCATGCAATTTCTGATTGGCAACAATGCCCACGGCGAAGCCGCCAATCCTCGCGTAGCCGCAGATCACGGTCTTGCCGTACTCGGGTTTGTATTCGTCGAAGCGGCTGCCGTCCACGATACGGGCGAGAATTTCTTTCATGTCGTAGGGACGCGCCGGCGAAGAATCGTAAATACCGTAAATCTCTTCCGCCGCCATTGCCGGTTCCACAGGCTTTTTGCGATGCCATGGCGACTGCCGCCGGTATCCCCACTTCTCCACGATGGACCGGATCTCCGCCAGACAAGCTTCATCATTGGCTGCACGGAAATCCACCGTCCCGCTGATCGCCGAGTGCATAGCCGCGCCACCCAATTCTTCCGCCGAAATCTTTTGCCCGATGGCTGCCTGCACCAACGCCGGACCAGCGAGAAAGAGCCCGCTGCCATCCGTCATCAGCACGTGATCACACATCACGGGGAGATATCCGCCGCCTGCCACGCACATCCCCATGATGGCCGCGATCTGCGAAATTCCCATCGCCGACATCACCGCGTTGTTGCGGAAGACGCGTCCGAAGTCATCGGTATCAGGAAACACATCTTCTTGCAGCGGCAGAAATACTCCCGCGGAATCGACCAGGTAGATGGTTGGAATATGATTCTCGATGGCAATGTTCTGCGCCCGAATCACTTTCTTCGCCGTCATGGGAAAGAAAGCGCCCGCCTTTACCGTGGCGTCATTGGCAATGATCATCACCAGCCGGGTATGAATTCGTGCCAGGCCGGTAATCACTCCTGCTGCCGGCGCGCCGCCAGCAGGAGTGATTATCCCGTTAGCGGCGTAGGTCGCAAGTTCGAAAAAAGTCCCGGGATCGACCAGCAGTTTGATACGTTCTCGCGCGGTGAGACGCCCTTTGCTGTGCTGATTCTCAATCGCTTTCTGCCCGCCTCCCTCAGAAATCTTCTCTTCTTCGTTGTGGATTTGCGAAACCAGGTCGGCCATGAAGCGCATATTGGCTTCAAAGCGCGCAGAAGTGGGATCCACTCGCGTTTCAAGGACGGTGGAAGTCTCAGGTGCGCTGGATTCAATACGGTCGGCCATGAGGAACAGTCAGAAACTGTTTACGGTATACCACCGACGCGAGGCACACAAGTTAGCCGCAGCGCCGGCCGCCCCGCCAGCGGATAGTGGCAAGTGACTAGTGGCTAGTGATCAGTGCTGGCAATTCGTGCACGCAGTATTGCACCGGATCCTCGACGATCGCGTCCACTAATCCAACTCGCAGCGCATGGCTCGCAGTGATCTGCTCTGCCGCCACAAACATTTGGAGCGCGGTGCTTTTCCCCACCAGCCGCGGGAGCCGCTGGGTTCCACCCCAACCGGTAATCAATCCAAGAGCGGCTCCTCGATGTCCAAAAATCGCATTGCGTGAAGCAATCCGCCGATGGCATGCCAGCGCCAAGTCGAGTCCTCCACCCATGCAATATCCGGAAATCGTCGCGCATACGAGAGCAGGGAAGGACTCGACCGAATTCATCAGGCGCTGACCCATTTGAGAAAATTCGATACCGGACGGTCCGCTCAAAGCTGCGATCTCGTGGAGATCCGCTCCCGCTGAAAAAAAGTTTTGATTTCCCGTGATGATCAGCGCCCGCACCTGCCCCGCAAGTGCGTCCAGCGAGGTCATCAGCTCCATCACGCATGCTGTCGTCAGCCGGTTCATGCCGTCGTCCGACCGCAGGCGCAACACGTGATTGCCATTGATTTGTTCGATGTTTAAAAGTTTTTGAGACACAGTGGGCGATATTTTTGCAGCCGGCTTCCCCAAGACTACGGTGACAGAGCCGACGGGACGCCGGCGCTACGTTAGACTGCTAAGTGCTAAGTGCTAAGTGCTAGGGAAACTCTGAATAAGCCCGTGACTTCGGGGTAGTAAGTGTTTGGCCATGCACGGAGTCGGTTTTTCCGCGGTCTTCCGCCCGCTTTGGCGGCTCACTCGTTATCTGCAACCTCCGCTCCCGGGTTAAGCCGGTGCCAGAAGCAACAGTTTTTTCCGCAGCAGATACAGGTTCACCAGCGCACACACCGCGAACAGTCGGGTGGCGTTCTTCTTCAGTCCTCGATAGCGCAGCTTCACAAATCCGAACTTCAGCTTCATCACCGCAAACACATGCTCCACCTTTGAGCGCACCGTCGACTTGGTCCGGTTCTTCGCCCGCTCCACTTCGTCAATTCGATCCTTGTAGCGGTAGCGCCGATGGGTGCAGTCCTGGGCCTGAGGCGCGCATTCCCGGATCACTTCGGTCTGTCCGCGATACGCCTGATCGCCCCACACCCGCGTTTCTTCGCCGTGCAATAGATCAGGCAGTACCACCGAGTCGGCTACGTTGGCCGCCGTCGCCACTGCCGTGTGGATGATCTTCGTCTTACTATCTACTCCCACGTGCGCCTTCATCCCGAAGTACCATTGTTTGCCCTTCTTCGTCTGGTGCATCTCCGGATCGCGCTGCTGCTCCCGGTTCTTGGTCGAAGTGGGGGCGTGCAGGATGGTCGCGTCCACGATCGTGCCGGTCGTGATTCGCACCCCCTGCGCTTGCAAGTGCAGGTTCACCTGCCCCAGGATCCGCTCCCCCAGTTGGTGTTCTTCCAGCAAGTGGCGGAACTTGCACACGGTGGTCTCGTCCGGCGCCGGCTCACAGCCCAAATCAATGCCCACGAACTGCCGCATCACCGCCGAGTCGTACAGAGCCTCTTCGACCCCGGGATCCGACAGGTTGAACCACTGCTGCAAAAAGTAAATCCGCAGCATGCGCTCTACTCCCACCGGGGGCCGCCCGTTCCCAGGCTTGGGATAATACGGCTCCACCAGCGCGCACAACTCGCGCCACGGCACCACCTGCTCCATCTCCTCCAGAAATATCGCTCGCCGCGTCTTCCTCGTGTACTGCTCAAAGCCAGTCATCATCGCTAGTGTCCTCTGTTTCATTTCTCAGACAACTCTAACTTGACCGACTGTGGAAAGCAGAGAGCTTAATCAGAGTCTCCCTAAGTGCCAAATGCTAGGTGCTGCTTTTTTCCATCCACTTTTCCAGCCGGCATCCATCTTCTTCGAGCAAAAAACTTCCTACTCCAAAACACTCGCCGAAAATTCGGTGCGACTCGGGATCGCGTGTCGCCCGCGTGATCCACTGCCGGCCGACTTCATATTGGCTGGCCGTGAACCACTTTTGCGGCAACACTTCCACCAGGCCTGCCTGGGGATAGACAACGTACAGCGCGAACACCGGATCATCATCACTCTTCGCCGGATAACTGGTGGGAACAACGAGCTCGTCCAAGGCTTGAAATTCCGCTGGCACTTCGATCTTGTGCATTCCGGCTTCGAGCGCCAGTGGGACTTCGAACTCGGCCAAGGGCGGGGTCGCAGCATAGATGCGCTCAGAAGACTGCTTGAACCAGCCCGCGATTTCCGCCAAGTCAAAAGCTGCGAGTTGCTCCGTGTCGAAACACGCGAGGCGGATGCTTCCGCCTTCCGGACACCAGACGCCGACATAATTCGATGGCATCAGAAAAGCTCGACAGTAGGTATTCAGCGCAAGTCGAGGCTTGTCGGGATCCTGCTCCACAACCAGCGAGACCAGATAAGCCAGCGGTCCCTGGTCACCGTGATGAATCCAGGAAAACGGTTGCCCAGAGGCAGCGTGTATCTTTGGAAAAGTTTTCCAATACCAGGGCGCTGGCCCAACGGTGCGGGCCAGGAGTTCCCGCAATCGGAAAGTGTTGAGTTCGGCCATCAACCGGCCGTCGGTACGCCATGTGGCTTCACATGAGTGCGAATGAATTGGACGATATTGTCCATCGCTGTCCCCGGCTGAAAGATGGCTGCCACCCCGAGATTTTTCATGCTCGCCAAGTCCTGGTCGGGAATAATTCCGCCGAGCACTACCAGCACATCGTCCATCTTGTTGTGTTTGAGCAAATCCATTACTCGCGGGATGATGGCATTGTGCGCGCCGGAAAGAATCGACAGCCCGATCACGTTGACGTCTTCCTGCAACGCCGCGTTCACGATCATCTCGGGCGTCTGGCGCAGCCCGGTGTAGATGACTTCCATGCCAGCATCACGCAGCGCCCGGGCAATCACTTTCGCCCCGCGATCGTGCCCGTCCAGCCCCGGCTTGGCCACCAGCACGCGGATCTTCTGCTCGGTCATGGCTTTCATTTAAACACAGAAGGTCTGAGGAAGGACCTGGGTGTCAGGTCTTACGTCTCAAGTGTCAGTTCTCAGATCTCAGATGTAACAACCCGAAAATCGTAGATCAACAATCAACAATCAACAATCAACAATCAACAATCAACAATCAAAAATGTCCCTCTACATCGTCTTCACGTCCAAACTCCGCCACAAATACCAGCACGCGACGGACCGGTAGGGTTCCCAACATTTCGCTATTTTCTCCATCTGCGCCGGCTTGGGCATCTTGCGCTTGCGATAGTGTTTTCGAATCGCGGCCTGGATCCCGTAATCGCCCGTCGGCAACACATTAGGCCGCCGCAGCGCGAACATCAGAAACATGTGCGCCGTCCATACCCCGATTCCTTTGACCGACGTCAGATGTTTGATAACTTCCTCGTCCGGCATTTCAGGCAATCGTGAGAAATCGAGTTCACCACTTTGCGTCTTCGCGGCCAGATCGCGCAGGTACGAAAGTTTTTGTTTGGAAAGTCCCACACCGCGTAGCTGCGCCTCAGACAACTTCAGAATTCCTTCCGGAGTGAGCGGCTCCCCGGCGAGATCCGTCAAACGTTTGAAGATGGTTGCCGCTGCCTTGCCGTGGAGCTGCTGATAAACAATCGCTTCCGCCAGACTAGCAAACTGAGGCTCGTCATAGTTCATCTTAAACGTGCCGACACGCTGCATGATCGCCCGTAACACGGGATCGGACTGCTTTAAGTGTTGAACAGCTTTTCGCATAAATGTTGATTGGTCAGCGAGTCTTGCCACGAACTACCAGATGAAAAACCCGCGAGCAGGGATGCAAACAAATCCTAACTACGAAAGATAATGCAAGGTCTGTTCGATGAGATTCGCCGTTCCCTGGTAAGGATCGCCCGGACGGTCCCACTCCATGGAACAGTAGCCTTTGTATCCATGTTGCTTCATGAATCCGAATGTCTTCGCCATGTCCACATGAACCACCTTGCCCTGCTCATCGGCCTCGCTGTCTTTCACGTGACAGATACCGTAAGCATGCTCGAACATTGCGTTGATGCCGTCATAAGCGTGTTTCTCGTCGTATCTCGCCAGCGTATTGGCGAAATCAGGCAGTGCGTGCAGCCACGGGTTACCCACCTTCTCGATGACCTTCACCAGAAAAAACGGTTCTTCACTGATCGGATTGTCATTCTCTAGATTGACCCCGACATTTTCTGTGGATGCATACTCCGCCACGCGAGCAAGACTGTCGGCGGTGCGCTCCAGATCGGGTTTTGAATCCTTCGCCGGAGGAATGTTGGTGCGGATACAGGGAGAACCGATGACCGAAGCTGCGTCCACCCATTTTTTGCTAAACGCGACTGCGCGCTCGCGCTCGGCTCGATCCGCGGCGTATGGACTGTGCTCCCCGTCCACTGCAATATTCACTACCGCGCCGTGCGCTTTCTCGATCGCAGCTCGAAATTGCTCCAGATATTTGGCATCGGTCGAAGGAAAATGCCCGGTCCAGGGCTCGATCTTGTTGATGTTGAATTTCGCCATCACATGCGCGGCAAAGTCTTTCAGCTCAATAGTTGGACTGCCGCTCTTGTGGCTCTCGCCCGCAATGAACTCGCGGAACGGATAAGAAGCGATTGCAATCCGCTCGCGGGGCTGCCAAGGAAAGCTCAGATGGGGTTTGGATTTTGAGTCGGCGAGTAACGATGGCGGCAGCAAGTAAGCCGCTGCCATCGTCCCGCAGCACTGCGTGAGAAATCGTCGTCGAGTGGAAGGTCGCAAGCGAAGAGTTTTAAATCGAAAATCGACAATCGTCAATCGTAAATTTACGTAACGCTGACTTCGGTATATGTCCCGTACACTTGGCGCAGCGCTTCACAAATCTCGCCCACCGTCGCATAAGCTCGCACTGCATCGATGATGTAAGGCATGGTATTGGCTTCCGATACATTGCCGTTGGTTCCGGCTTGAGGCTGCTGGGCTGCTGCTTTCTTCAGCGCCTCGAGGCGACGTTGCACTTCTTCGTTCGACCGCCGCGCCCGAAGCGTTTTCAGCTTCGCGCTTTGTTGCTGGGCGACCGTCTCATCGATATAGAGGGTGTTGGGGGACTGCTCTTCAACTACGAATTCGTTCACTCCTACAATGATTTTCTCCTTGGCTTCGACCGCTCGCTGGTATTGATAGGATGATTCCGCAATTTCCTTTTGCGGATAGCCGCGCTCAATGGCTTTCACCATGCCACCCATCGCGTCCAGCTTTTTGAAGTAATCCAAGGCACCCTGTTCCATTTGCAGCGTTAAAGTCTCAAGAAAGTAAGACCCGCCCAGCGGATCCACGGTCTGGGTCACGCCCGTTTCATAGGCGATGATCTGTTGGGTTCGCAGCGCGATCCCCGCCGCCTGCTCCGTTGGCAGCGCCAAGGCTTCGTCGTATGCGTCGGTATGCAGCGACTGAGTGCCTCCTAACACCGCAGCCATCGCCTGGATGGCGACTCGCGCAATGTTATTCATCGGCTGCTGCGCCGGCAGAGACACGCCTGCGGTCTGGGTATGGAAGCGCATTATCCGGGTACGCGGGTTCTTGGCCCCGAACCGGTCTTTCATTACCTGATACCAGATCTTGCGCGCGGCCCGGTACTTGGCGATTTCCTCGAAAAAATCGTTGTGCGCATTGAAAAAGAAGCTGAGCCTCGGTCCGAATTCATCCACATCGAGCCCGCGCCGGCGCGCCCACTCCACATATTCCACGCCGTCATAAAGAGTGAATGCCAGCTCCTGTAGCGCGGTCGATCCAGCTTCGCGAATGTGATATCCGCTGATCGAAATGGTATTGAAACGTGGTGTGAACTTCGAACCAAACTCGAAGGTGTCCACTACCAGGCGCATCGACGGCGCCGGCGGATAGATATATTCCTTCTGCGCGATGTATTCCTTGAGAATATCGTTCTGAATGGTTCCAGAAATCTTCTTCCAGTCCGCGCCCTGCTTTTCCGCCACCACCAGGTACATGGCCCACAGCACGGAAGCCGGAGAGTTGATGGTCATCGAAACCGTGGTCTTTTCTAAGTCGATGCCATTGAACAGAATCTCCATGTCCTCGAGGGAATCAATGGCCACGCCGCATTTGCCGACCTCGCCTTCGCTGGCGGGATGGTCGGAGTCGTAACCCATGAGCGTGGGGAGATCGAATGCCACCGACAATCCGCTGCCACCGTGTTCCAGTAAATATTTGTAGCGCTGATTGGTTTCCTCGGGTGACGCGAAACCGGAAAACTGGCGCATGGTGTAAAGCTTGCCGCGATATCCGGTGGCGTGAATGCCGCGCGTGAACGGCGGCTGTCCGGGATAGCCGAGATACTGCTCGTAGTTCCAGTCCTCCGGCAGATCGGCCTCGGTGTAAAGCCGGCGAATGGGGACTCCGGAAATTGTGGTGAAGCGGGCATTTCCGTGCTCATCGAGATTGCCGCCACTAGGTGCGCCAATGGGCTTCTCTGGAGTTTTTTCCAGTGTCGGCGCCAAGGTCTTTTCCGCCCACTCTTTTTCTGCCGCAGACGGATGTCGTCCTTCAAAGACATCTGAAATCGGGCTGTCTGCGACTTGTGGCTTCTTTTCAGGCATGCAGTTCTGATCTCTGCTCACCTTGGATGATACCTCGCTCAAGACGTTGCTCGCTACGTTTCCGTATTCCGAGCCAGGGATGGCGCTTTAAGAATCGCATAGAATGCATTCATGACGCCTGCTCCAGTCAAATCCGCTATTTCAATTGAACTGCTGAATCAGGTTGACATTCGCGTGGGAACAATTCGCTCCGTCGCCGACGTGCCCGGTTCGGACAAGCTCGTCCAACTTCGAGTGAGTTTCGGCGATCATGGCGCACGATCGTTGCTGGCCTCAAGCAAGAGCGTGCTAACCCGCAGAAACTTGAGGGTAAGCAGGCGCTGTTTGTGGTTAACCTGGAAGCGCGCAAAATGCGAGGTGTGATCTCCGAAGGAATGTTGTTCGATATCGGCTACGCGGAGGGTGTCACCCCTGTACTGGCCGTGCCTGAGACTCCGGCACCAGATGGAACTCGCGGGTTAGCTTCCCCCCGCGAGGACATTACTTCATGCGTCCCAGTTCCCACGCCTTGGCGTACTTCCACGACACGTATGCCGAGTGATAAAGGTGCAGCAGCAGTCCTTCACGCCCATCTAGAAAGCCGAGCCGGAAAAAGTAGTTGTAGATGAAAGTCAGGAGCGGCCGCGCCACAATGTTAAGAACGCTGAAATGACCGTGTCCTCTCTCGGCGGCAATCCCCGCCCCCATCGAGGAGTAGCTGTTCATGTGATCGATGTACCCGCGCAGCGTGGGATACGCAGGGTGCAGCAAGGCACAAGAGAATCTGCCGGTGCTTCCATCCACTTTCATCGTGGGATGGGCACCGTATTCTACGAATCGGCCCGCGCCGCGACGCACCAGGCGCAGCTTAGGATCTGGATAAAATCCTCCGTGCTTGATCCAGCGCCCCAAAAAGAAATTCTTGCGGGGGATCCAAAAACCACTGATGGCCGGTCGGCCGCGCAGTATCGCTGCTATCTCTTCTGTCAGTTCCGTTTCCAGCGCCTCATCCGCGTCTAACTGGAGCACCCAGTCTCCTGAAGCCTTATCCATTGCCGAATTTTTCTGTGCTGCGAATCCCTTCCACGGCTCCACGTATACCTTCGCGCCTTGCGCGCGGGCAATTTCCGGGGTGCGATCGGTTGAGCCCGAATCCACAACCACGATCTCGCCTTGGCCATCGCGTACCAAGGGCATCACGCTTTCGAGAGTTCGGGGCAAGTTGGCTTCTTCGTTGTAAGTGATCAGGACGATCGACAGGTTCACGCGAAAAGCATACCGCGGTACGCAAGATCAAGCACTAGGCATCTGGGAGTCAGCACTCAGCACTCAGTTCTCTCCCTGTCTCTCTCTCTTGTGATGCTGATTGATTCGGGCCGACTCAGCTGCTGGGAGCAATCAATTGCGAGGAAGGGCTTTCAGTCTGCATACGAGAGTTGTACCCACTTCCCAGCACTGCAGTAATGAAAGCTCAAGGGATGGCATCTTCGCGCTCATATCGCAGCCACGGTAAATATTAGCTATTAGATATAGCTACAAAGTGCCCCTGGCGACCCCGCCTACAGGGTCAACCGGCCGCTTCGAAACCATACTCCCGACCCGGGTTCAGCAGACTCACCGTTAGCGTTGCGGCGGCTGTTGTGGCTGTTGGGGTTGCGCCTGTGGCTGCTGTTGCTGCTGCGGCGCGACCTCAGGCGTCACGTCTTGTCGCTGGGTGGCGTAGGGCACGGCTGGCATCTTGGTTACCTGCCCGCGCTCGGCATCTGCGACCAGAATTCCAAGACGATCCAAGGTAAAGCCGATGACGCGATCCAGCTCCACCCGCGACTTTTCATAAGCGGCCATCGCCGATACCAGGTTCGACTCCGACTGTGCCCGGTCACGTTGCGCCTGCAGCACCAGCGTAGTGGTAGAGGCGCCCAGCGCGTATTTCTTTTGTTCAGCGTCCAGCGATTGCCTGCCCAGTTCGACCGCAGCTCGAGCGGCTTCCACGCTGGCGCGGTTCTGCTGCACGGCGAACTGCGCGTTGCGCACTTCGATGCGTACCTGGTTCTCGAGCTGTTGCAGGCGCATCTGGGACTGACGGTATTCCAACTCGGCACGCACCTGGTTGGCCTGCGCCGCGCGGTTGCGCAACGGGATGGTCAAGCTCAATCCGATACCTTTATCTGGAGCGCTGGAGTCGAAAAGCTGCCCGATAGTTCCTCCAATGCTCGTGCTGGGAGGAATATCGGCGGGCTGTGTGCAGAAGGCCTCCACAGCAGTCGTGCAAACCCTCGCGTTCGGATTAAACGAGCCGCCTAGCCCGGTGCCGCCGTAGTAGGCAAACATTCCGAGACTTGGCAGCAGAGCATTCTTTGCTGACCTGTTATTAAGATCACGGTTAGTGAGGTCGATCCGCGACTCGGCCAGTTCGGCGCGGTGGCTGAGCGCGTCATTGACCAAATCCTGTATGGGCACCACCGGCTCAGTTGGGGGAACTTCCATGGTGGAAGTGGGAACCACTTCCGCTTCGGCCAGCACCGGGTCCACCAGAGTACGGCTCAGTGCGTTCTTCATGAGCAACTGCTGCAATTGGAGATTAGTCTGAGCCACAATCAGGGTCTGCTGATCCGTAGAGACCACGCTCTGAGCACGCACAATTTCAATCGGCGCCAGGGTACCGATTTCCACCTGCTTCTTATTGTCCGAGAGGGTCTTTTCCGCCAAGGTCAGCGATTCCTGCTGTACCTTTACGTTCTCGTAGGCGTTCACCAGGTCCCAGTAGATATTCTGGATCTGATTCACCGTGGTGATCACCTGCAAACGAAAAGCGACATCGGAGATCTCGCGGTTGTTTTTGGCGATACGAATGAACCGCGTTGTCGGCAGGAAGCCGAAGCCCTGCAATAGCGGTTGCGTAAGCGTAAAGCGGAAATTGGAATTGAGGGTTGGACTGAGCGTAGTAAACGGCTGATTAGTGGTGGTGCGGTTGTTGTTGAATCCAACCGTCATGTTTGTGCCCGTGTGGAACCCTTGCTGGTAAAAGAAATTGGCCGTTCCGGTGTTTTGCTGAATCACGGGTACACCCGAGAACGCATTGGACGACGGTGAATTGGCACGGTCAATTTGCAAAGTACTGGTGATGGTAGGATCAAAACTCGGCACCGACGAACCTACACCCAACGTAGAAGTGACGAGTCCCGAACTTCCCGCTCCCGCACCGCCCGCGCCCGTCGTGGTGCCGCCGGCGCCGCCACCCTGCGAGCCGGTAGTGCCGATGCTGCCTACTCCGCCGCCGGGCGTGCCTTGCACAATGCCGGTGTTGACGCCGCGCGTGGACTGGCCCGCGTTCGCCAGCAGGATGTCTGTGTCGGCGATGTTCAGGTTATAGCGCGCAATGGCGATATCGAGATTGTTCTCCAGCGCCAGCGCAATCGCGTCATTTATGGACAGCATGATCTTGCCGTTCTGTATCAGCGGTTCCACCCGCGTAGTGTTGCTCAGATTCGGTGGCGAGACGTTGCGGGGCAAGTACGGCCCTATCGGATTGGGGAAATGGGAGCGCGGCTTGGTGTAATCCTTGACTTCGAAACGTTGCGCTGAAGGCGCCGCCGGCAGCGTAGATGGGCCAGCCTGCTGAGAGGTCTGCGTCCAGCCCGCCGTCGATAGCAGTCCGGCCATGACAAACCCTGCAAGCAGTCGTGTGGCACAATTCAAACGAGTCAAATACATTCGCTTATCTCCATAAATAAAGGCTGGTTTCTTTCAAAGACTGCTATGGCTCCTGGGTCAGATACTCGTGGCTCAAATACTCCGGGATCAGATTACTTGGTACGCAAAGGGCGCGGCGAAGGTTCCTTTAAGTCTTCTAGGCCGCGCAATATACGCCTGAAGTGCTTCGTTTCAGGGAGTGCAATAGTATAGCCGACACGGTGCATTCTTTTGCCGATGTTAGCGATCAAGCAGAGTAAAACTTTGTAAAAATCTGTAAGCGGGTTAGATGAACCGGGGGTCGCGGAGGACTCTGCAATCTTCATGCGCAATCTCAAATTGGTGCTGGCTTACGACGGCTCTGAATTTTCCGGATGGCAAATCCAGCCCGACGCTGCCACCGTTCAGGGCACGCTGGCATCAGCTATTGGACGACTCACTGGCGAAAAGGTACTGCCCCAAGGCTCGGGACGTACCGACACGGGCGTCCATGCGCTGGCCCAGGTCGCCAGCTTTACCACGGAGTCGCCAATCCCCGCTCAGAACCTGACCAAAGCGCTGAATGACATTCTCCCGCCTTCCATTCGTGTACTGGAGGTGACCGAAGCGCCGCCCGAATTTCACGCCCGCAAATCGGCTCGCGCAAAAACTTATCGCTACCGCATGCTACGAATCCCGATTTGCCCGCCATTTCTGGCACGGTACGTTTGGCACTACCCGTATCCGCTGGATGAGAATGCGATGCGCCGGGCGGCGGGTTTGGTTGTGGGAGAGCACGATTTCACTTCCTTCGCGGCCGTGGACCAGGAACTCAGCGGGGAGCAGGAGGACGTCTCGAAAGTCCGGCGTATTTTCTGTTCGACATGGGAGCAGGATGGTGAGGAATTCATCTACACCGTACGCGGCAGCGGATTTCTTCACCACATGGTGCGGAATTTGGTCGGGACATTTTTACTTGTCGGCAAAGGAACCTTATCTCCGGATGACATCACGCGGATTTTAGAAGCCCGTAACCGCTCCTCCGCGGGAGCAACCGCACCGGCGAATGGGTTGTCCTTAGTGAATGTCGAGTACTAGAGGCTTGCTTGTTGTGTGGTGCGGGCGCCCCCGCCCGCATAAACTGTGTACAGCGTAGATGGGGATCGGTCTTCGAAGGTGCTGCATGAAGGTAAAGGATGAAAAGCTCCAGGTTCGCATTTTCGGATTTCACTTCGTAATCGCACCTCTGCACATAGTCATCATGGCCGGCCTTGCAACCAGTGCGATCGTTTTATTCTGGAAGTTTGTTCTGCCCGAGTGGATCAGTTCCGGCTTCCACTTGAATCGCTAATTTCGAAACCTTAACCCCGCCATCAAACCCTGCGCCGTAACCCCCTGGTCCGAAAGTTGGCCTGACGAATCACGTTTGGAGTTTGGAGGAAATGGTGGGATTATTTAGATTAGCGAGTAGCGATTCAAGAGGGCCACTATACCGAGGCGTAGCTGCCTTGGCAGGCCTTTGCATGATCGGGCTTGGCCTGCGTCCGATCCTGTCGAGCGGTGATCTCAACTATCGTAATTGGTTCGGTGGTCTTGTGTTCGCGCCCCGCCCCTAGCAATCGTGTTCGGACTCTTTGTTCTTTTGGCAGCTCTATTCAAACCGCAGTTTTTGCAAACGACTCGAAAGGATCGCTGATTCAAAGCAGCCCACTACCGAACGGGCACCTTTCTGGCCGGCGCAAAACTCCTTCGAGTAAAATGTAGTGTTCTGAATCGGAATTTGCGGTCTTTCGGCCGCAGCGACGAGGATAGCTCCTTTGGCCACAACCGAAACCGGCAGGTCCACCGACATCGCTCTCCAACAGCTTCCGCACCACAAAGTCAAGATCAAAAAAGCGGGACAGCGCGCCTGCAATGAGCTGAATGCCAAAGGCAAATTCTGCGGCGGACATCTCAAACGCTGGTATTACATGACCGACGCTGTCGAACAGGGGTGCGGCGACGTGGCGAAGGCTTGGGGAGAGAACGCGGAAGTGTATCGCTGCGAGCATTGCAAGACGTTGTATCTCCCCAACCCGGAGACTCCCAGCGGGCTGAACGTGGCCGGAGAAGGGCAGCTCTCGGTGTTCGGCCTGACGATCCCGCCCAAGGAGAAGTAGGTGTCAACAGGCAAGCTCTCCTCAGGGTGACTGTGAAAACTTCCGAACTTATCTACGACTGGAACCAGAAGGATCCCGCCTCGCTGCGTCCCCCCGGGCGGGTTCTCCTCAACGATGAGACTCTGCGTGACGGATTGCAGTCGCCATCCGTGCGGGATCCCTCGATCGAGGAAAAACTTCATATCCTGCATTTGATGGAAGCGTTGGGCATCAACTCGCTCGACCTCGGACTTCCGGGAGCAGGCCAGCGTGCAGTGGAGCACGTGGAAGCACTGGCGCGCGAGATCGTCCAGCAGAAAATGAAGATTCGTGCCAATTGTGCGGCGCGCACCCATGAGAACGATATACGTCCGATTGCTGAAATCGTTCAGCGTACGGGCCTGAATATTGAAGCCGCCACTTTTCTGGGATCGAGTCCAATCCGCCGCTACACCGAGGGCTGGACTGACGACTTTCTGCTCCAGACTACAGAGACAGCCGTGAAGTATGCCCGGTCGCTGGGTCTCGACGTCATGTATGTAACCGAGGATACGTCGCGCTGCGATCCGGAGACGGTGAAACGTCTTTACAAAACGGCGATCAATTGCGGAGCGCGCTCAATCGTGATCTGTGATACCGCGGGACATGCGACGCCCACGGGCGCCTTCGCCCTGGTCCGCTTTGTGCTCGAGGAAGTGGTAAAACCCTCGGGCGAAAAGATTCGTGTGGACTGGCACGGGCATTGCGATCGCGGCCTTGGAATCGCAAACTCCATAGCCGCGCTGGTAGCCGGCGCCGAGTGTGTGCACGCTTGCGCTTTGGGAATCGGCGAGCGCGTCGGCAATACTCAGATGGATCAGATGCTGATGAATCTGAGACTCATGGAAATCCCACCCTGGACAGACCAGGATCTAACTAAGTTAAAAGAATATTGCGAGGTGGTGTCGCGGGCCACGGGTGTGCCCATCCCGCCCAATTATCCGGTGGTGGGTGAAGACGCGTTTCGCACTGCAACCGGTGTGCATGCCGCCGCCGTGATCAAGGCTTATAAGAAAAACGATATCGAATTGGCCAATGCTGTCTATTCCGGTGTGCCCTCACATGTGTTCGGATTGCAGCAGATAATTGACATTGGCCCTATGAGCGGAAAATCCAATGTCCTGTTCTGGCTTGAGCAGCGCGGCCTGCCGGTCAGCGATCAAGTAGTGGATCGCATTTACAAACGCGCAAAGGCGTCGGACCATACGCTCACCGAGGCGGAGATTTTGGAGTGCGTGGAGGCGGCGACATCTTGAGTGCGTGCGCGGGGCAATTGGTCTCAAAAATCAGTTCTCGGGAATCAGTTCTCAGTTCTCAGGTGTCGAGGCTCAGATGACTGAGCCTCGCACAGTTTCCCGGTAACATTACCGCCCTCCGGTAATCCGCAGAATTCGTTCTGGTTGCGTTAATATGACCCATCACCTCAATGCCCGTCGGTTCGCGCGCAGAAGTGTCGGAAGGGTTTCCCGACGTTCAGCAGGAGCTTGCCCGCCTCTCCGCGTCAGCCGAGTTGCGCTCAGCGTTTGCCTGGCTGCGTGCCCAAGAAGCTCAAGTCGCCCACTGGCAGCTTGATCTGGCGCGTATCCCGTCGCCTCCGTTTGGTGAGGCCGCGCGCGCGACGTGGGTGACCAACAAATTTCGCGAACTTGGACTCGATGATGTCCACAACGATGATGTGGGCAATGTTTTCGGCATTCATCCCGGATTCGGGCGAAACTATGTCGCGCTGAGCGCGCACATGGACACAGTTTTCCCCGCCGGCACGCCTTTGAACATCCGCCAGCAGGGCAACCGGCTGTTTGGTCCCGGCGTATCCGACAATGGCGCGGGTCTTACGGCGATGCTGGCTATTGCAGCTTTGTTGCGTTCAGTACGCATCCGGCATGCACTGCCATTTTTGTTTATTGCAAATGTGGGCGAAGAGGGGGAAGGCGATCTGCGGGGCATGCGTCATATTTTTTCTGCACCGCGCTGGAAAGATTCCATCGCATACAACCTGGTGTTGGACGGCGCGGGTTCGGACACGATTGTGGCCGAGGCCCTGGGCAGCCGGCGTTTTGAAGTGATTGTCCGCGGACCGGGCGGACATTCGTGGAGCGATTTTGGCGCGCCCAATCCTATTCTTGTTCTGGCGCGTGCCATTCAAGCCTTTGCCCAAACTCCGGTGCCGTCATCACCCAAGACGACCTTTAACATCGGTGTGATTCGCGGCGGCACTTCGGTGAACTCCATTCCGGAATCTGCCAGTATGCGTGTCGATCTTCGTTCCACTTCGATGGCGGAGATGGAACGCCTGGAAGTTGCTCTGCGCGTCGCACTCGAAGACGCGGTGGAGGAAGAGTCGAAGGCTATGGAAGGACGCGCGGTCTCACAACGACGTTCGTCTGGCGTCAGTTGCGAGATTGTTGTAATCGGAAATCGTCCTGCCGGAGAGCTTGATCCGAACGCGCGCATCTTGCAGGTCATTCGCGCCGTGGACGCGCACTTAGGGAACGCCTCACAGGTTCAACGTGCTTCGACCGATGCGAATAT
>Ga0209239_1000937_pt1 | contig 17112 bp, 19 predicted proteins | sample GraSoi013_2_20cm_FD_185824 | JGI IMG/M metagenome (GOLD analysis project Ga0209239, IMG submission 185824) | Grasslands soil microbial communities from the Angelo Coastal Reserve, California, USA - Sample 10_02_2013_2_20cm (SPAdes) (version 2) | ecosystem: Environmental > Terrestrial > Soil >...
GTTGTCCGGGAAGGTCTTGAAGAATTCAATGGCTTCCAGGTCATGGTTGTGCCGGCCTCTCGTGGGTGGGGCCCCGCCGGGCCAGTACACGGCAACATTTTCGGTGTGACGCTTCCTAAAAGTCTCCCAAAGAGGACTTCCAGGTCCGGCATTCCAAGCATCGTCCAGCGTCGTCATCAAATCGACCAGCTCTTTTTGTTTCATGTGCAGCCCCTGCCCCGCATCATCGGGGTCTTTCAAGAAACCTTGCCAATCCCTGCTACGGGCTCACGCACCCCTCGCCCGGGATGAATTCATTCTCCACCCGCCCACAAGTAGGGGTGAGTTCGATGCGTGGGCCAGGATTCGAACCTGGGAACCCCTTCGGGAAGGGATCTTGAGTCCCTCGCCTTTGACCGGGCTTGGCTACCCACGCGCAGCTCGCGAGACGTCCGGGGCCGTAAAACCTTTTCTCGTTCAACACCCGCGCGCCCCGGTTTCGCAAAGGCTTATTTCATCGAGGACGGTCCGCAGGAGCGGAACCGTTTGGCGCAATACTTCACTCAAGCCTTTTTCCAAGAGGTGGCGAATCGCCTCAACGCGGATCCCGAATGGTCCGGGAAAGCCGCGGCCATCACGGCGAAAGTCGTCCTGACCTGCGTCGACCGCAGGGCCTCCTTCCTGATCGAGGTCGTGAACGGCAGAGTCGCGTCCTCCGCGGTCGCCGCCGACGTGCCCGCGGACTTCAAATTCGAAGGGACCTACGACGCCTGGACCCAGCTCGGGAAAGGGGAGAAGGATTTCCAGAGCCTCGTCATGGGTGGCAAGATTCGGTTCCGCGGTTCCATGCCGAAGATCATGGCCTTGATGGGAGTCCTCAGCCGCATCACCGTGGTCGCGCGGGATGTCCCGAAGGATTTCTGACGGAGCGGCCAAAGAGGGCTATCCCGACCGCGATGGACGCGAGTTCCAGGATGCCGATCCCGACCGCCGTCGCAACGAACAGCAAGGTCCATCCATTAGAGCCAACGACCGCCACCTGGTCGGGCCCCGCGATGAGAAAGTGCCCCGGGAATCCGTAGGCGAACGCGGCCGCCATGACGACCGTGAGAAGGGCGGAGGCGAGCGAGGGGTTGAATCGGAGAATCGGGAGCGCCGCCACCGGGCCGATGAGAATGACCGCGAGGATGAACGCGGTGTCGGGAGGCGCCGGGAGAATCTGCAACGCGAGGTGCGCGGTCGTGTGGACCAGGACCACGCCCAAGTGGGCGAAGACGAGGGAGATGAAATAGGCGTCCAGACGGTTCATGGGCGCGAGCCTTTCCCGGGTGGAAATCCTTCCGCCTTCCAGGCCGCGACGACCTCGTCGAGGCCTTCCGCAAACGTGGGATACGCAGGCTGCCAGCGGAAGTCCGAACGGAACCGGGCACTCGACGTCGGGAAGGACGACGTGAGAAGCTCCGCGGTGTATCGCCCAAGCGCGAGTCGGACCAGCGATCGCGGCAACCGGCGTGGCGGGCGGGTTCCCAGTCTCGTCGCGAGCGCCGTGACATATTCGGACAGAGAGACCGGTCGATCGTCGACGACATGCCACACGCCGGACTTCGGCCATTCGGATGCTGCTAGGAAGGCACTGGCCGCATCGTCGGCGTGGATCCAAGACCAGACCGCTGCGCCCCCGTCGACCAGGACAGGCCGACCTCGGACCAGCGATTCGCCGAAGACGCGAGTGTGCCATCCGTCCGAAGAGTAAAACCCGCCGCACCGGAGGATCGCGGCTCGGAACCCGTGCGCCGTGGCGGCTTCTCGGGCGATGCGTTCGCCGTCCAGGGAGGACGTGAGGATCGGATCGGAAACCGGGGGCGCGTCCTCATCGAACGTTGCTCCGTTCGGACCGCGAACCGCCCACACGACGCTTTGCTGAAGATATGCACCGGCACCCACGCGGGCCGCCGCGGTGGTCAAGCACTTCGTCCCCTCGCGGCGAATCCGATCGTTCATCGTCCAATCCCTCGGATTCGTTCGGACCTTCGTCGGGATCGCGGTCGCCGCGTGAACGACGACGCTGCACCGTTCCGCCGCCTTCGTCAGCGAGTCCGCGTCGAACAGATTGGCCCGGCGTGGCTCGCCGCCGAGAGACCGGACGAGCCGATCTCCCGCCTCGTTTCTTGTGAGTCCAACCGCGGTGTGGCCTCGTGCAACGAGCTGACGCACTAGGCGACGGCCAAGGACGCCGGTCGCACCCGCCACGAACACGCGCATTCTCGCGGGATGTCCCTCAAACGATTAAATATCGCCGGACTCATGGGCACACGGGAGCGGCGGCAGGGCGAGGACCATGGTCGATTTCGACCTCACGGACGAACAGCGGCTCATGCAGAAGACCGCCCATGAGTTCGCAGAACGGGAGATGAGGCCCCTCGCATTGGAATACGACCGCAAGGGGACGGTCCCGTGGGAGATCATCCGGAAGGCGCACGCCCTCGGCCTGGACACGGCGTTCATCCCGGAGGCGTACGGCGGAGGCGGTGTCGACTCGACCTTGACCCACGTCGTCGTCACAGAAGAGCTGAACTGGGGTTGCGCGGGCATGGCGACGGGCTTGATCGGAGCCGGCCTCGCCTACCTGCCGATCATCCACATGGGGACGGACGATCAGAAGAAACGGTTCCTCACGCGCTTCACCGGACCCGAGGCGCGGCTGGGGGCCCTTTGCCTCACGGAACCCGATGCCGGATCCGACGTCGCGAACATCTCGACCACCGCGACGAAGGAAGGGAAGCAATGGGTCCTGAACGGGGTGAAGCGTTTCATCACGAACGGCGGGATCGCGGACATCCATGTGGTTTTCGCGACGGTCGACAAGAACCTCGGGTACTTCGGAATTCGCGCGTTTGTCGTCGAGCACGACACCCCGGGACTCAAGGCGGGAAAGGTCGAGGATAAGATGGGCGTCCGCGCCAGCCATACTGCCGAAGTGATCCTCGATGACTGTCGCATTCCCTCCGGAAACATGCTGGGCTCCGATGAAAAGACGGCCTTCTACGGCGCCATGAAAACCCTCGAGTCGTCGCGTCCCCTCGTGGCCGCGGGTGCGGTGGGTATCGCGCGGGCCGCGTACGAATACGCGCTCGACTATGCGCGGAAACGGAAGGCTTTCGGCTCCCCGATCGCGAAGAAGCAAGCGATCGCGTTCATGCTCGCGGACATGAAGACGAAAGTGGATGCGGCCCGGCTACTGACGTGGCGCGCCGCCTCGATGAGCGACCGAGGCCTCCCGATGAACAAGGAGGCGAGCATGGCGAAATTGTTCGCGGCGGACATCGCGATGGAAGTCACCACGGACGCCGTCCAGATCCTTGGAGGGGCCGGCTACATGAAGGATGAGCCTGTGGAGAAGTGGATGCGGGATGCGAAGATCTTTCAGATATGGGAAGGGACGTCCCAGATCCAGCGCGTCGTGATCTCGCGCGAGGAAATCGGCGAGCTCTAGGCCTTCCGCGCCGCGACTTCGACTTTTTCGGGCGACTCCTTGAGAGAGCGGAGGAGTTTCCGTTCCTCGCGAATCAGGTTGAGGTACTCGTTGAACTCCTTGTCGCTCATCATCAGGAGCTTCGCCAGATGGTCCACGCCTTGTTTCACGAAGAAGTCGACGTCCTCGAGGCCCGCGATCGCGTCCGCCCAGCTCTGCTTCTCGCCGATCTGATCCATCCGTTTCTCCAGCTCGACGAGCCGGGACGCCAGGGTGGGATCGTCCCGCACGGTGAGGCCGATCCTCGAGAGCGCCTTCAGGCTCTCCGCGGCCTTCTCCTCGTGGTAGGCACTCGACGTGCCGCTCCCGTGCGACATGTTGAAAATCTCGGCCGTCGCCCGGTAGTACGTCTCGATGAAATGGTCCACGCGTTCTTCGCGAGCGACCTCGACCATGCCCGCATCACGTAGTTTGCGGATGTGGTGGTAGATCGCCTGCGGCGTCAGGTTCAGTTCGCCCGCGATCTGACTCACGGTCATCTCCTTCGCTCGCAAGAGATAGATGATCCGTCGTCGGGTCTCGTCTCCGAGGAGCTGAAACGCATCTGGGTCTGTGATGAGCTTGAAGGCCTTCGTATGGTGTCGAGACAATGTATGTTTGTGGATGTTTATAACCGTTTCTATAATGAAAACGACTGTTTTATAAACAAGGGTTGATATCAGCCAAATATGCAGTACAACAAGGGAAATGGACGCTTTGTAGAGCGTCGCGAGGCTGCGGATCCGCGCGCCTCCCGCGAGCTCGCCCGCGGTGCCTGGCCTTCGACCGGCCTGGAGTTCTTGGCCCGGAGGTGGCTCCGATGATGCCCTCGATCGCCTGGGCGTTGGTGCGAGACGACCCGACTCTGAAGGGGACCGAGGCGGACCGATACGTGCGCCGGGAATACGGCGGCCCGAATGTCGCGTGGCTGCTTTCGGCGAATGCCTCCCCGGAGACCCCGGCGGAACCGACCCACGATGACGAAGTGAGCGAGGGCCTCCTGCGGCGGGTGTCGCAGGCAATCGCCTCGTTCTGGTGATCCCGACGCCGGTTCCTCGGCAGTCTTAAGCGGCTCGCGGACCGTTCCGCGGCGTGGCCGAAGACCTCGCCGCGCGCATCCGGGAGCCCTTGCACCTCCCGCACGGCAGCGTGCGGGGAACGATCGGCCTGATCGTCACCGGGACCTACGCCTACCTCCTGCTCCGAGGGACTGCGGTCCCGTCCGTCCTCATCAATTCCGTCGTCGTCGTCATCGCCTTCTATTTCGGGACTCGCGCCGCGACGACTCCCCCGACCGTGGCGACGCCGGGGAGGCCCCTCGTGCCGGCGACCCCCACGACCCGCCACACGAAATTCGTCCGCGGAATCCTGCTCCTGGCCTTCGGCGGCCTCGCGGCGTGGTTCCTTCGCGCGAATCCGACCGTGCAGGGAATTCCGCCGGCGCTGCTCGCGGTCCTTGAGGTCCTCGGCGGCTACGCGTCTGGACTTGTCGTGTCCTGGCTCGTCCACCGGAGGGCCCACGAGAACATCGGCCGGAAACGTCTCGCGATCCTCGCGCGGGACCTGATCGCGATCGGGGCGTTGACGCTGACCGCCTACACGTGCTTCGCCTTGGCGACCGGGCAAACGACGATCTTTGCGGACCGCGTCGTGGACGCACTCTCCCTCGTGGTCACGTTCTACTTTGGGTCTCGGGTGATCGGCCGCTAATGTGGACTTCGGCCCGGCAGTGCGGCGGACGAACCGTTCAATGAAGATCGGGCGCCTCCTCCAGGATCTCGCGTTCCCGCATCTCGCGGCGTTTCCAGCCTTCGAGTTCGCCGAAGAAATAGGGCAAGAGCCGCATTGAGACGTACGAATTCATGAGGGGGATCCCCAACGTCTCCGAGAAGATGAGCAGGTTCACCGCGTCGTTGTAGCGAATCCGCATCTTCGTGTTCTCGGTATACAGGTCGAAGAAGAAGAGGCCCCAGAGCATCTCCTTGAGCACTTTCAGGACACGCCTCGTGCGGCTCACGCCGTCCCCCGTCCTTACTGGCTCGTGCGCGGGTAAACCTTTTCTTGTCAGGACCCGAGGGCTTTAGCCGGGCCGAGCCATCCCAGCCACGTGGCCGATTTGGATCTCGAGACAATCGCGGTCCTCGTCGTCGCGATGTTCTTTCTCGTGTGGTACTATGCTGCCTTCGTCTATTCGCGACGCCTTGCGGCCCGGGTCGCTCGGGAGCTCAAGGGGCCGGTCCTCGGTCTCGGTGGGACCACTCAGGTCCGTTGGTTCGGGACCACCGCCTTCCGGATGACCGCGGAAGGAGCGAATCCACCGTTCAAGGAATTCTCCGTGACGGTGACGCTCCGGCCGCGGGAGATGCCGATCAACTGGGCGATCGGAAGGGCCCGAGGCCGGCGAGATGCGGCCCTCGTGGAGGCAGCCTTGCGAAACGACCCGAAACTGGAATTCGAACTCGCGGATCCCCACACGCGAATCGGCCAGCGGCGACGGCGCGCGCGATCGGATTGGTCAACCGTCGCATTGGACGGCCGCGAACTGCTCCTCGCTGCGGACGATCAGAGTCGGGTCGTTGGTCTCTTGGAGGCCGTCGGGCCCGCGAATCTGCGGCCAATCATGGCCTTGCATCTCACGATGGGGCGCGACCCCGGAATCGCCGCGTCCGTTTCTGTCGGGGCCAGGGACGCGGTCCAAGCGATCGCGACGATCCGAGCCCTTGCGGACCGCGTGAGTGCCTAGTGGCAGCGGGCCCTTTCCAGGGGAGGCACCAGGGCTTCGAGCATTTCGGCGGTCCCCTTGTGCATGAACCGGAGGTCGACGAGCCGCTGACTCTCTTCGCATCGATACGCGGCGTGGAGAACCGTGTATAACTTCGTCCTGAAAAGCCCGAACTTCGCGATCCCGATCTGGTAACTCGCGTCATGGCCGCCAATCCGGCAGGTGCCCCCATGAGTCTCGGATAGCCTTGGGGCCGCTATCAGCCCGCGTGACGTTCTCACCAACAGCTCGATCGCCCGGCGCGCCTTCGCGTCCGTGAGGAGGGCAGACGCCTGACCCGCTTGGGCCCATCGGACACCGTCGCGGTAGACCGTATAGTCGACGTCCATCGGTGCCCGGCCGAGGCGAAGGTCCCAGTTATCCGGGAGCGGGAGGACGATGAAGTTCGACGGGCCAAGGACAAGGTGGGTGGCCGCGACAACGTGGTCGCGCGTGGACGATTTCATGCCCCGCCCGACAGTTCGGCGGCGAACGGAGGCGCGTACGACATCATGTCCTCGGAGACCCGGCGAATCATGTCCACGCCCCCGACCTCCGATGCGTACAGCGGGATGTACGACCGCACAAGCGGGCCGAGGTCCCTATAGAGGACCTTCATGTAACCGGTCTGCTCATGATATTTGTTCCCGAGGTACTCGCCCGCACCCTCCTGGAGGGCGATTTCCGGCCGAAGGACCTCATTCACGATCACCCCTCCGATCGGGATGTTGAACTTCTGGACCATTCCAATGAAACGGCGCACGACGGCAATGGGCAAAGCGAGAGGCAAGGTCACGAAAAAGAACGCGGTCCGCTCCGGATCGACGAGGACCCCCTTCGCCTGCTCGAACCGCTCGTTCATCGAGATCAGGTCCGCCATAAGCGGGTCCTTCTTCACCTCTTCCATGACCTTCTCCTTTCGGAAGGAAAGCTGGACGCGCATGCTCAGCGCCTCCTTCCTAGAATCAATCATCCGGGTGAGCCACAGGCCGTAGATCTTGCTCAAGCCGATCAGACGGACTGCATTTGCCACGGCGGCCGTGTCGAAAATTACCCGGTCGAACGCCTCGCCTTCCTTGAGGATGTAGTCGACCATCCGGTCGAACATCGCGCTCTCCTCGAAGGCAGGGTTTGTCGTTGCGATCTCGATGAACGGCTTCGCGTCCAGAGGAATATCCGCCCACTTCAGGAACTCCTTTACCCGCCCGCGTATCGAGTTCCGATACCGCTCCACGACCTCCGTGGTTTCAACCTCGACCGCGTGGACCCCTTTCGCGCCTTCTACCTCAACGACTTTCCCTCCGGAGAGGCTTTGGCCGAACAAGCTCGAGAGGGAGTGGACCGGGTTCAGGGACGCCAAGAGCACACGTTCGCCCTGGGACGCATAGTGATAGGCTAGCCCGGCCGCCGCGACGGTCTTCCCCACGCCGCCCTTTCCTCCCGTGAATATGTATCGCATCTTCGGTCGCTGTGCGAGAAGTTGCGGCATGGTCGGGATACAGGATCACCTCACAACGTAGGGCCGAACAGGAGGTCTTGCGAGACCTTCTCAATCATGTCCATCCCGCGCGGCTCACGCGGATACATCGGGAGCATAGCGACGACCTTGCCCGCGAACTTCGATCGGATCTCGTCGAGGTACTTCTGCTGCATCCGCGCGCGGTTCCGAAGGAACTCGACCGCCTCGCCGCCTTTCGCATCGGCCAGTTCCTTCGGGTACACCTGGTTCACGATGAGCCCGGCCATCTGCAGGCCGAGGGCGTCGAACATCTCGAGCGCTCGCTCCGTATCGAGGATCGCCATCCGCTCGGGGATCAGGACCATGAAGAACGATGTGCGCCGCTGGTCGACCATGAGGTCGGTGAAGCGTGTGATCTTCGTCTGGATCTCTTGGAGCTCCCGGAGGACCTCGTCCTCGGAGACCTTCGCGCCTTTCAGGGTCGCGGCGACGGCCTCGTACTCCTGGGCCTTCTCCCGGGCCTCCGTAATCTTGCCGACCCACTTGCTCAGGATTCCGGCCATCGCGATCATCCGGACGCCGTGGCCGAACGGCGGCATGTCGAATACGTAGAGATCGTGGCCGCTCGTCGACACCAAGTCCGCCATTGCGTCGTAGGTCGCGGACTCGTACATCGCCGGCTCGGCGGACGTCGAATCGATGTACTCCTCGATCTCCGCCGGGATCTCGGTCAGGCCATACATGGACCGAATCTTCTGCTTCACTTCCTCTTGGTAATCCGCGACGCGGCGGTCCGCGTCGATCTCGACGACGTCGAGCTGCGGAATCACCGAGATGAGGCCCTTCCCGAAGATGTCGCGGTCGAAAATGTCACTCAGGCTCGCCTGCGGATCGGTCGAGAAGCAGAGGACCTTCCGGTTGCGCTTCGACGCCATATAGTGGCTCAACCCCGCAGAGCACGTCGTCTTGCCAAGGCCCCCTTTCCCTGCGAAAATCACGATTCCTGCGTCGCCCTTCTTCTCGAAATAAGTGGAAAGGCCCATGCACGGTCCTCAGAACACTTGGTCGGTGAAGTCCCGTTCCCGGAACACGCGTTGCTTCCAGCTCTTGATGTTCGGGACGGCGTAGGGAAGGATCCTCAGGGAGTAGTAGGGCGGGATCACAGGCACACCGAGCATGTCGCCCAGAGTGATGAACATGAACAGGTGCTCGAGGTACATTCGTGTCCGGAGAGCCGCCGTCACGTGGCCGTGGGCGGCCATTCCGTACATGACCCCCTTCGCTGCATCCCGGACCTTGCGCCCGCGCGATTTCGAGGTCGTAGGATCCTTCGAGTCGGCCATCTTGCTTCGCTCCTCCCCTGTGGATGCCCCAGGCCCTCAATAGCTTGACGCTTCGCGGCGCCTACCGCTCCCTGGTTCCGCCGTCGGCCGCCGCGGGCGCTCGGCCCCGGGCCTCGACCACGCTGCTGCGGTAGCTGCGGAACAGGCGGATGGACATCGAAAGGCCGACACCGAACAGGACCACGCCGATGAGGACGAACACCGCGTTAATCCCAACCGCGACGAGGATGTAGTTCGGGTCGGCCTGAATCGGACCTCGGACATTCCGGACGATCCACGATTTGTCCCCTTGAAGGAAGAGCCAGACCGAATACAGGAACGTCCAGGTCTGCCAGATGAGGGCGGCCAGCGTGGTCACGACCATGAACACCCCCGGAATCAGCGAGTACTTCGTCGGTGCACGCACCCGCGCCAGGTGGATTGAGATCAGCATGATCGCGAGGCCTGCAAGGAGCTGATTCGCCCCGCCGAAGTATAGCCAGAGCGCCCACCAGCTCCCGGAGACCGCGAACACCCAAGGAACGCCGAGGCCGACCGCGGTGGAGACGTGCTTGTTCCCGAAAATCCGGAACCGACCTTCACTCCAGGTCTCTGCCGCGACGAGGCGGAAGAACCGGGTGACGAGGGCTTGGACCGTGAGCGCATAGATCACCAGGACCAAGCCGAAGAAGGTCGTCAGGAGAACATTCGTGGCGCCGACTCCGATGATTCGGGAAACGAGGAGCGCGGCCCCGACCGGCCACGATGCGGTGTTCGTATGCGGAGGATTGGTCGCGTCACCGGCCACTCCAAAGACGAAGCTCTTGGTGAGGACCATGTACGCGATCAGGGACGCCAATGCAAGCAATCCCTCCGAGAGCATGGCGCCCCCACCCACGGGGAGGGCGTCCGTCTCGATGTCGAGCTGCTTTGCCGACGACGAACTGCTCACGAGGCTATGCCATCCCGAAACGGCCCCACACGCAATGGCGACGAAGAGGATGGGCCAGATCGGACCGAGGATGCCTTGAGGATCCGTCAAGAATGGGCCCATGTCCAGCTGGATGCCTACCGGGGGACTCGCGCCGATCGTGAAAGGCGTGGCGAGCGCACCGATGAGGATCAGGATGATCGCAGCGAACGCTGGGTAAAATGCGATGTAGTTCGTCGGCTGGATGAAGGTCGGAGTGGGAAGAACCGCAGCCACATACAAGATGAGCACGCAGATGCCGGCCCAAGCGGCGATATTCCATAATCCGAACGGAAGGACGACAGGAAGGATTGGACCGAGGTAGAGACTGAGTCCGACGAGAGCGAGTCCGATGGCCGTGACCGCGAACACGTTCATCTTCACGCGATACAACAATTGACCGCAGAGGAGCCCGGTGAGGAGGATCCCAATCGTCGGAACGAAGGTCGTGCCCTTGAACGAGTTCCAGAACGTCGCGATAAGGGCGATGAACGCGGCCGAGATGATCACGAGATAGAACAGAACGAATGCTAGGAGGTTCGTCCGCCCTCGAGCACCGGTAAACTCGTATGTGATGGGACCGAAAGACCGGCCCTCCTTTCGCACGGAGAGCATCATCGACCCGTAGTCTTGCAGCCACCCGATGAAGAAGTTCCCGCCGATAATCCAAATGAGAGCCGGCAACCACCCAAACGTGACGCCGATGAAAGGTCCCAAGATCGGCCCGAGGGCCGCGACGCTCTTGAACTGGTACCCCCAGAGCACGTACCGGCTGACGGGGAAATACTCGACCCCGTCCATGTACATGTGCGCCGGCGTCGCCTTCTTGGCGTCCGACCGCCACACGTTCCGGTCGATCCACTTGCCATATCCCCAATAGGCGACCCCGTACAGCGCAATCGTAGCGACGACCCACAGGAACGGAGTCTCGAGTATGCCCACCATCCGAGTTCCTCCCACGACCCAGGCCCGTGCGACGGGCTATCACAGGTATGCGGTCCTGGCCGCTTAAACATCACGTTTACGGGTGGACCAATGCCGAGGTCGGTCCGAGGCCTCCCGGGCTCCCGGCCGACCCGAGCGGTGGCCATCGTGCGGAAGGAACTTACCGGGGCACGGTGCTACTCCTCTCGTGTTGTCCCGGCCTCCTCGGATCCAACTCCTCGGCCTGCTCCCGGCGATCTTGAAACCGTGCGGACCCGCGTGCGCCCAGCCTTTCACGAATAGGAGCGTGGAGATGCTGAAGGAAGAGGAATGGCGCGAAACTCCCGAGTTCGTCCGGGAAAACGCGGACCGCGCCCATCGCCTGGCGGAGCGGCTTCTCCGGGATTACGGTCCTCGGATTCGGATCGAGGTCGTGGGCCTCGACTCCCCGCGCGGCGCATGGCTCGGCGTCCGGCACAGAGTCGGGAAGGGGTTCGCGGTCATCGTCGACGGGAACGAAGTGTTTCGGAATTCCGACGACTATGACTCGGTCAGAAAAGCCGTGGATCGGGCCATCACGGCCCACGACTTGCCCGCATAAACGTCCCTAGCTGGGCTGTCCTGTTGCCGAAACTTCTTTCTCCCCTCCTCGGAACACGAAAGGCAAGGATGCTAGCCAGAGGATCTCACAGACCAGGGACACAATCGAGGGGAGCGTCGCGATGGGACCGAAGACTGCGAACGCAAGGACGACGGTCAGACCGAGATTCTTGAACGACGCGAAGACCGCGAGAGCCACCTTGTCGTCCCGCGGCAGGCGAAAGGTTCGGCCTATCGTGACGACAAGAGCCCCGATGCCGAACGTCCGGATCACGGAGAAAAGGCCGAGCGGGAGGAGGAGCTCCGGCCGGGCGAGTAAGGGGCCGCGCGTGGAGCCTGCGATCGCGATGACGAGAAAAAAGAAGGAGATGCTGACCCCGCTCGTCCTGACCTCCGCGATCTTCCGCCATCGCCCCAAGGGTCGTGAGGCGATCATGGGCAGGCCGATCAACAGGATCGTCTGCAGCACAAGGTCGGTCAAAGGGACCGTTTGGTGGGTGAAGGCAAGGGTGATGATTGGGACGAGGAGGAGGCCGATCAGATACAGGATCGCGAGGGAGACGACCGTCCGCCTCGTGTCGCCTCGCAAGTACGAGGTGATCGGCACGACGGCGATTGCGGGCGGGACGGACGCCATGAGAACCCAGCCGTCGTGAATCCCGGGGTCCGGGCTCACGATGGCGAAGATGAGGATCAAACCGCTGAGGGCGCCGTAGCTCGCGACGAGAGAGACCACGAACCGGCGGAACTCGGTGCGCGCGGAGATGTTCGCGAACGAGATCTCCGTCATCGCGAACGTCATCCCGAGGGCGAGCGCGAGCTGAGAGATTTCCCTCGAACACGCCGGGAATCCGCCGGTCGCGAAGCCGATCACGAGGCCGCTCGCGACCATAGTTGGGAAGCTCCGCCACGGACGGAACACGCGGGTCCGAGAAGGGCTTGCGTTGAAAAGCTTGCCGACTCAGACGCCATCGAGGCGCGCCCCGAGCTTCTGGCATTGGCAGGGCCGCAAATGCTTGTCGACGGAACGCTTCGCCCCGCGACGGAATTCCGTCGAGATCGTTCCCCGAACCTTCTCAATCACGAATGATTTTCGGACGGAAACGTTTTAATGAGCGCGTGGGGCAGTCCTGCATAATCCTCCATGCCGCTTCCCCTACGCAAGGACTCTGAAGGCGTCGCCTCCACCGTCGCCACGATGTTCACGCTCCTCGTCGTCCTCATGTTCCTTCAACTCACAGTCGTCGCCGTCCTTCCGGCCCAAGAGTACAGCGCGGAATGGACCACGTCCCGAGCGGCGATCGACTCGTTCGAACGCCTCCGCCTGGCGGCGCAGCTCGCCGTCGTCCCCGGCTCACAGTTTTCGATTCCCGTCCCGCTCGGGACGGACGCGGTCTCGCCCTTCTCCACAGCCCGGCAAGGTAACCTGCGTTTCGACCCAGCCAACACGACCTCCATCCAAATCTCGTTCAAGTACGTCCCGAAGCTGTTCCAAGCCACGGTCACCCACGTCAACCAGGACGTCATATTGGCCATCGACAGCTCGGGCTCGATGATCTGGAACGATCCGAGTCGTCTCCGGATTTCCTCCGCGCAGGAGTACATGCGGAATCTGATCCCGCCGGACCGGGTCGCGAGCATCGATTTCGACGACAACGCCTTGTTCACCCGCGCGAATATCGGCGGCCCGGCGCACTTCCTCAACTATGGGCCGAACGGAGAGCTGATGTACATCAGCCCCCAGGCGGACCTGGACACGATCGACTCTTCGGGGAGCACGAACTGGGGAGCCGCCATCAAGATCGCGAACGACGAATTCGTCGCACATGGCATTCCGGCTCACGCGTGGAACCTGATCGTCCTGACGGACGGACAGAACACGTGTTGCCCGAACGGATCCGACGGGGACGCGCAGGCGCTCAGTGAATCCCTGAGAGCCAAGGCGTTGGGCGTCACGATCTACATGATCGGCCTGGGCGCGGACCTCAATGAACCCCTCATGAAAACCGTCGCGGCCAACACGGGAGGAACGTACTACCACGCGGTGACGGCGAACGACATCCGCTGGGTGTACTACGAAATCAGTCGGCGCTACCTGAGCGCCTTCGTCTGCGGCCTACAGTCGACCCAGGAGGCCTCGTTCGGAACCCTCCAACTGCACCTCGGAGCCACACGGTATCCGGCGCAAACCATGCTCATGGAAGCGGGCGCCATCAACGTCCAGCAGGACAAAAGCAGCACCCTCTGGCGAGGAATGCCTTTGGACTACCGGGAGACGGGCGACGGATTGGCCTTGTCCGCCACGTTGGCCACGCTCGTAGGCCAGTCGCAGACGGCGACAGGCACGGGATTCGAAACCGTCCAAGGCCGAGTCATCGGTCGCGACCTGCTCAGCCAGACCGTCCAGAAGGCCCCGCTGGACCAAACGAGCACGCTGATCACGTCGGGGCGCCAGGATTTCGAGTATTGGGCCACCCAGGGTGCCGCGAAACCGCTCGGCGTCACGCGCGTGAGCCCCTACCTGGTCAAAGCCGCCAACTATGCCCAATGGGCCCAGAACAACTGGACCAACCGGAACTTTCTGAATGCCAAGTTCAACGCGGACAAGGCCCAGGGGCAACTGTCCATCGTCCTGGGCGTCATCGATAATGAAACCACGAACGGCGACATCCAGGGCTGGCTCGCGTTCCAGACGAAGGACAACGTTCGGGTCAACGGCTGCCGCCTCGGGCAGTGGCTGAACTGGTATTCTGGGGTCACATTCCGCGTGACGTCCCCGAATGCGGCGGCGTGGTCCGTCTGGTTCAACGAGACGTTCCGAGCGGTCGGAGCGGGCGTGACGACCGGAGTGGTCGGAGGCGTGGCCGTCATCACGATTCGCGCGGTCGACACACTGGTCGTGGATCGTCGTTATATCGAGATCAGCTTCGGATCGTAAGCCTCGTTTTGTATCCGACGAAGCTAGGATATTGGACGAGAGATCGTCCTCCGCTGAAGGCATCCATGGCGATCAGATGATGGGCAGTGGTCATCGACACAAGCCTCGGCGACCGATGTGCGCGGCCCGTTCATGGCGCTGATCCTCGAGGATGTTCCGGGGCTGGGGCGCACGGACCGGGAGATCGAGCGTCCCGAAGGCGCATGGTTCTCGATGCGCCTGGGTCGCCCTAGCCTTTGATGACCTTCTCGAAGATGTCGTCCAGGCCGGGGAATGCCGCGACATCACCGTTCCATGATTCTAGGGTAGACGCGTATCGATCCTCAAAGTCCTGAAGCGCATCCAACACCTGATATTGCAAGGTCTCTACCTCGCCTTCCTCCGCGACGGCCGCAGCGACCGTGAAGTTGCCTCGGAAGAAGAAGATGCTATGCGCTCCGTACTTGAGCTGGTTGAGCGCCCCCGATTTCGACGCCAAGGTGTGCTGCACAAACTGCTGGACCGCGACGAGCATCCCGCTCAGGGCGTCCCGGTCGAGATCCGTCCGAAGGCTATCCGAGTAGTGACGGATCAGGAGTCCGCCTTTCGTCATGACGAACAGCTCGGACATCGCGGCCTTGTGACTCGAGCCGAAGCCGAGGGCGGTGGCGATCCCCTGGGTTGCCTTGATCATCTCGATCTTCAAGACGCCAAGGTTGGTCGCCTTGTCCATGAGGGTCAAGAGCGTAACGTCGGCGATGGGAATGTGCATCACCACGACATTCGACTCGGGACCTTCCATGATGATCAGATTCGGGCCGGGCATCTCGATGTTCTCGAAGACGCTGCCGGCGGATTGAGCGATCAAGGTGCTCATCGCCGCGAGGGTCGCGGGGCTCACCCCGCTCCGGATGTCGCTCGCGATCGTGAGGCCGTTCGAATCGGCGACGACCGATCCCCGAACACCGCGGACCTTCCGTCGGAGCTGCCCGAGGACGTCGTCGAGCTGGGCCTCGATCCCTTCCAACCCCGCTCGGCTCGCGGCCCTTCCCTCCAGTTGCAGATCAGCGCGGTGCATGGGAATCATCCTCTACAGAGGCGATGTCCGGCTTCGACGCGGCGGCCTTTCGTCCGAACGAAGGGCGCCAAGACGTGCCGTCCGGCGAGTGAACCTTCCTCCTCGGCCGGACGATGAAGAAGAGTTCGAGGATGCCGTAGGCGATCGTCGCAAGGAAGAAGAAGAACGCACCCGCGAAGACCGCCGGGGGAAGGATCGATCCAAAGGTTGAGAGGGCGAAGGTGAGGGCCAAGACGACGAATCCGACCGTGAAAGCGCCGAGGAACCGCTGGATTCGATCGGCCATGATGAACATGCGAGCCCGCCGGACGTTTTTCTCCATGCGCACGAAGGATACGTAGGTGAGACTCAGGATCACCGCGACTCCGCCCACGATTCCCTCGAACAGGGCGAGCAGGATCAATTGATACAGGTCCATCGGGGTCCACCGGGGGCGCGCGGCATGGTGAAATCCTAACTTTCGCACGATATAGTTGTCGTTCAGAATGTTCGCTTTTGGAACCGAGAAGACGCCGCCGGCGGGAAGACGGCCGCGACCCTAGATAGGGCGTTCGATGATCGTCGCCACACCCATTCCGAATCCGATGCACAGCGTGGCCAGGCCGCGGTGAAGGTCCTGGCGTTCCATCTCGTGCAGCATCGTGGTGATCAGACGCGCGCCGCTCATCCCGAGCGGATGACCCAGGCCGATCGCTCCACCATTCACGTTGAGCTTCGAGTCCTCGAATCCAATCGTTTCGCGCGTCGCAATCGGCACCGAGGCGAAAGCCTCGTTGACCTCCCACAGGTCGATGTCGTCAGCCCGCAAATCGGCCCGTCCGAGGGCCTTCCGGATGGCCGGGATCGTGCCGTCGAGCATGATCGTCGGGTTCGTGCCGACGACCCCGGTCGACACGACCCGAGCACGCGGCTCGAGCTCGAGGTTCTTCGCGGTCTGAGGGTTGGTCACGAGGATGCCGCACGCCCCATCATTGATGCCGCTCGAATTGCCCGCCGTGATCCTTCCGTCGGGCTTGAAGGCGGGCGGCAGCGAGGCGAGCTTCTCCAAAGACGTGTTCCGCCGCGGATGCTCGTCCGTGTCGAACAACCGTTTCTGGCCGTTCTCGTCGAACACCGGGACCGGCTCGACCTCCCGTTTGAATCGACTTTCGTCGATCGCCCGGATCGCCTTTCGATGGGACCACAGGGAGAACTCGTCCATCTGTTCCCGGGTGACGTGATACTTGTCGGCCACCAGGTCGGCCGAGATGCCCTGCTGGATGATCTCGTACTTTTCCAGGAGTTTGGGGCTCAGCGCCGCTGCATCGGATCCAAGGGGCACGCGAGACATCGACTCGACCCCGCCCGCGATCACGACGTCGGCCTGGCCGGTCATGACCTCCATGGAGGCGAAGTTGAAAGCCTGCAGTCCCGAGGCGCACATCCGGTTCACGCTCGTTCCCGGGACGGACTCCGGGAATCCGGCGATCAAAGGCGCGAGGCGCCCGATGTTCAATCCCTGCTCGTCGACCTGGGTCACGCAACCGAGGATGACGTCCTCGACCAACTTGGGCTCGATCCCCGTGCGGTCGACGAGCGCCCTCAGGGCGAA
>Ga0209239_1000939_pt1 | contig 17105 bp, 16 predicted proteins | sample GraSoi013_2_20cm_FD_185824 | JGI IMG/M metagenome (GOLD analysis project Ga0209239, IMG submission 185824) | Grasslands soil microbial communities from the Angelo Coastal Reserve, California, USA - Sample 10_02_2013_2_20cm (SPAdes) (version 2) | ecosystem: Environmental > Terrestrial > Soil >...
TGAGGAAGGTGAGAGTCTGGAGACGACGGGAGAGGACGGCCTCCACGTCGAGCGCGAGGACGTCGTCGAGCGTCGTGCCCTCGAGCGGCAAGAGACCGAGCCGTCCGAGACGTCGCAGGAGCTGCTCGCGTTCCTTCTCCGCCTGCTTGTCGCCGGTGCGCACGCGCGCCTGGAGTTCCCGCGCCCGTTGTCGGAACCGCCTCAGGACATATTGGGAGCGCCACAGCTCCTTCTTGTTCTTCAGGCCGTATTTCTTCAGGAGTTCGTTCTCCGTCTTGATGCGCTCCGCCTCCCACGGATGGGAGGGCCGCTCGAACTTTGCCCGGGAGAACTTCGGATCGCCCAACGACTCACACCTTGGCCGGTTCCTTCTTTTCTTCTTTCTTCTCTTCCGTCTTCGCTTCTTTCTTCGGGCCGGCTTCCTCCGCCTTCTTCGCCTGGGCGGCGGCGAGGGCGGCCTTCTTCGTCACCCCGACGGTCAGGCCGGTCCGGCCGTTCGACCGGGTCCGTTGTCCGCGGACCTTCTGTCCGGTCTCATGACGCACTCCCTTGTACGAACGAATCATCTTCATCCGGTTGATGTCGTCCCGGCGTCGGATCTCGACGTCCGCACCGACAAGATGGAGGTCGAGGCCGGTCTCCCAGTCCTTCGGGCGGTTGACCATCCAGTGCGGGAACGCTTCACCGAGGTTCCCGAACGTCGCCTCGATCTTGTCTGTCTGCTCCTCCGACAAGTTCCCCAGCCGCTCCGTGCGGGAGACCCCGGCGAGGTCGGTGACGGCCTCCGATATCCGGATTCCGACCCCCGGGATGGCCGTGAGTGAGATCGCCACGGCCCGCGTACCATCGAGGTCCGTGTTCGCCATGCGGACGATGTATCGGAAATCTTCTTTCACCCCTTCGAGCTTTTTGGGCCCCCGCGGGGCCTTGGGCTCCTCCTTTTCCTCGTCCTTCTTCTTCCCGCCCCGTTCGGCCCTCTCGGCCTTCGCCGGAACCGGCGGGCCTTCGGGTTCAGGGCTCGGCTTCTCTTCAGGCATCGATGAAATCCCCGGATGGGATGGGCATCCAAACTTCAGGACGTATTTAAGGATTCGGGGCGCGTCTCCAGAGGTCTGGATACTCGAGGACGAGTCCGACGTCGTCCACGAGGATCTCGACGGAATATCGGGACGCAAGATTTTCGAACCGATACCTCCGTTCCGCGACTCGGGTGTACCGCTGAAGGGTCGGCTCGACCCGCAGATCGGGAAATCGGACCCACGCGACTTGGATTTGCCGCTCTTCCCCTACGGCCGAATCGAGACGGCGGATGGGCAAGGTGTTCGTTGCGGGGGAGACCTCGAGGTCGATGTCGATGCAACCTTGCAGATCGCCTTGCTCCTTGCCATTCAAGATCCAGCCGCCATCCTCCGTGACGAAGAGCGCAAGCCGGCGTCGTGCCCGGCCCTCCTTGATCGTCACCCAAGAGGCTTGGGTCCGCCAGGTCCCATCACAAGTCACGCGGTACCGAATCCGGGAGCGCGTCTCGAGGTCGGTCTCGATCCTTCCATCGATATTCCATTTGCCTTTCGAACGCCAGAGCGTGGCCCGTTCCGTCCCCGTTCGATCGAGGCGTTGCCAACGGACGGTCCGTCGGAGACCGACATCGTTCATCGCGTCTCCGCGACTTTCAGCGACTTCCGCATCGCGACGGCGTACTCTTCGTATCCCGCCGATCGGTAGAACGCTTGGGCCTCCGTGTTTTTCTGGCCCGTGAGCACGACGAGATGGGAGGCGCCTCGTTCGCGGGCGATCCCTTCCACATACTTCACGAGTCGAGAGGCGACGCCCAGTCGCCGGGCCTCCGGTTCCACGAACAGGTCGGTCAGTTCCGCATACGGCGCCGGGTCCAAGGAGTCTGTCACCCGCAGGCTCGCGAAGCCTGCGATCCGATCCCCGACCTCCGCGACAATGACGGTCTCATGGGTCGCGGCCTGGCGGAGGCGCCCGGCGACCGACGTATCCGTGACCCGACCGCCGAAGTAGGCACCATAGAACGCTTCGAAGAGCGGGACGAGACCGGGAGCGTCCTCCGCGCGAACGATGCGGACCCGGATTCGCGACGAACTCGGCTTCGCCGCTATCGTGTCAGACCCCCGACTTCACAGAACGGAGGACCTTGAAACCGCTCCCGCGCTTCACCACGTCCGCGGTGCCGAAGGCCTTCGTCATCCGTCGCCGGAGCGTGTCCGCTCCTTGGCGGGTGCGAGCGACGAGCCAGAAGCGTCCGCCATCGAGCAAGTGCGAAGGGGCCTCCGCGATGATTCGGTCCACGACGTCGCGGCCGGCACGGATCGGCGGATTGCATAGAATGTGATCGAAGGCTATCCCATCGACCGGAGAATAGACGTCCCCGATCCTCACCTCCGCGTTTCGGATTCCGTTCGCGGCGAGGTTCGCGCGCGCCAGTGCCGCGGCGCGCTCGTTCACATCCGTCAGGATCACGTGACCTCCCTCGGTAAGACGAGCCGCGACGATCCCGATCACGCCGTATCCGCATCCGAGATCCAGGATTGTCTCGCGAGGTCCCACTTCGACGGCCTCGAGGAGGAGTTCCGTCCCGCGGTCAAGTTCATCGCGGGAGAACACGCCCGAATCCGTGTGAAAGGTGAACGTGTGCCCGCGAATCGTGACCGAGATCTGTGCGGGCCGTCGCTTCGACGCGGGTCGCTTCTCGAAGTACTGTCCGCCCATGCCCGCGACGAAAACCCCGAGCCCGGCTTAAGCCCGACGTTCACTTCTTCGGGCTCGGGGCGTGCGTGACCCCATCGAGCAGGACGGTCGCGATCCGCAGGTCCTCGCTCGAGCCCGAATAGTTTCCCTGCTGAAATTCGCGTTCCGCCCGCCCCAATACTTCTTGGATGTCGGGCATGAACGAGAGACCGCTCCCTGCGAGGAGGCGGACCCGAGTCCGGGTCTCCTCGATGTCTTTTCCGAGGGAGGACCGGGCATTCGTGCGCCGGGCAAAGGCCTGCAGCGCCCGCTCGAGATGTTCGATCGCGCGGCCGTAACTTCCTTCGCGGATCGTGCGACGGGCATCGCGCAAGGCCGCATCGGCCTCGTACGAATGAAACCCCTCGCGCTGGAGTCGGCCATAGAGGAGCTCGGCGTCGGCGAGGGTCGTCGTCGCCTTTTGATACTGATCCGCGATGGACTTCGCGTCGGCTTGCAGCCGCAGGGCCATGGCCGCCGCGGGCTCGATGAGTCCGCGGTCGAGCATGTCGCGGGCCATCTTCACTTGGGTCTCGACCGAGTGGATGAGGACGCCCTCGCCTCGCAGGTCGATCACTTTCGCGTCGACTTCGGTCAGGGTCTTCGTCGCCTCGGCGAACTGCGTCTTGAGGCGCCGGGCCTTTTCCTCGATTTCCTTCGCGATCTCCGCGGCGTTTCCCGGGTTGCCAAGGGCGAGCTCCTTCGTTGCATCGTGAATGGCCTGTTCCAAACTCGATGCGGCGCCGTGGGCGAACGCGCCGTTGTCGGTCGCCCCTTTCAAGTTCGCGAGGGACTCGATCGCAAGCTCCGCCACAAAGATTCGGTTCGACGCGATCTCCGCCTCTTCCTGGAAGGCTCGGCCCACTTGCGTCGCCCGTTCCAGGATGTCGCGGGCCGCCAGGTAATTCGGAATAAACGCCCCGTTCTCTCGGATTCCGTCGAGGAGTTTCTCCTCCGCGATCCCGGCGACCTTCCCGATCGCCTCCGTGTCGAGACCCAGTCGCTCCATGGACTCAATCCGTGACTGGAGATCCTTCAACGATTTCTGATATTTGCCGAACCGTTCGTCGAGGGTGACGGCAATGGACTCGGCCCGCCTCGCGGCCTGAACCGCCTTCGCGTACTGGTGTGCGCCGAAGAATTGCTTCGCGATCTTGAGCGCGTCCTCCGCGGGCTTAATGTCCGCCATCGTCAGGCGCAGGACGGTGACGAGTCCCTCTGTGTGCCCGATCGCTTCTTCCGCATGACGCGCCTTCGTCGTCTTCAGGAAGCCGATCCCCGTGACCTTGTCATCGAACATGTGATCCTCCCGCTCGAGGAAACGCGTAGCAATCACACCTGGAGAACGCTCGCGAAACCGGTGGGTTGCAGAATACATTGAGAGGCCCTCGGATAAGCATTCCGACGGCAGCGGGAATTCGTCCTGTCATTCTCAATACCGTGAATGGGCAACGATTTGTACGCCCCACACGGTACCGCGTTCCGGAATGGCCGGTCTCCTACGACTCGCGCGGCCTGTGAACTGCGTGATGGCGGCGGTCGGGGTCGGAATCGGAGGCTTGGTCGCGGTCAGGGCGGGCGCCTGGGGCGAGTTCGCCCGTCCGCTGGTACTGGCTGGCGCCGCCGCAGCGTCCTTCACGGCGGGTGGGAACGCCTTGAACGACCTGTATGACCGCGAAACGGACCGGGTGAACCATCCGGAACGCCCGCTCCCGGCGGGGAAATTGACCGTAGCTTCGGCGAAAGGCTTCATGGTCATTGCGTTCGCTCTGGCAGCCATCCTCGCGGTCTTCGCGACTGTCTGGGCGTTGGCCGTCGTGATCGTGAATATCACGCTGATGTTTTCCTACGAAGTGACCTTGAAGGCCCGCGGTGCGCCCGGGAACCTCGTGATCGCCTACCTGGTCGGATCCTTGTTCCTCTTTGCGGGTGCGAGCGTCTTTCGCTCGTCGACGGAACCACTCGTCCGCACAGGCATCTTGGCGATGCTCGCGTTGTTCACAACCCTTGGTCGAGAGATCACCAAGGACATCGAGGACATGCGCGGGGACGTCGATCGCCAGACCCTTCCCCACCGAATCGGCTCGAACCGCGCGGGCATCGTCGCCGCGATCTGTCTGTTGATCGGCGTCGCCCTGAGTCTCGTCCCGTTCGCCTTCGGGGTCTTGTCTCTCGGGTATGCGTTCCTCGTGATTCCCGCGGACGGAATGTTTATTTACGCTGCCCTCCACTCGGCGGCGAATCCGGCGCGGTCCCAGCGTGTGACGAAGTACGGAATGATCGTCGCCCTCGCAGCCTTCCTCGCAGGTGCGTTCGTGTGAACGTGTACGAGTCGATCTTGGAGCGGCGACGAAAGGGACCGCTTCACATGACGTTGCTCGATCCGGACAAGCAGACGCCGCAGGAAGCCGCCGCCCTATCGTCGGAGGCGGCGGGCGCGGGCACCGACGCGATCATGGTCGGTGGCTCGACCGGCGTCACGCAGGACAAAGTCGACGCGACGGTCCTCGCGATCAAGGAGGCCTCGAAGCTGCCCGTGATCCTGTTCCCCGCGAGCGCCGCGAATCTGTCGCCCCACGCGGATGCGTTGTACTTCATGAGCCTCCTGAATAGCCGCGACCCGCGCCTGATCGTGGGCGAACAGCGGCTGGCGGCCCCGATCGTGCGGGCCTGGGGCCTCGAGGCCATCCCGATGGCGTACCTGGTCGTCGAGCCCGGGATGCGAGCGGGGGAGGTCGGCGACGCCGAGCTGATTTCCCGCAAGAATCCGATCGTGGCGGTCCAATACGCCCTTGCGGCCCAACTGCTCGGGATGAAACTCGTCTACCTCGAGGCGGGGAGCGGCGCACCGGAGCCGGTCCCGGATCGGGTCATCCGCGCGGTCCGCGACGCGATTGACATCCCCGTCGTCGTGGGCGGCGGCATTCGCACGCCGGAGGCGGCCAAGGCCGTTACCCGCGCCGGTGCGGACATCGTCGTCACGGGCACGATCGTCGAGGTGACCCGGGAAGGGGAGACACTTCGCCGAATCATTGAATCGGTGAAGGCGGGCTGATGCACGTCTTCCGCGCGAAGACGGCGGGGGAGAGCCACGCGGAGACGACCCGGATCGCGCGTCGGCTGTTCGTTTCTCCGTCCCCGAGGCGAATCGCCCTGCCGATCATCGCGTTCTCGCTCATGGAGGCATACCTGCTCGTCTATCCGGGCCTCGACGGGTCTCGGGTGCTCCTGGGCAGCGCGGCGATCGGGATCCCGGCCCTGATCGCGGCCTTCGCGACGGTCCCGCTGGCGAACCGCCTGGGAGGCCGGATGTACTTTCGGCGCTCATTCCTCCTCACGTTCGTGGGGCTCATGTTGCTCGGGGCGTTCGAACTCATGGCGGTCTTGGCCCTCACCGCGTATTCGATCTTCAAGGCTGTGCCCTATCCGGATCGAATCCACCGGGTCGCGGTCCTCGGTTACGGGGCCGTCCTTTGGACCCGAGAGGTGATCCTCAGCGCGACCTCGAATTCGAAACACCTGCGCTCGCTGCCGTCGGCTTCGCTGCATCCTCTTTTGGGACTGGTCGGGCTCGCGTTGTTCGTGCCCCTCCCGCCGTACGACATCGTCCTCTCGCTCCTCGTCTACGCCTCGTTCTTCGCGAGCGCCGTTGCCTACACGGAGATCGCGAAACGCCCCCTCCTCCGATCCTTTGGCGTGGACGGGTTGAAACTCCTCCGATCCACCCTGGACCACTATACGGAACCGGAGGCCTCCGGCATCGCGGAGCTGGAGACGTTCTTCGATTCGATGAGCGTGCGCGCCCGCGTCCGGGTCGGTGGTCTCGCGTTCCGCATCGGATCCGGGCTGAAGGCCCTGTTCGTCGCGCCGACCGTCCACCCCGGCCCGATGGGGTACGTGAGCGGGAGCGACCTGCCTACCAAGATCGCCCGGGACCTTTCCGATCTCACGCCGAATGTCCTGGTGGCGCACGGCCCGACGACCCACGACGAAAACCCCGCGACCACCGCGGAGGTCCGTAAGGTCGCCGAAGCGGTTCGTAGCAGCATCGCCACCGCGACGTTTGGGTCTCGCGTCGGTCAGGCCTGTCGAACGACCTACGGCCGGGCGGCCGCGCTCGCGCAGGCCTTCGGCGACGTGGTCCTGATCGTTGCCTCGTTCGCGCCGCAGCCGACGGACGACATCGACAGCGCGACCGGGTATGCCGCGGTCCAGGAAGCGCGTCTCCAAGGTGCTCGGGATGCGGTCTTCGTCGACGCCCACAATTGCCTCGAACCGGGTGTGGGCCTCACGTTGTTCGGCAGCCATCGGAGTCACGAAATCATCGAGGCGGCGAAGGCCGTCACGCAGGCGGCGCTTGCGGCGCCGAAGGCCCCCTTCCGCGTGGGGTATGCGAACCGCAAAGGGTTCTGTACTCCGGACCAAGGGATCGGTGCCCGCGGCATCGAGGCACTCGTGATCGAGACAGGAGGCCAGAAAACGGCCTACGTCCTCTTCGACGGGAACAACATGGTGCCCGGGATTCGCGACGCGGTCCGGGCGCGGCTCGCCGGACTTGTCCAGGAGTCGGAGGCGATGACGACGGACAATCATTCCGTGAACCTGACCATGGACGGATTCAACGCCGTCGGAGCCGTCCTCGACCAGGCGACGATCCTCGCTCAGGCGGACGCAGCCGTCCGGGAGGCGGTCGCGAACCTGGAAGAGGCCGAGGCCGCAGCCTTTGTCGCGGACATCCCGGATTTCCGGATCTTCGGGCCCCAGTCGGCGGCTCGCCTCACGACGACGATCAACTCGACCTTGGCCGTCCTGCGTCCCGCCCTCTATGTCACGCTCAGCGGAGCGGTCGCCCTCGGAGCTCTCCTGATCGTTCTGTTCTAGATCAGATCCAGGAACCAACGGTGGATCCGAAGGTCCCCGCTGAGTTCCGGGTGGAATGCTGCGCCGATCAGGTTGTTCTGCCGGGCGAGCACGATTCGGTCCTTGTACCGGGCGAGCGGCGTGCAGTCGCCCCAAGCCCGCAGGATCGCGGGCGCCCGGATGAAGATGCTGTGGAACGGCGTGTCGAGACCCTCGACCTCGATGTCCGCCTCGAAGGATTCCCGTTGGCGGCCGAATGCATTCCGATCCACGGCCATGTCCATCAGGCCGAGGAGCTTCGTCTTCGTCTTGTCGGCTTGGATCCCGGCGTCCTTCGCGAGGAGGATGCAGCCCGCACAGGTGCCCATGATCGGCATCGCCTCATCCGTCGCACGCCGGACGATGTCGTCGAAGAGGCCGAGCTTGACGAGGAGCTTGGAGATCGTCGTGCTCTCGCCGCCCGGAATCGTGAGGGCATCGACGCGGTCCAGTTCCTCCCGACGTCGCACGGCGATCGCATCGCCCGCCTTCCCGGCGTCGTGCATCGCCCGGGCGACCGCCTCGACGTGCTCGCTCACGTCGCCTTGGACACCGATCACGCCGACCCGCATCGGTCGACCAAGGGCGGCGGCCGATTAAAACGATTTGGGGACGCCAGGCTCAGCTGTTCCCGGGGTCCAGTTCGCGCCGGGTCCGGAACAGTTCCTGGACGACTCCGGCGAAGGTCTCGGAATCGGCGAGGAGGCCGAGGCGTTGGCTCGCGGCGCTGCTGAGGATCACTTCGTCCCCGGGATGGGGCGAGTCGCGCGGTCGGAGGACTTGGTCGCCTTCGGGGAACACGGCTTCGCCCATCGGCGAGCATTTCAACGCGTCGGGATGGCGCTCGTCGAGCGGCACGACCTCGAAGAAACGGTCGAACAAGATCGGTCGGCGCATGCGCCCGAGGACCGTCACCCGCACACGGTCGCTCGACGGGTCCAGGGACGTGTTCCGTTCCAGTGCTGCGCGGTTGATCCCGACCTGGAACAGGCCGAGCTCCGTGGACATCCCGCCGAACGGTGTGACGTACCAGTGCCGCAACGTCTCGACGGGGAACGCCGGTGCGGGATCGCCCGGCACTCCGGGCTTACGATGCACGGTGGAATCGACGAGTTCCAACGTATTAGTAAGCTGAGTCCTGAAAATCCGCACTGAGACTCGGTTGCCACCATGACGAGCACAAGTTCCGGCACGTGCGCGATACCCTTATCTACGACCCTCATTTTCGCGAACCCGAGGGGTGCCTCACGGCCATCGGTTTTGTCCTCATCGACATCGAGCCGACCCGGGAGAAGGAGGTCTATGCGAAGCTCATGAAGATCGGGCAGATCGTGGAGCTCTACCCGCTGTTCGGGGAATATGACCTCATCGCCAAGGTCGAGGCCGATTCCTACGATGCGATCGGAGCGGTCGTGATTTCGAAGATCCGATCGATCGAAGGCGTGAAGGCGACCAAGACGCTCGCCCGCGTCGCGTTCTAGTCGTTCCCGGGCTGAAACGGGATAGGATTTGCGGCAGGGCACGATGGGACCGAGAGTCGGCTGCGCGAATGCTCGGTTGCTCTAGGACTCTCTTTCGTCGATCACGTCGATGGTCTTGCGGTGTCGGCGTGGCCAGAGTCGTCTGTAGAGACGGACCTCCCCGTACACCAAAACGATTGCTGCCGCCGTGGCAGATGGAATCACCACCAAGTCCTGGCCGCGGAACGATAGGCGAAGCTGCGCCGGTAAGAACAGGTCTAGTGCCAAGCATGCGACCACGTACAGCCCCTTGACCGTGTCCCCGAACAGGTAGGAAACGACGGGATGTCTGCTTCCGAATCCCTTTGGCGGCGGTGCTTCTTCCTGCTCGGAAATGACCACCCGGTTCATGGCTGGCGGCCTGCGCGTTGCATTTCCGTCCTCATGAATCGATCTCGCCCCGGTGAGTCGGGCATCCTTTTCGTCGTAATAAAACGGTCTTCGCGCGACCCCACCCGGTGGCGAGTGTCCCTCCAATGTAGTGCGCAAATGTGCGCGTCGCTGTGTGTGAGTGAAACGCATGTTCCAAAACGCTCCTATAGCAGAAGTGTCCGTACCGCCGCAGTTGGGAGGAACCCAGAATGCAGTCCGCCGAACCGCAAGTGGCACCTGAACCTTCGGGACCGTCGGGACCGGAGATCACGCCGGTCGCTCAGAAACGGAAGCTTCCGAGGATGTATATCGTCCTGATCATCGTCGCCGTCATCGTCATCGCGGGTCTCGGCGCGTTCGCGTTCGTGTACCTAGGAAGCGGGTCGCTCCTCGTGACGAGCAACAGCCAGTTCGTCGCCGCGGGGGGCTCGACGACGTTTAGCGCGACCGTCACGCCCCCGGCATTTGTCAGCAAGACCGGCCTCCAATGGGATTTCGGCGATGGTCAGAAGCAGACGACCACGACTGACTCCATCGACCACGCGTACGCGAATCCTGGGAACTACTTCGTCCTCGCGTCTGCGTCCTTGAGCAACGGGAAGACCACGGACAACTCGCAAGGCCTCTTCCCGATCCAAGTCGGCGCACCACCCGCCCCCGCGAATCCCAATCCTTTCGGGACGACGAACTCGCTCGGTGCGCTCGTGTTCAACAAGACCCTTTCTTCCTCTGGGGCCCCGTTCATTGCCCCGGGCGGCCACATCGTGTTCGTCGCGGCGGTCGCCCAGCCCCCGACGTTCGGGTACGACCACTTGGTCGATCCTGTCGCGAACCGATGGACCAACTACACATGGAATGTCATCAAGATCACCCTGAACTTCGGCGATGGCTCGGCATCGGTGACGAACGGGACCGACGGCGTGGCTTTCTTGGCCGATAACGAGCCAACGCTCACCTCCAACCACACGTTAGCGAACGGCGGCATATTCGTCGCGACCCTCCAGGTTACCACAGGTAACTTCTCGGCGACGCAAACGAACAGCACGCCCGCGGATCCGCCGCTTGTCCCGACCGGACAGCCGACGGAGACGACCACGGTCGGCCAGACCGTCGCCGTGGGCTCGTACCACCCCCTGACCTACTCGGGGAATGTGATCAAGCCTGGGATCATCACAAATGTGGAGGCCGTGACCGGCGGTTACACCTCCCTGGACCCCGCCCTCGACTACGAGTCGACGGGCTTCGAAGTCGTAGCCAACGTATACGAAACGCTGATCGCGTACAACGGAACGTCGACATCCGACTTCGTCCCCGTGATCGCGAATCGTATCCCAACCGTCGCGAACGGACTAGTCACCTCTGATTTCCTGAACTATACGTTCCCCATCCGGCCCGGCATGAAGTTCTCGAACGGGGACGCGATCACGGCATGGGACGTGAAATACTCGATCACGCGAACGATGTTGTTCAACTCGGGTTCGCCGTTCCCGAACGGCTGGATCATCTCTCAGTTCCTGGTTCCACCCACGTTCGTCAGCAAGTTGACAACGCCCACCGGATGTTCCCTGGGCGATACGGGTTGCTCGTTGGACGGTCCCCTGACGTTCAGGGTCGTGAACGACGCGATCACCGTGGACAATGCGACCCAGATGGTCAAGTTCCATCTGGTCAGCCCCGCGCCCCCGCTGCTCTTCAATCAAGTCATCGCGGATCCGTTCGGAGGCGGGATCGTCGATCATCTGTGGCTCGAGGCGACCGGCCCCAAGCTCACGTGGAGCCCAGCGGGCTTCCTCGACTACGAGAAGTACAGCGATTTGCAGAATTATGTGCCGGCTTGGCGCAACGGAGCGGTTGGATCTGGGCCATTCATGATCGACTACGTGGCGAATCCCGATGCCGTGGTCTTGAAGCCGAACCCAACATTCCAAGCGCTCCCGGGCGTTCCGGCCGCAACCGTCAGCAAGGTCGTCCTGCAATACGTCGGCGACCCCGCGACCCGGGAGCTATCGCTCGAGGCAGGCCAAGCGGACATTGCGGGGATTCCCAGTTCCCACTTCGATGTCGCGAAGCGGCTCCAGGGATTGGGGCTTATCAAGATTCAGTTCAATCCCACCTTGAACATGTTCTGGTGGAATTTCAATCTGGAGATCTACCAGTCCGCCGTAGGGTCGACTGCGAACCCGTATGGCAATGAGGTGCCTCCGGACTTTTTCGTGGACTTGAACATGCGGAAAGCCTTCGCGTACGCGTACAACTACGGTCAGTATCTGGACCAGATCGTGGGGAACAAGAAATTCGGCGCGACGTTCGGGACCCCGTTCAACGGAATCATTCCGTCGGGCATGGTTGGTTACGAAGACCTGTCGGTCATGAACGTCTTCGACATGGGGCAAGCCCGGTCGTACTTCAATCAGACCGCGTGGGTGAGGGATCATGGCGGCACGTCCAACTTGGCCAACGCCGGCTTCACGATCGCGATCAATGTGGAGGCCGCCGACACGGTCAACCGAGCCGCCGCCGCAGCGTGGGCGCAGAACATCAAGCAGCTCGCGCCGACCGCGAATATCAACGTGCTCATCAAACCGATCTCGTTCGAGGAAATGATTACCGACTCGGTGCCCCATCTGAACCCCATGGGCATCTACTTCCTCGGCTGGCTCGCCGACTATCCGTTCCCGACGGACTACACGCTGCCTATGCTCCTGCCAGCAAACAGCGCGATCAACTCCACGAAACCGGATGGCGGCACTTACCCGAACGCCAACGGATACAACATCCCGTACCTCGCGGCGGACCCGAACGGGACGAACCAGGTCACGGATTCGACGAACATCCGCAACTGGATTCTGGACAGCATCAGCGCGCCGAATGCGACGGACGTCAATGCGGTCGTGAGCGATTCACGGAAGGCCCAGGAGGCCTTCGCGGCCCTCTGGTACTATGTCCCGGCGTTCCAGCAGTATACGTTCTTCACCTTCCGAACGTGGATCACGGGCATGGACCTCGAACTGAATCCGACCCTCGGAGGCGTGGACATCCTCTATAATCTGCTCACGAAACCGAGTACGACGAGCGTTTCGGCGGCGGCTGATGGCCCGTCCATGGCATCCGGCACGTCGTTCACCGCCGCCGTGTCCGCGGCGACGTTTTCGAAGGCGGTGGTCCCACAAGTTGCGGGTCGAAGCGCCGAACACCGGCAACGCGTCTAGCGTCTTCCTTGCGACATCGTCGGAGGGAGCGCGCCAGCCTGTGAAGGCGGAGCGGACGAGATCGGAGACGAACGGGGCGAGTGCGGTAGCTTGCATACGCCGGGCCATTCGACCTCCGTCCGGTTCTGCGCACCCTCCGCCGAAAGGAGGCTCGAATCGGGAAACTTCCTTTAGGCGACGGCTCCTATCGAGGTTCGACAGGACATGCGCCTAATCCTCTACGTCGTGCGCAGGCTTCTCATCCTCATCCCGACACTCCTCGGTGTCACGATCATCACGTTTGTGCTGAGCCACGCCCCCGGTCCCAACCTCGCGATCGCGGTGTATTGCACACCGAAGCTTGGGCCGTGCAACATTGACAACCCATTTCTGAAGCCGATCGTGGACCAGTTTCACCTGAGGGACCCGCTCCCGGTCCAGTACTTCTACTACCTGGCAGGACTGTTGCAAGGAGACTGGGGGTACTCGACCTCCGCTGCGGGGGCCGGGATGCCAGTGACCCAGGCGATCACGGTGTTCTTCCCGCAGACTGTGGAGCTCGCGATCGCGTCAACGGCCCTCGCCACCTTGATCGGCATTCCTACCGGGACGATCTCCGCCCTGCGAAAGGATAAACTGCCCGATCACTTCACTCGGATCTTCGCCCTCGTGGGTTACTCCATCCCATTTTTCTGGCTCGGGCTGCTTCTTCAGATTATAGCGATTTCTCTGTTCCCCGAATGGGAGATCACGGGAGGCTACAGTCTCACGCTCATGGACCCGCACACGGAGACCTGGGCCTTCATCTTCGTTGGGCCGCAAGCCACACCGGTCCTCTACTCCCAGCCGACCCATTTCCTGATTGTCGACGCGGCGCTTCATGGCTCCTGGTCGGTGTTCATCGACGCGCTGAAGCATCTCGTGCTCCCGACCGTCACGCTGACGATCGGGGTCCTTGGGGTCATCCTCCGGATGGTCCGGTCGGGGATGGTGGACTCGATGAACCAGGACTATGTGAAAACCGCGTGGTCGAAAGGCTTGCCCGACTGGGTCGTGACACGGGTCCACATCCGGCGGAACGCGCTCCTGCCAGCCGTCACCGTGATTGGCTTGCTGTTTGCCGGGCTTCTCGGTGGCGTCGTCCTCGTCGAGGACGTGTTCGCCTGGAAAGGGATCGGCTACTGGGCGACACAGGCGGTCCTCCGGTTCGATGCGGGCGGCGTCATGGGCACGACGCTCATCTTTGCGGTCTTCCTTGTCCTCATCAACCTGGTCGCGGATGTCCTGTACGCGTACCTCGATCCGAGAATCAGTTTGTGAGGTCGCCGCATGGGCACGGTAACCGTGAATCGCCCGCAACGTTTCTGGCGATTCGACGCGGAGGGATGGCGACGCCGACTTCGAGAATACCGAATTCTGTTTGGTCTCCTGATGAAGAGCCCTCCGGCCGCGGTCGGCCTGATCATTGTGCTCGGATACCTGGCGATCGTGGTCTATGACCAGTTCTTCGTGCCGCAGAACGACGTGATGATCCCCAACTTCGGCGACACGCTTCCCCGGGCTCCGTTCTGGTGGCCTGGGGGAACCGCGGCGGGCGGCTGGTTTGGGACGACGAACAACGGGATCGATCTCGGAGACGCGATGCTCAAGGCGATCCGGATCGACCTATTGTACTCCTCGTTCGTCGTCCTCTTCGGGGCCATGGTCGGATGTTTGATCGGGGTTGTTGCTGGGTACCGAGGAGGGATCTTCGATGAGGTCCTCATGCGGGCGACCGACGTGACATATTCGATCCCGTTCCTCGTGTTCGTCATCGCGGCGGCCTTCGCGTTCGGGAAGAGGGACTTCCTCACGGTCAACCTAATTCTCCTCGCCCTGTGGTGGCCCACGTACGCCCGTCTCGTCCGCGCGCAGACCCTTTCGGTGCGGGAGTTGAAGTTCGTCGAAGCGGCCCGGGCCGCCGGCGCTTCCGATGGTCGAATCATGCTGAAGCACGTCCTGCCGAACACGCTCGCCCCCGTGTTCGTCCAGATCTCTCTCGACCTGGGCGTGGTCACCCAGATCTTTGCGGCCCTCAATTTCATTGGCTTCAACGCGGGCAACCTGTTCATCCCCGAGTTGGGCAACCTGATCGTGATTGGAGACATAGCGAGCTTCACCTCGTATCCCTGGACCGTGGTCATGCCCGGAGTCGTGTTGTTGATCTTCACCGTCGCAGTCAATCTCTTCGGGGACGGCCTGCGGGACGTTCTCGATCCGCGGGCGCGGAGGTAGCTCCTTGGAGCCGATCCTCGTCGTCCGGGGGCTGAAAACGGAGTTCACGACCTCCCGTGGGATCCTCCGCGCCGTGGACGGGGTGGACCTCGACATCGGCAAGGGGGAGGTCCTCGGGATCGTCGGGGAGTCGGGTTGTGGGAAGACCGTGACCGCCCTCTCCATCATGTACCTGATCACACAGCCGCCCGGACGGATTGCGGGCGGCCAGATATGGTTCCGCGGGCTGAACCTGCTGGCAGGAGGCGAGGAAGACGTCCGAGTCCGTCCGCGGCCGAAGGGGCCGCCGAAACTGATTCCGTCCGATTCCCACCTGAAGAAGCATCGCGCCCGGATGAACAAAGTCCGTGGCCGCGGTATGTCGATGGTGTTCCAGGAGCCGATGTCGTCCCTAAATCCTGTCCTCCGAATCGGCTACCAGGTCGCCGAAGTGATCATATTCCAACGGCGGCAAGAGCTCTGCGACCGGATCCTCTCCCATCGAAGCCTGACCCCGGAGGATCGGGAGCTATTCCGGCAGGCTATCGTGACCTTGGACACGACGGAGCGGGATCGGATCGTGATCGATCTGTCTGCCCGCGCGGGCTTTCGAGCGGACAAGGTGAACACCCTCATCGACGCCTCGCGCCTCAGCATCGACGAGAGGATTCAGCGCCTCGAGAAACTCGCCGGCCGCTCTCGGCGGGCCGACCGCTCGTGGGCCCGGTTCCTGAAGCGTCTCGATGCACTGGAAGAGGCCCACGTCGCGCGAGAGTGGGCCCGTCTTTCACGGCGGTCCCTCGGCCAGGCCGCCATCGACCTGTTCGATCCGAATAAGAATCCCATCGCAAAGGGCCTGCCTCCCCTCGCAAGCGTCTCGCCCCGCGAGGAGGCCCTCGAGCTCTACTTCCGTGCGCCGTCGGATCGAGGACGGGACCGGGAGAAGGGAGGTGGCCTGGTGCCCACCGAGGACTTGCGGGCGGCCGTCGAAGACCTCCTACAGAAGAGCGAGGGGGGACCGTTCGGCGTCATGTTTGCCGACGTGGAATCCGTGGTCCTGGGCGAACGAGCGATCGAACTCCGGTTCCCCGCCCATCCACCGTTCGCGCCGGGGGCGGAATTGGACTACCTGCTTCGCCGCGGCTTGTATCGGTTCTTCCTGCTGCTCCCGGTTGTCCGCACCGTCCTGATGAGGCCCGTCGAGGAGGAGGCGCGGGCCTACGTCATCGATTTGCTCCGGCTCGTCCGGATTCCCGAAGCGACGAAGGTGTACGGCGAGTACCCGCACGAGCTCAGCGGCGGGATGCAGCAGCGCGTGATGATCGCGATGGCATTGGCCGGTGAGCCCGCCCTCATGATTGCCGACGAACCCACGACCGCGCTCGACGTGACGACGCAGGCCCAGATCCTCTGGCTCCTGAAGGACCTGCGGAAACGGATCAACGCCGCGATCCTCTACATCACCCACGACCTGGCCGTGATCGCGGAGCTCAGCGACCGCGTCGCTGTCATGTACGCGGGGAAGATCGTCGAGGATTCCCCCGTCGCGGATCTCTTCCGTGAGCCGCTCCACCCGTACACCCAAGGACTCCTTGAGTCCATCGTCTCGACGGAGTCCCGTCAACTCGAGCCGGGCTCCCCACTCCCCACGATCCCGGGTGTGGTCCCCGACCTGCTGAATCCGCCCTCCGGCTGCCGCTTCCATCCGCGATGCAAGTTCGCCTTCGAACGTTGCCGGCTCGAGGAGCCCTTACTTCTCTCGCCGACTCCGAACCGGAAGGTGGCTTGCCATTTGTACGACCAGGAGGCGGCGAACGTCCGGGCTCCGTAACCATCGGAACGAGATCCTGTTGGCCGCCCGCGGCCTGACAAAGCACTTCGCGGTCAAGGGAGGAATCCTCCAGCGGACCGTGGCGAAGGTCCACGCCGTGGACGGCGTCGACCTCGCGATCCACCGCGGGGAAACCGTGGCCTTAGTGGGCGAGAGTGGGTGTGGGAAGACCACACTCGGACGGCTCCTCCTAAGGCTGATCGAACCAACGCAGGGAGACGTGCTGTTCAACGTCCCGGAGGAGGACTACGAGCGAATTCGGGAGGACGGCGCCCATGTCTCGAAGAAGGA
>Ga0209239_1000940_pt1 | contig 17099 bp, 19 predicted proteins | sample GraSoi013_2_20cm_FD_185824 | JGI IMG/M metagenome (GOLD analysis project Ga0209239, IMG submission 185824) | Grasslands soil microbial communities from the Angelo Coastal Reserve, California, USA - Sample 10_02_2013_2_20cm (SPAdes) (version 2) | ecosystem: Environmental > Terrestrial > Soil >...
AGCAGACCTTCGAGGCCCCAGGCACGGCGCTCCGCCTCGGTGAACGCCGTCCCTTTATTGAGGCGCGGATTGTGCAGCAAACCGTAGCCCCTCGGATGCTCCTGCCTCGCTGCGGTCATCTTGATGGCTCCCTACGCGGTCATCTTGCGTGCCCCATACTATCTCGTTCCGGTCCGATCTCCGAACCGAATGCGTTCAAGCGCCAACCAAATGACGGCAAAGAGGATGCGAACAGTGTGCGGATTCGGGGTAAAGCAAAAGCGTTGAGTGCGCCAAAACTACGCCGGCGCAACGTGGCTTCCCGTCTGTTGCAGCGATGATCGACTTCGCGAGATCACGCGTAGCAACCCGCACCAGCGATGGACCGTATCCCGGTCCAGCATGATTTCGCCAAGGTATGCTTCTTTGCACTTGCGTTTGCAGAACTTGCTGCCCCACCAACGGTGGGTCACCATTCCGAATGGCCCGCCGCAATGATCACAGGCTTGACGCGGCCGCACCACAGCCCGCACGGGGCGCACATCTTCCTGGATCGTCATGACGCCCTCGCATGCTCTTTGGGGGTTGAGATGGAGAGCTTGCAGTGACCGAGATAGCACTCGTAACTGCAGTAGGAGAGACGCGTGGCAAGCTCCCGCAGATAGTTTTCGCCGATTGATTCGCAGCACAACGCGCAGAAACTCTCCGGACGCGGCCTCCTGCCATTCACCAAGACGAATTTCATCTGTCGCCTCCTGCCGGGAAGAAGCCCCGGCCCTCAACGGCGATTAGGTCACTCACCCCCGAGCATCTCAATCGTACAAAGGTTCGAGCAGGTCACTCTGTGGTTTTGGCCGCGCATACTCGCGTTTGTTGCTCTCCATACCGCGGTTGCGACGCTCATACTTTGGTTTGGGATTCGCGGCGCAGCTCGATCCGCCTGCCACGTGATGCGAACGCGCCCCTGGGCGAGACCGCGCCCGGCACGCCGATCGGTGCAAAACCGGTCTATTTGCAGCAATTCCTCGCAAGCGAAATCCGCGCGCGACCAACATATCCGAGGCTCAGGCTAGCCCAAGAGTCGTGGCTGGAGAGGCAACCATGCTCGGCATCATCATTGCGTTCATGCTTGTGGCGTCGCCGGCGGCGGCGCGGGACTTTGGACAGTGGGAGAACCAGGCGCCGCAGGTGCGCAAGTGGTTTCAAAGCCTCATGCAGCCCGACGCCCCGTTCATGTCGTGCTGTGGCGAAGCCGACGCCTATTGGGCCGACAGCTTCGAGGTGGACGGAGATCGCTACGTGGCCATCATCACCGACGAGCGGCCGGATGGCCCGCTCGGCCGCCCACCCCGTGAGTTAGGCGAAAAAATCATCGTCCCCAACCACAAGATCAAATGGGACGAAGGAAACCCGACCGGACACGGGATCATCTTCATTGGGGTTGGCGGCCAGGTCTTTTGCTACGTGCCGCCCGGCGGCGTCTGACGCCGGTTACAGCGCTAGAGCGGAGGCTGGCCATGAGCGAGCGTAAGATTACCCAGTTATTTGGATTGATCTTGGGTGCCCTTTTCACGTGCACCCTGGTCCTGAACGCGTTCGCTTTCTAAAGGCGTGATGCCTTTAGATAGAGTCTCGTTCTTCGCCTGTCATGCCCCGTGAAAGCGGGGCATCTAGTAATTCACGCACAATCTTGTGGTTACCGGGTCGCCCGCGTGCGGTCCAGACTACTCGGTGCCAGACGGACCAGCCGCGCTTTGGCGCCGCGTCAGCGCCCGCTCCACGCATTCGAGTAATTGCGGTTCATCGAACGGCTTGCTCAAGAAACAGACTGCCCCGCCCTTCATGGCTCGCTCGCGAACACGCTCATGCGGGAAGGCAGTGATGAAAATGACAGGCATGCCATGATCGTGAGCGATCAGATATTCCTGCAGCTCGACGCCGCTCATGCCGGGCATCTGCACATCGGCAATGACGCAGGAGGTTTCGTGCAATTGGGGCGACGCTAAGAATTCCTGTGCCGAAGCGAACGCATGTACAGAAAATCCCATCGACCTGAGCAACCGTGCTGTCGCGGTCCGCACCGAAGGATCGTCGTCGATGATCGAGATTACCGGGACCTCTGCCACTCCACCTGACCTTGTTCTCGAGTCCCGGGCCAAAAGGCGGGGGCATCGACGGCGTCGCCTCCATAACCTAGGGCGGGATTTGCGGAGAGAGAACTATACTTAGGTTTCGAGAAGGGCGAGCCCTGTTAACTAGCTAAACTTGACCGGGTGGCGGAGGATATGTCTGCAGGCGGCTCCCGGTCGGCACCCGATCTACGGACCCTTTCTCAATGGCGCCACAGCTGCCTCAATGTTCGGGTTTGATCCCCAGCGCTTCGGCCATCCTGACCAGATCGGCCACCGATCTCGCCTCCATTTTCTTCATGATGTGACTGCGATGCACTTTCACGGTGATCTCGCTGAGCCCGACTTGGGCTGCGATCTGTTTGCTCATCAGCCCGCTCGCCACCAATGCCATGATTTCGCGCTCGCGAGAGGTAAGCGATGAGAAATGCGCTTTCAGGTCGGCGAGCCTTTTCTCCTGTTCACGGCGTTTTTCATCGCGCTGGATCGCGGCCGTGACGGCATCCAGAAGATCCTGATCGCGAAATGGCTTGGCGAGGAAATCGACGGCACCGGCCTTCATCGCCCGCACGGTCATGGGAATATCGCCATGCCCGGTAATGAACACGATGGGGATTTGAAGATCCGCCTTCGCCAGTTCGGCCTGGAAGTCGAGACCGCTCACTCCCGGCAGTCGGACGTCGAGGACGAGACAGCTTGGAACATTCGGGCGCTCGCTCTGCAAGAACTCCTGCGGCGATGCAAACGCTTCGGCCCGCAATTGCACCGATTGAAAAAGCCGCGCCAGCGCCTGACGCACCGACGCGTCGTCATCCACGACGAAGACGATCGGCCGTTCCGCGCTCTCAACTGGTTTCGCTGACGAACTGCGCTGGGTCACCATGCCTATGTTCTGCCCTTGAACAATCTACCCGAAACCGCACAACCGGCAAACCCGGCCTCCCTCCGGGATCTCGAGCAGCTCTTCGGCAGCAAAGCCGTGTCGCGCGTGCACGAATGTGGTAGCTTCTGCGGGGTTGATGAGCATTTCCGATGCCGCAACAACTCGAAGAACCTTGTGACATGACGGCTTCGGGGCAACTCCATTTCTCCGCAGAGGCGGAGGCGCAATGGCGGGAGCTGTTTGAGTACAGCCCGGTCATGCATTTCATGGTCGATCCGGCCGGCACCGTGCTCGCCGTCAATGCCTTTGGCGCCGCACAACTGGGCTACAGCGTCAGCGAACTGGTCGGCCAATCCGTGCTGAAGGTGTTCTTTCCCGATGACAAAGACGCCGCCAGGAAGAACCTCGAACTGTGCGTGCAGACCGCCGGGCAGCAGAACAAGTGGGAAATCCGCAAGGTCCGCAAGGACGGCACGCCGCTCTGGGTGCGCGAAAACGCCAAAGCGGTACGACGAGCCGATGGGGATCTGATCGTTCTGATCGCATGCGAAGACATCAGCGATCACGAGCGCGGAGAACAGCGCCTGGCCGCTCAATCCGGCGTCTCCCGTGTTCTCGCCGAATCCGACAGCCTCGCCGAGGCGAGCCCGGAGTTACTCCGGGCGATCTGCGAAGCGATGGACTGGGACTGGGGCGCCCTCTGGACCGTTCGTCAACAGCCTGAGCGCTTGCGTTGCGTCTTTATCTGGCACGCGCCGAGCATTGACAGTGTCGAATTCGACGCGGCCAGCCGGGAATCGGCCTGCGCCGCCGGTGAAGGTCGTGCCGGACAAGTCTGGCAAACGCGCCAACCGCTCTGGATCGCCGATGTAACAAAGGATCCCGGTTTCCGGCGAGGCCCGGCCGCTGCGAGAGGCGGGCTGCACACCGGCCTTGCTTGCCCGATCCTGCTTGGCGGGGAAGCCTTGGGGATCATCGAGTTCTTCAGCCGCAGGATCCGCGAGCCGGACGAACAGGAAGTCGCCACGCTCGCCGCGATCGGCAGCCAGATCGGGCAATTCATCCGGCGCAGGCGAGCGGAACATGCGGTTCAGGCGAGCGAGAAGCGTTTCCGCGCGCTGATCGAGCACGCCTACGACGTCGTGCTCCTGCTGAGCGCCGACGGCACGATACTCTATGCTAGTCCCTCCGTCGAAAGGGTGCTGGGCTACGCGCCGGACGAGCTCATCGGGCGGAACGGATACGACCTGATCCATCCCGATCATCGTCAGGCGTCGGTTGACCGGTTCACTCGGGCCGTGGAGCAACCCGGGGCCGTGATCACGGGCGAACGCCCGCTGCTGCACAAGGACGGGTCGGCCCGCTGGATCGAGAATGTGATCGTCAACTTGCTCTCGGAGCCGAGTGTGCAGGCCTTGGTCATGCATCAGCGGGACGTCACCGAGCGCAAACAGGCCGAGACGGCGCTGCGGGACAGCGAGGAGCGCTTCCGCACCCTCGTGCAATTCTCCTTCGACGTGTACTGGGAGAGCGACGCGCAGCATCGCTTCACCCGCCAGGAGTTCGCCGAGGATCTTGCCGACGCGCCGGTGCCGGGGCTCCGACATCGGTATCGGTAAGACGCGCTGGGAACTACCCCACCTGGAGCCTGAGGAAGAGGCCTGGCGCAAGCATCGGGAGACGCTCGACGCCCATTTGCCGTTCCGCGATTTCGAGCTTGCGCGCCCTAGGCCCAACGGCGGGAGGCGGTACTGGTCCGTCTCGGGGCTGCCGGTGTTCGACGAGACGGGACGCTTTGTCGGGTACCGCGGCCTGGGACGGCACATCACCGAGCGCAAGCGCGTCGAGGAGAGGCTGCGCGAGAGCGAGCAACGATATCGCAATATCTTCGAGACGGCAGGCGTGTCGATCTGGGAGGAAGACTTTTCCGAGGTCAAGGCGGCCATCGAGAGCTTGAAGGCGCAAGGTGTTCGCGATTTCCGCCAATACATCGCCGCACACCCGGAATTCGTGCGGCAAGCCGTCGCAATGGTGAAGATCGTCGACGTGAATGATGCAACGGTCAAATTGTTCGGCGCCACGAGTAAGGAGGACCTGCTCGGTTCCTTGCAGACCATCTTCACGCCGGAGACGGAAAAAGTATTTGCAGAGGAGCTGGTCGCGATCGCAGAAGAACGGAGCTCCTTCGCATCCGAAACCAGTCTTCGGACCCTGACAGGAGAAAAACTTGCTGTCGTATTCACGATGACCTTCCCGCCTCAGCCCACGAGCCTCGAGGGCGTACTGGTGACCGTAATGGACATCACCGAGCGCAAGCAGGCTGAGAACTTGACCGCACAGTTCTTCGAAAGCGCGCCGGACGGCGTTTGCATCGTAGAAAGAGATTACCGATACCGACGCGCCAATCCCATCTATGCACGCCGATGGGGCATGCCGGCCGAGCGAATCGTCGGCATGCACGTCGCCGACCTCCTCGGTGTGGACAGTTTCGAGCGCACCCTCAAGCCGAATCTGGACCGCTGTTTCGCCGGCGAAGAGGTCCTATTCGATTGGTCTTCCGAGTCTTCCCCCCGGCGCTATTTCGCTGTGAGCTACTCGCCGCTTCGCTCGGGATCGGAGGACGTAGAGGCCGCGCTCGTAATCCAGCGTGATGTCACCGACCGCAAAGAGGCCGAGTTGGCGCTGCGCGAGAGCGAGCAGCGTTTCCGCGACTATGCCGAGATTGCCTCTGACTGGTTCTGGGAAAGTGACTCCGAACATCGCTTTACGAGTTTCACGCGTTCGGCGGCAACGGGGGGGTTCGTCAGGGACTTCATTGGGAAGCGGCGCTGGGAACTGGCTGCAGACCGCGAGGAAGAGCCGGAGAAGTGGCGCGCGCATATCTCCACCCTGGAAGCGCATGAGCCTTTTCGCAGCTTCAGGTACAGAGCCTCGCGCCCGGACGGATCGGCCATCTACTTGTCGGTGAGCGGCAAGCCCATGTTCGACGCGAACGGGACGTTCCTGGGCTACCGCGGCGTCGCCACCGACGTCAGCGCCGAGGTGCGGGGCGAGCAAGCGGAGCGGGCGTTGCAGGAAGCGCAAACCGAGCTCGCGCACGTCGCGCGGGTGACGACGTTGGGGGAGCTTACCGCTTCGATTGCCCACGAGGTCAATCAGCCGCTCGCCGCCGTCGTCACCAATGCCGGCGCCGGTCTGCGCTTGCTCGACGTGCCCGATCTCGCAGAAGCCCGGGAAGCGCTAAACTGCATCATCAGCGACGCCAATCGCGCCGCGGACGTGATCGCCCGCATTCGGGCCCTCACCAGGAAAACTCCGTTCCAAAAGCAACAGGTTGACCTCAACGACGTCGTTCGTGAGGTGGCCGGGCTGACGCGCACCGAAATGGATCGCAATCGTGTGGAGCTGCGCACGCAGCTCGCCGACGATTTGCCGCCCGTCCAGGCAGACAGGATCGAGCTCCAGCAGCTCGTCCTCAATCTCATAGTCAATGCCATTGAGGCCATGAGCGACGGCGCCAGACGTGACCTGTTGATTGCTTCCAAAAAGGACGACGCGAACAATGTGCGGGTGTCGGTGTGCGATTCAGGTCGAGGCCTGGACCCGGCGGCGGCTGATCGCATCTTCCAGCCGTTCTACACGACCAAGCACGGCGGAATGGGGATGGGCCTTGCGATCTGCCGGTCGATACTCGAGAGGCTCGGGGGACGGCTCTCGGTGCGAGCCAATGCGCCTTGCGGCACGATCTTTGAATTTAGCATACCCATCGAACAAGCGGACGCATCGGCCGAGTGGCCCGTTCCGGCCGCGAGTTCAGGGCCGCAGCAACCCTGACTCCGCTTCACGAGCTACCGACGCGATGATTTTTGGTTGGACCGTCGGCCTCTCTGCCGTTATCGCCCGCGAAAGCGGGCGATCCAGTAACCACAAGATTATGCGTGATTACTGGATGCCCCGCTTTCGCGGGGCATGACAGCGGAGGCGCAAGTGACTCTATCGAGAGTCATCACGCTCTAAAGTACGCGAAACGCCTCGAGCCCAAGCATCGCGTGCGTGCGTTCAAAACGTTGATCTGCCCCTGCTGGACCGCCGGTCAGGACGAGCATCAGGCGCTCATCGCCAGTTATCAACGGGCATCAGGCGCTCATATCGCCGATCCCGCCGCCGGCGCTCCGGCGGGCCGTTCATATTTTCAAGCCGCTTTGCGAGCTGTGAGGGAACGTCGAGCATCGCGGTCGCAAGGTCGGTGCCGTCGGCCACGAGCTCGCGCATGACGGACATGGGCGTCGGATGTGGCGCTTTCATTTCGCCCGTGACACTGCCGGATTGAAAGCTGAGCTCGGCGTCGAATTTCCGCGCCAATACACTCCTGGGCGCTCACCGAGACCTGGCGCCAGGCGGCCTCGGGCACCCCGGGCACCAGCTCGTCCCGGTCACCGGTGGTGGTCTGGTCGGCCCACTCGTGCAGCCGCTTGACCTGGCGGTCGCGGGCCGCGAGCAGCACGCGTTCGAACAGCTCCGTTCCCACGCCATGGCTCTGCCAAGCATTCTCGACGCTGAATGCTGCTTCCGCCTCGCCTGCGGGTTCGAGCAGGCGCAGCTCGGCCGCACCGCGCAGCACGCCGTCGACAAAGAACCCGTAAATGAACGCGCTGCGCAGCGCGGAGGGCTCGGCATACCGCCGGATGAAGTCGTCGGAAACCACGCCGCAGAAGCGATTGCGCCGACTTCCGGCGTCGAGGCGCAACAAGTGCTGGCGGTAAAGCTCGGTTTCGCCGGCCCACAGCCTGCGGACAGTGCCATCGGATACCAGAGGCTCGTACATTGGATGTCCTGAGTTTACCGATTGAGGACTGCGCGCGCTCGCCGCGGGTTCGCACGGGCAAGCCGAGCTTGCGCGCGGAGCCGGCGCAACGCATGGATCAGCCATTCGCCGGCCGCAGCCAAGATGATCGTGACGATGGGGATATAGACTGTCCAAAAGACCGGGAAAAACATATTAGGCGCTTCTCACCATGAGTGTTGATACGGTCGATCGAGAACGCTGCGTTGCTCGACCCAACTCGGCCGCAGCTCATTCGCGGGCGCCTCGTCCGATCCGGCCTCAATCAGGCCGCCATCGATAACGATCTCTCGTATGATGCGCTGATCGCCGATCGGCTCGGTCTGCGCGGCTCGATCCAATGGCCAGGCGGCGAATGCAGGCGATGCAAGCAGCGCCGCCGCAGCAAGCGATGCGATCCGTGCCGTCTTGAGCATCTTGGTTCTCCCGCAGTCATGCACGCTTGTGAGTACGGCCGGCGCATGGCCGGCCGCGCTACGAACACAACCCAACGCGTAGGCTACGAAACGAATTCCTTCGCCCACTCGCCGAAGTCGACTATCGGTAGCCGGTCTCGCCGGAATTCGGACTTGCCGGCTACAGTTGCGCTGAACCGGAGGCGCGCGAAGCGGCGTTATGGACCGGCACCATAGCAGGGGGAGCTTGGTCCCCAGCCGTAGCCGCCACAGGTCGGACTGTTGTCGGTGGCCGCAGTCTGAGCGAAGGTCGGGCTGGCAAGCAGCGTGACCAATGCGAGAGCAGTGATGAGGGCTTTCATGATTCCTCTCCATGTCCGGACGATTGTCCGTGGGTTTCCTGCAACAGCGGCAGGCCGACGGCCCGTGCTTACAGTTACAAGGGAAATAGGCGTCGCGGTCGTCGAATGAACCTGTCTTTTGGGGTTTGCTTCATAACCCAATCGACCGACGCGCTCATACTTTGGTTTAGGCCGCCACGACGACTTCATACGCGGCGAGGAAACGCGAGAGCTTTGTTTGGCGAAAGTCTGCTGACCCCGTTCGATAATCGCGTTTGAAGTGCTATCTTCTGCTGGCAAGTCCCGCTGCCCGGAGACAATGCCGTGACAGAGCGTCCAGCTCGTCAGCCCGCGACTGCCGAAGAGCCGACCGTATTCGTCGTCGATGACGATGAATCGATGCGCGAGGCGCTCAGAAGTCTGTTTCGATCGGTCAGACTGAGGGTCGAGACGTTCGGTTCGGGCGCGGACTTCTTGCGCAGCAAGCTTCCCGACGTGGCGAGCTGCCTCGTGCTCGACGTCAGATTGCCGGGACTAAGCGGGCTCGATTTCCAAGCCGAGCTCGCCAAGGCGAACATCCATATTCCGATCATATTCATGACCGGCCACGGCGATATCCCGATGTCCGTGCAGGCCATGAAAGCCGGCGCAGTCGATTTCCTGACCAAGCCTTTTCGCGATCAGGACATGCTGGATGCCGTTGCCGCAGCGCTCGAGCGCGATCGCAATCGGCGAAAGGACGAGCGCCAGATGTCGGACCTGCGGGCACGCCTCGAAGGCTTGACCGAGCGCGAACGCGAGGTGATGGGCCTCGTCACTGCCGGCTTGATGAACAAGCAGATCGCCGGCGAGCTGGGACTGAGCGAGATCACCGTCAAGATCCATCGCGGTCATGTCATGCGCAAAATGGCCGCGCGCTCGCTAGCCGACCTGGTGAGAATGGCGGAACTGTTGGGCGTGCGCCGGACCAAATCGGAGAGCAAACAAGGCTAAGCGACCGAGCAGCCGAGCGGCGTTCATTTTCACCAGCGCGCAGCGCAACTCGACGAGCGGCGGTGTCGAATCGCAAGCTCGAATTTCACTCTCAGCAAAAACGGGCCAATCACCGCAAGGTGCAACAAGCACCGCATCCCGCCATTACTAGATTAGTCAGGGATGTCGCGGATCGCGCCGGCAATCTGTAGCGCAATCTTCCGGACCCGTGCGCCGCTGGTCGATCCCGCGCGATTGAAGGCTGACAACGAGCAGTCGTTCCCGCAAAGGAGCGCTGCCTGACTCAACGAAGGAGTGACGTCATGGCTCGTGAAACTACAACCGGCGAAATCGAGATGGAGGGTGCCGCCCTTGCCGGCACATCACTCGAAGTGTCGCGTGTTGCCCTGGGTACCTGGGCCATCGGTGGCTGGATGTGGGGTGGAACCGACGAGGCGGAATCCATTGCCACGATCCGAGCGGCGGTCGAGCACGGCATCAACCTCATCGATACCGCTCCGGCGTATGGATTCGGCCGTTCAGAGGAAATCGTCGGCAAGGCCCTCGCCGAGGGCAACCTTCGCTCGCGCGTGCTCATCGCGACCAAGGTGGGACTTGAGTGGCAGGATGGAAAAGTCTTCCGCAATGCCAGCCGCGCACGAATCCTGCAAGAGGTCGAGGATTCATTGCGCCGGCTTCGGACCGATCACATCGACGTCTACCAAGTCCACTGGCCCGACCCATTGGTGACGATCGAGGAAACCGCGGAGGCCATGCATACCCTGTTCGAGCAGGGCAAGATCCGCGCCATCGGCGTCAGCAATTTCTCGGTCGGGCAAATGGAGCGCTTCCGTCGCGTTGCGCCGCTGCATGTGCTGCAGCCGCCCTATAACTTGTTCGAGCGCGGCATCGAGGCCGACATTCTCCCCTATTGCCGAAAGAACAAGATCTCGACCTTCGGCTATGGCGCGCTCTGCCGCGGCCTCTTGTCCGGACGGATGCGGCCGGACAGCAAATTCGAGGGCGACGATCTCCGCCGCACGGATCCGAAATTTCAGCAGCCGCGTTTCGGCGAGTATCTCGCTGCCGTGGCACGGCTCGATCAACTCGCCCAGCAACGCTTCCACAAGCGCGTGATCCACCTGGCGATTCGCTGGATGCTCGATCAAGGCATCACCACCGCACTGTGGGGCGCGCGCCATCCCGGCCAGCTGCAGCCCGTCGGCGAGGTGAGCGGCTGGCGGCTCGATGCAGCCGCCAAGGCAGAGATCGATCGCATCCTGAGCGCAGAGATCAGCGACCCAGTCGGTCCCGAATTCATGGCGCCGCCGGCGAGCAGCGTTGCCGCGTGAATGACGCGCAGCGTTGCCGCCCAGATGAGAACGCCATGTTGGCTACACCAGTGTCGCCAATATCGACGCTGTGCCTGGGACTTGTACGGCGTGGATTACGGCTTGCCCCATAATGGAACGCCGAGAACGATCGCCAAGTTGAGCCACAGCAGAAACCAGCCGAAAGTCATCTGCAGTATCTCCGAGCTACGTAAGCCTCGACGCGTTGGACGTAATCATGGAGGTGCTCTCCGATCCATTCTACGCAGGTTGAGTCGCACGCGACATTTGGCTGAGAAGGCCATACCGACGTTTAGCCCTTGCGCGACTCTTGCAACCCAAGGCGAACGGCAAGCGGCGCTGTAGCAGCAGCAGCAGGCAAAGCTCCGCACCGGCGATCTAACTGCTCGGACACACAGAACATAAAAAGGGCCGGTGGCGCTGTGCCACCGGCCCAAGTGCCTATGTCCGAAACGCGGAGGGAGGACACCGGGTCTCGTAATGACCTACCGGCCGAGCAGGGCGGGGGGAGCGGACCCTGGGAGGTCAAGCCGGAGGTCGACATAGGTAACCGTCAATCCCAAGCGGCCATCGTCACTGTCTGGAAAGTTAGCGCGTTCGAACGCGAATGCTGTGGCGATATTGCCTCGCTTGCCGCGCTTTTGCGCCAATTCAAAGGATGTCGTCGAACGTCGCCATCGACTGCAGCAAGCCCGCACCAACAATCGCAATCGGCGCAAAGCCATTTCCGGCGCGCTGAATAGATTTGGAGACACCGTCTCCGGCAGCCGGAAGCGGAAGTTAGGCGCGATCGCCGGTCGAGGACTGAGAAAATGAAGCCCTACCTTATGCTGCTGTTCATCGGCTCGATCATGGCGTTGTCCGACGCTGCCGGACCGGCTGGACAAAGTTCTCGAAGGCTGTGGGTCTTCGACGTCATTCGAAACAGCCATTTGTTTCGGGGGTTCTCATGAGCTTCACATCATGCTTGAGGGCGCTTCTCCTTGTGCCGTCGGTCTTGCTCCTCGCCACGGCGGCACAGGCTCAGGACGTTGAGCTCGGCCCAAGTCTCATCTGTAACACCGAGAAGCAAGTGGAGCGCTTCATTGCGCTCTACGAGGGCGACGCGCGGGCTGCCATCAATGCGGTCAATAGCGAAATGCACGACCCGACCGCCTGCGGTCTCGTCAACACCGCGTATGTGCGAGGGCGGCAGCTCGCTACAGCCAGAAACAAAGACACCACCTTCGGTGTCGTTGAGATACTGGTGCTCGGCATCGTCGATGAAGAAGGAAGCGTGGAATCCGTTACCCCCGCAGTGTTCTACTCGCTCTTTCCCGTTGAGGGCATCGAGGTTTAGCGGTCCGACATGCCTCGCGCGCAACGGAGCGAGGAGTCGGCTTTGCGATAATTTCTAGCTCCTAATACCTTGATATGATTCTTGTGACAGCCCCAATGACCTATCTGACTTTAATGCAAGGGTTCTCTGCAGCCAGGATTCCTCGCCGCAGAGGCTCTACTATCGAGGATCAGCAGTTGCGAACCGGCCCGACCATCTCCATCGTCGATGATGATGAATCCATGCGCTGCGCGGTGAAGAGCCTCGTGACCTCGCTCGGCTTCGCTGCCTGCACGTTCGCATCGGCAGAAGAGTTCCTGCAATCGCCGTGTCTCGACGATACGGCGTGCCTGATCACCGATTTGCAAATGCCCGGCCTCAGCGGGATCGAACTGCAGAAATCGCTGTTGGCGCAGGATCGCCACATCCCCATCATCTTCATGACCGCGTTTTCCGAGGAGCGGATCCGGACGCGCGCGATGGAGGCCGGGGCCTTGGGCTTCCTGAGCAAGCCGTTCGAAAGTCAAACGCTGATAACGCTCATCGACAAGGCGATAGAGACCAGTCGGAAAAACTGAAGTTGCGCGCGATCGCTCAGAACGGCACCGGCTCGCGAGCAGAGGCGGCCGCGCCGGCTATAACGGGCGTCTCGGACGAGCAGCAGGTTCTGCTCTCGACGCTGCCGCCGAGCCGAGGGCAGAAGCGGCTTGCTTTCGCTATCGTGCTCGTGCTGCTCGCCGCATTCTGCGCCACCCTCCCCTTCGCGACGGTGCCGCTCGGATACATCAGAGAATTCATTCCCGCATATGCCGCCGCAATGTTCGTGATCAGTTCGATCACATCCGCTTTGTTGTTCGTTCAATTTTCCATCGTTCGCTCGCGCGCTCTGCTTGCTGTTTCCGCCGGCTATCTCTTCAGCGCGCTCATAACCATCCCCTGGGCTCTTACGTTTCCGGACCTGTTCGGGGAGAGCGACATGGCGGGTACCACATGGGGAGTGCTCACCAGGATCTGGCGCCTTGTCTTTCCGCTCTCGGTGATCGGCTACACCCTACTCAAAGATGACGACGCGAGAACGGCGTGGCCGCGCGCGTTATCGTATTTCGCCGTTCTTTTGAGCGCCGCCGGGGTCTTGGTAGCCGTCGACCTTGTGGCGTGGCTTGCTACGACCACGAGGGATTCGACGCCGAGCGGTTTGCCGTTCTCGATTCTCGATCGCTCGCAGATTTATTGGAACGCGCTGTTCTTGCTGTTGGCCTTGTTTGCGCTCGCGCTGCTATGGTCGAGGCGACGGTCCGTGCTCGATCTGTGGCTCATGGTCGTGATGTGCGGCTTGGTGATCGAGCTTTGTCTGATCACTTTGGTCGGTCGCCGTTACGTTGTCGGATGGTATGCCGCGCGCGTCTACTTTCTCGTTTCCTCGACGCTCGTGCTGGCCGTCCTGCTTTCCGAAACCGCTTTGCTCTATGCGCGACTTGCGCGTTCCGTGATGGGGCAAAGGCGAGAACGCGAAGCGCGACTGATGACGCTGGACGTGTTGTCAGCCTCGATTGCGCATGAGATGCGTCAGCCGCTGGCCAGTATCGTCACGAACGTCGATGCGGCCTCGCGCTGGATGGGGCGCCCGACACCGGATCTCGATGAAGTCAAGGCGACGCTCGAGCAGATTCGCAATTCAGCCTATCGTGCCCGAGACCTCATTGGCAGCATCCGGGCAATGGTCAAGAGGGATGGACGGAACAGGGCCGCACTGAACCTCAATGATCTCGTGCACGAAGTTCTTGCACTCATGAAAGGCGAGTTCCAGAGGAACCGAATTTCCGTCGAACTCGAGTTGGACGAGAACCTGCCCTTGACGAAAGGGGATCGGATCCAGCTGCAGCAGGTGCTCACAAATCTGATGACCAACGCGATCGAGGCCATGGCCGAGAAGAAGTGGCCGCGGATCTTGCGGATCAAATCGGCAACCGAGGAACCGAACGGCGTGCTGATTTCGGTGGCGGACACCGGAAAGGGAATCGACCCGAAGATCGTCGATCGTATTTTCAATCCATTGTTCACGACCAAGTCCAGCGGCATGGGGCTGGGCTTAGCGATTTGCCGATCGATTATCGAGGGCCATGATGGCCGACTCTGGGTGTCGGCCGGCCCCGAGGGCGGCTCGGTCTTTCAATTCGTCCTGCCCGCCAACATCGCTTCGTAGCGGAACGGTTACCGTCGATTCCGGCTGCCTCGGCTTGGTCGAACCACTCTTTCTCGTCAGTCATGCCCGCGCTCGTCGCGGGCATCTACGTCTCTGTCGCGGCTCAGCCTCAAATTAAGACGTGGATGGCCGGGACAAAGCCCGGCCATGACCTCTCGGCCTTTTGCGGCCCGCAATCGCCGCGAGCCTAAGCTCGGCGCCACGGCCGTATAGCACTCCAAACCAAAGTATAGGGGACGCAAACCTATGCGATAGGTGCGTCAACCTCCGTAGGATGGAGCTGTTCGCCTTCGCCGACATACCTTCAGCGTGTCGGGCCTACAACGGCAGCCGGGTTCGCTATCCGAGGTGCCACGATCCTAACGGTGCAAGGCCATGCTGAACAATTCGCTCCGCACGAACTTAGCGCTACGTCCTCGCTTTGACGACCGGATGCGTTCCGAGCGCAACGGCTCATTCGTCCCGCGGATCGCGATGTTGCGATCTGTCGACCAGCATTCGCGCGCTGACAAGGAAGGTGAGCAGTCGCGCCACCACCTGCCTGGGACGCTCTCAGATTTTCATGTCAGCGAGGTCGTCGATCAGGCAGTCGAGATTTTTCCATCCGATGCAGTCACACGCCGCAGGCTCGCATGGAACGGCATGGCCATCGAGGTCGTGCAAGCACTCACACACGACAAGGTCGAATTTCGCTTTCGCGGACCTCTGCACTTGCTTGTCGCCTACGAGGAAGGCATCCGCTGCAACGGCGAGACGCTGATCGAGGATTTACCCGCCTCGACGCAGCGAGATGTCAAACGCAAGCTCGCCTTTGTACCGGCGGGTCATGAGTATCGCGAGTGGCAGGAGCCTCGTACGCGCGGCCGCATGGTCTATTTCTATTTCGATCCCGCCAAAACGCCGCTCGCTCCAAGCGCGGGTGCAGCGGGCACGACCTTGGCGCCGCGCTTGTTCTTCGAAGACAGCACGGTGTGGGAAACAGCCGTCAAAATGGCGGCCTTGATCGAGAACAGCGCTGAAAATCGACAGTATTGCGAGGCGCTCGGCGTGGTGCTGGCACATGAGCTCGTGCGCCGCAACGCTGGCGCGCGCCGCGTCGAACCGCCGGCACGCGGCGGTCTCGCCGGCTGGCAGCAGCGCATCGTAGCCGCGTATATCGAAGACCACATCGCCGAGCAGATACCGCTCGCCACCCTGGCGCGCTTCGTTCGGCTGAGCGCATATCATTTCTGCCGGGCGTTCAAGCGATCGTTCGGCATGCCGCCCCATCGCTATCACAATGCGCGTCGCATCGACCACGCCAAGATGCTCTTGGCGCAGCCCACGTACTCGGTCACCCAGATCGCGCTGAAGGTCGGCTTCAGCGAAACGAGTTCGTTCACGGCGGCCTTTCGCAAGGCGGCCGGGTCGACACCGACCGCGTACCGCCGTAGTCTTGGCTAGATCGGAAACCGCAATGACACGCCGCTTGATTGCGATAGCAACCGCGATTTTCGTGAGCTCCAGCTGTGCTTATGCCCAGGGTCGCGGGACGGGCACGCCTACCCCGGCGATACCAACGACTTCGCCCCTCGGCATGAACACCTCCGGGACGGCGGTCGCGCCAACGGGAATTCCCTTGGGAGCCACCCAACTCGCAACGCCCGGCGTGAGCTCGGGCACTTCCAATGGCGTTGCTTCAGCCACGGCATGTTCCGGCCCCGGCGCAGGCAGCGCGATGACGAGCCCCGGCATGGCAAATCCGGTGACGGGGACATCGAGCTCCACGGCGCTGTTCGACAATAGTGGCGTTGGAATCATGACCGGCGCGACGTTGCCGGGAGCAGCGGCTCCGATCACGACGACGTGCGTCCCAGCTGCCGGTGCAGGCAGCGCCACGGCCTCGCAGTCGAGCAGTTCGACGCCTGCGACCTCGCAGCTGGGCGTCCCCTCGATTCCGATCGGCTCCACCGAACTGAGCAATCCGGGTCTCAGCCCGGCCCCGTGTCCGGCAACGGGCAACATATCAACGTCTTCCGGTGCCTGCTGATGCGCAAGCACCTGTTGGGGAGCATCCGATGCGACGCAAGGTCATCATTTCCGCGGTCTCGGCGTTAGCCGTCGCCGCGATCGTTGGCGCGCTAGTCGTCAGGCATCGGTTTCCGTCCGAGGCGGTATCGGCTCAGCCGGCGGCGGTCCCGAGCGTGCCCGTCGTTGCCGGCACCGTCATCAGCCACGACGTGCCGATTTATCTGCAAGGCATCGGCACCGTCATTGCCTATAACACCGTGATCGTCCGCAGCCAGATCCAGGGGCAGCTCACACAAATCAATTTCACCCAAGGGCAGCCGGTCAAGACCGGCGTCCTGCTCGCCGTGATCGATCCGCGTCCTTATCAGGCACAGCTCGATCAGGCGACCGCCAACCGCAGCCGCGATCAGGCCCAGCTCACAAACGCGGAATCCAATCTCAAACGCTATACGACGTTGGGCAATCAAGGCTGGGCCACTCCGCAGCTGGTCGAGACGCAGAAGGCGCAAGTCGGGCAACTGCAGGCGGCAATCAAGGCCGACGAGGCGATGATCGAATGGGCGCAGACGCAACTGAGCTATACGCGGCTCACCTCGCCCATCGACGGCGTAACCGGCATACGACAAATCGACATCGGCAACATCATTCATCCAACCGACCCGAATGGGCTGGTT
>Ga0209239_1000941_pt1 | contig 17089 bp, 20 predicted proteins | sample GraSoi013_2_20cm_FD_185824 | JGI IMG/M metagenome (GOLD analysis project Ga0209239, IMG submission 185824) | Grasslands soil microbial communities from the Angelo Coastal Reserve, California, USA - Sample 10_02_2013_2_20cm (SPAdes) (version 2) | ecosystem: Environmental > Terrestrial > Soil >...
CTCCTCGAAGAATCCCTTGATACCGGGGAAACCCGCGTCGCCCTCGGCGACGAGCGCGCGCGCCCTCTCGGGAAGGGTCTCCCAGGGCGCATCGGTATCCATCTTGTGTCGCCGCGCCGCCTTCATCAGCTCGCGCTGGTACCACTTGCCCGACGGGTGGGTCCACGGCTCGATGGCGCCCTCCGCGAGGCTCTTGCCCGGGTCGGGGACGACGAGGGCCTCGTCGTACTTCAGGAGGTTGCCGAAGCCCTTGCACTCGGGACAGGCGCCGAGCGGATGGTTGAACGAGAAGAGGAGCGGTTGGGGCCGCTCGAGGGCGGCGCCGCAGCCGCTGCAGCGGAAGTCCTCGGCGAAGACGCGCGCGGGCCCGTCGAGCACCTCGACCTCCACCTGCCCGCCGCCCTCCCGCAGGGCCGCCTCGACGGACTCGGCGATCCGCGTCCGGTGGGCGGCCTCGAGCACGACGCGGTCGAGCACGACCGAGATCGTCCGGTGCTCGGCGAGGTCCACCGGTGGCGGCGACGCCAAGTCGTGGATCGCGCCGTTCACCCGCACCCGGGCGAAGCCGCGTCGGTTCAGGCTCGTCCACAGCTCCGCAGGCGGGATCGCCGCGGGCACGGCGAGGCGGAACATGATCAGCGCGCGGGCGCCGGGGTGCTCCTGGAGGAGGGAGCCCACGATCGTCGCGGGCGAGTGCGAGGTCGCGGGCGCGCCACACGCGGGGCAGTGGACGTGCCCGATCTTCGCGTACAAGAGGCGGAGATAGTCGTAGACCTCCGTGGCGGTGCCGACCGTCGAGCGCGCCGTCCGCACCGGGTTCTTCTGCTCGAGGGCGACCGCGGGCCGGATCTGCTCGATCCGGTCCACGTCGGGGCGGTCTACCCGATCGAGGAACATCCGCGCATAGGTGGACAGCGACTCGATGTACCGCCATTGCCCTTCGGCGAAGAGCGTGTCGAAGGCCAGCGACGACTTGCCGGAGCCGGACACGCCCGTCACGACCGTGAGCCGGTCGTGCGGGATCTCGAGCGAGACGTTCTTGAGGTTGTTCTGCCGGGCTCCGTGGATCCTGAGCCCAGGGGGCTGGGCCATTCGAGCGGTCCTCCTGAGGTGGGTAGTCTACTGGAAGGGCGCACCACGCGCCAGAGCCGCACGCGACGGTTGACAGCCGTTCGGGCGCCGGGTACACTGCGTTCGCTTGTTGATAATGATTACTAAAAACGGCACGCGCGCGATCGACGCCACGCTCCGCGCCCGGGGCCTCCGGCTGACGCGGCAGCGCCGGATCATCCTCGAGGTCGTTCGCGCCACCGACGCGCACCCGACCGCGGCGTTCGTGTACCGGCGCGTGCGGCAGCGGCTGCCGCGCGTGAGCCTCGCGACGGTCTACCGCAATCTCAGGACCCTCGCGGCCGAGGGATTCCTGGTGGAGCGCGCCGACGCTTCGGGCGTGCGTTTCGACGGCAACACCGCGCCGCACGATCACTTCACGTGTGTCGCCTGCGGCCGTATCTACGACGTCGCGGCGCGCGCCGACCTGGCGGTCCCGGCCCGCCTCGCGGCGCGTACCGGGTTCGAGATCCTCAACCATCGCACCGAGTTCTACGGTCGCTGTGCCGCATGCCGGCGGCACGGCGGTCGATCCCCCGTCAAGGGACAAAGGAGGAGCTGAGTCTATGGCAGGCAAGAGCCTCAAGGGCACCAAGAGTCACACGAATCTGAAGGAGGCGTTCGCCGGCGAGTCGCAGGCCAACCGGCGTTACCTCTACTTCGCGCGCGTCGCCGACATCGAAGGGTTCCCCGACATGGCAGGCCTCTTCAAGGACACGGCAGACGCCGAGACCGGTCACGCGTTCGGCCACCTCGACTTCCTGAAGGAGGTCGGCGATCCGGTGACGGACGAGCCGATCGGCAAGACCGAGAAGAACCTCAAGTCCGCCGTCGCCGGTGAGACGTACGAGTACACGCAGATGTACCCGGGCATGGCCAAGACGGCGCGCGAGGAGGGCTTTCCCGAGCTCGCCGAGTGGTTCGAGACGCTCGCCAAGGCGGAAAAGTCGCACGCCGGCCGGTTCAACAAGGGCCTCAAGCAGATCGCTGGCAAGGAGCCGGCCGAGGCGATCTAGCTTTTCGCCGAAGTCTGGCGGAAGGATCGCGGGCAGAGTCGTTCGACCACGCGGCACGCGTCCGCATTACACGGCGCGGCTGGGCTCCATCTCGACGCGGCTCGCCCGCAATCGCATGGCGGGAACGGGTCTCATCGACCCCGCCCGCGATCCTCCCGCCAGACCCGGCGCGAGCTGGATCGCGCTCATCGCCATGGGCACTCTCGATCTGAAGTCGCCGGAGTTCTGGGATCGCGGCGCGGTCGACAAGGAGCTGCGGCGCGTCTACGACATCTGCAGCGGCTGCCGTCGCTGCCTGCCGCTCTGCCCGTCGTTCAAGGTTCTCTTCGACCGGCTGGACGTGGACGCCGTCGACGGCGACGTCGAGAAGCTGCCGACGCGCGATGCCAAGGAAGTCGTGGACCTGTGCTACCAGTGCAAGCTCTGCTTCAACCATTGCCCGTACACGCCGCCGCACCGGTGGGAGATCGACTTCCCGCGGCTGATGCTCCGGGCGCGCGCGGCGGACGCGCGTGCCAACGGCGTGACGTTCCAGGACCGGATGCTCGGCAACACGGAACTCATCGGTACCCTGGGGCGTCTCGCGGCCCCGCTGTCGAACTGGATGAACGAGCTGGCGGTCCACCGCGCGTTCCTGCACGCCGTCGCCGGGATCCACAGAAACCGCGCCCTGCCGAAGTTCTACCGCCAGACGTTCAGCGCCTGGTTCAGGCGCCGCGCGCGCGCAAGGACCGCGCGAGACGCAAGCGCCGCGGGCGTGGCGATAGCCCGGGAGCCCGCGGCTTCCAAAGACGTGCCGACGCAATTAAAGTCGCGTTCTTTCATACGTGCACGGTGGAGTACAACGACCCCGCGACCGGCCGCGCGGCCGTGCGCGTGCTCGAGCGAAACCGCGTGGACGTGACGGTGCCCCCTCAGCGCTGCTGCGGCATGCCCTACCTCGACGGCGGCGCGGTGGACGAGGCCAAGGCGCTGATCCGCGACAACGTGAAGAGCCTCGCGGCCGCGGTGCGGGAGGGGCGGACGATCGTCGTGCCGGGGCCCACGTGCAGCTACATGCTGAAGCAGGAGTACCCGTGGCTCGACGGTTCCGACGACGCGAAGCTCGTCGCTCGCAACACGCGCGACCTCTTCGAGTACCTCGCCGAGCTGCACGCCGGCGGGAAGCTCGACACGCGCTTCACGCGATCCACCGGCGCCGTGACCTACCACGTGCCGTGCCATCTCCGTGCCCAGAACATCGGCCTCAAGTCGGCGGAGATCCTGCGCCTGATCCCCGGTGCCGAGGTCAACGTGGTGGAAAAGTGCTCGGCCGTGGACGGCACGTGGGGTTTCAAGAAGCAGTACCACGAGCTCTCGTTGAAGCTCGCGAAGCCGCTGTTCGACTCGATCACGAGCGCGGGCGCGCCCGTCACGGCGACCGACTGCCCGCTCGCGGCGCTGCAGATCGAGCAGGGGACCGGCCGACAGGCGAAGCACCCGATCCGGGTCCTCGCCGCGGCGTACGGCATCGAGGAGTGAGCCCGTGAGGCTCCTCGAGACCTCGGAGATCCTGAACCTCGTCGAGTACGAGCGGGTGCGGGAGACGCGCCGGCGCGAGATCATCGACCTGAAGCGCCGTCGCCGCGTCTCCGTGGGCCGCTACTTGACGTTCGTCTTCGAGAACCGGGAGACCGTGTGGTTCCAGGTCCAGGAGATGGTCCGCGCCGAGCGCATCGTGGACGCGGCGAGGATCGCCGACGAGGTCGAGGTCTACAACGGGCTGCTGCCGGGGCCGGGTGAGCTCGCGGCGACGATGCTCATCGAGATCACCGAGGCGTCGCAGATCAAGCCTGTCCTCGACAAGCTCCTCGGCATCGACACGCGCGACTATGTGACGCTGACGGTCGGGCCGCACGTCGTCGTCGGCGACTTCGAGAGCGGCCACTCCGACGAGGAGCGCGGCAAGCTCTCCGCCGTCCATTTCGTGCGCTTCAAGCTCCCGCCCGAGGCGCGCCGGAGCTTCCACGAGGCCCCCGTGGCCCTGGTCGTCGAGCACCCCAACGAGCGCGCGCGGACGGTGCTCACCGATGAGACGAAGCGCGCCCTCCTCCACGATCTACTGTAACGATGTCTACTGTAACGGGGCTCGCTTGCACGGAACGACCGCGGGTGGCCTGAGAAAGGCGCTGTTCGGCTCCGCTCTGCTGTCAATGGCGCTCGCTCATGCGGGGTGCGGGCAGGAGGGCCTCTCGCCGAGCGCCGCACGGGGCCGCCAGGTCTACCTGGCCCAGTGCATCGCATGCCACGCGATGGATCCGTCGAAGCCCGGTCCGGTCGGCCCTCCGGTGAAGGGCGCCTCACGGGAGTTGCTCGAGGCCAAGCTGCTCAAGGGCACCTACCCGCCGGGCTACACGCCCAGGCGGCCCACCGCGATCATGCCTCCTCAGCCGCAGGTCGCGTCCGACATCGGCGCGCTCGCCGACTTCCTCAGATAAAAACGGCCCGGCGCGTCGCGCCGGGCCGTGGTGGTTGGAGCGCGGCGGGGCTCAGCGCATCAGCCCGGCCAGGCCGAAGTACAGAATCGCCGTGAGGATGAAGCCGCCCCAGAACGTCCCGTTGAGCGTGGCCAGCATCTTCTTGCCGGGCCCGGTCGTGCCCTTCATTGCGTTGACCTCCGTGGCGATCATCACGATGGCCAGGAGGATGAGCGCGCCGATCTTCGCGCCCGGTCCCCTCGGGTCCCCCATGGAGAGGTGACTGGCCGAGCCCATGAAGAAGAGCATCGGGATCGAGAGGAGCGTGTTTGTCCGCGAGGCGAAGCCGGACCGCTGACCGCGGGCGGCGGCCTCCGCGATCGCCTGGCCGCCCTTGGCGACCTGGGTGGCGGAGGCGATCACGATCTTCTGCGCCGGCCAGATGACGAACCAGACGTTGAACCACATGAGGCTGCCAAGCATGCCGCCGAAGAAGATCTTCCAACCGTACGCGCTCGCGAAGAACTCGCGCACGCCGCCGTATCCGTGAAACATCATGTGAAGGATGTACAGCCAGCCCGTGATGAAGGTGAGCATCGCGCCCCACCGGAACCACCAGAGCGCCCGCCCGACGAGGCTCCCGGCGAGCATGCCCGTCCGGACCGGAGGCTCAGCCGTCGCGAAGAATGGAGTCTGGACGAAGTTGAAGTAGTACAGCAGGCCGATCCAGGTGATGCCAGCGAGGAAATGAAACCAGCGCAACAGAAACAGCCAGCCTTCCGCACTGAACAGCGCCATTTCACCGCCTCCTAGTTGGGGGCACTACCCCTGTCGTCGTCCTCGTCTGCCTTGTCGTCGATAGGGTCCGCCTCCTCCGCCTCGTCGAGGTCCGCCGCGTCGTCGAGCTCGCTGAGGTCCTCAGCGTCGCCGTCGGCCTCATCTTCGTCGTCGGGTTCGTCCTCGTCGAGGTCGTCGTCGTCGAAGTCGTCGTCGAACTCCTCGTCATCGTCGTCCTCGTCCGCGTCGTCGTCGGTGTCCTGACGGAGTTCGGCATACGCATGCCACGAGCGTGTCCGGAACTGCATGTGCAAGCTCCTCCGAATGGTTCGCTCGGCCGGGATTATAACAAACATCCCCGGTGTCAAGGCCGAATCGGGACCGCTGCCTGCGCGCGCGCGAGGCGTGAGGTAGAATCGTGCGGGACTTTCCAAAGACGCTGGCCGGCGGTGTAGCTCAGCGGCAGAGCAGGGGTCTCATAAGCCCCGTGTCGGAGGTTCAATTCCTCCCACCGCCACCACCTCTCCGCTCGATCGCGCGTGTTACACTCTGGGACGCCATGACCGACATCCTGGTGGAGCACGAGGGTCCGATCGCGACGATCGTCTTCAACCGGCCGAAAATGCGCAACGCGATCAGCCTGGCCATGTGGTCGGAGATCGCGCGCGTCACCGAGGGCCTGGCGAAGGACGACTCGGTCCGCGCCGTCGTCTACCGGGGCGCCGGCCGGGACGCGTTCGCCTCCGGCGCCGACATCTCGGAGTTCAAGGAGCACCGGAAGGACACGGCGACCGCGCTCCGCTACAACGCCCAGACGTCGGCGGCCTACACCGCCATCCGCGAGTGCGCGAAGCCGACGGTCGCGATGATCTTCGGCTTCTGCATGGGCGGCGCGATGGCCGTCGCGATGGCCTGCGACCTGCGCTTCGCCGCCGAGGGGTCGAAGTTCGGCATCCCGGCGGCGCGGCTCAGCATCATCTACGGCGCCGACGCAGTCGGTCAGCTCGTGGACCTCGTGGGTCCCGCCTACGCCAAGGACATCCTCTACTCTGCGCGGACGGTCGGCGACCGGGAGGCGCTGGCGATGGGCTTCATCCAACGGCTCCTGCCGCAGGACGAGCTCGAGAGCGCCACCTACGACTATCTGCGCAAGATCGCCGACAACGCGCCCCTCTCCGTTCGGGGCGCGAAGGGGACGATCGAGGCGTACCTGCTCGGGCTGACCGAGGAGCGCCGGACGAAGCTGAAAGACCTCGCGCTCGAGGCGTTCGAGAGCGAGGACTACAAGGAGGGGACGCGGGCGTTCCTCGAGAAGCGGGCGCCCAAGTTCCAGGGGCGCTAACGCCCCCGCGTTGCGGTTCACGTTTCTCACGTCGACGCCGCAGAGCCCGATCGAGGGCAGCGGCACCTTCGTCGGCCTCCACGGCCTCGTCCGCGGCCTCGAGCGCCTCGGTCACGTCGCGCGCGTTCGCCCCCTTCGCACGCGGACCCACTTTCATACCCTCGACCGCTGGCTTTACAACGCCGGCGGGCTCCTCTGGCCGCCCGCGGGCGACGTCGTCGTGGGCGTGGATCTCGACGGCTTCCTCTGGGCGCGACGCCGACGGGTGCCCTTCGTCGTGATGCTCAAGGGGGTCATCGCCGACGAGCTCACGAACGAGCGCGGGGTCGTCCGGGCGCTCCTGACGGTCCAGGCCCGCTGGGAGCGGCTCAACACCGAGCGCGCCGATCGCGTGATCGTGGCGAGCCGATACTCGGCATCCGTGGCCGCCGAGGTCTACCGGATCCCGCCGGAGAAGCTCGCGGTCGTGCCCGAGCCGATCGACCTCGCCGAGTGGCGCCGACGGCTCGCCCGGGCCGAGCGGCGCGCGTCCGGGCGGCCCACGGTCCTGGCGGTGGCGCGCATGTACCCTCGGAAGCGCCTCGGGGATCTCCTGCACGCCGCGCGGGTCCTGCGCGAGCGAATCCCGGGGGTCCAGGTCCGTATCGTAGGAGGGGGACCGGAGGCTGCCCGTCTGCGCGCGCTCCACCGCCGGCTCGACCTTGGCGACACGGTCGTGTTCCTAGGGGAGATCCGGTTGGCGGCGCTGGCGGTAGAATATGTGAGCGCGCACTGCTTCTGCCTGCCGACCGTGCAGGAAGGGTTCGGGATCGTGTTCGCAGAGGCGATGGCGGCCGGGCTGCCTGTGGTCGCGTGCCGGGCGGCGGCCGTGCCCGAGATCGTCGAGGATCGGCGAACGGGCTTACTCGTGAGCCCGGGGAGCCCGGCCGAGCTCGCGACGGCGATGGAGACCCTATTGATGGATGAGGGGCTGCGGAAGGACTTCGGCGCCGCCGGCGCGCGGCGCGTGGAGGCGTTCGACCTCGAGCGCGTCGCGCAGCGCTTCCTCGGGATCCTGCCGTGAGCGACGGTCTGGCGTACAGCACCCGGCGCTTCACGTTCTCCGCCGCCCATCGCTACTGGGTGGACGAGTGGTCACCGGCGGAGAACGAGCGTGTGTTCGGCCGGCTCACGGTCGTCCACGGGCACACCTACACGCTCGATCTCACGATTCGGGGGCCGATCGATCCGCAGACGGGGATGGTGCTCGACCTCGGCGAGCTCAAGCGGGTCGTCGGCGAGACCGTGGTCGAACGCTTCGACCACGCGGACCTCTGCGCCGATCCGCTCTTCCGCGGCCGGGTACCGACGACCGAGAATCTCGCCGTCGTGGTGTGGGAGCTGCTGGTACCGAAGCTCGGCGCCGAGCGCCTCTGGCAGGTCCGTGTATGGGAGGACCCCACGCTCTACGTCGATTACCGGGGTGCCTGATGGTCGAGCTGACGCGCGTCTATCACTTCAGCGCGGCCCACCGGCTCACGAGCGCCGCGCTGTCTCCCGAGCAGAACGCGACGCTCTACGGCGACTGCCACCGCCCCCACGGCCATAACTACTACCTCGAGGTCACGGTGGCCGGGCGTCCCGATCCGACGACCGGCATGGCGGTGGACCTGGTACGGTTGGACGGTGCGGTGAGCGGCGCCGTGCTCACCCAGGTGGACCACCGCGCGCTCGAAGAGGTCCCGGCGCTCTCCGGGATCGTCACGACGGGCGAGAGCCTCGCGCGTGCATTCTGGCGGATCCTGGCGCCGGCGCTGCCGGCGGGGGCGCTCAAGCGGGTGACCGTCGTGGAGACGGCGAAGAACCGGTTCCACTACGAAGGCGGCGAGGCATGATCGAAAAGCTGATCGCGCAGCTCCTGAAGGAGCTCGGCCAGGACGTGAACCGCGAGGGGCTCGAGAAGACCCCGGAGCGTGTCGCAAAGGCGCTGCGCTACCTCACCTCGGGCTACGACCGAGACGTGAAGGACGTCCTGAACGACGCCATGTTCGTCGAGGACTACGACGAGATGGTGATCGTGAAGGACATCGACTTTTTCAGCCTCTGCGTGCCGAGCAAGCAGACCGTTAACGCCGTCGGCGGCGCGAAGCCGGCGCGCCTCGTCCGCGTCGGAGACCGCCTCTGGACGCTGGAGCAGGGCCATCTCAAGGAGACCGTGGTCACACAGGTCACGTCACGCAAGACTCGCGAGATCGTCGAGGTGCGGACGACCGCGGGCCGCTTCGAGGTCACGCCGGATCATCCGATTATGACCGAGTCGAGGTGGGTGGAAGCTCAGCAGCTAGCACCGGGAATGAAAGTGGAGTGGGTCAACCCGAAATCGCTCTGTCGCAGGCCTTATCAGGCAGCGCAGGGTTACGCGTTGGGGTACGTCCTCGGAGCGGTGGCAGCGGACGGGAGCATCCAACAAGGTCGGCGAGTCAACTTGACCGTGAAGCGCGCGGAATTCGCCGAGAAGTACCGCGTGATGTTTGCTGAAGCCTTCCCGGGCTCAGAGCCCAGGATCGAGCGGGTGACCGTTCCCTCGAGTTTTCTGAAGAGAGACATCCCGATGCTTCGGGTTCGAACGGTATCTCGTGCGATTGGTGAGAAGCTTTGCCGCTGGCTAGGAATTTCGGAGGATGGTTCGAGAAGTAAAACGAAGACGTTCGAATTTCCAAAGGTCGTCACGTCCTCACCTGAGATGATGCAGGGGTTCCTGGACGGCTATTGTGACGGTGATGGCTACGCAACCGGGTCGGGTGGTAGGTTCATCGTCAGTCACAATCGCCGGTTCCTCGCGTCTCTGGCTGAATACCTGCAGACTCCACTCGCGAGGACTGGAACCGACGACGGTGCGAGAATCTACGTTTCGAGCCATTGGCATGAAGCGGGATGGTATGGCAAACACGGCTTCCGCCAGCAGAGTGAGTTCTACGTCCCGCTCGACAGCACGTACACTACGGTGATCGACGTGCGTCGTCTTCCGCCCGCCATGAAGCCGCACACCGTGTACAGCTTCACGTGCGAGCCGTACCCGACGTTCCTCATCGCCGGGCACTTGGGGCATAACTGCGAACATCACCTCATCCCGTTTTTTGGCAAGGCCCATATCGCGTACATGCCGCGCACGAGGATCGTCGGGCTCTCGAAAATCCCGCGGCTCGTCGAGATGTACAGCCGGCGGCTACAGGTGCAGGAGCGGCTCACGACACAGATCGCGAACACGCTGAACGAGGCGCTCCAGCCGCGCGGCGTGGCGGTGGTCATGGAGGCGATCCATCTCTGTATGCTCATGCGTGGCGTGGAAAAGCAGAACTCGAAGGCGGTGACCTCCGCGATGCTCGGCTCCTTCCGTGACCGGCCCGAGACGCGGGCCGAGTTCATGGAGCTGATCAAGTCGGGCCGGGGGCTCCAGATTTGACCGCGGCGGAGCGCGCGCTCGAGGGGCAGGTCGCGCTCGTCACCGGCGCGGGGCGCGGGATCGGGCGCGCGATTGCCCTGGCGCTCGCGGCGCAGGGCGCCGCCGTCGCGCTGGCCGCGCGCACCCGTCAGCAGCTCGCGGAAGTCGCGGCGGAGATCCGCGAGCACGGCGGCCGGGCGCTCGCGGTCCCGACCGACGTCACGCAGGACGCCGCGGTGGAGGCGGCCGTGGAGCAGACGATCGCCGAGTTCGGGCGCCTGGACGTGCTGGTGACGGCCGCGGGCACCGCCTCGTTCGGCCCGGTCACCGGGACGAAGCCCGACGACTGGGACACCATGCTCGCGGTGAACCTCCGCGGGGTGATGGTGTGCTGCCGCGCCGTGCTGCCGGTGATGGTCCACCAGCGGCGCGGCACGATCCTCAACGTTTCCTCCGTCGCCGCACAGCGCTTCATCCCCGGGTCCGCCGCCTACGCGGCGACGAAGGCAGGCGTGGTCGTCTGGAGCCGGGTGCTCCGCGAGGAGGTCCGCGCCGAGGGCGTGCGCGTGGGCGTCCTCGTGCTCGGCGCCGTGGACACGCCGCTCTGGGACGCGGTCCCGCAGGGACCGGACCGGAGCCGGATGCTGCGACCCGAGGACGTGGCCCGGGCCGCCGTCCTCATGGTGACGCTCCCTCCCGGTGCCGCGCTCGAGGATCTCACGCTCCTGCCTGCCGGTGGCATCCTGTGATACCATGACGTTGGTCGCGAGTACCGAAACCGCTCGCGAATTTCCGGAGGATCGAATGCTGACGATGACTGAGACGGCCGCGAAGAAGATCTCGGAGCTGCGCCTCGAGGAAGGCAAGCCCGAGTGGGGGCTCCGAATCCGAATCGTGGGCGGCGGGTGCTCCGGCATGTCCTACGAGCTCGGTTGGGAGGACGCGCAGCAGCAGGACGACGACATCGTCGAGGCGCACGGGATCAAGGTCTACGTCGACAAGCACAGCGCGGCGTATCTCAGCGGTAGCGAGATCGACTACGTCGACAACAGCATGCTCGGCGCCGGCTTCGCGATCAAGAATCCGAACGTGAAGTCGAGCTGCGGCTGCGGCCAGTCTCACCGGTTCTAGACGCAATCCCCCGCCGTGCGTGTCCGGGTCCGCCTCTTCGCCCGGTACCGTGAAGCCGCAGGGCGGGAGCGGATCGACCTCGATCTGCCCGAAGGCGGCACGGTCGAGTCGGCGTGGTCGGCCGTGGCCGAGCGGCATCCCGAGCTCGCGCGATACCGCCCCTTCACGTTGTTCGCGGTCGGCCACGAATACGTCACCCCCGAGGAGCGGCTCCACCCCGACGACGAGCTCTGCCTCTTCCCACCGGTGAGCGGCGGCGCCGGCGGCGACACCTACCGGGTCGTCACGGCGCCGCTCTCGCCCGACGCGATCGCGGCGGCCGTCGACGATCCCGGCGCCGGCGGGATCGTCATCTTCTCGGGCGTCGTGCGCAACGAGACAGAGGGGCGGTCCGTGAAGTTCCTCGAGTACGAGGCGCACGCGCCGATGGCGGAGGCGCAGATGCGCGAGATCGGCGACGGAATCCGCGCCCGCTGGCCCGGGGTCAGGCGCGTGGCGATGCTCCACCGCGTCGGCCGGCTCGAGATCGGCGAGTCGAGCGTGCTGATCGCCGTGTCGGCGGCGCATCGGCAGGAGGCGTTCGAGGCGTGCAAGCACGCGATCGACACGCTCAAGCGCACCGTGCCCGTGTGGAAGAAAGAGCACTTCGAGGACGGCGAGGTCTGGGTGGGCTTCCAGGGCGGGTAGCGTCGTGACCCTGCTGGAGCGGGTGGAGCGCACGATTCGCCGCCACGCGATGCTCGCGGGCGGCGAACGTGTTTTGGTCGCGGTGTCGGGCGGCGCCGACTCTGTCGCCCTCCTCTACGCGCTCGCCGCGCTGGCCCCCGCGTGGCGCCTCGAGCTCCACGCGCTCCACGTCGATCACGGGCTGCGCGCCGAGTCCGCGCGGGACGCCGATTTCGTGCGGGGACTCGGCGCGCGGCTCTCCGTCCCCGTGGACGTCGCGACGGTGACGGTCGAGCGGCGCGGCTCCCTCGAGGCCGCCGCGCGCGCCGCGCGCTACGCGGCCCTCGCGGCGTCCGCCGACCGCGTCGGGGCGGCGCGCATCGCTCTCGGCCACACGGCGGACGACCAGGCGGAGACGGTCCTGATGCGGGTCCTCCGGGGCGCCGGTCTGCGGGGCCTCGCCGCGATCCCTCCGGTCCGCGACCGGATCATCCGCCCGCTGATCGAGTGCCGGCGCGCCGACCTGGTGGTCGAGCTCCACCGGGCCGGACTCGAGTGGGTCGAGGATCCGTCCAACCGGGATCCGAAGTTCTTGCGAAACCGGATCCGCCACGAGCTGCTGCCGTGGCTGACCGAGTCCGTCAGCCCGGAAATCGCCGACGGGCTCGTGCGTGTCGCGGCGGCCGCGCGCACCACGGTCGGGGCGCTCGATCGCATCGCGGCCTCCGAGCTCGAGCGGCTCGCCGAGTTCGGCGACGTCGCGGTGACGCTCCCGGTCGCGTCGCTCCGCGCGTTGCCGCGCGACGTGGCCGCGGAGATTCTGCGCCAGGCGGCGTCGCGGCTCGGGAGCCACGCCCCGCTCCGCGCGTGGGCGCATCGCGGGCTGCGCCGCATCCTCGCCGCACCGCCGCCGCGGAAAGCCTTCAAGATCGGCGCGGTCACGCTCGAGGTGAGCGGTCCACGACTGCGCCTGGCGCTCGGTCCGCAACCACCGCTGACCCCGCGCGTCTTGATCGCGCCCGGCCGGCTGGCGCTACCGGAGATCGGGTTCGTGCTGGAGGCGACGCTCCACGACGCTCCGGCGTGGGCGATCCCCGACGATCCAGGCCGCGTCGTGTTCGACGCCGACCTGCTGCCGGGTGAGCTGGTCGTGCGTCCCCGGCAGCAGGGCGACCGCTTCACGCCCTTCGGCAGCGCCGAGCGGAAGCTGAAGGATTTCCTCATCGACGCCAAGGTGCCCCGCTGGGAGCGCGACCGGGTGCCGGTGATCGAGGCGGCGGGGGAAATCGTGTGGGTCGGGGGGCTCCGGCGGGGCGCGGCGGCGCCGGTCGTTGCGCGCACGCGCCGCGTCCTCGAGCTGGCGCTCCTCTCCGCTGGCGGAGCCGCGCGCCGCCCGGTAGAATCGTAGGTCGCGGTCGTTGATGAAGACGCGACTGGTGCTCCTCCTGCTCCTCGTGCCCGCGCTGTCGGCACACGCCGAGCCGCGGACGCAGCCGGCGATCGAGCCGCGCGCCCTGCTCCACGCCCTGGAAGATGCGTTTACGATCGTCGCCGACCGCGTCACGCCGGCGGTCGTGAATGTCAGCACCGTGCCCAAGAAGCCGTCCGCCGAGGAGACGCCCGAGCGGTTCCGCGAGTTCTTCGGAGAGGAGTTCTACGAGCGCTTCTTCCGCCGGCGACCGCGCGACGACGCGCGCGCGAGCGGTTCCGGCGTGATCGTGGATCCCAAAGGATACATCTTGACGAACAACCACGTCATCGAGAACGCTCAGGACATCACCGTGCGTCTGTCGGACGGGCGCAAGCTCGCCGGGAAGCTCGTGGGGCGCGACCCGAAGACCGACCTCGCGGTGCTCAAGGTGGACGCGCCGGCGCCGCTGCCGGCCGCGGAGCTCGGCGACTCCGACCGTCTCCGCGTCGGCCAGTGGGCGATCGCGATCGGCAACCCGTTCGGCCTCGATCGCACGGTGACGGTCGGGATCGTCTCGGCGACGGCGCGCAACCGCGTCGGCGTGGCGACGTATGAGAACTTCATCCAGACGGACGCGTCGATCAACCCGGGGAACTCGGGCGGGCCGCTCTTGAACCTGGACGGGAAGGTGATCGGCATCAACACCGCGATCGTGGCAGCGGGACAGGGGATCGGGTTCTCGATCCCGATCAACCAGGCCAAGGAGGTCATGCGCCAGCTGATCGCCTCCGGCCGTGTGGTGCGCGGGTGGCTCGGCATCGCGATTCAGGACGTGACCGACGAGCTGGCGGGAACCTTCGGGGTGCGTGAGGGCGTGCTGGTCGCCGAGGTCGTGAAGGGCGGGCCGGCGGAGGCCGCCGGCCTGCGCCAGGGGGATGTGATCGTCGAGCTCAACGGCGCGCCGATCAAGGAGGTGCCCGAGCTTCAGCGCCGCGTCGCCGCCGTCGCGCCCGGGCAACCGGTGCGCCTCAAGCTGATCCGCGAGCGGAAGCCCGTGACGGTCAGCGTGACGGTCACCGAGATGCCCGCCGAAGAGCCCGTGCTCGCGGGCGCGCCGGACGACGAGAGCTGGGGGCTCAGCGTCGAACCGCTCACCGGCGAGGCGGCGGCCCGGCTGAATCTCCCGAGCCCGGGGGGCCTCCTCGTCACCGAGGTGGTGTCCGGCAGCCCGGCCGACAAGGCGGGCCTTCGCCGTGGCGACGTCATCGTCGAGGTCGGCAAGAAGCCCGTCACCGATCCCACCGCCTTCTTCCGGACCCTCGCGCAGCTCAAGCCGGGCGACCGCGTCCTCGTTTTCGTCCACCGCCCGTCGAGCGGCGGGCGCGCGGAATATCTCGTCATGGAACGGTCGCGCGAGCCGTGATCACCGAGAAGCCGCTGCTCGCGCGCCGCGGCACTGTCCTCGTCGTGGACGACGAGGAGGGCGTCCGGGCGTCGGTGCGGGCGATCCTCGAAGAGACGTGCGACGTCCTCGTGGCCGAGAACGGCGCGGAGGCGCTCGACGTGCTCCGCACGCGGGAGGTCGACCTCGTCATGCTCGACCAGCGCATGCCGGGGGAGCCGGGGATCGACGTCCTGCCTCGCGTGAAGGCCCTGGATCCGACCACGGTCGTCGTGCTGGTCACGGCCGTGCGCGAGGTGCGCACGGCGGTCGAGGCGCTCAAGCGGGGCGCCTACGACTACCTCACCAAGCCCTTCGACGTCGACGATATCCTCCTGCTTGCCCAGCGCGCGCTCGAGAAGCGCGCGCTCGAGCGCGAGGTGCTGTGTCTGCGCTCGGCGCTGGCGGGCAACACGCCCGAGCCCGGGTCGGGCCCTGGCTTCGAGGGCCTGGTGGGGCGCCACCCCGAGATGGTGAAGATCTATCAGCTGATTACGCGGCTCTCCGACACGCCGACGACCGTGTTGATCACGGGCGAGAGCGGGACGGGCAAGGAGCTGGTCGCGCGCGCGATCCACAGCCGGAGCGAGCGCCGCGACCAGCCCTTCGTCGCCGTGAACGTCGCCGCCATTCCCGACGCGCTGATCGAGTCCGAGCTGTTCGGCCACGAGAAGGGGGCGTTCACGGGCGCCCACGCCCGGAAGCTCGGCAAATTCGAGCTGGCTCACAGCGGCACGGTCTTCCTGGACGAGATCGGCTCGCTGCGCCTGGACCTCCAGACGAAGCTCCTCCGGGCGCTCCAGGAGCGCGAGATCGAGCGCCTCGGCGGGCTCCGGCCCATCTCGATCGACGTGCGCGTGGTCGCCGCGACCAACGTGAATCTCCGATCCGCGGTGCGGGCGCGCGAGTTCCGCGAGGACCTCTACTATCGCCTGAACGTCGTGCCGATCCACGTGCCGGCGCTCCGCGAGCGGCGGGAGGACATCCCGCACCTGGTCGAGCACTTCGTGCGTAAGACGGCGCGCGAGTGCCACCGCGACGTGCGCGGCGTGTCGGCGGGCGCGCTCGAGGTGCTGACGCGCTACGACTGGCCGGGCAACGTGCGCGAGCTGGAGAACGTGCTGCACCGTGCGGTCGTCCTCGCGCGGAGCCCCGTCATCCAGCTCCAGGACGTCCCGCTCGACGTCGCGTTGCCCGAGACGGGCCCGCGCCTCGCCGAGGACACCGGCCCGCCCCTCCGCGAGGCGATCGAGCAGTTCGAGCGTCAGTACATCCTGCGCGTGCTCGAGCGCGTCGGCTGGAACGTGAGCCGCGCCGCGCGCCTGCTCGGCGTTCACCGCAACACCGTGCTCGCCAAACTCACCGCGTGGGGCATGAAGCGCCCCGCGAGCGCCGACGGGCGTAGCCTAAGCCTGTAGACGGTGCCCGTTTCTCGGGGGCGTTTCGACTGATCGTGCGGGTCTGCTCATGGCACGTTGAAGGCGGCCGTGACCGACCTCGCCGCGCTCATGGTCACCGTACAGGTCGTGTCAGCGACCGTATCGCATCCGCTCCAGCCGCCAAAGCTAGACCCGCTGGCCGGGCTGGCCGTCAGCGTCACGCTGGCGCCACCGTTATAGGTGGCCGTGCAGGTGCCCGAGCAGCTGCTGATCAACCCGTCGCTCGAGCTCGCCGTGCCGCCGCCCGTCCCCGCCGTGTTCACCGTCAGCGTGAACCGCTGCACGTCGAAGGTGGCCGTGACCGACCTCGCCGCGCTCATCGTCACCGTACAGGTCATAGCAGCGACCGTATCGCATCCGCTCCAGCCGCCGAAGATGGACCCGCTGCCCGGACTGGCCGTCAGCGTCACGGTGGTGCCACCGTTGAAGGTGGCCGCGCAGGTGCCGGGGCACCTGATCGACCCGTCGCTCGAGCTCACTGTGCCGCCGCCCGTCCCCGCCACGCTGACCGTGAGCCGCGACGCGCTCGTGCACACAACAAATGCCTGGAAATCTAAGACGTCTGGTACGGGATTGAACATGATTACGCGCCATCCACGCGGGTCAGCGTTGTCCAGCGTGGGCTCACCGGTAGCGTCAGAAATGGGAAAGGAATCGGAGACGTGCATTTTTTCAGGACTCACCGAGCTGGGAGCGGACACGAGACCGCCGCCGGTCGCCAAATCGGACCCGTTACACAAGACCTGGGCGGTACCAGTCGTATCTGTCGCTACGGTGACCGCCGCAGATCGTAAGACATAGGTTCTCTGGGCGTGAGCGTGCCCTGCCGCTAACAGGAGCACCGCTGATGAAATCGCAGCCACCAGGGACGTTAGATCT
>Ga0209239_1000942_pt1 | contig 17086 bp, 23 predicted proteins | sample GraSoi013_2_20cm_FD_185824 | JGI IMG/M metagenome (GOLD analysis project Ga0209239, IMG submission 185824) | Grasslands soil microbial communities from the Angelo Coastal Reserve, California, USA - Sample 10_02_2013_2_20cm (SPAdes) (version 2) | ecosystem: Environmental > Terrestrial > Soil >...
GCGTTCTCAAAGGTGCCACGCCGGCGGACTTGCCGGTCCTGCAGGCATCCAAGTTCGAACTGGTCATCAACGCGCAGACCGCCAGGATGCTCGGTCTCACCGTGCCGACGACGCTGGTCGCCAGCGCCGATGAGGTGATCGAATAAAACGGGCTTGGAGGTCAGAATGAAACGGCGCAATTTCATTACGCTTATGGGTGGGGTGGCGGCGTGGCCGTTAGTTGGGTACGCGCAAGAGCCGAAGGTGCGGCGGGTGGGTGCACTCCTCATAGGCAACGCGGATATGGAGTCGTTCCAGAAGGAACTCCGCGAAGGGCTTCGTGAACTTGGCTATACCGAGGGGCACAATATCGCTTTTGAATTTCGGTCGGCGGAAGGAATACTCGATCGGCTTCCCGCACTCGCGGCCGAACTTGTGCGGCTCAAGGTCGACGTCATTGTGGCTCTCTACACGCCCTGCGGCTTGGCTGCGAAAGACGCAACGCGCGAGATTCCCATCGTTCTATTGACAGGCGACCCACTCGGAACGGGCTTAGTTAGCAGTCTGGCTCGCCCTGGCGGGAACATCACTGGCTTATCGATGATGGCCGCCGAAACGCATGGGAAATTGGTTGAACTGTTTCGCGATATGTTGCCGGCTATTCGGCATGTAGCAGTTCTCACCAACGCGGCAGATCCTGTATTCGCGAAATTAGTTCTTGAGCAAGTTGAGCTAGCTAGTCGCATTACAGGTCTTGAAATTCAGCCGATCTCGGTGCGTGGACCTGAGGATCTCGATGCTGCCTTCGGGGCCATGGTGCGAGACCGAGCAGAGGCTGTGGTCATTCAAGGCAGCTTGTCCACCAAACGTGTAGCTGATCTCGCACTTAAGCATCGTTTGCCAGCGGCCTCGCTCTCGCGCTCGTTTACTGATGTCGGCGGTCTGATGTCATACGGTGCGGACGGCCCCGCCTTGTTTCGGCGCAGCGCTCTTTTTGTGCATAAAATTTTCCAAGGTAATAAACCCACAGACATGCCAGTAGAGCAGCCCACGAAATTCGAGCTGGTCGTCAATCTTAAAACAGCGAACGCGCTCGGCATTGATGTACCTTTGTTCTTCCAGCAGCGCGCCGACGAGGTGATCGAGTGAAGCGCCGCGATTTCATCACGCTTGTCGGCGGTCAGCGGGCTTATTTGGCTTTCGAGGCACGATCGCCATGGGCGATTTCTGAGGGATGTCCAGGGCTCCGTTCAGATCGGGATCGTCAAAGATCGACCACAAGCTGGTAATTACCTGTCGATCCGTCTGAGAGTGATCCGCAAGTACACGCCTGATCGCCCGAAGCACGAATGCAAAAAATGTGTCGCTGCGCCGTAACGCCCACATGACGGCGGAAGAACTGATGATGTCGCTTAGTCGCGCAACGGTCTCAGCATCTGGCATGTTGTGAACGGAGGGCCAATTTGCCCAGAGCAAGCTCCGTGCTTTTCGAATTGCGGTCTCAAGTATCGGCTCAGTTTCCATGGGTGGGAACACGCGGGTTGAACAACCGGGTTCCTTGTCAGTTCTCGGGGGCTTCAGCACGTTTCTCTGGCAAGGCTCAGTGCAGGACCAAGTAGAAGAGATACAGACGGGGCTGTCCCGTCATTAATCAAGATGATTTCACGTTGGCCGCTGTCACGATGTGACGGCCATCACGTTTTCGCGCAATTCGGCCCTGGACCGCTCTGTGAAAGCCGACGAGGTAATGAATGAGCGGTGGCTATTGCGCCAACCCCACGGTTGTTTGCCGCAGTGCATTCGGTCGCTCATGGCACGAAGCGTCAGTTCCCTCCGCTGCAGAAAACGGACATGCCGCGCGCGGCGCGAGTGTGTCGATCCAACGCGAATGACCCCGAAGCGACCATTAGACCCGCTGGTTGGTTTGCAAAATCCTCGTTATGCTCGCTATGGCCGCTGATTGATTGCTGCCAATTCTATATCCAGCAATCCGAGCCTGGCTGGCTCCGAGTTTCATGGGAGAATGAGTGTGAACAATGCGTACAACATGGCGGTTTCGAAACGGTAGGCGGCTCATGGCACTAAGTTTTCCAAATCAAAGTCGCGCCTATGATGCGACACGGCGCGCTGTTCGGTTTTGGGGAAACGATAGCGCGATGGAGGCTTCGTTTTTCGTGACCGAAGACTCGTTGAAGCGAATTCAACCTGACATGCGCTTCGATGAGGCTGGCTTGCTGGTAGCCTTCGATTTGAACCGTCTACTGATCTATGCAACCGCAGCGAAAGTGTATGGGCGTGGTCACAAAGGTTCATATAACCTGCTGCCTGATGACTTTTGAATGTGCCAGTTGAAAATTCGTACCTCCCAGGCGATAAGCAATCGCACGTCCAACTGGCTTTTATAGGTTGAAACGAGCCAAATATTTAGTGTTCAACATATGCGATGCCACGCTGAAGATGATTGCTGTGGCGAAAGTTACGGCGAATATCGTGATCCACATTTGCAGCTCCATCGCCTGGCAGGCGGGAGCGCGATCGGTCTCTCAGCCACCGGCGCCTGGGCTATCCTCGTCTCGTTGGACGGGGCCGCAGCCGATGATTTGAGCAGCATGCGCCTAATACTGAAGGCAAGCGAGACATTTCTTCGCCATTGGCAAAATAGGCCACTAACAGAATTCAAAACGGGCCACTCGCCTCGGTCTGAGGGCCCTGGGGGCGTCCAAAAATATAATGATTTGAATAGTTTACGACGCGGCAGCGCTCGCGGAGATACATACAAACAAAACTGTTCTGGCGCACCCCTTTGGACGGCCCCGGGCCTTTGGCGAATATCGAATTTGCGAAATTCCAAATTAAATGCTCGGCATCGCGCACGGCGCGGGCTTCATGCACTTGTTTGAGCGTGAGACCAATATCGGCTGTGGTAGTTTCAAAATTCTCTTTGGGAATTTTGAAATTCCTCGCACCACCCTGTTTCGCTACCTCACCCCGCTCCCGTGCCGCGTCACTGCTTCGTCGCGGGAACCTCAGGGGCGTCGCCCACCAGACGGCGGTAGGCGCTGCGAGCCCCCTGTTCGATCATTGACTTCATCTCGTTGTCGCCGAAAGCGCTCGGCCTCGACGTCAGCCGACGCGCTCGCCAGCGCCGACGAGGCGATCGAATAGCGGTGCTGCTTGCTGCGCTGCATATGTCGGCTAATGGCACCAAGCGCACTTAGCGAGATGTCTGCCTACTTGTCCGCTTTCGGCGCGAAGCGGACATGCCGCGACCGCCGGCGGCCGTATCAATCCGACGCGAATGACCAATAGCGGACATTGGGGCCCGGTACTAACATTGAGATAGGGCAGCGCCCGCTCGATCCCATCGCCACACTATTCGTCCCGCTGTGCGGAGCGTGGGGTCAACCCAAGACAAACGCGCACTGAACAAGCGCCGCGGTACTGCTCCGAATTGGAATGAACATGATCAGGAGGGCGAAATGCATTCGCTCACGCGTCGTTTCGCTACGGCGACGGTGGTCACGGTAGCGATCGTTTGCGTCATCGGAACCGCCGTCATTGCTTCCGCCCAACTGCTTTCAGAGTTGGGTTCCGACATTTGCAGGGCTCCCGCCTCTGCGGTCACCGCGGAAGCTTCGTTCCTCGCCGAGAACGAAGCAGCCATGAAAAAAATGATGACCGACATGGCGGTGAACCCAACCGGCGACGTCGATGCCGATTTCGTCGCGATGATGGTGCCGCACCATCAGGGCGCGATCGACATGGCTGTTGCCGTGCTGCGCCACGGCCGCAACCCGCAGATCAGGCGGCTGGCGCAGGAGATCATCGTGACCCAGCAGCAGGAGATTGCCGCCATGCGCCTCGCCGTCGGTCAGCCGCTGCCGCCGTCCCAACCTTCGCCAGTGCAGGTGCCGTCCGTGCGGCAGATCGAATCGAAATCCGCTCAACCCACCGATCGAGCCATGGAGCCCTGATATGAAGCGCAGCGCTTGTTTGACAGCTCTCCTGGCTGCGACAGTTTTCGGTGGCGCGCAATGCGCCTCGGCCGGGCAGCTCCCTGGTGCTGCCGCCGATCCTGACATCCCGATCAGTCATCGCGATCGCGTCTACTCCGCGGAGCAGTTCTCGAACACGGTTTCGGTCACCGACCCCGTCGACAACATGCTTCTCGGTGTGATCCGGCTTGGCGATCCGTTGCCGGCCAGCTTCAGTCCCCTCTATCGGGGCCAACTGCTGGTGCACGGCCTGGGATTTTCGCCCGATCATCGCACCGTTGCGGTGGTCGCGATCGGCTCGAACGCCGTGAGTTTCATCGACACCGCGACCAACACCGTCAAGCATGTCACTTACGTCGGGCGCTCGCCACACGAGGCCTTCTTCACGCCCGACGGCAAGGAAGTCTGGGTGGTGGTGCGAGGCGAGAATTACGTCGCCGTGCTCGATGGCACGACCTATCGAGAAAAGACGCGGATCGTCGTTGCGAACGGGCCGGGCATGACGATTTTCTCGCCGGACGGGAAATACGGCTATGTCTGCTCGTCGTTCACGCCGGAGACCGCCGTCATCACCGTTGCCGACCATAAGATCGTCGGCGAAGTCAAGCAGGCGAGCCCGTTCTGTCCCAATATTGCCGCCACGCCGGACGGTGCTCAGGTCTGGTTCACCCTGAAAGACGTCGGGAAGGCCCAGGTCTTTGATGGTCAGGCGCCATTCGCGCTGTTGAAGACGCTCGACACCGGTCCGATCACCAACCACGTCAACATCGTGCGCAATGCCAACGGCATGTTCGCCTATGTGACGGTGGGCGGCCTCAATGAGATTCAAGTCTATCGCACGAACGATTTTTCGAAAGTCGCTACCATCCCGGTGGGCAAGCTGCCGCACGGCATCTGGCCGTCCGGGGACGGCGCGCGGGTCTATGTCGGCCTCGAGAACGAGGACCGCGCAGCGATCGATACGCTGACCAACAAAGTGATTGCGACAAGCCCGATTGGCCAAGCCCCGCAGGCCGTCGTCTACGTTCCTCACGCCATTCCCGTCGTGAGCGATCACGGCAACTCCGCAATGACGATGATGCCGGTCGCCCCGGAGCGAGCCGGAACAGAGAACCTCCAGCCGCTCGGCGTCGCAGGACTGTCGACGCAGCTGTGGCTCGCGCCGCCGGGACAGAGAGCAGAAAGAGCACCGACCAGCGTTTCGCTATCGGACCAGGGTTTGGTGCAGGTGCTGGAGGCTTCGGTCACCGGACTAGAACCGGGAAAGCCTTACGTGCTGGCGCTTTCGAATGAGCCGTCGGGCGCTGGCGCTCTGCAGCCGCTGCAGGGCTTCACGACCAACCCGGCCGGATCGGCGATCGTCAACGCCATCGGCCCGATCCGTCAGGTCGTGCGTGGCGAGGACAAAATGCAGCGCCGCTATCTTGTGATTGCTCCCGGTACGGCCGGGAATCTTAGTACGCCCGTGCAAGTGCAGGCCGAATGATCGTCATGAAACGAGCGGCAGGCCTGCGCTGCGTTAGGACGCGATTGGCACAAAGCGGACCGACCTGCAAGTCCGCCGTTACGTCCGCGTTCAAGGGTAAAGCGGACATTGCCCGCTTGGGCCGTGCCCGATTTATGCGCACTCGGCCTCGGCCGTTGCCGCCGCGGGCTGCGACGCTATGCGCAAATCAGATTTGGCCGGAGGATACGGACTCTTGCCGTATGTCCAGATGTTTTCGAATCGCGTTTTCGATCTTTGAAATAGCACCACCGATGGCTTACCGTTCTTTCCGCAATCGTTCGCAAGCTGAACGGCCGCCTGTATCGCTTCCCGCTGCGTAGAAAAGAATCGCTCCAGGTCCTTAGATTTAACCGACCATCTACCCCCGCGCTTAAGTACGATGAATTGGGTGAGTGCGCTCATCTAGTGGAGTCCGCCGAAGAGCCAAATGAGAAGGATGATCGGAAGCGGTATACCGATCAACCAGAGTAAAAGACCGCGGCCCATAGGTTACCTCCGTTTGACTGTCCTAGCTCAACATCTCCCTGAGCTTTATGTTCCACGCATCAGACGATCTGCCGCCGACACCCGAAGCGTCGTCGCTCACGCTGAACTCGGTACGGTGGCCGACCGATGGCGATCCGGTATCTTAGTTTTTCTCGCTCCGAACTAAATTCCTCGCTCGCGAGTTGATGGGATGATTCATCCCAGCTAAGGACACTTCAATGAATGAAGATCGCGTAGCCGGCACCGCCAAGAGCCTTGGCGGCAAGGTGGAAGAAGGGTTTGGCCGCGTCACGGGCGATGCGAAAACTCAAACCGAAGGACTCATGAACCAGGCAGCAGGGGCCGTCCAGGATCTCTACGGTCAGGCAAAGGATATTGGCTCGGATGCCGCTCAGGTGGTGCGTCAAGGCGCCACTGAGGCTGAGGATTATCTTCGCCGCATCATCGAACAGCGTCCATACACCACGGCTTTCGCAGCGCTTTGTGTCGGCTGGGTCATCGGCCGCATGGGACGGCGTTGAGATTCAGCCCATTTGGTCCGAGTCTCATTGGAGCTGTCACATGTTGAACCCGTGGCTTGCTATCACCTTTCAGGCGATCCGGCTCGGGTTCGAGGCGCAAAATGCAATGGCGCTTCGAATGATGAGATTGGTCGGCGACGTCAGCAAAACCGCGGCTGGTGGCATGATCGCCGACAAAGGCCCCCCGCCGGCAGATGCTCAAAAGGCTGCGAAAAAGGTTGCGTCACGTTCTGGAGGAAGGCGTGAGACCGTCAGCAAAGTCCACAAAAAACGCGTGCGCGCCAAGCGGCCCCGGCACTCTCATAACAAGTAAAGAAGCGGACATTGCCCGCTGAGGCCGGGCCCGATTCATGCGTACACGGCCTAGGCCGTTGCCGCCGCGGCTGTCACAATGGAACTCGCGGCCGATCCCGAACGTTGAGTTCGTGGTAAAGCGCAACGCGCAAGCGCCGGCGAGCATTCGCCCGGCTGCCGAGTTGGAGTTTGCCGAATGACGTTCGAGGCGGCTCTGGCGCAGATCGAGGTGGCCGTGCGCGAGCACGGCGTGGTGCTCGAGGAGCTTGCGGGACGCTTCAGAAGCGGCGCGATTTCGAAAGAGCAGTTCGTCGCGGAAATGGCCTCGCTCCGCGCCGCGTTCGAAAAAACCGTGCAAGAGCTCACCCGCGAGGCCAAGGGTCGGGCGCTTGTCGCGCTGGCCTCGCTCAAGGTGCCGGAATCCGCGGCAAGGAATTGACGGTTGCCCGCGGCAGGCCAGCGGGATCGGCTATGCCCTGCGCGCGTCTTCGCGATGCAGCGTTGGTTGGAAGTAGGCCCCCTGCTCCAGCTCTTTTGCCCGCTCGAAGTAGCGATTGGCCATGAACGAGAGCTGCGCGCCCTGCTTGCGATCCGAGCATGCTTGGGACAAGGCGAGACATCGTTGCGCTTGTGCGCGATAGAATGTGCTGATTGACATAGTTTCACCTCCCGGAGGTGACTTTGCGCGTTCCCGAGCTAACAATGGATGAACGCCGGACACGCCCGAAAAATTTACGTTAACGCCGAACAGGAGCCGCCATGACCGCACGCATTGCCGACGATGGTACCGCCTGGTTGCTCGAATGGAGCCTCCTCGCCGCCGCGGCCGACGCCGTGCCGCCGCGCGACCCCGACGATGACGATGAGGACGAAGACGACGACGAGGACGAGGACGGCGAGGAAGAGCCGCCAGTCGTGCGAGAGCCTGACGAATAGCGGGATCCGCTGACCAGCAAGAAGATGAATCTGATCTAAATCGCCGATTACGCAAGTCGGACGGCGGTGGCGCCGTCGCGATGCTTTCCGTTCCGGTCACCCTGAGAAACGTCGGAGATTCTCAGCGGGGAATATTTTTCGCATCACTAGTTGTGCCGGACGATGCCGAGGCCGGCAGCCCAAGCGCCTTCTTCAACGCCGCGAGTTCATTCTCATTGCCGCAATCTTTAAGAATATCCTTAAATCTAAGACGCGTTCTCTCCGACAGAACCCATCCGAGGGGAGGATTGACGGACTTCTCGCACATCGCCAGGTGCGAGAAGTGGGGCGCCTCGCTTGCGACGTTTGTCCCGGTTGCAGGGCTATCGGTCGTGTCTACGACGGTCTTTCGCTGCAGAGGATCGTCGAGAGCCTCTTCCACCTTCTTTTTTCCCTGGCAAATCGACCCGGCAAGCTCGGCGGCAGCGATGGTGCCATGGGCCTCGCGGACTGACATGATGCCAAGTACGGGTGCGCTGAGTTCAGCGTAAGGGGCGAGAACGAAGCCTTCTCCTTCATTTTTTTTCCAACCGGCGGGATCGAGGACTTTGAGGTAATTGGCCTGATCCGGATCGGACTGGCTTCCATCAGCTTCGTGCCGAAGCGATGGGTCGGAGCTTGACACGACGCAGGCGTCATTGTTGCGCGAAACGCGCACGCGCGTTCGGTCGTCCTGCAATGAAGGGTCGCTGCTGATTTGCAATACGACCAACTTGACCTTGTTTTCGCGGTTCGGATCGATGGCGTCTAGTGCCTTGCGAGCGAGCTCAAGGGCTGTCCGGGCGCCGTAATTCTCGAAATATCCGCCGTCAATAATATAACCCCTATTCTTCTTCTTCTTGGTGCTGACGAGGTTTCCGGCCGGCGAGACGTACGTGAACCGTGCGCTATTGTGAGCGGCGGTGCTCAACCGCACGTCCGAGTCAAGAACCTGTAACGCATCGTAGCTGTCGAGAAACACATCGCGTTCGATTTTGACATGGCTCGTTATGATGCGTCGCCCGGTTTCCTGATGCGTGGCATTGAACAACAGGGCAGGTCGCCAAGAAGCGAGCTTTCCGGCTGGGTCAATGGCAGGAAAGAAGCTGAGGAAGTTGTGGGAAACGAGCCCATCCTTGTCTTGCTCGGTGCGGCTTGCGGATTCGAAGCCAAGCTCGAGGGCCTCGCCACGATCGATCTGCCCCAAGTCGGGCAACACGGTGGCGACCCCGTCGATGAAGATCATGCTTGCGAGCCCGGGGGCCAGGAAGTCTTGCTTGAGATAGTTCGTTGGTTTGATGGCTGCGTCTGGGCCGTTGACTGCCTGCTCGTGCACGGCCGCCGCATATGCAGCGGCACCGACGCTGCCGCCGGACACGCCGCTTATGGCGAACAGAAGATGCCGCAACACACCGTCGCGCGGCAGCTTATCTTCCGGGAAGCGAAAAATGCGGGCGTATCCCGGTTCGCCTGTGGCGGAAGACGATTCGGGGGTCGCTTGTGCCAAACGCGATTGAAAAAACACGGGATTACCGGATCGCTACGGTCCACGACCAGCTGCCAGTCCGGATGCAGGCGGTAGCTATCGATGGTCAAGTCGGTCCCATCGCTGGGATTTTTCCAGGCCTTGAACTGCTTGAGAAAGATGTGTCCGCGCGACAGCCGCTGAAACTCGGCGAGATAGAGATCGACCTGATCCTGGCGCATCTCCGGCAGCGTGCTGATCGATACCATGACATCGAAGTAGTTGTCCGGGAACTTGCGGATCTGGTTCGCGGTGAAGAGCGCGACGGAAGCCCGATCGATCTCGTCCTGCACATCCTCGATCCTGTCGAAGTGGCGAAAGCGAAAGACCCGTTCGCGACCAAGGGTCTGCTCCAGGTACCATTGCGCGACGGCCAAGGCCGGCGGAATGTCGAAGATAAAATATCGGCCCGGCAACGAGCTGGCGTAGGCATGGGCAACACGGCCGTATCCTGCGCCGAGTTCGCCGATGCGCGGCGCCGATACGCCCTCCGTAACATCTGCGAGCACGTTGCATTCCATGATCGAGGTCGCGAGATCCTGGCTCAAGAGCTTCCGGCCGCATCGCAGCGGGAATGGATTGCCGATCTCCGGCTCGGCAACCCTCAACCGCAGCCGACGGCGGTCAAGTCGCCGCATGATCGTCCAGACGAAGCATACGTAGAGGCGATAGGTGTGGCGCTGCCTTGCGCTCAATTCGACGCGGCCATCGACCGTGTTGGTTCGCAAACGCCGGGTTTCCTCCAAGCGGGTGAGCAGCGGCAACAGGTTGGGACGCCGGCACCATTGCCGAAACACGTGACGGAAGAGATCAGACTTGCGGTCGGCGACGAGCCAATTGAAGTAGTTTTGCGATACCGTGCGCTTGAAGTTCGCCTGCCCCTCTTCCTCCAACATGCGGCGGTTCTTGTCGTTGAGATCGCGCCAAAAGGCAGACGGCAAGAACACGGGATCGTCGGCTTCCAGCTCGGCCGCCATGTCGATCGCGGCGACTTCGCTCGATCTCATGCTTGCAACATGCTGCGCGTCCGGCAATTTACGCACTCACGTGGGGCGGCAGCGCCAAGGGAGCGATCCCCGGCGGCGGCGGTACGGTGGTCCATGCGTATTTCCGGTGAATACGCTTTTCTGGAAGATTCTCGTTACGTGAGTCAAGTGAAAAATGCATGATTTTGATTTGTCATGTCGCGATAACAGTTTAGCATCCGTTGTAGCCCGGGTTGAGCGAAGCGAAACCCGGGGGCGGTCTCGCCGCACTCCATCCATTCCCGCATGCCGCTACGCTCCATCCGGCCTACGTAGCTTGGGGCTGAATCCTCGTCCTGAGGAGGGCGCGTTAGCGTCCGTCTCGAAGGACGGCCCCAGGCTCATGCTTCGAGACGCCGCGCTCCTCATGGTGAGGTGCCAGCCCTCATCCTTCGAGACGCGGTCCTTTTGGACCGCTCCTCAGGATGAGGGCTGGTCTCGAACCACGCGCGGCTCCTCAGCATGAGCGGCCGTTAGAGCCGATGCGCAATTTCGGTGAATAATCTTTTCTGGAAGATTCTCGTTACACGAGTCAAGCGAAAAATTCGCAAGCGAGAATTCTCGTGTCATTGCTGCGGTTTGGCAGGATTCAGCCGCGCCGCTTCGACCTTTTCGTAGGTTTCGCCCGCGCAGCCGTCCTGCGGCGTCGCGCGGCGGCGGTCGGCGAGTTTTCCGCGCTCGATGATGACGATGAGCGTGATCGGCTGCGGCTGACCATTGATCGCCCCGGCGACGACCGCCTTCACGCAAACGCTGAAGCCGCGCCCGGTGATGCGCTTGGGCCGCGCGACAGCGAGCGCGCTGGGATGCGCGGTGAAAAGCGTGTCGGCGTTGGCGCGGATCAACTCTTTGACGTCGAGCTCGGGCTCGGCCGGGGGCGGCGGCGGCTCCGGTTGCCGAAAGGCCTTCGCGGCATGAGGCTCGCCGCCTGGTCCGCCAGCTTCGGCATGAAGCTCGCGGCCTGGTCGGTCAAATCGCACGCCGCGAGCGCCATGGCGCAAGCAACGAGCATCGTTGCGATCTTCATCGCTGGCATGGCAGCACCGGTCGCGCGCTTGCGCGGTGATTGGCCAATCAGATCAGCTCGGGCGCGACGGGCGCAAGACCTTGCGCGTGGGCGAGCGCCACTGGCAGCCGTACGGCCACGGCTCCTGCGGACAGGCCCAGGCCGACGTGATTGGACGAGGCTCCGGCTTGGCACGGCGAACGGCGAGTCGATCGCTCTTGGCGGTGGCGGGCGCGGCGTTTGCTGCGGTCATGGGCGGGGCGGCCGGCGGCCTCACCTCGGGGCTGGCGGCGAGCGCAGTCACCACGGCAGCGCCGATGGCGAGCACGATCAAACCGGCGGCAAGCCTGAAAGCGGACATTGACCCACCCACCCAGCCGCCCCCGTTGCGCCACAGGCGCGTTCGGGGGTTCTTTGGCCGTTAGTCGCGCCGGCGCAGCAAAAGGTTCACCGGCGCGGGGAAGTTTTCCCCGCCGCACCGGTTATTCCGGGGCGCGGGCAGCGCAGGCAAGTGTACGCAGCCTGCGCAAGCTTGGCTGCGTGTGCCCGCGAGCCCGGAATCCATAAGTACTGCCGGTGGTTATGGGTTGCGGCCCTCGCCGCTATCGCGCTTCGGCCGTGCGCGACCGCGTCGGCGCCGCCGCGTGAGGGGATCGAAACAAGCCCGCCCGTGCTGAGATCGTATCGAATGTCCAGACCAGACGTCATGCCGGCGAAACGCTTGCGAGGCTGTCCAGCGAGCCCGCTACATGACAGTGGAAACCATCAGCCAAATGAGCGAAAGGTGGTTTCTGGCTTGTGCTTGATGCCGTCGTAGAAGGCCTGAATGATGTCTTCCTTGAAACGGGGCATGCGGGGATAAGCCGTGACCGCAGCCTCGCGTTGCGCGTCCGTGAACTCCTCATAGGCGATGCCGAGCACATCCATCTCGACGCTGCGCGTCCCAAGCCGCGTCACGCGCTGGCCTTCAGGCTGGAATGTAGAACGACAGAAGCATGACTACGAGGACCAGGACTGAATAAAACGCGACTTCCGCGATGTTGAGACCCCACCGCCGCCGCTCCTGTGCAGCTTGCTGGTTCATGGTCGATCTCCTTCGGTCGTAAACAGACGCGCCGATCTCCACGCCATCAGCCCGTTGCCACCAAAACCTGAAATGTTCTGAATCGCTGCCGGGGCCTCCTGTGGCGCCGGAGACCCTGCAGCAAATGTCGTCATGGCTTGGTAATCCAATGCAATCAGAGGCCGATATTGTGTTGCTTCGAGGCTGTTCACCATCACCATCGTGAGGTTATCGAGCAGCAGCCATTCCTCGTCCAAATGGACGGCAAGCACGGCGTGAATGGTCCTGCGTCGCGGATAGCTTACGATCAGGAGGCGCAGGTCATCGGGGCTGATACCTGCTTCGCGAAGCGCCAGGTATTTCAATATTGCGTAGTCCTCACAGTCGCCCGCTCCCTTTTCAAGGGTAGCGAGTGGCGCCGACCAGAAATCGTCAACGCCGTACTGGGTCCAATCACTGGTGGCCCTGATACTCAGGTTCACCGCACGATTGATCTCTGCCAGACGCGCGCGACCCGCGCGTTGGCGACCAAGCTCAACGATCTGCAGCAACCGGCGCGCTGCTAGCGAGCACGCGTCGGGACTTGCACGACAGGCCGCGACCGTCTCCTCCTCCGAGTCAATGCGTGCCAACACGCCCCTCCATTTTGCGGAGATATCCCGCGTAAGAGCCTGGCCTGACTGAACGTCGGAATTATCGGGAGATTGGCGCGCGTGGGCCGCCGTGAGCAGAGCAATACGGAGGAAGCCGCGATTTTGCTCCACGCCATGGGAGCGCTCGACGGTCTGCTTGCCTGCCGCCGCGCCGGCCCGGCGTGCGATTACATCAGCCAAGGGATCCGGCTGTCCAGCCGCCTGCGCAGCATGGCACAAGAGCGCTATCAGCAGCAGCATCGAGGCTATGTGTTGCAGGAGTCGCATGATGTCTCGACCAATCAGACGGGGTCATCATGAGGCCGGATATCTCTGGACAAATGGTGGTGCCGACCAGAACTGACTTTTCGAGAATTGCTGTAAGCAATCTAATCTTGCGGAATTGCTCGTTCTCATCTTCGTGATGAACATACGGATGCCCTCCGTTAGACCCGCATTACGCCGATCTCCGCACCATCAGCCCGTCGCCACCAAAACCTGAAATGTTCTGCATCGCTGCCGGGGCCTCCTGTGGCGCCGGATACCCTGCAGCAAATGTCGTCATGGCTTTTTAGCAGCTGTCGTCGTCGCGGGGATATCCGTGCTTCCAATCCCCGATATAAGGGTTGTAGCAATTCATGGAACGGTCACCACCGAGACTGGTGTAAGCCGGATTCGAGTCGACGGTGGCCGTTGGCTGTGCTGAGACGGTGGCCGTTTGGTGTGCTGACGCGGGCGCGAAGCTGGCGAGTGTCAGGACTGTCAAAAGGAGTAACTTGCGCATTCTCTTCTTCTCCTAAGGTTTGATTGAGGCGTTATGTGTGCGTGTTATGTGTGCCTTAAGCCAAAGAATGCTTTGTGCCGATTGCCACCAATTGGGCGGCCTTGCCTAAAGGTGCCGTGATCTCTCTGACCAACCCGCCCGTCTCAGCGGTGTCAATGCACGCGCTAGCGTAAATCAACCGAGCTCGGTCGCGCGCTGTAGACGCGAAGCTTCACGCTCGGGCGGGCTGATTGAGCACGCGGAGCCGCCGACGCGCGGCAGCGAAGGCGCGATCTTTGCGTCTAACGCCAATCAGCTAACCCGTCGTTCTCTATAGTCGCGGCCGCCGACCCCAAGCGCTAAGCTTGCATGGATCAATAATAATATCGCTTCCGCTTGGCCCTGGGCGGCACGACTTCGGGCCCGCGGTAGTACGGGTTCGGACTGCAAAATCCGCGGTTGCCGGCGATCACCTCCTGCACGCACATTTCGTAGGTTGGCAGACTGCAATTGTAAGAAAAAACACCGCCGCCCTTATTAGTGCCCGCGCACCACGGCATTTGAGCGGCTTGGCTGACGCGAAGGTCGAGCAACATTGCCACCGCTACGGTCACTACGATGAGCATTAATCGCATGGGTCGCCTCCAGCCAGATGCCGCGCGCCGATCGGCGCCCCGGCTATAGAACTATCATCCTAGCTCACATGATACGCAAAAAGCCGTGTCAGCGCCGCGGCGTTTCGCCCGGAAACTACCAAGGACGCCAGAGACGAACGACAGGCCAAATTTCAGAATAAGCAAAGCGCCAAACCTGAACGACGGTGGGGACTGCCATCAAGATCGTCAGAGCGGTCATGACCACGTTCAGCCAGCGCGTCGTGGTTGTTTGCCGTTCAGTGGCCTTTTGATGGTTCTCGATGGCGACCCGCAAGCGGTCCATGGCATCGCTGCCGGACCACTGGCCGAGAGGGACGTTGTCTGGCATTGCGTCACCCCGTCGCTCGCATCCACGCCAAGCGCGCACAAGCCTGTTGCGCGGCGTTTCGGGTGCCGGACCGGCCAGAAGCCTTCCCGTGATCGGAATGATCACGGGCGCTGGGGGAAGGTAAGAAGCCCCCGGCCGGTGAGAACATTACACTCTGATGCCATTAACGAGCCGTTAACTACGGCATTTCTCCCGCCGCCAGCTCTTAGCAAAACAGGCTCAGGCTGGAGCGCGTTCCCACGCTATTCACCGTTGCCACTTTCGCCGGATGGTGCGTTCTCGATAGCGCCTGTCGCGCGCGGTGCATCGAGCTGTTTCTGAAACCGGTCTGAGGCAAGGGGGTTTACAAAAAGCTGCGATCACCGGAGCAGCATTTTCGTCCCCGGTTGGAATCAACCCATAAGTTTGACGATAGGTCGATCTATCCTTCTCCTCCTTGCGCCCGCCAAAGGTGTACACAGGGGACATAAGAGGCTCCGCCGCTCGCCTTACCGCGCTGGAGCTGCCGCAACTGTGCATCGGCCTGCGCCGATTATTGTTGTCGCAATGCCATCTTTCATCGTTGACCCTGCATAGGCCAGATTGCCGCTTTGGCGATCCAGCTCGTAGGACACATCGCCGCTCACAGCACTAATCCAGCGGTCATCAAAGCGGCCGACATTGAGCTTCTTCCCATCCGCGAGCGTGACAATTTTTGTCGCCTCATCAATCCAGAAGCCAAGATTCTCTTCGGTGCTGGATGAAGTAGTTCCTTTCGGCGCGTCTACTATGACGACCTTTTTGCTTACGCAGTGCAGGTAGTCGCGAGCCGCCGCGCTCTCCTCCAAGAGGGCGAACGCCGTCAGGGCGAGCACGCTCACTAGAACAGCGCTTTTCATCTTCTCTCGCGAGCTTTTCGCGGCAGATGGCCAGCATTGCCAGAGTGATGTATGACCAATAAACAGTAATGGGAGACCGCTTAGGTCTTTCGGGGGGTATGTATCGAGTGGGACGACTATCTGCGGCAACATGCGGCCCTGTATCGACCACTCGTCGGCCGCAGAAATTATAGTGAGCGAAGCCGCGATATGTTCATCACGAAGATGAGAACGAGCAATTCCGCAAGATTAGATTGATTACAGCAATTCTCGAAAAGTCACTTCTGGTGGGCACCACCAATTCTCCAGAGATATCAAGTGCTCGTGATGGCCCCGTTGACACGCGAGAATATGTTCCTAAATAGGTGCATATACGCTCATAGAGAAAAATGAGATGGGTGGTTTCATCGCTCTGTACGTGACAGCGTGCCTCAACCTCGGCAACCCTGGGTCCTGTGTGACCGAGTTCGTCACTGACTCGACGCAGAACCAAATGACCATGACAGGGTGCCTTGGTGTCGAGGGCCTGTCCTCAGCCAAAGACTTCGTGGAGCAACATCCGCTCTACCACACTTGGCAGTTCAAAGGTTGGAGCTGCCAGATCGGCAACAAGCCGGCCCCGAAAAAGGGGCAGGCATGAACCTTTCAGTAACGCGCATGGATCAAGGGGCGGAGCAATCGTACGCAGGAACGGACACAGGCACAGAGACTATCTACGTCGCTTGGAAAAGTCCCTAAACGGGAGGCTGTCATGACCGCGCAGATCATCAATCTCGCCGATTACCGTAAGGCGAAAGAAGCAGAGCAAGTTCGTAAGGCTGTCAACGATTACTTCGCTGCGCACAGTCAAATGATGGCGTGGTGGTTATCCGGGACTCCCGCAGGCTAATTGCCGGCACGGCCATGGGTCGGCTTTTATGGTGATGCGCCCTGCTCGCGGCCGGCTCCGGTACCCGCGCGATCGCGTCCGCGCTTTGGGCCTCGGCATTAGCCTTGCGAAGCAGTACAGTGCGCAAGAACTAAAGATGCTGTCCGAACACGCGCAATTTGAAGATGGCAGCGTGTCGGTTGAGGCGGGCTTAATGGCCATGCTCGATCGAATGCAAACGGGCGCAATTCTATTCGTTCTTCTCTGGTTAGCCTTTGGGCTTTTCTAAGTTTCAGCCAATCACCTCACGAGCTGCCGCGCCTCACCCATTTCTGAGCCTTCGCGGGGCTATAAGGGACCGCCTGGTGGCGTGCCGAGCGGCCCCGGTAGTGCGACGTTGACACCGCGCCGCTGACATCCAGCCGTCAACGGCACTATGATCGCGGGCGACGTGCATCTTTTCAGAAGAAGGAGGAGCCAATGGGTACCCTTGACGACTTTTTCCTGGCCCACGGACCGGAAAAAGTCGGCTTCAACACCTTTGTCATCGACGAAGACGGGAACGCCGTCTTCGACGTGGCTGTGGGGGGTTCGGTAGGAGTCAGGGTGTCTACGGCGAGACCGAGA
>Ga0209239_1000944_pt1 | contig 17082 bp, 17 predicted proteins | sample GraSoi013_2_20cm_FD_185824 | JGI IMG/M metagenome (GOLD analysis project Ga0209239, IMG submission 185824) | Grasslands soil microbial communities from the Angelo Coastal Reserve, California, USA - Sample 10_02_2013_2_20cm (SPAdes) (version 2) | ecosystem: Environmental > Terrestrial > Soil >...
CCGGTCATGCTCCGGCAGCCGCTCAGTACCGAGAGGACTGCCACCATCACGACCAGCGTTTTCATCAGCCGTCCCAGCCTCATGTCCGTTCCTCCTGTCGCTCTCAGGCTGCGCGACGTCTCGTTTCCAGCTCCGCCTGGCACGCCACGCAACGTGTGGCGAAGGGCAGCACACGGAGCCGCGCTTCGGCGATCTCTTCGCCGCAATCGCGGCAGACGCCGTAGCGTCCGGCTTCGATGTCTTCGAGGGCGGAGTTGACCTGTTGCAGTTCACGGGCCCGGCGGTCGACCACGGCCGCCGCTATCTCGTCATCGTGTGTGAGCGAGGCGCTTCCGTACGGATCCTTGGCGAGCTCCCGAAAGTGGTCCGTATCACGATTGGAATCCATGCTCGAGTGGATCGCGACCTTCAACGCCGATCGCTTGCGCTCCAGCTCCCGCTTGATGCTCAGCATAAAGGCGCCTCCTTGAGGGGCCGATCGCCCCGAGGCCTTGTGAGCTTCACGAGAGGCACCGACCGTGCCAACGTTTGGACGACGGTGGGGCCGGCCGAAAGGACGCGAATTCGAGCCAGTTGGGCGGGAATTCGCCGCGCGGGTCATGACGACGTTCTGCACGATCTCCGCACCCGCGTGCCGGTTGTTGACGGATCTACACTCTTTCGGAGAAATTTTTTCACCCTCTTCCCACTTTGACAACCGTCGACGACCCGAAAGGCCCGTAGGGACGTCATGGCATGACCGCTGCACCCATAGAGGACGAGCTTTTATCGAACGCCTCACGTGGAACTGGGGAGAGCAGCCAATGACACACGCGAATGTCCTGACCGATCCGGTCTCGACGGCCGTCGCCGCCTTCTTCAAGAGCGACCGGCTCCGGACCATCGATCGCTACATCGACTACTTCGGTGGTGGAGGCGCAGCTTCGGGCGCCGAAGAGCACGTCCTGGTGGAGGTCATCGCCGAGGAGCTCACGGCATGAGCGACATGAATGGGCCAACGGTCCGACGCGTCCATCATTCGGGCGGGGACGGCCGGCGGCTGCGCATGGCTACCGTTGCTGCGCTGGGATCGATAGCCCTCCTCCTGGCGGCGTGTGCGGGACCGACGTCCTCGTCCTCTCCCTCCCCCTCGCCCCGGACCGATGCGAGCGCGCCGAAAACCAGCGCCAAGGCGCTCGATCCGGCGCAGGCTGAGCGTCTCCAGCGCGTGTGGACCCCGCTGCTCAAGGGGATGGACCACCCGCTGCAGCCCAACCAGGTGAAGGTCGGCCTCATGGACGACCCGCACATCAACGCCGCCAACGCCGGCAATGGCCAGTTCCTCGTCACCACCGGGTTGCTCGAGAAGGCCAATGACGATCGGCTGCAGGCGGTGCTCGCCCACGAGACGGCCCACGAGGACCTGGGCCACGTGGCCAAGGCTCAGGCGCTGGGCACCGGCCTCAACATCGGCATGGTCATCCTCGATCAGATCCTGCCGGGCAGCGGCGCGCTCACGCCGATCGCCGGGCAGCTGATCCTGAACAAGTACAGCCGCAACGAGGAGTATGCCGCCGACAAGCACGGCGTCGAGCTCCTCCGGCGCATCGGCAAGCCGAAGGAGCAGATGATCGACGCGCTGACGTGGCTGACTCAGGTCGAAGGCAACAGCAAGGGCGGGTTCTTCGCGACCCATCCCGCGACGGGTGATCGGATCGAAGCGCTCCGCCAGATGAAGTAGGCGATTTACTAAGATGGGGGCCCCGACATGGCCCCCAAACCCCCAATGTTCGGAGCGCCCGGCGGAGCCGTGCGCTCCTCTAAAGCCGCGACGCTCCGCTGTCAGGCCGTTCGTCGGCGGCGGTGCTAGCGGCGGAGGATCTTGCCCACGAGGTAGCCGGTGCCGAGGGCCGCGACGATCACCGGCAACGGGTGATCGCGCAAGGCGGCGCGCAGCGTCTCGGCCCAGCCCGTGAGCGGCCGCCCGGTCATCTCCATCAGTTGCTCGTCGGCGCCGCGCGCGAGTTGGCGGGCGCGGTCACGCACGACGGCGATCGTCCGTTCCATCTGGTGCTCCATGACGACGCTCCTCGGCCCGCTCAGGCGATCGGCCGGGCACGCCGCGCGCGCCCACCCTCGAGCAGCGGGGCCAGCGATTGACGCTCGGCGAAGAGCCCGCGCAGCGGGTCGCCCCGCTGGCGGAGCCGTTCCCGGACGTTGTGGAAGTGAAAATCCTCCGGGTACACGCTGCGCTCGAGCTCGCTCCATTCGAGCGGCGTCGCCACCGGCGCGCCCGGATACTCGCGCACGGCGTAGGGGCTCACCAGGGTCGCGCCCCGCCGGTTGCGCAGCACGTCGATCAAGATCTTCCCACGACGGCGCGCGCGACGCATGTCGAATGTGAAGAGCGATGGCTCACGCTGGCGCGCCATCCGGGTGATCGTCGACGCGGCCGTCAGGGTCTGCTCGAACGAGTAGACGGGATCGAGGGGCACGATCACGTGCACGCCGGCGCCGCCCGACGTCTTCACCCAGCTCCGGATCTTGAAACCGGCGAGCAGGCTGCGGACCAGCAACGCCGCGTTGCGCACCTCGCGGAACGCGATCTCGGTCGGATCGAGATCGAACAGCATGAGGTCGGGGCGATCGACCGCGTCGACGAGACAGGCCCATGGATGGAACGACGTGTAGCCGAGGTTCACGAGATAGGCGAGGGCCGCGCGCTCACTGCCGATGACGTACTCGGCGTAGCCGAGCGCGGCCTGGTCGCTGCGCACGCGCCGGGTCGGGATCCACTGGGGCAGACCGGGCGGCGCCGTCTTCTGGTACACGCATTCGCCGGCGACGCCGTCGGGGCAGCGGAGCAGGCTGAGCGGCCGCTGGGCGAGGAACGGCAGCACCAGCTCGGCAAGCTTGAGGTAGTAGTCGATGAGGTCGCCCTTGCTGATGTTGGCCTCGGGCCACAGGAGCGTCTCGGTGTTGGCGAAGAGGATGCGCCGCTCGTCGACCTCGCCGACGCGCGTGCTCATCGGAACGCCCGTGGTCCGGACGCCGCCGCGGTGGCCGGTCGCACGTCAGGCCGCGCGCAAGCGGCGCGGCGTCTCACGGAGATGCTCCACCGTCGCCGCCATGCCGCCGAGCGCTGCGATCGTCCCGGCCACCGTCGCGCCCGCGCGCGCGAGACTCGCCGTGAGTCGCAGGAGCCGCAGCACGGGCAGCTGGGAGAGCACGAGGCCGGCCACGAAGGCGCCGCCGAGCACGAGCCCGAGTGTCCGCCCGCGCCGGGTCACGCGTTGCTCCAACTGATCGAGCTGCGCCTCGATGTGACGACGGGTGAGCGCTATGTCAGCCTGGATTTCAGCTGGGCGGCGAGCCATCGCCACGTCTCCTCGATCGAGTGAATGGTTCCGTGCGGCCATGTGAGGTTTCGTACGCGCATCACCGACCACGCGATGAGCGCGAGAGAGAGCAGCGCCACGCCGCCGCCGGCGATGACGAGGTGCTGCCAGCCCGCGCCGAAGAGCGGCGCGAAGGCGGCGGCCACGAGCACCACCAGCGCGGCCACGAACGCGATCGCCGCCGCGATGGCGATGGCGAGCTGGGTGATGACCGCGCGCGCCTCGGCAAGTCCGAGCTCGAGCTCGAGGCGCGCCAGGCGCGAGAGGGAACTGCCGAGACCATCGGCCTCGATCGGGACTTCACGCAGGCGGCGCACGGTGGCCATCGAAGGTCGCAGGGAGCAAGATGACTGCCAAGACAGGCTGCCGCGTTGCGTTGTTCAACCAAAATCGTGAGATGGAATGGTGTACTCGGGGGCGGGCAGGGCGCGCACCCGTTGGGCGCGGACGGAGACGACCCCGTCCTGGATTTGTAAGATTCCCTCTACGAGTAAAAATGGCTCGGCCACCAGCGTGAGGCGATGGCGCGCGAAGAGCTGCGGCGTCACGATCACGTTAGCGATCCCGGTCTCATCTTCCAGCGACAAAAACACGAATCCCTTCGCGGTGCCCGGACGTTGTCGCACGATCACGCTGCCGGCCACCCGCACCCGTCGTCCGTCCGTGCCGTTCGCGAGGTGGGCCGCGGCGACGACGCCGTCTCGAGCCAGCGCCGCGCGGCGAAGCCGCATGGGATGGGGCCCCAGCGTCAGCCCGGTGCCGGCGTAGTCGGCGGCCAGCCGCTCGGCCAGCGTCATGTCGGTGATCGGCTGTGGAGTCTCTGCGTTCGGCTGCGACATCTCGGTAGAGTTGTGCGGCTCGATAGAGTCGTGCCGCCGCGGCCAAACGTGACGGTCATCGACGCCGGTGAACAGCGGGCCGGCCACCGGAACGGCGGCGCGCCACAGATTGCCGCGCCGGGTGCCGCCGAGCGCGTTGAAAGCGCCGATGGCGGCGAGCGCCGTCAGCTCATCGCGATCGAGGCCGGCGCGCGTGGCGACGTCGGTGAGCGAGCGGAACGGTCGGTCGGCGCGCGCGGCCACGATGGCCCGCCCCGCGCGCTCGCGCAGGCCTTTCACATAGCGCAAGCCGATGCGGACTGATTGAAATGGGTGCGGGCCCCCGGGCTTCGCCACGCCCGCACCCCCTCGGAACCACCCGCGGGGTCGTTCGCTCGCGTGATCAGAGTCGCGGTCAACCGCTTCGACGGTGCACAGCCAGTCGGAGCGCGTGACGTCGACGGGCAGGAAATGCTGACCACGGCGTTGGCCTTCCTTCACGATCGTGGACGCGTGGTAGAAGCCCATCGGCTGGTTGTTGAGGAGCGCGGCGTAGAACGCCGCCGCGTGGTGGACTTTGAGATAGGCGCTGGCGTAGGCGAGCAGCGCGAAGCTCGAGCTGTGCGACTCGGGAAACCCGTAGAGCGCGAACGACGTGATCGAGTGCACGATCTGCTCGGCGGCCTCGCCGGTGATCCCCTGGCGGGCCATCCCCTCGCGCAGCTTCACCTCGACCTCGTGCATGCGCTGCTCGCTACGTTTGAAGCCGAAGGCGCGGCGAAGCTCCTCGGCCTCGGTGCCGGTGAAGCCGGCCGCCGCCATCGCCATGCGCAAGAGCTGCTCCTGGAACAGCGGCACGCCCAGCGTGCGGCGCAGGATCGGCTCCAGGCTGGGATGCGGATACGTCACCGGCTCGCGGCCGCGCCGCCGGCGGATGTAGGGATGCACCATGTCGCCGACGATCGGCCCCGGGCGGATGATGGCGATCTGCACGACGAGGTCGTAGAAGCGCTCGGGATGGATGCGGGGCAGCGTCGCCATCTGCGCGCGACTCTCCACCTGGAAGACGCCGATGGTCTCCGCGCGCTGGAGCATCGCGTAGACCTCGCGGTCGTCGGGCGGCAGCTGGGCGAGGTCCACCTCTCCGCCCCGCTCGCTCACCATCGTGATCGCCTCCTGGAGCACCGACATCATGCGCAGCCCGAGCAGGTCGATCTTGATCATGCCGAGCGCGGCGCAGTCGTCCTTGTCCCACTGGATGACGACCCGGCCGGGCATCGTCGCCGGCTCCAGCGGCACCACGTCGTCGAGGCGGCCGGCGGCGATCACCATGCCGCCCGAGTGCTGGCCGAGGTGCCGCGGGAGATCTTGTAGCCGCGTCCACAGCGCGGCGAACACGCGCATGCGCGGGTGCCGCGGATCGCAGCCCGCCTCGGCCAGGTGCCTGGTGAGCAGATCGCTCGGATCCTGATAGCCCCACGCGGGCGCGAGCTGGGACAACCGCTCCTGCAGCTCGGGTGGGAGTCCGAGGACCTTGGCCACCTCGCGGGCGGCGCTGCGGCCGCGATAGGTGATCACGTTGGCCGTCATCCCCGCCCCCAGCCGGCCGTAGCGCTCATAGACGTACTGGATCACCCGCTCGCGGCGGTCACCGCTCGGCAGGTCGAGGTCGATATCGGGCCACTCGCCCCGCGCCTCGGAGAGAAAGCGCTCGAAGAGAAGCTCCATCTTCACGGGATCCACGGCGGTGATGCCGAGCGCGTAGCACACCGCACTGTTGGCGGCTGAGCCGCGCCCTTGCACGAGCACATCGTTCGCACCACAGAACTCGACGATGTCCCACACGATCAGGAAGTAACCGGCCAGGTCCAGGCGGCCGATGATCTCGAGCTCGTGGGCGACCTGACGTCGCGCGCGCTCCGCCAGCTCCCCCTGGCCGTAGCGGGTGCGCACGCCGTGCCCGGTGAGCTCGCGCAAGTGCTCGAGCGCGGACTGACCCGGCGGCAGGGGAAAATCGGGAAAGCGGTAGCCGAGGTCCTTCATGGTGAACTGCAGGCGGAGGGCGAGCTCGTCCGTCGTCGCCACGGCATCGGGCAGGTCGGCGAACGCGCGCGCCATGGCCGCGGGTGAGCGGAGGCCGCGCTCGGCATTGACGCTCAGTCGCCGACCGGCGTGGTCGAGATCGGTCTTCTCGCGCAGGCAGGTGAAGACGTCGGCCACGGCGCGGCCACCGGGTTTCGCGTAGAGCGGTTGATTGGTGGCGACGAGCCTGACGCGCGCGGCGCGCGCGAGGCGGACGAGCCGCTCGAGCGTCCGCTCGCCGTCACGATCGAGATGGCGCTGGACCTCGACGAAGCACCCATCGCGGCCGAACAGACGAACGAGCGTGATCAGTCGCTCGAGGGCGTCGTCGTAACGCCCGGCCCTGACCAGCCGCGCCAGCGGACCGTTCGCGCCGCCGGTGAGACAGACGAGGCCGTCGGTATGTCGCTCGAGGTCGGCCAGCGCGAGAGCCGCCTGGCCTTTGGGCGCCGCGAGCTTCATTCGGGTCAGCAGCCGGGACAGATTGCGGTATCCCGTGCGGTCTTCCACCAGCAAGGGCAGCCGCGAGCCGTCCTCGAGCGTCACCTCGCTGCCGATGATCGGCGTGAGCCCGGCCGCCGTGGCCGCCCGGTGAAAGCGTGGCGCGCCATAGAGGCCGTCGCGATCGACGAGCGCCAGCGCGCCCATGCCGAGTCGCGCGGCCTCGGTCACGAGCGTCTCGGGGAGGTCGGCGCCTTCGAGAAACGAGAACGCGGACTGCGCGTGCAATTCGACGAACATCGGTCTCAGCTCACATCGCTATTTTTGAATTGGGCACGGGCGCCCGGGCTTCGCCCGCCGGTGCCCCGCCGCGATCACCCGCGGTAATCATTCGTCTGCGCGATCTGAGTTGTGACTGTGCGGGACGCAGTCCTGCCCGGACGGAACGGGTCGGCGGATGTCGCCACCCCACCCGCTCACTTCGGATCGATGCGTCACGAACTTCATCGGATGCATGCAAGTCCGGGCGTCAGTCATAGACGCCGTCGAGGAGCCAGTGGTTCGTCACGTGGTCGTGGGCGAGGCGACAGAGCGTGCCATCGTCGAGCAACAGATCCCACTCGTCACGCGCCCAGCCTCGCGTGTCCCACCACTCGCCGGAGATGCGCCACGGCCCGGCGCACGTCACGACCCTCGCCGCCGTGGCGCCGCGAGTGACGCGCGCCGGACGCTCGTCGGCGATCGCCACGGTCACCACGGGAGGCGGGCGCAACCACGCTGTCCGGTGGTGAGAAAGGGTCGAGCGTGATCGTGTCGGGCCGGTGAGAATCATCCACCGCGGGCGAGCCGACGTTGTCGGGCCCCACGAGACGCACGAGCCGAGCGAGCAGGGCGGCCAGGTCGCGCTCGGCCATGGCCGGCGGCTGCCACAATCCGCCCTGGCCCGGTCGCGCCACCACCGGCCGCACGCTGAGCGCCACGTCGATCACCGCCGCCGGCGGCGGCCGGCGCTCGAGGTCGAGACGGAGCAGGGCCAGCATCAAATCCACGTCGCGCGTGGGATGGGCCAGCGCCACCGTGCGCTCGTGATGCGCTCCCGAGACGAGACCCAGTCGGACGTCGATCACGTCCGCGGCGAGATGGACAGCGCTCAGGCGCGCGGCCAGACGCGCCAGCACCACTTCGAGCACGGCGCCGAGCGCGAGGAGATCGTGCACCTCCCAGTCGAGGCCTTGCGCCTCCTCCCAGAGCGGCGGCGGCGTCCACGGGTGGAACGGCGCGGAATCGACACCGCACGCGAGGTGGTGAGCACGGAGTCCATCGGGGCCGAGGCGCGTGGCCAGGGCGTCGCGCGGCAACGCCGCCAGAGCACCGAGGTCGGCGATGCCCCAGCGCCGAAGCGTGGTGACCACGGCCTCGGGCAGATCGAGGCGATCGAGCGGAGCCGGAGCGAGCGACGCTGCGTCGGCGCCGGCCGGCACGATGGTCACGCGCACGTCGCCGTACGACGCGACGCGGGCGGCCGTGCGGCCATCGGCGATTCCCACGCGCGCCTCGAGCCCTACGTCGCGAGCCAGACGCACCAGCCGCTCGCCCACCGCTCGGTCGTCGCCGACGAGGCGCCCGAGGCCGTGAATCTCCACGTAGGCGAGGCCGGGCCCGGCGTCCTCGACGCGCGGCGAGACGCCGAGCGCCGCGGTGAGCAAGGCGTGCTGGGCCGACGCCAGGCGCGCCTCGACGAACGGGCGGCGAACGAGCTCCGGGCACAGAGCGCGGGCGTGAGCCTCCGTCATGCCCGCGGCGACGCTCCGCTCGCGAGCCGCGGCGTTCGCCTCGACCACTCGCGTGGCCGGCGGCGTTCCCTGCACCACCACGAGTGGACGCTCGGCGAGCGTCGGCTCGCAGCGCACGATGGCGGCCGCCGCGAACCAGGGCACACGCACGCAGGCCAGGCGACTCACGCACACCACCAGTGCTCGCCCGCCGCCGGCGCGTGACCGCGTAAGACCTCCACGTCCGTCGCCACGCGCGCCAGACGCGTCGGTCGTGGGTCGCCGCTCCATTCCAGAGCGCGGCGCGCGGTGCGAACGGCCAGCGTCGCGCCGGCACCGGCGATGCGTCGGGCGGTCAGGATCACGAGCGTGGTGCCGGCACGCTGCACCGCCATCCGCCATCGAAATGCCGCCGCGAGCGACAGGCGCGGCGGCGACTCGCCGAGATCGACGGCGACGAGCGCCAGTCCCCGGCAGCGTACGAGGAGATCGACGGCGCGGAGCGCGGTATCGCGGCGACTTCCGGTGCGCACCCAGAGCAGACGCCGGAGATCGACGCCGGCGCGCACCGCCGACGACGGATCGAACGCGCCGTCGGCATCGACCAGCGCGACGAAGCCGCCACGCCGTGTGACGTCGGTGAGCCACGCCGTGAGTAGACTCGTGCGTCCCGACGAGAGTCTTCCCACGATCTCGATCACCTCTCCACGCATCGGTCCCTTACTGCTTATCACATGACGAGTTGATCGCAAGGCCCGAGATGTAGTGCTTCAAGGCGCTCGTATCCCCGACATGTCGTGATTTCTGGCCCTTCATGAGTCACCGGCGTTGCACCCCGACGCGCCGCGTGTAATCCACGTTGCACGATTCACCAGTGGCCTCGGGCTTGCACCCCAATTGGACAAAACGAACGGAACGTACTCAGCGAATGGCAAAGCAAATCGGATTCGCAGTCGTGGGACTCGGAACGGTCGCCCGCACCTCGGTGCTTCCGGCCTTCGCAGCCATCGGTGGGAATTCTCGGCTCGTGGCCGTCGTTTCCGGAGATCGCACCAAGGCCCAGATCGTCGCTCGAGAGTTCAAGGCGGCCGCGTATCACTACGACGAGCTCCGTCAGAGTCTGCAACGCGAGGATGTGAACGCCGTCTACATAGCGCTGCCCAACTCGTTGCACTGTGACTATGCGGTCGAGGCGGCGCGCGCCGGTGTGCACGTCCTGTGCGAGCCGCCCATGGCGATCACCGCCGACGAATGCCGGCGCATGATCCGGACGTGCCAGACCAATCGCGTCAAGCTCATGATCGCCTACCGACTGCACGTGCGCCCGGCGGTGGTGCGCGCGCTCGGCCTCGTCCGGGCCGGCCACGTGGGCATCCCCAAGACGTTCAGCGCCGACTTCACGACGCGCATCGAGGATCCCGAGAACACCCGCCTGCAGCGCCGGCTCGGCGGTGGCACGGTGTACCACCTCGGTGTCGAGTGCATCCACGCCGCGCGCAGCGTGCTGGGAGCGGAGCCGGCGCAGGTCATGGCGATGACGGCGCGCACGAATCGGCGCTACGGCGGTGACGTCGACGAGAGCGCGGTCGCCCTCATCCGCTTCCCCGACGAGCGTCTCGCCCACTTCCACTCGAGCTTCGGCGAGGAGCCACGCTCGGCGTTCACGATCTTCGGCGAGGAGGGCTCGATTCACGTGCTCAACGCGTTCACGCCGACGCTGCCGAGCCACCTGGTGACGGTCAAGCGCGGCGAGCGGCAAGAACAGACGTTCGAGCCGACCGACGAATACGCCGCGGTCCTGGCCTACTTCGCCGACGCCATCCGTGAAGATCGCCAGCCCGAGCCGTCGGGCATCGAAGGGCTGCAGGACACGCGCCTCATCGAGGCGATCTATCGCTCCTCGCGCGATGGCCGGCCGGTCACGCTGCCGCGGCTCGCCCGCGTCGAGCCCTCTCCGGTGGACAACGACGTCCGGCGCGCGTCGATCGAAGGCCGCCAGGCCGGCTGAGCCTCGGGCCCGGCCTCGGCGGCAGGTGCGGTGGTGGACCGAGGCGGATCGATTTCAATGCTCCAGAGGAGGGCATCGCATGAAGAGTTGGAAGAACGCACTGGCTCTGGCCTTCGCGGGCGTTCTCGTCTCCACCGTCGCGTTCGCGCAGGCGACGACGCCGAGTGGTGACCAGAAGGCTCCCGCCGACAGTGACACGACGAAGAGCGGCGCTGCCGACATGGACAAGGCCGACAAGTCGGGCGCGATGAAGTCGGGCGCGTCCGACACGATGATGAAGTCCGGGAAAGCCGCGCATGGCGGCAACCGCGATCAGGTCCGCGCCGCTCAGCAGGCACTCAAGGACAAGGGTCACGATCCGGGCATGGTGGACGGCGTCATGGGCCCCAAGACCCAGGCCGCGCTCAAGGATTTCCAGAAGTCTCAGGGCATCCAGGACACCGGCCGCCTCGACGCCGAGACGATGGCGAAGCTCGGTATCGAAGGACGGAGCGGCGCCGGCGGTCCGTCGAGCCCGTCGGCCTCGCCGAGTACGAGCGGTTCGCCGTCCGACTCGAGCGCCAAGCCGTCGGATTCCGGCGCGAAGAAGTAACGGGGCCGCAACGCGAGGAAGGAAGGCCGGGAGCCCGCGTCCCGGCCTTCACGCGTTCATGTCGCCCGGGACTTCAGTCGTCGATACACGGATTCGTAATGATCGGCCATGACGCCGACCGAGAACTGCGCCTCGGCCCAGCGTCGGCAGCGCGCGCGATCGATCACGTCCACGCGCTTGACCGCGGCGACCAGCTCGTCGACGGTATCGGCCAGGAAGCCGACCTCTCCGTCACGCACGATCTCGGGAACGGCGCCGCACGGGCGGGCCACCACCGGCGTCCCGCACGCGAGCGCCTCGATCATCGCCAGCCCGAACGGCTCGGGCCAGTCGATCGGGAAGAGCAACGCCAGCGCATCTCCGAGCAAGCGCCACTTCTCGGCGTCGCTGACCTCGCCGATGTACTCGATCAACGGATGACCGAGCTGGGGCCGGATCTCCCGCTCGAAGTACTCGCGATCGGGGCGATCGACCTTCGCCGCCATGATCAGCGGCAGCCCGGCGCGCTTGGCCACGGCGATGGCGAGATCGGGACGCTTCTCGGCCGACATGCGCCCGAGGAACACGAGATATCGTCCGTCACTGGCCGTCGTGACGGCGGGCACGTCCCGCATCGGCAGACCGTGGTGAACGGTCGCCACCCAGTTGAGGTCGAGCCCGGTGAGCGGCTCCCGCTGGCTGTTGCTGATGGAGACGAGCGGCACCTCGCGCAGCTCGGTGAGCACGTGGATGAGGGGCCGCAGATCGAGGCGGCCGTGCAGCGTGTGCACGACGGGCGTCGACACCAGACGGCCGTAGGGGAACGCGAGATAATCGACGTGGCAATGCACGACGTCGAAATCGTCCGCGCGCGAGAACGCCTGCGCGAGCTCGAGCGTGTGCAGGGCGAAGGGATCGGGCTGCGCGGGATCGAGCCGCAACGCGCGCGGCCACGCCGAGACGAGCCGGGCGTGCGTGCGCGAGTCACCGCTGGCGAAGAGCGTGACCTCGTGGCCACGCTGCACGAGCTCGTCGGCGAGCCACGACACGACACGTTCGGTGCCTCCGTAGAGTCGAGGTGGAACCGACTCGTACAGCGGCGCAATCTGCGCGATACGCATCCCGTGGCACCGGGGATGCAACTGCAGTGCCGATGAGCATGGACGACCACATCCCGGCCGCCGCCGACTTCCACATCCAGGCCTCGCCCCAGGCGTCCGTGCTTCCCAAGCTCGTCCTGAAGCACGGTGACGCGTTCCTCGTCGCCGATCGCCGCGGAGATTTCCCGGCCCACTTCGAGGGCGAGCTCGGCTTCTATCGCGCCGGCACGCGCCACCTCCGCTGGCTCGAGGTGCGCCTGCACGGCGAGTCGCCGCTCCTGCTCGGCGCCGACACCGCGCCGGACAACGACCAGATTCTCGTGACGCTGACGAACGCTGACGTGCACGCGCCGGCCGCGAGCGGCGGCGGCGTGGTGGTGCCACGCAACACGATCTATCTCGATCGCCGGCTCACGCTCTACGACCCGCACCTGCTGGAGTCCGTCACCGTGACGAACTTCCACGTCGCGCCCTGCGAGGTCCTGGTCGAGGTGATCTTCACCGCGGACTTTCGTGACGTGTTCGAGGTGCGCGGCACGCAGCGGGCCGAGCGCGGGCAGCTCCTCGCCGAGGAGCGTGAGGGCGGCCGCGTCCGCCTCCGCTATCTCGGCCGGGACGGCGTCGAGCGTGGGACGACGGTGACGTTCGATCCGCCGCCGGCGCTCATCGCGCAGAGCCGCGCCGTGTACCGCGTCGCGCTGGGACCCGCCGAAGGCTTTCGCTTCGACATCACGGCCACCGCGGAGAGTGCCGACGCCGACGCGCCGGCGCCGGCCCCGCGGCTCGGCGAGGCGGTGACGCGACTGCGCGCGGGCAGCGCCCGCTTCGCCACCCGGGCGGCGCGCGTGGTCACCGATCACGAGAGCTTCAACGCGCTGGTCGCGCGCTCGCTGGTCGATCTCAACATGCTGCTCACCGAGACGGCCCAGGGCCGCGTGCCGTACGCCGGCGTGCCGTGGTACGTGACGCCGTTCGGGCGCGACAGCCTCATCACCGCGTCCCAGCTCCTGCCCTACGACGCCGAGGTGGCGGCGGGCACGCTGCGGTTCCTGGCGCGCTGGCAGAGCCCGACCGACGACGCGTTCCTCGACGCGGAGCCGGGCAAGATCCTGCACGAGTACCGCCGGGGCGAGATGGCGAACTGCCGCGAGATCCCGTTCGTCCCCTACTACGGGAGCGTCGACGCCACACCGCTGTTCGTGACCCTGCTCGGCGAGTACGTGCGCTGGACCGGCGACGTCGCCCTCGCGCGCGAGCTGTGGCCGGCGGCGCAGGCGGCCCTCGCCTGGATGAGCTCGCCGGGCCGGCCGAATCGCTATCTGACCTATACGCGCCGCTCGCGTCTCGGTCTTGGGAACCAGGGCTGGAAGGATTCGGAGGATGCGGTCATGCACGCCGACGGCACGCTGGCGCCCTCGCCGATCGCCCTCTGTGAGGTCCAGGGGTATGCGTACGCCGCGTATCGTGACGCGGCCGAGCTGGCGGCGCTGCTCGGCGACGTCGCCACGGCGACGCGCGCGGCCGCCGAGGCCGAGACGCTCCGCCAGGACTTCGAGCGCGATTTCTGGCTGGAGGACGAGCAGAGCTACGCCCTGGCCATCGACGCGGACGGCCGCCCGTGCGAGGTGATCGCGTCGAATGCCGGCCACTGTCTGTGGAGTGGCCTCGTCGACGAGCGGCGAGCTGCGCTCGTCGGCAAGCGGCTCCTGGCCGACGACATGTTCTCGGGATGGGGCATCCGCACGCTGTCGGCGCGCGAGCGTCGCTACAACCCGATGAGCTACCACAACGGTTCGGTGTGGCCGCACGACAACGCCCTGGCCGCCGCGGGATTCCGCCGCTACCGGCTCCTCGAGCACGTGATCACCGTCGCCAGCGCGCTGTTCGACGCCTCTCACTGGTTCGAGCACGCCCGTGTGCCCGAATTGTTCTGCGGCTTCGCCCGTCATCTCGACCACGGGCCGGTCGCCTATCCGGTGGCCTGCGCGCCCCAGGCGTGGGCGGCCGGCAGCACGCTGCAGCTCCTCACCGCGCTGATCGGCGTCGACGCCGATGCCGTGCACGGCCGCATCACGTTCCACAGTCCCGTGTTGCCGCCGTGGCTGCGCTTCGTGGAGATCCACGATCTTCGGGTGGGACGATCCGCGCTCGACGTGGCCATCAGCCGCGGCCGCGACGGCGCCTCCGTCGAGCTGATCTCCCGCCGCGGAGACGTCGAGCTCGTGGTCAGGCGTTGAAGGCCTCGCGTCGCGATGAACCGCGCGCAAAGCGACCCGTGAAGTATGGCCACGGGTGATGGGGTGGGTTTGGGAGGGGGCGCGCCTCGTGCCCCCTCCCAACTTCATGATCCTAGGGTGCTGAAATCCAGGCCACGCGACCTTCGCGCGGCTGACCTCACGCCACGTGTTCTTCGATCTGCTCGACCTCGACGGGAGCCGGGCGCTCGCGGATCTCGGCGAGCCGGCCGGCCGCGCGCGCCGACTGATGCACGAAGATCCCCACCATCACGAGCCACAGGCCACTGATGAGCTCACCACCCGCCGCGGCGTTCGCGGCGCCGAATCCCGCCAGCATCAGGCCCGTGACCCGCCCGATCATGCTCGCGACCCGCGTCGCCCAGTCGAAGCTGCCTCGCCACGCCCAGAGGCTCGCGCGCACGAGACGGCCCCCGTCGAGCGGATAGCCCGGGAGCAGGTTGAAGACCGCGATGACGAGGTTGGCCGCGCCGACGTAGCCGAACAGGACGAGCACGGAGACCGGACCGCCCGCGACTGCGCGACCGCCGAAGGCCATCCCGGCCAGAGCGAAGCTCATGACCGGCCCGGCCGCGGCGATGAGCAATTCGGCGCGCGGCGTGGACGGCTCTTCCACCATCTGTGACACGCCTCCGAGCAGGTGCAGCGTGATCGACTCGACGCGGATGCCGTAGCGCTGAGCCGTCAGCGCGTGCGCCAGCTCGTGGGCGACCAGCGAGACGAAGAGCAGCAGCGCGGAGCCCACTCCCCAGGCCCAGTGCACCACGGGCGGCGCCGCCGGCAACGCACGCGGGAAGTAGACGAGGGCCAGGCTGGAGGCCACCAGCGCGAAGCTGATGAACCAGCTGCGATCGACCCGAATCGGGATGCCGAAGCCGCGCCCCAGAACCATCATGTATGCTGGAAGTGCAGCAATCCACCTGCCACGACGGCCCGTCGAGCCCGGTCCGGGACGCAGGTTCCGGGAGCGTTTTGATGAAGACGCAAAGGGTCTGTCTGCTCGCGTTGCTCCTGCTCGGCGGCTGCGTCCGGGTCCCCCCGCACCTGTTGTTGCCCGACTTGCGGCTCGGCGAACCTTCGTTCTTCCCGACGCTCGAGGCGTACGCCGCGGCCCCCATCGTCCCCGGCAATCGTGTGGAGTTCCTGCTCAACGGTGAGGAGATCTTTCCCGCTCTGATCGAGTCGATCCAGAGCGCGCACAAGACGATCACCTACGCCCAGTATTTCTACGAGGACGGCCCGGTCTCACGCGACATCGCGAACGCGCTCAGCGAGCGCGGCCTGGCCGGTGTCGGCGTCAACGTGCTCCTCGACGCGTTTGGCGCCCTCGGCATTCCCGGCGAGTACGTGGACACGATGCGGCGCGCCGGCTGCCACGTGGAGTTCTTTCGACCACTCGGGCCCCTGGCCTGGCACCGCGCGAACAATCGCAACCATCGACGGATTCTCGTCGTCGACGGTCGCGTGGGCTGGACGGGTGGCTCGGGTGTCAGCCGGAAGTGGATGGGCAACGGCCGGGTCGAGGATCACTGGCGAGACACCGACGTGCGCGTCGAGGGTCCGATCGTGGAATATCTGCAGGGCGCATTCGCCGACAACTGGCTGGAGGCCACCGGCATCGTCCTCGGCGGTGACGCCTATTTCCCGCGGCCGCTCCCGGTGGCCGGCACGGTCCACGCGCAGATCATCCGCAGCTCACCGGCGGGCGGGAGCGCCGCCATGTACACGGCGTTCCTGCTCGCGATGTCGGCCGCGCGGCGCTCGATCTACATCACCAACCCCTACCTGGTGCTCGACGATCGCATGAGCGAAGCGCTGCTGATCGCCGTCAGGCGCGGCGTCAAGGTCGTCGTCCTGACGCCGGGCGCGATCGATCACAACCTGGTCCGGCAGGCCAGCCGCGGGAAGTGGGGGAAGATGCTCAAGGGCGGCGTGCAGATCTACGAGTACCTGCCCGCCCTGCTGCACGCCAAGATGATGGTGATCGACGGCGTGTGGGCGACCGTCGGGAGCACGAATCTGGACAATCGGTCGTTCGCGCTCAACGACGAGCTGAACCTCGTCGTCTACGATGCGCCGACGGCCCAGCGCCTCGAGGCCATCATCAAAGAGGACCTCGGCTACTCACGCCTGGTCGATTACCGCCACTGGCGGGCTCGCAGCCTGATCGATCGCTTCATGGAGCTGCTGGCGACGCCGATCCGCGATCTGCTCTAGGAGGCGGGGAATGACCCCCGCCTCCCGAGCGTTCTAGAGAGTCCGCCGGGATACGACGAGGCGGTAGAGGGCGAGCACGATCACCGCGCCGATGACGGCCATGATGAAGCCGGCCGCCTCACCTTCGTGATAGAGGCCCATCACCCGGCCGATCCATCCGCCGAGCAGCGCCCCGACGATCCCGAGGACGATGGTCACGACGATACCGCCCGGGTCCGCCCCCGGCATGATCAGCTTGGCGACGATACCGACGACGAGGCCGAATACGACCCACAGCAGGATGTCCATCGCGCGCTCCTTTCAGAGCAGTCAACGTCCGTACTGGGGGAGTGCAGTGCACACCCAGTGCCAAAAGCGCGCGGATGTAAAACTTACTCGTCGTCTCGACGCTGCCAGGCTTCGAGGACGCGGGTGACGCCGAAGGCGGTGAGCCCCACGAGA
>Ga0209239_1000947_pt1 | contig 17067 bp, 9 predicted proteins | sample GraSoi013_2_20cm_FD_185824 | JGI IMG/M metagenome (GOLD analysis project Ga0209239, IMG submission 185824) | Grasslands soil microbial communities from the Angelo Coastal Reserve, California, USA - Sample 10_02_2013_2_20cm (SPAdes) (version 2) | ecosystem: Environmental > Terrestrial > Soil >...
CCGAGGATCCGCTCAGTGAACGGGATTCGTTGGCGCGGACCTGGCCCTAGCTTTACCGCCATATGCGAGCGACTGGATGATCCGCAACTAGTCAACCGGGTCGCTGACATTGCCGGTAAACGGCAAGCCAAGACTCGCAGTTCAAGCCATCGACAACAGGCCTAATGTAACTCGTCTGGAGGTCACGCTTCTTGGTCGAAATGTCAACCGGCAAATTGTTCTTCGAAGTAGCTGCATCTCTAGACGGCTTTATCGCTCCAGAAGGAATGGATCTGGCCCACGCGAACGATCCAGAATTCAAGCAGTGGATGAGCCAATGGACGAAGTTGCAGAACTGGGTGTTTCAGCAACAGTTCTTCCGCAAAAACCTCAAGCTCGGCGACGGCGGTGAGACCGGCCGTGACAATCGAATGTTGGAAGAGACCTTCAACCGCACAGGCGTGAGCATCATGGGAAAGAGAATGTTTGAAGGGGGAGAACGATTCTGGCCGGAAGAAGCGCCCTTTCACACACCAGTCTTCGTCTTGACTCACCAAGTGCGCAAGCCCTGGGAACGGCGAGGAGGCACCACTTTCTACTTCGTCAATGAAGGGATAGACGGTGCACTTGGACAGGCGCGAAAATCCGCAGGCAACCGGGACATAAGAATCGCGGGAGGCGCAAATGTCATTCAGCAATATCTTAGCGCCGGATTAGTTGACGAGTTTACAATTCACTACTCACCAGTATTCTTCGGTCACGGAGTGCAGCTGTTTTCGAAAACAAGTAAGGACATTCGCGTAAAGATCAAAGAAGCATTTCCATCCAAGGAAGTTACGCATGTTACGTTCGAAGTAGAGAGGTGAACGATTCGATCCTGCTCTACTAACGGCTCGTCTTAGATAGAACCACAGAGATTCCCGTAGGCGGTGGCGTCGCGCAGCGTGACGAGAGTGTATAGGATCCATGCGATCAACGCTACGACTCCTACGGCTGTTAGCCCTACGGTGAACAGTATCAGAGCCGGCTCCAGCAATATGAATAGGGTACCGAAGAGCCAGAATAGTGCTCCTCTCTGCATACTCGTGCGTTTCTTGGCGCTGTTAAGCTTCAGTACGCCGATCCGATAGTAGAAGAGTCCAGAGAGGCTAAAAGTGAGAATGGTCAGAATTATGATTGTCAGCGTGACTTGGAAAAGAACGGGGTCGATCTGCCCGGTGAAATAACGAGGGTAGAGAAAGAAGAGGAGGAAAGTGAAGACCGCCATCGTGGATCCAACGAGGGTCCCAGCCCGGTTCACGTTCGCGGCTGCCAGATCAAGGTCCAACCAGCGTTCTTCCTTGGAATCGGACACTGAATAGGCCTCTTCTACGAGTTCGCTCGAAGCACCTCTCCAGTATTAAGGTAGTCGAAAAATCGCGCGAGGACCATTGGTCTAGACTAGTAGCCTTCGATTTCGCGTTTCATGCGTGCAAGCAGATCTACTGCGTCATCTGCGTAGCTGCCGATCCACCGGTCGTGCAGTTCTTTTATCGGGAGCGGGTTGATGTAGTTCCAGCGAAGACGCCCCTCGCGCTTCACGATAACTAGGTCGGCTTTCACGAGGGCGCGTAGGTGTTGCATCACGGTGCACCTGTCTAACTGCTTGAAGCGCTGTACCAACTCGCCGGTTGTTCTGCTTCTGACTTTGAGTAAGTCCAGTATCTCGCGTCTTAGAGAGTTGCCTAGTGCCTTGAGAATCAGATCATACTTTTCTTCCCGTGGCATGCTACCACCTCCAATGTGAGACGTGTGTGCGAAGGTTCAAGGCTGAAAGTTGAGTAGTGGACAAAGTGTTATAAAGATATAACATGTCGGCAGGTCTGAGACAGCTATGGGGATGGACCTGAGATTCACAGTTCAGACGAAGATCCAGAAACCTGTAAGCGAAGTGTTCGACGCTGTATACAACCCAAAGAAGCTCAGCAAGTACTTCACGACCGGAGGAGCCGACGGGCCGTTAGACGAAGGAAAAACCGTGATGTGGAGCTTCAACGATAATGGGAACAAGATCCCTCCTTTCCCAGTGAAGGTGAAAAAGGTGGTGCGGAACAAGCTGATCCAATTCTCATGGGAGGCTAGCGAAGGGGTCTACGAACCGAAGACTGGCTCAATGCCGACCGGCGGTGGATACGACACTCTCGTCGAGGTTAGCTTCGAGCCTCTCAACGCGAACGAGACGCTCGTGAAGATCATAGAGGGGAAGTGGAGGCCTACCAAGGGCGGTCTGCAAGGCTCATACCAGAACTGCCAAGGCTGGACTCACATGAGCATGTGTCTCAAAGCCTACTTGGAATACGGTATCAACCTCCGGAAAGGATCTGTCTGAAAAAGTTCTGAAATCACAGGCAGCAGTCGCGAAAGCTTGGTACGATCTACTTCTTCGCAACAGGGATGGGTTCGTAATCGAGCCGGACGACTCCGTTCTTGTACGCCTTGCTTGCGATCAGTTTGAGGTTGAGCCGCTTTTCGCCACGGAAGAATGGCTTGCCACTCCCGAGTAGTGTAGGATGCAGCCAGATGTGGAACAGGTCGACGAGACCGGCTTCAGCCAGGCTCTGCACAAGTTTAGGGCTGCCGAACGTGACGATATCCTTCCCAGGTTTTTCCTTCAGCTTGCGAATCTCTCGTAGGGCGTCGCCTCGCAGTAGGGTGGCGTTGGCGTACTTGCCCCATGGGGTTTCCTTGAGAGTATTCGAGGCGACCAGTTTTGGTGTATTGTTCATTACGTCCGCGCCGGGAGAGGTCTCCTCGGTCTGGTTTGGCCAGGCGCCTGCCATGATCTGGTAGGTCTGGCGGCCTAGGAGGAAGGTCCCCGCGTTGGCTTGTAGCTTGCTCATGTCAGCTCCCATGCCTTCGATGTCGAGATTGCTGATGACCCAGTCCATCTCTTCTTTGGGACCAACAACGAGTCCGTCTAGAGATAGGAACATTGAGACGACAACTTTACTCATGCGTTACAGAATCCTCGCGAGAGTAGGACTTCCCGCTACTGGCCACCTTATTATTTTGCTTTCGGGCTCGACTGCAAGAACTCCAAGATAACCCTGTTCACGATGATTGGCTTTTCGGACAACAAGAGATGCGTTGTCCCAGGAATGACACATAACTGTGCGCCTTTAATCGACCTGAACAGCTCTAGCGTGTGCTCGGGAATAACCGCGTCCCGGTCTCCCACCATGACCAAGGTAGGGGCAGCGATCTTTGCCAACTCTTCCCTTTGAATGTCGGGCTCGGTTAGCCATAGTTTCTTCGTCTTCTCAAACACAACCGGGAAGTGGGCGGGACCGTCGGGGGTTGCCTGGTCGAAGCGTTTTACCAGCTTTGGCTGACTTTTCCTAAAAAGACTCAGGCGTGGCCGACCTAATCCAGTCCTGATCCTGGGCGGGCACGGAGCTCGTGTTGAAGCTCCCACCTACACAAACCAAGCGCTTGGCTAGGTCTGGTCGAGAGATAGAGACGAGAAGAGCGGTGATTGCCCCATCGCTCCAGCCCAATAGGTTCGTCGGCCACAGTCCCAGTGCTTCGATGAAGTCTATTGTGTACCTTGACATTGTATCAAAACTGAAGGGTTCCTTGGTGTCAGCGGTGTGTCCGTGCCCAGGCCGTTCGAAGGCAACTACTCTGAAATGCTTCGATAGTTCTGGGGTCTGGGAAGAGAAGTCCTCAACAGTCCCAAACCCTCCGTGCAACAATAACAAAGGTTCGCCATCTCCGGATGTTTCATAGAAGATTCGTGAGCCCCTAATCGAGAGGTACGCCGTGACGGCGGGCACGGAGTCGACCCAGATGGCGGCGTAGTTAAGCTTCAGTTTGATGGTAAACCCTGGCTATCGAGACATGATTGCTCTTAAGGAGACGCGTCGCCTCTGTCTCCCTCCGATATTTGCCTCCACATAGGGCGCTCAAGCAGATGTGGAGATGGGAATAAGGCGAAGCACTATATCCGTTGCTATCCATATATTCTCTCTCTGTGGCTGATTACGGCATTTGCCTGGCAAGATTTAAGACAATAGCCTCCGACGACAACGTGAGCTTGCAGGTTCGCGGATCACTCATTTTGAAATTGCGCTTCCTGAGCACCCGATCGATTAGATGCTCACCCTCTTCAATCTTGGGACTGGTATAGGAGGGTCAAGATGAAAATCACAAATCTTTCGCTCTTTTTTATCTTCACAGTAATGCTCCCGTTGCTACTGGCGAATTCTCTTGAACCTAAAGTCACGCAACCGAGTCTCCTCATCACTAACCCAGTAGGCCTCTATCCTCCCTCGGAAGATCCCACGGTTCATTCCGCAGGGTCCGGAGACGACCCTGCCACCGGTGATACTTCAATGGCTGGAGGGAGTTCAGATTCACAGTGTTTGGGCTTCGACGACGGTTCCTTGTCGATGAACGGCCAGAAGATGTTCGGAGGAGATCATCCGACTCTCTCTGTCGCGCCAAACCTAGGTGAATGGCTCCCTGATTACCGGACCTCTTGTGCCATGATAGTGGAACCTGTCAAGGCGTCGCTAGTTTTCGATACCATACCAACCGGACATGTAATCCCTGGGTTTTGGGCGGGCCTAATTGCAATCTTTGGGATTGTCACAAATAGGCAGTCGGAACGATCCTCGACATCTTCGCCAGGGTTCAGGAAATCCAGGCCAAGGTTGAGCACTGATACTGTTTCGTTACGTATAGACAGCGTCCTCCGCGAGAACCTTGAGGAGGAGGCGAAGAAAAACCGGACGAGTCTGAACACGCTAGTTTCTCAAATCCTGTTTCGCTATACGGATTGGTGGCGCTACGCTGGGAGGCTTGGACTGATACCCGTCAGCAAAGACCTCCTACGGGACGTATTCAAGTCGCTAGACAAGCCAGAACTGGAAGAGCTCGGAAAGAGATTCGCGGAGACTTCCGGACGTGAGCACGTCCTCTATCTATTCCAGCAGCTAAGCCTAGGGACCGTCCTCCAGTTTCTAGACCTCTGGAGCAGCCACTTCGACGCGTACGAGCATCGCTACAATGGGAAGATGCACTTCTACACTGTGCACCATGACGTCAATCTCAACTTCTCGATATTTGTCAAAGAATTCGTCTCGACGATGATCATGGGAACGGTTCCTAGAACGGTTCGATTTGAAATAGTTGCGCCCAACTCCGTGACTTTCAGCTTCGAAGGCTAAGCTGCGGAGATTGCATTGCAGTGTAGTGCAAACACGCCTTTCCAGTGCAGATGATTGCCTGCCGTTAAGTGCTTCTTGACGGCAGCTTCAGGCACTTGCTCAAAATGCGTAGGCTGCTTAGGTGCTCCGCCATCATAGTGTTGGTTATCAGATCAGCCCTCACGGCAATTCGCGAAGCAAATTATCATTCGAAATTGGTCGCGCCTAATTGAGTAACCTTAGAACCCGGAATTGCCTGGCTGGTCTTTTCGCGATTGTATTGCTGCTAGTTTCAACATCCTCGGTACTTGCACCCGCCCTAATGACTCCGAGCACCCATGCAGGAACAGCCAAAGCTAATTCCACTATCGGCAATAATGCAGTTAGCAACACGGCTGTAGTCTTTTCCCCACCACTCTTCGATTCTATGACGTACGAGGCAGCGCCTTATGCTGATCCGAATAGCGTCGCTGCTCTACAGTCGCCTCTATCGGCCGATTTTTCATTTCCCACAACGAACCGGAATATTGGCCAGGCGAATCCGACAACAGGTAGCCCCCTCGCATTCAACGCAACCGTATCAGGAGGATCACCGCCCTATGCTTTCGACTGGAACTTCACAGACGGTAGCCTCGGAACAGGACCCAGTCTCAGCCACGTGTTCTCCCTAGCAGGAACCTACAATGTCACATTGACCGTGCACGATTCCACCGCCAGCAGTGTTATTGTAAGCCATCTCGTGAGTGTCGTGTCCACCTACGCGGTGGACTTTTCCTATCCTGGCGTCTCAGCGAATAGTCCTACTACTTTCAATGCTACTCTGGGGTTGTATCTTTACTACTGGGATTTTGGTGATGGTGGATCCTACGCCAATTATGGTAGCAGCAATGGAGCTTTTGCCACGCATTCCTATTCTCGGCCTGGTACCTATTTTGTCGTGTTGACCACTTACAATCAATCTTCTATTCAAGCTACGGGTAGTCATATCCTGACAGTTGTCTCTGGACTTGTAGCAGTCGACTTTTCATTTCCTACCTCCAACGTTGTTGTTGGATCTGTGACCGCAAGTACTGGTAGTCCGGTCGCGTTCAACGTAACAAGTGTTCAAGGCGGTAGTCCTCCCTATACTTTCAATTGGGATTTTGGTGATGGTAGTCTTGCGGTAGGAGGTTCTCCGACTCATACTTTCGCCAGTCCTGGAACGTACATTGTCGTCTTGACGGTTACGGATTCAGCTAATGTCAAAGCAACGGCCAGCCGTTTTGTGCTTGTTCAGTCGGTGCCTAGGATTGATTTTGTGTCGTATCCTATTGTGACTGCGGGCAGTCCTACTGTTTTCAACGCTACTACTCCAGGCCTCTACGCTTACTACTGGGATTTTGGTGATGGCACATACTCTCTCGGTGGCGTAGCTTATGGTACCAACAGTCTGGCGTCTCATACCTATTCTCGGTCTGGGACATTTTTTGTGGTTTTGAGTGCTACCAATGGCACTGGTGTTTACTCTACTGCCAGTCATGTCCTGGTGGTTGGTTCTGGTGTTGTGGCAGCAGATTTTGTCTATCCTTCTTACAACATCGTTGTGGGTACTGTGTATCCTGGTTCTGGTAGTCCTGTGGTTTTCAATGCGACGGTGACAGGTGGGACCTCACCCTATACTTTCAGCTGGGATTTTGGTGATGGGTTAACAGCGACTGGAAGCACTGTAACTCACACTTTCTCTACCGGTGGGACCTTTACTGTTGTCTTGACTGTTACGGATGCTGGTGCGGCTCATGCTGTGGCCAGCCGTTTTGTGCTTGTTCAGTCGGTGCCTAGGATTGATTTTGTGTCGTATCCTATTGTGACTGCGGGCAGTCCTACTGTTTTCAACGCTACTACTCCAGGCCTCTACGCTTACTACTGGGATTTTGGTGATGGCACATACTCTCTCGGTGGCGTAGCTTATGGTACCAACAGTCTGGCGTCTCATACCTATTCTCGGTCTGGGACATTTTTTGTGGTTTTGAGTGCTACCAATGGCACTGGTGTTTACTCTACTGCCAGTCATGTCCTGGTGGTTGGTTCTGGTGTTGTGGCAGCAGATTTCGTCTATCCTACACGCAACGATGGCCTCACGGTGGGTGTCAATGCTGGTAGCCCAGTAGTGTTCAATGCCACGGCTGCAGGAGGCCTGTCGCCATACCAGTTCGAATGGATTCTCGGTGATAGCTCAACTGCTGTCGGCCAGTTTCCAACCCACATCTTCGCCTCGCCTGGGTCCTTCATCGTAGTTTTGACAGTGACCGATGCTCAAGACAATGTAGCGGTGGCAAGCCATATTGTAACTGTTGTCTCATCCTCCTACTTGGTGGACTTTACATATCCACAAGTGGCACCCGGAAGCGTAGTCGCGTTCTCGGGCACGAGCGGCTTCTACTATTACTATTGGGACTTTGGCGACGGCTCTATCTACCAAGACTACGGGTCTAACGGAGCGTCTATTGCCTACCACGCCTATTCAAGCGCTGGACCCTTCATTGTCGTCATGACAGTCTCGGACAGCCTCGGAACTGCTACTGCCAGCCACGGATTCAGCACAGCCCTCTTCTCAGACTTTACCGTTTCTCCAACTACTGTCGCGGCTGGGCATCCTGTCTCATTCAATGTGACAAGTGTTCAAGGCGGTACTCCTCCCTACGCCTTCGCTTGGAATTTCGGCGATGGGACAATCGGTTCAGGCACAAATCCGATCCATACTTATGCAAAGACGGGAACGTTTATCATAGTTCTGGAAATCACCGACTCCTCAGCACCATCCGCGAATAGTCTGACTATCGCTCACAGCATCACCGTCGTAGACTTTGAGATCACTGCGACCCCAACCGTATTGTACGCTATTCCAGGTCAATCATCTAATTCGACAATCTCACTAACCAGCAAGCTTGGCTTCACCGGCTCCGTAGTCCTCATGGCAGGTACTTCACAGCTAGGCCTAACCTGTACAATGACTCCTGGAACAGTCAACCTGGGCACGTCCGAAATCGCTATACTGTCCTGTAAGGGTTCGATTGTCACACCTTTTACGGTGACGGTAACTGGATCTGCCACCTCAGGCTCCCATTCGGTCACCATTACTTTCTATGTCACTGACTTTTCCATAGGGGCCAGTCCAACAACGATCACTTTTGACAACGGCTCCTCCGGTGACTCAACAGTCTACGTGAGCAGTATCGACGCGTTCTCTGAACCCATAGCTCTATCTTCGACAGTCTCCCCGTTGGGGCTTGCTTGCGCGATAGTCCCTGACATTGTGACACCGCCTGTAGGATACTATACAACCTCGGCGCTCAGTTGCAGCAGTTCGATCGCCGGAACCTACTCTGTAAACGTCACCGGGTCCAGCGGATCTCTAACCCACTCTGTCCTGGTGACTGTCAACGTGCTACTCGTCAACTTCGACATGTCTGCCAGTCCCACTGCAGTCACAATCGTCTCAGGTTCATCCGCAAATTCGACTATCACCCTTGGTGTCATCAACGGATTTACCGGTAATGTAACTCTCTCAGCCGCAATTTACCCATCTGGGCCCAACTTGTCGCTTGCCGACTCCAGTCTGACTCTCGGATTAACCAATTCTACTGTCTTGACTGTCAGCTCCGGGCTTGGCGGGGCTGGAGACTACACTGTTACTCTAACCGGCATCAGTGGCCAGCTTTCTCACACGGTAACCATCATCGTTCATATTCAAGATTTCGCGATCTCGGCGAGGCAGGCGACGATCGAACCAGGAGCATCCGGCCCGTCAGGCGTAGGCGTGTATAGCCTGAATGGCTTCGCCGGCAATGTGACACTATCAGCAACGAGTTTGCAGGGTTCAGCGAATGGTATCACACTGTCACTGAGCACAGAAAACGTCACTGTAATTTCAAATTCGGTGGGCTATTCTATCCTAACGATTACAACACTTACGTCGACGCAGAGCGGCTTCTACAATATCACGATAACGGGAACCTTCCGCACGCTCTCGCATACAATAACTCTCACCATTCAAGTCTCAACTCCGTCACCTGAGTTTACAATCATTGCAAACCCTGGCGTAGTTACGGCGAATATTGGAACCATTGCAAACTCCACTATCACCATATTCCCACTGAATGGCTTCACTGATGTAGTCACGTTGTCCACGGTAATCAGTCCAAGTAGCGGTCTAAGCTGCGCTCTTATTCCAGGAATGATAGCAGGCGGCTCAGGCAGCTCCACTTTATCATGCGCTGAGAGCCTTGGAAGCTATGTAGTAACCGTGACGGGAACCAGCGGTGCTCTATCCCACTATGCAACTGTTTACTTCACGTTTACAGCGCAAGACTTTACAGTCAATGCAAGCCCCACGAGTGTCTTTGTAAATGTCGGCCAAGCTGGTAATTCAACAATAATAATATCGGCTGCAAATGGTTTTGCTGACGTCGTCGATCTTACCGTTGACACTTCTGGATGCATTCTTGACCCGACAAGCGTAATCGGTTCAGGGGTTTCGAAACTATCCTGTACATTTGCCACCGCAGGATCGTTCACTGTCAATGTCACAGTCACCAGCTCCTCTCTGTCTCACTCGGTCACAATCAACTACAGCGTCGGGGTACCTGACTTTGCGATAACATCCAATCCGACAACCATTGCAGTAAACGCTGGCATAGTAGCCCAGTCAATAATCACAGTGTCCCAGATCAACGGATTCACAGGTAATCTGAGTCTCACCATCAACATATCTCCATCCACCGGTGGTCTCACTTGTACGCTCACCGTTACCAGCATCCTGCTCGGCGCATCTGGGATCTCTAGGCTGTCCTGTTATGGTTCTGCGGGAGTCTACACGGTCACAGTAACCGGAACTAGTGGTCTGTTGTCGCACAGTGCGACTGTAATATACACAGTCCAGGACTTTAGAATCTCGGCCAATCCCTCAACTGTGAATGCTGATGTTAATCAGACGGCCACTTCCACCATTACCATAACAAGTCTTGCCTCCTTCCATGGAATCGTCACCCTGACCAAGGACAATGCCGCTTGCACTCTTACCCCAACCATTATCACTGGTTCCGGAACCTCTATGCTATCTTGCACATTTACCAGCGTAGGATCACTCAATGTCGTCGTAAATGGAACGAGCGGTACACTATCACGCGCTATTACTGTGACCTATATCGTTGCGGTATCGGGCTTCACGACTATCGGCCTCTCCTGTGATACCACGGTAGTTGTGAATCAGGCTTCACTCTGCACCGCTACGGTCACGGACGCGACGACAACCGGTGCAACCAGTCCCACGGGCACAGTCACCTTCGCCCTCAACCCATCGCCCGGCGGCGGCACGTTTGATTCGTCCACTTGCACTCTCGTAGTTGGCGCAGCGGGCGTCTCCTCTTGCTCTGTGCACTTCACCGGGTCAGGTCCAGGTGGGGACGTTGTCAACCTCGTCGCAAGCTATCCTGGAGACACAACTCACGCTAGCAGCAGTAGTATGGTCCTCAGCTTCGGTATACTTGGAAGGTCCACAACAACGACAGTCACCTGTGACAGTCCGGTAATCGTTGTCACACCATCATTATGCCATGTCATCACGGTAGACATGTCACCCGGAACCCCAATTACTCCAACCGGCGACTTCGCACTCGCAACAAGCAGTAGCGGAACCTTCGACCATAACTGCATACTCGCCGGAACCGGAGCCACTGCAACATGCATGGTAACCTACACGCCTACAGTTACCGGTTATCACATGATCAGCGCGACCTATCCACAGAACAGCGTCGATTCATACAACACTCCAGGCAGCTTCCTCATAACCGTCAACCCGCCAGTATTACACACCACAAGCACAACCGTCGCATGCACACCATCCACCACGGTTCTGCTGGGTCAAAACTTCGGATGCACCTCGACCGTGACAGACCAGTCCCCAAGTCCAACTACCCCAACCGGCACAGTAACCTTCACAGGAGGAGCAACATGCAGTCTGGGCGGGAATACAGCGACAGCAACCTGCACTGGAACAATAACCGGCCAGACAATCGGACCCTTATCCATAACCGCAAACTACCCAGGAGACATAGACCATGCAGCTTCCATTGGAACCACGAGCGTAACAATAGTCGCTCGCCCAACCACCACCACCCTCACATGCCTACCCGCATCAGTCGACATTGGAACAGCCACATCGTGCACTGCAACAGTAACCGATTCTTCAGGAATCGGCACAGCCATCACCCCAACCGGAACAGTTGGCTTCACAACCAATGCAACAGGGACATTCGCAACCCTACCCTGCACACTAGCAGAAGGAACAACCGTTGGGATTGCTAGTTGTTCGGTAAGCTACACACCAGGTGGAACAACTGCTAGAACCGATATGATAACTGCAACTTATGTGACCGATACCAGTCATACAGCAAGCAGCGATGCATTCAGTCTGGCTGTAACAATGCAGGTCCAGGCACATCAGACCAGTACAAGCATGTCGTGCGTGCCTAACACTGTCGTGATCAACCAAGGAACATCATGCACCGCGACAGTGACAGACACATCGGTTGCTCCGACCAACCCCACTGGCAACATTTCATTCTCGTCTGATAGCACAGGTAGTTTCATCCCTGATACGGCCAATTGTACGCTAACACCAGTTGGTGCCAACGTGGCCTCATGTTCTATCTCCTACGTTCCCAGCGCGGTGGGTGCAGGCACTCACACGATCACTGCAACTTATTCCGGTGATTCTTCTCACATTTCCAGTCTCGGCCAGACAACAGTGACCGTCAACAAGAGGGCGACTTCGACAACCATCACCAGCTGCGCACCCGCTTCGATCAACTTGGGCTCCGCAACCATGTGCACTGCTCTCGTCAACGACACTGATATTGGAATAGGCATCATACCCACGGGCACAGTAGCCTTCAGGAGTAGTGGTACGGGAACGTTCGTTGGCTCGCCCTGTACGCTCAGTCAACAGGTTGCAACCTGCGAGGTAACTTACACTCCCACCGGAACGACCGCGAGAACTGATACCATTACTGCCATTTACAGCGGAGACGCAAGCCACGACACGAGTACTGGCACATTCCCAGTCAATGTCGAGACTATCCCTCTGGACACGACCACAACAACAGTATCATGCACTCCGAACCCAGTGACCATAGGCCAGCTCAGCACATGCGCTGCCACCGTGACGGACACGATCACAACTCCCACAACACCAACGGGGACAGTGTCGTTTACTTCTGGCGACGTTTGTACGCTCGCTGGTGTCAATGCCTCCTCCGCGACCTGCTCGATCAGTACAGTCCCTGTAGCATCGGGCACCATTGATGTTTCTGCCTTGTATAACGGAGATCCTACACACTCGACAAGCATAGGGAATACCGGCCTGGCAACCAGTCTACGCATGCCCACGGTTACCGTTGCCTGTGCACCCGCCAGCGTCGCCGTCAACCAGGCCACAACATGTACTGTAACAGTCGCAGATCAGGCTCTAGGAACCGCCAGCATACCCACCGGCACAGTCACGTTCGCACCGGGCGGAACATGCACACTAGCCCACAGTAGCAGCGACCTGAGCTCAGAATCAACATGTTCCGTTACCATAACACCCACCGTGACTGGGCAACTCTCCGTTTCTGCCGACTACAGCGGTGACAGCACACACTCCGGTAGCCAGGGAAGCACAACAGTCAACGTTACCCCCGTGATACTGAGCCCTACCAGTACCGGAGTCTCCTGTGTACCGAACACTACCACCATAGGCTCGCCGGCGACATGCACGGCCATCGCCACTGACATGTCAGTGTCTGGTGCGACGACGCCGACAGGGACCGTCGGCTTCACGACTAACTCGACAGGCTCGTTTACTCCCACCTCTACCACATGTACTCTGGCAGCGGGAACAACAGTAGCCACGGCAAGCTGCAGCATATCCTACACTCCCACAGTCACAGGCCACCACCTTATCACTGGCTCTTACAGTGGCGATTCAGCCCACTCCGGGAGCACTGGCAGCTTCAATGTGGCCGTTAGCTCCACGGCTCCACCATCGCTCCACTCGACGAAGACCCTTGTCAGCTGCTCGCAGGGATCAGTCCTGGTCAATACTTCCACGACCTGCACCGCAAAAGTAACGGACAATTCGACGAGTCCCACCGTTCCAACCGGGACAGTAACCTTCACCACCAACGCCGCCGGAACCTTCAGCCCCGCATCCGCAATCTGTACCCTCGTCGCCGGGAATGCTCCGAAAATGGCGACATGCTCAGTGTCATACTCTCCGACCGTTTCGGGCAAACAGCTGATAACAGGCTCCTATAACGGCGATTCAAGCCATGCCAAGAGCTCTGGTGGCTTTACGGTGAATGTCAGGTCTCCACTCAGCGGGTCTGTCCTGCTGACGTTCAACGGCTACGACTTGGCCTACGTTGAGAACGGCGTCGGCTGGCTGGCCGTCCTTGTCAACGGCCAACTAGTAGCGGATATTCCTGCCGGCTTGAACCACCTCACCGGAACCTGCGACTAAGCCCTACCTGAATACTGCAGTCGCGTTTGGACCCTTCGACATCTCTGGCTTCGTTGTGAGTGGGCAGAACACTATTCTGTTCAAAGACCCGACTTGATACGACCACTACGGCGTCTTAAGAAATGTCTTGGTTCTCCAGCACAGCACTATTCTTCTCCAGGTCTCGCACGCAAGGGCGTTTACCCAAGCCTCTCGATCACCCATACATTCTCCGACCCACATGAGTAGTTGTCTAGCTGCAGACCGAGACGGATATTTCCTGGCTCGGCTACCGGCTTCGGATCCGTTCTCCCCATAACATCATTCTCTCCAAGGAACGGCAAAACCGCCGGTCTGTCGAAATGAACATGTGGCCAGCAGCCCGCGCGGGGGAAGGGAAGAGGGAGATGATGGCGACCCCAGAGGGCTGGACTGGCGCACCGAGCCGGGGGCGATCCGCGACGACTCTTTTTTTTCTCATCAGACGGACTCTGCGATAAGACTTGGAATCAGACCCAAAGCTCATCGAACCAAACAGATCTTCAAAATCCTGCATGACTTCTGATCGTTAGAACAGGACACGTCAAGTCTCAAGAAGGCAACTCCATTCTTCGAGCCCACTCGTTGAGGAAGTTATTCAGGATGCAGCTTCTCGCCAAAGGCACGCCCCGAGTCTCGCGCGCACTACATGATGAGCCACAAGATTGATACCAACAAACAGGTCCAGACGCCAGGCGTTCAGAAACACCGGAGGAACTATGCGAGAGGCCGGCTGAGCGTCCGCGGCCCTGAATCCCAGCAGAACAGATCGTGACACTGATCAGTCTAAACGAAGTCGCTGGATAGGATCCGCATAATTATGTCAGGCGCAAAGCCCTAAACGCCCCGTACAAAACCAACGCGAGACCAGAAACGCCCGACCAGGAAGAAGCAAGAATCCTCCTGTCAGAACTCACCGAATACTTCAGAGAACAGCCTCTGTCCAAAATATCCTGAATAGCCCATGATTCGCTGTACGTATCTCGTGGGCCCGCCCGGATTCGTTTGAAAACTAATGCGAATCCATTTTCCCGGTTCGAAACGCTTGCAGGTTCGCATAAATTCGGAGGCTTCTTGGACGCCGGTCTGTACAGACTTATGCTAATGTTGATTTTAGACGAGTTCGCTGTGCTTCAGGGTCGAGCCAGGCCGGACTCACCAGAACTCGGGTCCTTCATGGCCAGGCCAACACTCCTGTATTCTAGCCGTAAGCCTTAACCGCGAAAATAGTAACTTCAACGCTCATGAAAGTCCTTGCCAGACGCTTCAATCTGATGCGGATTGTTCTTCTGACCCTAGCAATAGGTTCGACGCTAACCTTCTTCATAAGAGATGCACACTCAACCAGACCGCCCAGCCCAGGCACTAGTGGCCTGCTCGCCACGATTCTCGTTGGAGACCGACCGGATGGAATTGCTTACAATCCTTCCAACCAGATGGTCTACGTCACCGTTCTCGGCTCAGCCTACAATTCCCCGGGGAAAGTCGCGGTGATCGATGGGAGGAGTAACAAAGTCGTCACCAACCTGCTGGTTGACAGTAATCCTGAAGCAGTCCTATACGACCCTGCCAACCAGCAGGTCTATGTGACGAGCTCAGGGTCTGTTTCTGTTATCAACAATGCGAATCAGATAATCAAAACAATCGGTGTGCCCTTCGGCGCCGTAGCTCTAGCGTACGACTCGGTCAACAATGACATTTACGTAGCGAGCGTATACTCGAATGTAGTCTCGGTAATCGACCCCTCAAAGAATAGTGTCGTTGCCAGCATCGCCGTCAACTCTCCCAGTAATCTTGTTTACGACAGCTCTAGAAACTATGTCTATGCGTCAAGTGATTACGCGCAGACGGTGACTGTGATAGATGGCTCGAAGAACAGGGTCGTGACTTCGATACAAGCTTGCTCTTATTGTGACCCCGAGGGCCTTGCTCTCTACCCTGCTACAGGAAATGTCTATGTAGCAAACTTTGGAACAGGAAGCGTTTCTGTAATCAGCGACTTAACCAATAGCATCGTCAGCCGGCTCGTAGTGGGAAACAACCCCTTCGGGGTGCTCTACGACCCTGCCAACCAGCGAATCTATGTGGCCAACTATTCTAGCCGTACGGTGTCCGTCATAGACCCCTCGACCAAAAGCGTCGTCTCTACCGTGGCAGCAGGCAACGGGCCTTGGAATCTCGCATACGACAATGCGAACAATGATGTCTACGTGACAGATTTCGGTTCGAACACTGTGTCAGTAATCGCAGGCTAGGACATCCAAACCCCACTACTGACCGCAACCCCCGACACAGCCAGTTCGAAGCCTCTATCGAACTCATCTAGGCAAGGTCTTTCGGAGTCTTTCATAGTGCCGACAGGCCGATGCATTCCACTGCGGGAGGGAGATCTGTGAGCGTCGTCGACTGGCTGCTCGACTAAGACTCGTCGATCCGCTGGCAGGTGATGCGGGACCTGACCGGTGCGCCCGCGGATGAGGTCGCGGCCGAGCGCGCACGGGTCGCCACCGAGGGCTCGGGGGCCCGGCTGCTCGGGCTGCAGGAGGCCGACGGCCGGTGGGGAGGCGCGGCTTGGAATCGCGGCTGGAACTCCACGATGCACGTCCTGTGGCTGCTGCGCCACCTGGGTCTCGACCCCGCGAGCGCGGAGGCACGGCGGGCGATGGGCCTCGTCCGCGACCACGTGACGTGACAGGGGTTGTGGTCCGCCCGAGTACGACGGCAACCCCTTTTTCGCTGGCGAGCTGGAGCCCTGCATCAATGGGCAGGTCGCGACGGCCGGCGCCTACTTCGGCCAAGACGTCCACGGCATCATCCACCGGCTGCTCGGCGAGCAGCTGTCCGATGGCGGCTGGAACTGCGAGGCGCCGAACGGCTCGACGCGGTCGTCGTTCAACACCACGATCTGCGTGCTGGAGGCGTTGCTCGAGCAGGAGCGGGCGAGCGGAGGGATCCTGGAGGTAACTGCGGCCCGTCTCCGCGGCAGGAGTACCTCCTCGAGCGCCGGGTTTTCCGCCGGCGGCGGTCGACCGGCGAGGTGATCGAGCGAGATCGCAAGGGCGAAGCCATGTGGACCCGCTTCGCCTTCCCGACGTGGTGGCACTACGATGTGCTGCGGGGGCTCGAGTAACTGCGCAGCGCGGGCGTTGCGCCCGACGAACGGGTGGCCGAGGCGATCGAGCTGGTCGTGTCGAAGCGTGACGGCGACGGGTGGTGGCCGCTCGAGACCCGGTACCCCGGCGTGATGCCGGTCGAGACGGACGAGGGTGAGGGCCGGCCGAGCCAGTGGAACACCTTACGTGCTCTGCAGGTGCTCCGCTGGTACGAGCGGGCTGATTCGTA
>Ga0209239_1000949_pt1 | contig 17049 bp, 21 predicted proteins | sample GraSoi013_2_20cm_FD_185824 | JGI IMG/M metagenome (GOLD analysis project Ga0209239, IMG submission 185824) | Grasslands soil microbial communities from the Angelo Coastal Reserve, California, USA - Sample 10_02_2013_2_20cm (SPAdes) (version 2) | ecosystem: Environmental > Terrestrial > Soil >...
TTCTCCTGCAAGGTAGGCGTCCACGGCGGCGGCAGCTGTTGCGGCAACGCGGATCGTGCGCACGCCGGGGTCTGCGCGGAGACCGCGGACGGTGAGCTTCGGATCAGCGCCCGGCGCCCAGTCCCGCACCCTGACCGTGCCCGCCTCACCCGACCGAAGTCCGGCCAGCAGTAGCAGCGACGCTGCCGCATGCAGCAGCGCGTCATCCTTCGTCGCCTCTATCGCGGCCCGCGCCACCGACGGCGCCACGGGCGGGCGGTCCACAGCTTTCACCATGCAGCGACCATAGCGACCGGCACTGACCGGTGGCCCGGAACGCGGGAAGCCCCGCCAAGACGGGGGAGCCTGGCGGGGCCTGACAGCAGTGTGGCACGGAGAGGGTCAGCGTTGGGCGTTGCCGGGCGCGAGCAGGCTCGTGAGTTCGGCGATGGCTTCGGGTGACGGCTTGAAGTACTTGCGGACGTTCTCCGGCTTCTTGTGCCGTGACTTGGCCATCAGCATCAGCAACGAGGCGCCCTGCTCGCCCAGGTGCGTCAGGGCGGAGTGTCGGTACTCGTGCAGGTCCCACCCCGTGCCGGCCCCAGCCCTGGCGGTCGCCTCGTCGAGCAGGCCGCGGGCTTGGCCGTAGGAGAGGCGGGCGAGTCCCGTGTCGGGACACAGGTCGCGTGCGCTGACGACCTTGCCGGGACCGGGCTTCCGGTGGGTCGTGAACACGGGGCCGCGGCTGCGGTCCTTCAGCAGGCGCGGCAGCAGCCGGGCGGTGCCGGCGTCCCAGTAGACGGGCTCGAGGACGAAGTCTTCGCGGGTCTCACCGCGGCGGCGGGTCTTCGACTTCGCGCCCTTCGCCTTGACTTGGCAGCGACGGCCGGCGAAGTCGAGGTCTTCGATGTTGAGGGCGAGGATCTCGTCGGCCCGGGCTGCGGTCTCGTAGAGCATCCGCCAGAGCGCCTTCTCGCGCAGATGGATGTCGCGGCGGGAGATGAGCCGGTCGATCTCCGTCTTCGAGTGGGCGGGGGTGTCGCTGTCGGGCGGGGTGAGCCGCTTCGTCCAAGCGGGCACGGATGGACCTTCGTAGCCGCGGTCGCGGCACCAGGCGAGCCAGGACTGTACGGCGGCTCGGCGGGTGTTCCAGGTGTTGACTGCTCCGTTCCCCCAGAGTTGTTCGAGGGCTTCGCCGATCTCTTCGTCGGCGACGGAGTCCAGCGGTCGGCCATTGCCGACGTGTTCGACGGTCTTGCTGATGCCGATGCCGTAGTTGCGGGCCGTGTTGGGGTTGCCGAGCGAGTCGAGGTAGCGGTCTGCCGCTGCCTGGACGGTGAGTGCTTTTCCGGTGGGGAGCTGAACGACGGTGCCCACGATTCTCCTTGCCGCAGATAACGGGGTCGCTTCACGCGGGCTCCAGGCGGCGTTCTCCCTGCTCACGTTCGGTCGTATCGCAGATAATAGGGCATTATCTGTGGGATAGTTGGGCGACGTCACCATCTGATCGGCAATCAAGGAGCGGCATGGCGAACGCGTTCGGCACCCTGAAGGTCCATGTCGAGGCGAGCGGTTGGGTGTTCGCGCTCGGCCACCTCCAGGATTGGCATGAGGCGAATCCCGGCGGGACCATCGACGACTACCTCGATGAGGTGCGCAGCCAGACCATCAGGGCCAAGGAGCGATTCGTCGAGGTCGAGGTGGAGAACGGCTCCACGCGGGATTCCGCCGTGCGGGCGGCACGACTCATGCAGTGACCTCGGCCAGTGGAGCGTTCTGGGCGCGACGACCCTGCCCTCCGGAGAGGGCGGGGCTTCTTGCTGCCAGGTCAAGGGCTCTCGCCTGCCATCTCCTTGAGGATATCGATGACGGCCCGGCAGTCGCCGGCTGCGCGATGCCCGGCGCCGGGGAGGGGCTGCCACCGGTAGTCGCCCTGCCGGTACAGCGGTTCGTCATCGCGGGCGTCGTAGTCCCAAGTCCAGTCGCCGCACCACTCGGCATACGCCCCCATCGCGCAGTCTTCCCACGTCTGGGCGGCGAGCCACGCGCGGGCGGCAGGGTGGATGCGGCGCTGGCCGTTGCGGGGCTTCTCCAGGTTCACCCAGCGGGTGCGGTAGTGGCGGTGGAGCTCGATCGCGAGCCGGCGCTTGTCGAAGTCCCGGTTGTAGACGACGACCTTGCGGTTGATGAGGGCCCCGGTGAGCGATACGAGGAGGTCGCTGAAGCTCGGTGCACCCTGGACCATGTCGTCGGTGATGCCGTGGATGCGGGTGGACTCGGCCGGTATGGGCACGCCCGGGTTGACGAGGCTGTCGAGGAGGACGCTGCCGTCGACGCCGAGGGCGGCGATTTCGACGATGCGCGCCGAGTCGTGGAGGCCGGTCGTCTCCGTGTCCAGCACAACCGCAGTCGGATCGTCGAGGAGTCGGCGCGCCCATGCTGCGGCGGCTTCGCGGTCCTGGCGGACCATCGCGTGCATCTCCTCGTTGCACCACCCCTTGTGGATGTCGTTGCAGTATGGGCAGGCGCGGGCCTTCCACCACGCCTTCCGTCCGGCGGCGAGCGCGGCGAGCTGGGCCGCGCTTGGTTCGGGCTGCGGACTGGTCTGCTCGAGCGCGTACAGCGCGGCGTGGTGGTGACGGGGCATGCAGTACAGCCACGCCCGCGGCCGGGACTTCTGCCCGGGGCGCAAGCGGCGGCCTGCGGCGCCGAGTTGGGCGCGGGTCATCAGGTCGGCGGGGGCACTGCCGGTGCTGTAGACGGGCAGTTCCTGGTAGGTGGCGGTCACGGCTGCTCCTCGGCGGGCGGGATGACGATGGTGAGGTAGGCGCGGAGGGCGCCCGGGGTGTAGCGGCTGGGCCGGTACGAAGCGGGGCCAGCGGACTGGCCGGCGGCCTCTTGCATGGCGGCGACCAGACGCTGCACGTCCACCTCGTGACCGACGAGCCGCACCTCGATGGGCGAGCCGGCGACGGTGGGCGGCCTTTCGGTTCGGGGGCGCGTCGGTCGGCGGGCTGGGGTGCGGGCCATGAGTGAACTCCTCTGCGGACGGCGCGGGTTGGGGCTGTCCTGATGCTGCCCGGTTACTCACATACCTCGCAATACCCCGCAAATTGCGCCCGCTCTCCCTATAGGGACGCGTGCGCGTGCGGGGGTCTAGCGGCCGTCGCGACTCGGGTAACGCCTTGGTAAAGGGTCGGCAGGATCCGTGCGTCAGGGCACAACAAAGACGCCCCGCTCCCCCCCCGCCGCCGGATGGCAGCGATGGGAGCGGGGCGTTGTCGTGCGTGTCAGGCGGCCCGGCTCCCCCACGGCCAGGCGGCGTCGCGAGACGCTTCCAGCAACGGGATCATTCGGAACGCGGCATCCGTGAGCCCGCCGAAGGTGTGGCGCTGCCCGCGACCGGACGGCGCATGCCCAGCCTCGTACCCAGCGAGATTCCAGGTGTACATCGGCGTCGACTGCGGGATGGACTGGTCGACTTCGGTGCAGTCGTGTCCGGCCTGCTCGTCGGTGACGATGACGACCCGGTCGTGGCCCCGGAATTCCTGACGGAGTGCGGCTGCCGTATCGGTGCCGCCACCGAGGAACCAGCCGCCGTCCCGCCACTTCTTCACGTCGCCGAGGAGCGAGCCTCCCGCAGTCAGCGGGAACGCCTTCGTCTTCGCGCCAGGCGCGTCGTTGATGTAGTAGCGGGCGCTGGAGAAGGAGACGACGTCGGCCGATGCGCAGCGCCGGCCCAATGCGATCCCGAACAGGGCTGCGGCGTCCCAGCGCATGAGGCTGCCGTCCTTGGAGAACGCCTCGTGCATGGAGCTGGACGTGTCCACCAGGATGAGCGTCCGGCCGCCGAGCTGAGGGATATTGGCGAGCGAGGCGGTGAGCGCCTTCTCCAGGGCGTGGCCCCACCGCAAGGATGGGGCTGCGTTGAACGCGGAGTAGAACCGCATCGGCAGCTGGCGGGACTTGGCGACCTGCTCAGGGTCGGCGAGCTGCTTCGCGACCTCCTCGGCGACCGCGTCGGAGACTCCTGCCTCGTCGAAGTTGCGCAGGTTCCGCAGTCGGGCCATGTAGCCCATGGACGGGATGATCGCCTCCCAGGCCGGCTTGTCCATCGGCCCCTGTAGCCAGCCGGCCAGCGCTTCCCACGTCATGCCGGCCCGGCTCAACTCGCCGCTCGCGTCGACGTTCTCCGTGATGAGCTGGCGCCGCTCTTCCAGTGGGAGTGCCATGAGCCGGTGCCGGTTCAGGAGCAGCGACAGCCTGCTGGGGATCTCCTGGTCGTTGCCATGTCGACGGTCGATGGCGTGCTTGAACAGGTCGCCCTGCCAGCGCTTGCTGTCGTCCGGGGCGGCGTGGACGAGGTTGAGGATGTCGCCGAAGCGGTAGCCCTTGGAGTCGGTGTCGTACTTCAGGAGCGAGCGCTCGGTGTAGAGCCGCTGGACAGCGTCGGCGATGCCGCGCTTCACCGGCTTGGGCAGCTTGCGGCTGTACGTGCTGGTCCAGTAGCCGAGCAACTCGCCCGGCTCGTCGGCGCGCTGAAGGACGGAGGCGATGACCTGCCGGGAGTAGCCCGGCGCCTCGTGTAGAAGTCGCTCGGCGGTGAACTCGGCCGCGCCGACCAGGGCCGCGGTCCGCATGTTGCCTTCGCCGCGCAGCCACTTGAGCAGCCCGGCGGTCCACTCAGGGTCCTCGATGGCGAGCTGGCGGACGAGCCGCATGTAGCGGTTATCCCGGTCGCCGCCCTTCTCGTAAAACGCGTCCTGGCCAACGAAGTTGCTGACCGACAGCAGGAAGAGTTCGGAGCGCGCGTCCCGGAGATGTCCGGCGCCGCCCTCGTGGGTGACGGTCCGCTCCCCGGTCGACTTCACGGGCGAGCTGACGGCGGGACGGGTCGATCGCGTGTTGAAGCGAGACACAAAAAAGCCCCTCACATGGAGGGGAGGTCCAGCAGTGGGGTGCCCGAGGTCAAGGTCGGCTGCGGAGACAAAGCGCTCTAGGCCGCTGAGCTACAGGACTTTCGCCCCGGCGGGATTCGAACCCGCGTCTCTCTCTTAGCAGGAGAAGTATCCGCTGCCTGCGCACCGGGCACCCCCGATGCTGTGCCTCCCGAGATCAAAGTCGGCGTGCGGCAGAACTTTTCCAAAGAAGTAGCCGCGGCCTGCGCACCGGGAGGTGCATGAAGTTGTGGGCCCACTGTACTCAGCAAACCGGGTTGCTTGTCCAGCAAGTTCAGCAACACCGGGCACGAGGAAGCGCCCCGCCCCTGCCGAAGCAGGCGGGCGGGGCGTTGTGGCGCCGTGTCAGAGGGCGATCGTCAGGTGTACGAGGATCTGCACGAGCAGGTCGAGCACGCGGTTCACCCCCTCCCCCAGCCGGGCGGGCAGGGCAACCGGCCTGTTGGGGCGGCCGGTGGTCACAAGGTCGGCGCCGGGGTGAGCCCGTGCTCGGCGGCGATCGCCAGACCTTGCCGGGCAAGGGCGACGCAGCGGCGGGGAAGCGCCGTCACGTCACGACCGGCGATGAGCGCATCCAGGGAGGCGTGCGTGGATTCATGGCAGTTGGGGCAGATCGCGACGAGCGGCGTATCCACTGGCCTACCCGCCGCCGCCCACCAGCTCTTCGGCGCCACATGGTGCCGTTCGATGACCGCGCACGCATGCCCCTTGTAGAGGGTGCAGAACTGCAGCAGCACCCGGCCGTCCACGACGACAAGCTCCCGCGGCGTGCTCACTCCGGCTCCTCGTCGGCCACCGGCGGCAGGTCGGGTTCGAGGAACGGCCGGATCGACGGCCGCGGCAGTGGATCGGTACGCCCGAGCTGGACGAGGGACCGCACATCGGCGGCCGTCACGTCGCGGCGCGGGACGCGCGGAATGGGTTCAGGCATGCGGGCTACCACCAAACTTTCGGTACGAGGCGAACGAGATGAGGCCGACCGCCCCGAGCAGCCCCTTGCCAGGCGGCGTATCCGACGGTGACGGTGTCGAGGTGGCGCGGCACGTGTAGTGCGTCGACCCGTCGCTGTCCGGGGTGCACTCGTAGGTGGTGCCGGTGCCGTCGGTGTACGTCCAGCCCGACGGGGCGGGGCCGGTCGCGCCGGGATCGCCTTGCGGACCCTGCTCGCCCTGGGGTCCCGCCGGCCCGGCCGCACCCTGGGCGCCCTCGGGTCCGGGCGTTCCGGCTGCACCGGTGGCGCCGGCAACACCGGGCGAACCCGACGCCCCGCTCGCGCCGCTGCTGCCGACCTTGCCCGGTGACCCGGACGGTCCGGGTGAACCTGACGGCCCTGGTACGCCTTGCGGTCCGCGGGGCCCGACGATGGACAGGCCCGCTTCGCCGCGGGATCCGGGCGGCCCGGCGACCGGCTTCCCGCCGAGCTTCTGCACCTGCGCGGCCAGTAGATCCCGGGCCTGGTTCGCCGTGCGCAGGTCGTGGCCCAGCTCCTGCATGGTGATGACCACCCAGGCCAGTGCCGCCACGCCTGCCACGGCGAAGATCGCAAACCAGACGTCGGCCCGGCGTCGCATCTTTGCCTGGGAGGTGTGGGCGCTCACGAGCCCGCCCCCTTCGCCGCGAGGTAGGCCTGCAGCAGGATCAGCAGGACGGGTGCAACCAGCGCGGTGAACGCCAACCGTCGGTCGGAGCGACGCTGGTCCTCGGTTTTCCTCCGGTCTGTGTCGGCCTGCCGCTGCTCCTGCATGCGTGCCTCTTCGATTGCTGCGATGCGTTCCATCAGTTGGACGTGGACCTCGTCCCGGTTGCGCCGCTCCAACTCGTAGCGCTCGAGGGAGACTTTCGCGTCGAGTCGCTTCGCGATCTCCCGGAAGTCTTCTTTGAGGTCGGCGTGGAAGGCGTCCAGGCGGCGGGCCAGCTCGCCATTCGACGGGTCCTCAGGCACGTGCTGCTCCGGTCAGGTCAGAGGACGTCCTGCACCGTGCGCGCGGGCTGCGGCACGGCGGCCGGGGTCTTGGCGGTGACCTGGGTGCGGACGAACATGGCGATGGCCACGGACACGAATGACAGGACGACGGCCTGCTGGTCGGCGGACCAGTGCAGTCCGAACCCGACGGCGAGGGCGAGCGCGGCCTGCGCGAAGCCGTACAGGGCGGCGGCGATCCCGTCGTGTGTCATGACGGCGACGGCGAGGCCGACGGCTGCGGCGGCTACGGCGTTGAGGACCGCCTGCTGGTCGCTGCTGAGGTTGATGCCGAACGCGGCGATCAGCTTGATGGCGACGGCGACGAAGGCCAGAAGAGCCGCCGGTTCGCGGTTGAAGAGCTTCATGGTCGTTCTCGTTTCAGACGGGCTGCGCGAGTTGTCTGCAGCCGATGACGGTCCCGGAGGCGTTGCGCACCTCGCGGTAGGGGACGAGCAGGTCGTTGCGCCGGGGTGCGAGCGCGAGGGCGACGGGCAGGGAGACGATGCAGGAGATGCCGTCGACCGGGTGCGGCAGCTTTTCGGCGTGCCCGTACTCGACGAGTTCGACGGGTATGCCGTCGCGGAACTCGGTGTTCAGCGGGATCATGCCGAGGCGTGCCGGATGCGGCTCCGGGGCAATCACGTGCAGCAGGCCGGGATCCAGGTCGTCGATACCGTCCGGCCGATCGTCCGCATACAGGCGGATCGGGTGCGGGGTGAGGTTGAGGATCACGTCGCCACCTCCCGCGCGCGTTCGGCGAGCCAGCGCCGGACGGTCTGGTTGTGGCGGGCGTCCGCGAGCGCATTGTGCTCGGCGCCCTCCTGCTTGGGAAGTTCGCCCCAGGTGATGCCGAGTCGGCGGGCTTCCTGCTGGATGTCGTTCGTGAACATGGGGACGCCGGGCGGCAGGTCGATCATCAGGCCCCACAGCCAGCACATGCGAACGTGGTCGTAGGCGCCGTAGTTGGCCCACAGCTCGACGTCGTCGGTGGTCTGGATGAACGTGGCGACGTCGCGGGCGATCTGGGTCTGAGGCTTCACCCGGTTATCGGCGTAGTGGAACAGCCAGCGCTTCGGCATGTGGATTCGCTGGTCTCCGTGCCCCTTGGGGAGGTGCGGGACGACGTTCTCCATCAGCCACTTGTGCTTGCGGATGCGCCGCACGGGCATGTCGCGGTTGACGGCGTAGTACTCGCGGCCGTCGTCGGCGACGAGGGCGATGCTGACGAGGCCGATCGTGTACCGCTTCCGCAGCCAGCCGGTGCGGTACTCGATGAACTCCAGGTCGTAGTCGACTGCAGTCACGCGGAAGGCCCGCTCACGTCGACGCTGACCTTGACCACCGCGTCCGCGATGGCCTTCTGTACGGCCGCGACCACGGCCGCCGTGTCCACTTCCGCGCCGACGAGGCTCGCGAGTTTCGTGATTGCCGCGGTCTGAGCGGCCTCGTTCGCCTTGACCTGAAGCGCGTCGTAGTGGATGTGGGCCAGGTAGTACCCGGCGCCGTGGACCACCGGGTTGCCCTTGGTGTCCTTCTCCGTCAGCGAGGTGATGCTCAGCAGGTTGTCGTGCAGGGTCTGCAACTGGGCGGCCTGGTCGGGGGTCATGTCGGTCTCCTCGGTGGTGCCGGACGCCCACGCGCGCAGCGCAGCCTCGTCCAGGTAGCAGATGTTCAGGTCCATGTGGGGGCCGGTGGCGGGTGTCGACGTGAACTGCCAGATCAGCGGGGCCCGGCCCGACGGCGCGGGGCGCGACCGGCCTTCCGCCTCCGTGTAGGTGTCCGCCGATGTGCCCGGATACGCCGGGTACCAGAGCGTCACCCCGGTCGGCACCCGGCCCGCCGCGATGTCGTCGGCGCTCGTGTAGATCCCGACCCGCTGCCCGGGGAACGCCTCCTGGACCAGTGCCAGCCACGTCGCCGCCCACGCCCGGATCTGCGTGGCGGTGCGTCCGGCGTAGTTGCTGCCGTCGCTCAGCCGCTCCAGGTCCAGCCAGTGCACGAATCCGAGGCCGGCGTAGGGCTTCACGGCGGCGATGTAGTTCGCGGCCTCCAGGTTCACGTCCTGGTTGGGGTGGCTGAAGTGGTAGGCGCCCGGTACGAGTCCGGCGGCCTTGATGCTGGTGATGTGGGCGGCGAACCGCGGGTCGTGGGTGTGTTGACCCTCGGAGGCTTTGGCGAAGGCGAAGACGACACCGGCCTTGCGGTGTGCGGCCCAGTCCTGCGTCGCCTGGTAGGCGGAGACGTCGATGCCGCGGCAGGTGGCCATCAGACGCGCTCCCAGTCGTCGGCGAGCGCATCGCTCTGGCTGATGACCCACGGGACGAACGTGTCGCAGCCCGTGTACATCATCAGGTAGGGCTGGAAGAGGCAAACCGTCCCCTGCGGGATGCCCGTCGCCTCCGCCGTGTTGGCGTTGATCGGGATGCCGTCGGGGTAGCCCTTCTGGTGCACCACGAACATGCCCTTGCCGTTCCACCCGGACCGGGTGATGCGGGCGCCGTCCTTGGCCGCCCTGAGCGCGTCACCGAAATCCATCGTCAGAGTCCCTTCGCGGTGAGCCAGGTGTGCGCGGCGAGCGCGAACGCGAGGTCGGGGTCCGCCGGAGCCGGCGTCGGAGGGGGCGCAGCGGTCAGCGCGGGCACGGTCACGTCGCCCTGCTGCGACAGCAGCCACGCGAGATCCGCGGTGGTCAGGTAGCCCCAGCCCTTGTCGCCCCACAAGGTGTTCCAGCTGTTGGGCACCCAGTACTCGCCGGTCGCCGCGTCGAACCTGGACAGTTCCAACTCGTGGCCGCCCGCGACGCCGGACGCCTTGTCGAGGAGGATCCGGCCGTCGGTGGCGGTGTCGAACATCGAGTTGAGCCACTCGATACCGATCATCACCGGCCCCGCTTGGAGCGCGCTGTTGAGGGCGGCGATGGAGAATGCGTGGGTGTAGCCGCCCGCGAGGCCGAGCGCCTTGAGGGCCTTGCCGACGCCGAGCCCGGTCGAGCCGGTGTCGGTGGGCGGGTATGTGCCGGAGACGCCGTCGAGGATCGTGGCCAGCGAGTAGAGGGCGACCGCGAACGCCTCATCGAGGGCGTGGTCCCCCGCGATGAACAGGCCGTGCGATGCAGCGGCCCCGGCGGCGCTGATGGTGACCGTGGTCGTGGCGGTGCGCCCGGCCGAGTCCGTGCCGAGGACGCCCGTGCCTGCGTTGCCGGTGCACGAGCCGAGGTTGCCCTGGTCGAGGATCGGGATGCGGCGCGTCCACTCGACGCTCTTGATCGCCGACTTGGGCAGGACGCCGTGCGCGTAGGCGAGAGACCGCGGGTCGTGCTCGATGTGCCGGCCGAGGTGCTGGCCCGGCCGGTGCTGCTGCTCGATGAGACGGATGGTCACGTGTGCTCCTGAGGGCATGAAAAAGGCCCCGTTGCGGGGCCCGGTGGGAGGTGTCGCAGCAGCTCAGGTGACTTCGGGCTGCGGGTCGAGGAGGGTCGCGGTGAGGATCTCCATGTGCTGGCCGCACTTCCCGCACTGCACGAAGCAGTTGGTGCCGTTGTTGCTGTAGAACTCCGGCACGGTGAAGGTCTGCTGGTAGTTCACGCAGTCCGGGTTGTTGTCCCGCGCGGTGACCTCGTAGTACAGCGCGGGCTGGAACGTCACGTCACTCATATGCCGATGACCAGCCAATTCAGTGTTGTTGTGGTGGTGTTGGTGCGGGTCATCCACACGGTCAGGCCGCTGGATGTCAGGTTGTTGAAGGAGACGCCGGTGACCTGCGTGCCGGGCACGCTGGTGTTCGGTGTGACGAGGGCCATGAAACTGGTTCCATCGACGCTCAACCCGGTTACGGCACCTGATGTGGGCGTGTTCGCTGCAGACGGTGTGACGTTGATGGTTCCCCAGGCCAGGTTGGAGGACGTCAACGTTCCGAGAACGTCGAAGTTGCACTTGGTGCTGGTCTCACCCTGCACGTACACGTAGGGCCGCTGGCCGGCGTACAGGGATTCCAGGATCATCAGGGCCCGGTGGTCGGTCGCACCCACGGCGCCTGAGGTGAAGGTCAGATCGGAGTACTGGAACGCGTCGGTGTCGTAGTAGATGTCCGCCGGGACCTGGACGAGACCGTTCTGGACGGGCCTGAAGCTGAGCTGCCCGCTGGCCAGGTAGGAGGAGATGTTGTTGGGGTCCTGCATGCCGCGCGTCCACAGGCCGGCTCCCCCACTGGCGTCGGGTGCGAGTTCCGCCAGCAGGGTGGTGCCGTCGGCGCCGTACACGTCGACGGCCTGGCTGGCCCCGTTCATTTCGACGCGGGCGCCGGAGGCTGCGGTACGGACGACTCCTGCGGTCGCGGATCCGAGGCGGCGGGCGGCCCTCAGTTCTTTCATCTCGCGTTCCAGGCTCTGGACGCGGCGGGCCAGGCTGGTGGCGTCGACGGGTAGCTGGTCGAGTTGGCGTGCCATCAGCTCTCCTGGACGATGATGGGCCGGATTTTGTCGGCGTCGGGGTCGAGTTCCCATGACCAGCAGCGGGCGGTGATGTCGGCGCCTTGCGGGTGGCGGGGTGATCTGCCGGTTTCGACGGCGAGGCGGACGGTGTCGCCGAGGAACCAGTCCCGTCCGAGCCGGGGGGCGCGGGAGGCGACGGCTTCGATGGACCACACCTGTGCGCCCTGCTGCATCAGCGTCAGGGATTGTGCGGCGTGCGCATTGAGCTGGTCGGGGTCGGTGACGCCCGTGGCGGGGGTGTAGCGGTACTCCCAGATCGGCCAACCGTTCGCGATGAGCGTGGTGGCGTCGTGGACGGTCGAGGTGAGCCGGGAGGATCCCTCACCCTCGCCGCGGGCGATGACACGGGTGGCGCCCTTGCCGGATTCGTAGGATTCGGCGAGCGTATAGCTGTCCACGCAGCCCGGGAAGTCGAACGTCCCCTCGGGTGTGGAGGCTTGGGTGCCGATGGTGGGGCGGACCCGCAGCGGGAACTGAAACCCGCTGTGTGCGGTGTTCCAGGCGACGTCGATGGTCCATTCGGGGCCGCCATCCAAAGCCATGATCTCTTTGAGGCAGGACAGGATCGTCTTGTCGTCGCCGTCTTCGGTCAGGTAGGTCATGGTGACGCCCGTGCTGGGGGCGTCGATGACGATGGGCGGCCCGTTCGTGAGTGCCGGGGTGACGAGCGCGGAGATGACGGCCGCCTGGTCGACGCCGATGAGGGTCTGATTCCCGGGGAAGCGGGCGTCGAGGTAGGCCTCGAGGGTGGCCGCGCCCAGCGATACGGTCTGCGAGCTGCCGCCCGTGCGGGGTAGTACGGCACCGGCCCAGACGGGGGTGTCGGTGGCTGTGTCGACGGCGACGAGCATGCTGCGGCCGGGTGCGGTGGCACCGTCCCATCCGCTGGGCGCGCCGGGCAGGTTGAGGTCGAACTGCAGGGTGGTGCTGTCGCCGAGTTTCCGCGTCAGGGCGCCCGTCGGCTTCAGGGACGGCAGATCCTCGACGATGCCGCCGGTGGCCAGGTCGCAGCCGTACCAGGCCAGTTGGTAGGGGCCGACGGTCACGATGTGGCCTCGTAGTGGCCGGTGACCAGGAGTCGGCTGCCCGAGGCCCACACCCACGGGGAGACGCTGTCGACGTTGCCGCTGGCGGCTGCCGCGCCGCCCGCTGTCGCCGAGTCGACGGTGAACTGGATGGCCGTGCCGTCGCTTGTCGTCTGTGCGGTGCCGGAGACGCCCCGGCTGGTGCCCGGCTCGTAAGCCGCCTTCCCCACCGGGTAGGTTCCGATCGCCGCGGTGAACGGCAGAGTGAACTGCCAGTTGTCGCTCGAGACCGCGCCCGAGCCGAAGTTCGTTGTCGACCCGAAGGTGATGTTCATGCTGAACATCACCAGGCGGCCCAGCTTGAAGTAGTGGCAGTCCACGGTCGCGTTACCGAAGGACGGCGAGTGCAGGCCCGTGCTGGTCGTCCAGATCGGCGTCCACGATGTCGAGGCGCCCGGGGTTTTGAGGTAGGTGTCCCAGGTGCTGCCGTTCCAGCGGCGCAGGTTGGTGCCGTCGTCCCAGTATTGGCCCACGAACAGGGCCGTCGGGGTTGCCGTCTGAGGCAGAATGCCGCCCGGGGCGACCGTCACCGGGCGGACCGCAGTCGACACCGAGGCGGTGCTGCCATTGGATACCGACAGCACGGTGATGTTGGCGAGCGGCATGTAGATCTGCGTACCGGACGGGGTCGGTGCGGCCGGTGTCGATGACGGGGTGCCCGCCAGGTAGACGATGTCGGCCTTGGCCAGGCCGGACGCGTCGACCGAGTTGTCCCACACCCTCAGATAGACCAAGTCGATGCGGTTGAGGGTGGCGTGTGGCGCCGTGTAGGTGCCCGGCGACACCGACGAAGGGAACGCGGCCCGGTACACGCCCTGCCCGCTGTAGGCGACGGTAGCCACACCGGCCGAGCAGTTGATCGTGGTGCCTGCGAGAGTGACGGTGAGGCCCGGGTCGCCGGGACGGACACCCGACGTCGCCCCCAGGGCGGTGCCGTTACCCATGACGAAAGCCGAGTCGGCATTGCGTGCTTGAAGACCGGTGAAGGCGAGCGTGTCGATGGCCCACGGGTTTACCGGCATGGAGGTCTCCTCACATCCAGGCCGAGCGCCACGTGGCGGTCAGCGTCGCGGTCGCGTTGTAGGTGCTGGACTGGAACTGGTAGGCGACGCTGGCGCCGGCCGGGATGGTAGGCCAGCCGCCCGGGACGGTCATGAACCGGCGACGGGAGACGCCACCGTTAAGGATCACGGTGTGGGCGTCGGTGTCGATGGCGAGGACGTCCCCGGAGGCCAGGTCCAGGGAGTAGGCGAGCTGCCGCACTGTGCCGTCCGGATAGAGGGCGGACACGGTGGGCGCCACCACAGGGCCCGCGATCGTCAGGATCGGCCTGGTGTCTATGGAGCCGGAATTGACGGCGTTGATCTGCCCGGACACTGTCGTCGCCGACCAGGTGATCGGAAACGTGATCGGGTAGGTCAGGCCTCCGGTCGTGCTGGGCAGGCCCGTCGTTCCGGTTTGCAGGCTGGTGCTGTAGCGGCGCGGATCCGCCGCGGTGACGAGCACGCTGTAGGTGGCGATCCGGTCGGTGACGTAGGCCATCAGCGGCTTCCCGGAGCGGCGCACCGTCGCCTGCTTCGAGCCCGTCAGCTCGTACACCACCAGCGTCGTATCCGACAGGGCTGCCGCGCTGCGCAGTTGCTCCAGCGCGCCCTCCAGGGTGACGCGGTCCGGGGCGGTGATGGTGCCGGCCAGGGTGATGGGCCGGGAGCCGAGATACACCGGGGACGCCCATGCCCCGTGGTCGGCTTCCCGGTCGGTGTATTCGGCCCGGACTTCGGAGCCGTCCCAGCCGTCGAGGGACTGCAGCGCCCAGCCGACCCCGGCGGAGTCGGCCCGGCCGAGCGGGATGGCCCCGAGGTCCGCCCACAATCCGCCGAGGTCTTGCCCTGGAGTGAACGGCACCGGGCCCCCTTCCTCAGCCGACGAACGTCATGTGTCGGGCGATGTCGGCGGCCTGCTCGGCCGAGCTCTGCTTGGCGCCATTGAGGGTGATGTTGGTGACGCGGTCGCCGCCCCTCCCTGCCCATCCGTCGCCGTAGCTGTGGCTGGCGGGACGAGCCGGTAGCCGAGTGCTGCCGCTGATGCGGTGAGCAGGGCGCGGCTGCGGGCGGTGTTGGTGAGCGGAATGAACGCCTCGGGGCCTGCTTCGCCGGCGAGAACGGGGGTGGCCTGGGTGAGGATCCCGCCGAGCGCCATCGGCTTGCCGCCCTGGGCGACCCACTGCCGCACGAACGTGGATTTGTTCGCGTCGGGGAGGGCGCCGATCTGCTTGGTCATCTTCGGCACCAGCGCTTTGATGACGTCGGTGCCGAGGCCCGCGGCGATCAGGTCGGCGTAGCCTCGGCCGGTGCCGCCCCGCAGCGTGGACAGCAGGATCAGGCTGTTGGTGAGGTCGTCTCCGGTGAGGGTGGCCTGCGCTGTGCTGACGGTCTTGTTGGCGGTCGCCGCGGCTTTGCTGTCGCCGGCGGCCTGGTGGGCGAGTGCCTGCGCGTTGGAGTCGCCCTGGGCGGCGAGGGCCTGCGCCAGGTCGCCGTAGCCTTCGGCGGCCAGTTTTTGCAGGTCGGCGGCGAACTGCTGGTTCGTTTTGGTCGACGCGTTCAGCTGCTTGTCGAAGTCGGCGAGGGTGGCCTTGGCGACGTCGCCGGTCTTCTGCAGCTTCTTGACGATGTCGTTGAATTGCTTGGTGGATGCCCCAGCAAGGCTGTTGACGAGGGCGTAGCCGTCCTGACCCATCCCCTCCAGGAGGGATTCGACTTCGGCCCCACCCCGCTTGGAGATCTTCGCCAGATTGGTGCGCCACTTCTCCGTCGCTGCGACGGACGCGTTCAGCTGCTTCTCGTAGGCCTTCAGGTCGAAGCCGGTAGGCGGCTTCGCGCCCCTCTTCACGCCGAGTGCCTTGTCGGCGTCGTAGACGTGCTGCCGGTCCTTGGCGACGGTTTTGTCGGTGGCCCTCTTCGCCGCCTCCGCCTTGCCGACACGCTGCTCGGCGGCCCGCAACTGCGCTGCGGTGTGATGGTGATGCCGGACGTAGGCCAGGTTCTTCTCGGCAGACGAGAGGGCGTCGGCCGCCTTCTTCTGCTCCTTCACCGCCGCAGTGAGAGTGGTCCACGCGTCCTTGAGTGCCTGGACCGCGTTGTCGTAGCGGGACTTCGCATCCGACGGGCCGCCCAGAACGGGCTGGCCGGTCGGCGCATAGGTGAAGCCGGCGAGGCCGCCGGACGCGTACCGGCCGGCGTTGAGCCGGTCGAACATGGCCACGCCGTACTTGCGGACCGCGGCCTCCTTGACGACGTACTCGCCGTTGGAGATCAGCGCTGGGATGCTGTCCGAAGTGCCCGTGCCGGGACCGGCGACCGGGCCGCCGAACGGCATGAACTGCACCACCGGGCCGCCGTCGGCGTAGCGGCGCACGAGGCCGCCGCCCGCTTTGTGCGGGCCCTGGCTGTAGTACTGGTTCGGATCGACCCCGGTCTTCACCCCGTTGATCTGCACGGTGACGGTCTTGCCGTGGAGGCCGTTGATGTAGCGCTGGATCGCGGATGCCCCGCCGATTGCCGAACCTGTCGGCACGGTGATCCGTACCTGATGGTTGGGCAGCGTGGTGACCTTGAAGCCGATGCTCTTGAGGGCGGAGATCGCGGCACCGGACGGGGCCCTCACCGTGATGGACTTGCCGTTCGGGACCCCGGCGAGCTGCCGCTTCACCGCCTGAAGAGCTGCGATCGTCGCGGCCGTCTTGGCGCTGACCCCCACCGTCTTCCCGGGCAGTCTCTTCGCGATGAGCGCGTCGAGGGCGGCGGCAGCCTTCCCGGTCGGGGCGGTGATCTCCATCTGCCTGCCGCCCGGCAGGGTGCGGACCTTGAAGCCGACCGACTCGACAGCCTTCAACGCGTCCGCGGTGAGGGCCGACACCTTGATGGTGGAGCCCTTCGGCATGTGCCCGGCCAGGCCCTGGACGTACAGCAGCTGCTTCTGAGTGTCCGACAGGCCGGGTGTGGACATGGTGATGGCCAGCGACGACGGGATGAATCCCATCTGCGCCGCCAGCTCCTTGGCCTGGTCGGCGGTCAGCCCGAACTTCTGGCCCGCCACGACCGCGGTCTGCCATGCCGACTGCATGCGCGCCTCGGCCTGCTGTAGGGCCGGAACCACAGCGGTGCCGTTGGCGCGCGCGAAGTCATAGGTGGCCTGCGAGGCGGAGGCGGTCTGCTCATTGAGCGCCTGCAGCTTCGTCCACAGGCTCTGACCGTTCTCGCTGGTCGTGTTGAGTGACCCGTCGACCTGCAGGAGTGCCTTGCCGTAGCCCTTCGTGTGGTCGACGCCGGTCTTCCACGACGAGTTGAGGTCGATGATCGCCTGGTTCATGTTGGCGACCGCGGCCTGCACGTCCAGCTCGCCGCCCGACAGCAGGTCGAGAGCGGTGTGCAGGGCGCGCGCCTTCGTGTCCGCATCGCTGGCGGAGTCGCCGAGGGTCTTGATGGCGTTCTGCAGCCGCCCCGTCGGGTCAGTGGCGTCCAGTGCGGCGGCACCCGAGCCCTTGGTGGCGTCGGCGAGATCCTTCTGCTTCTTCCG
>Ga0209239_1000954_pt1 | contig 17028 bp, 17 predicted proteins | sample GraSoi013_2_20cm_FD_185824 | JGI IMG/M metagenome (GOLD analysis project Ga0209239, IMG submission 185824) | Grasslands soil microbial communities from the Angelo Coastal Reserve, California, USA - Sample 10_02_2013_2_20cm (SPAdes) (version 2) | ecosystem: Environmental > Terrestrial > Soil >...
GGGGCTTTTCATTTCGGGGGGAGGCGTGGCGTTCCGCGGCTCGCCGCGCCGGATCAGCCGGTCACGAGCGCGTGGCCCAGATGGCGCTCGATCGCGTGCAGCCGGTCCTGCTCCTCGGGGGCGGCGAAGCTCGACGCCACGCCGCTCGCCTCGGCTCGCGCCGTCCGCCCGATCCGGTGGATGTAGTCCTCCGGCGTCCCTGGCAGATCGAAGTTCACGACGTGAGCGATGTCGGGCACGTCGATGCCGCGGGCGGCGATGTCCGTCGCGACGAGGACCCGGTAGCGGCCGCTCCGAAATCCGTCCAGCGCCTCGCGGCGCTGCGACATCGAGCGGTCTGCATGCAGGCGCGCCGCGCAGTGGCCGGCCGCCATCACTGCGCGCGCCACGCGATCGGCACGGTGCTTCGTGCGCGTGAAGATCAGCGTGCGACCCCGCTCCGCGCCGAGAAGCTTCAGCAACAGCGGGGTCTTCCGCTGCGCGTCCGCCCGGTAGAGCACCTGGGTGACCTTGGCGACTGGCCGGGCGACCGGGCCGACGTCGATCCGCCGGGGCCGCACGAGATGGCGCTGCACGAGGCGCTCGACCTCGGGCGGCATCGTCGCCGAGAAGCAGAGTGTCTGGCGGTCGACGGGGGTGACCCGGAGGATGCGCTCGACCTGAGGCGCGAACCCCATATCGAGCATGCGGTCGGCCTCGTCGAGGACGACGACGCGGATCGCGCCGAGGCTCGCCGTGCCGCGCTCGAGGTGGTCGGCGAGCCTGCCGGGTGTCGCGACGATGACGTCGGGGCGGTCGCGGAGGCCGGCGAGCTGCGGTCCCATTGACTCGCCCCCGATCAGCACGATCGTCCTGACGTCGCGCGCTCGGCCCAGCGTGTCGAAAGTCTCTGCGATCTGGAGCGCGAGCTCACGCGTCGGGGCGAGGACGAGCGCGCGGGGGCCAGAGCCTGGGCGCCCGAGCGGGCGCGCGCCGGCGCCGGTGAGCCGCTCGATCGTCGGGATCGCGAACGCCGCCGTCTTGCCGGTGCCCGTTTGAGCGCAGCCGATGAGATCGTGGCCCTCGAGGACGAGGGAGATCGCGCTGGCCTGGATCGGCGTGGGGGTGGAGTAGCCGGCGGCCGCGATGGCGTCGAGCATCGCAGGCGTGAGCGGAAGAGCAGTGAATGAGCGAACCATGAGCGGGTGACCCTTTCCGGTTGGTTGTCGTGTTTGACGCCCGGGCCCGTCGGCGGACCCGGGCGGAGCGATCGCGGGGCTACTGAACCTTCCTGACGTTGGCTGCCTGAAGACCCTTTGGGCCGCGGGTGACCTCGAACTCCACCTTGTCACCCTCGGCGAGGCTCTTGAAGCCCTGAGACTGGATGGCGCTGTAGTGGACGAAAACGTCCTCGCCGCCTTCCTGCGTGATGAATCCGTAACCCTTTGCATCGTTGAACCACTTCACCTGTCCTGTCGCCATACTCCGAACCTCTCCTTAGGGGGTCTTCAGGCCCCTGGGTGCTCCCACCGAGCCGGCGGGGTTGCCTTCCGGAATTGGAAGACAAACAAAAACGCCGCGCGAACTGGATCCGCGCGGCGTGTGTCTCGATCTCTCACAATCGTTACTGACTCCGTGTGTACCAGAACCGAAGCGGAGTTTCGCACGACGCTCCGGCCAAGTCAATCGAATTCTACGGGCCGGGTGACGGGCGTCGAGCCGTTCTTGGTGCCGAGCCAGCCGGGGATCGCCACCGAGAAGCGCCCCGCCGTGCCCCCGGCGACGACGATGTGGATCGCATCCGGCGAGCGAAACTTGGGGATCAGTTCGTCGGAGGCCGGCGGCGTCTTCCCGTGCCGCAAGTTCGTGCCCTCGCCGTGGTCACCGTCTGGCAAGAGCGTGTGATAGGGCACGCGCACGGTCTCGTGGAGGTGGCGCGCGAGCCGTTCGCGGGTCCAGCCGTCGTCCGCGAACGTGCGCGCGTGCTCGGGCCCCACGACGACCATCGTGTGCGAGTAGAGGGGAAAGTGCTTGCTGTTCCAGACGCCCGCCATCGACCAGCCGAGCGAGCCCGCGAGAGATTTTGCCGTGCGGCTCGCGTGATCCGAGATGCCGTGCGGTGCCTCGCCGGCGAAGAGCGTCACCGCGCTGGTCTCGGGGGCGAAGCCGCGGCTCACGTGGTACGGCGGCCACGGGCTGGCTTCCTCGTTCTCCGCGATGCAATAGGTGTAGCGCCCGGGGTGGCCGAAGGTGGACATCGACGTCTCGCCCGGCCGGGCGCCTCCGATGTTGATCATGAGCAGCCGGAGCGCGCGCCCGATCGTGGCGTTCGCGCGATAGCCCGGCCCGAAGACGCCGAAGGAACTGTTGAGCCCGATGCGAGAACGGATCGGGCCGTTCGCGACAATGAGCGGTGCCGCGAAGTGCGTGGAGGCCGCCATACCGTGCAGGTTGAACGCGGGGTCGCACGCGCATTCGGCGGCGGCGATCAAGACCGGAAGGTACTCGGGCCGGCAGCCCGCCATCACCGCGTTGATCGCGGCCTTCTCGACCGTGAGGCGCCCGTAGTTCGGCGGCATGTCGCCGATGCGTTCGGCGCGGTCACGCCGTGTCCCGCCGAGCATCCGCTCGACGCGCTCGCGCGTCGGAGGCACGACCGGTAGGCCGTCGGTCACGCCCTTCTCGAACCAGATCTCGAACTCGTCGGTTGTCATCCGAGCGCGGCCGATGCTATACCTCAACGGCAGTTCGCGCCAAATCGTGCGACTGGAGTCCTGGCGATCGTCGGGCTCTGAGAAGGGTAGGACCGCGGACGGTGACTCGATGACTCTGGACGTCACGGCGGTGCCATCCTGGACGTCACGAGCGGGAGGACCCGGGGGACGCGCTCCCTTCCCGAGGGCCGCGCGAACGGGCGTTCCGGCCCCTCAGAGCCGCTGGCTGCGGTGTGGGAACCCGCTGAAAACTTGTCGCTTTTCTCCGCGGCCAACGCGTGCCGTTCGGCGCCGAACATCTCCGAAACGCTCTAAAGTCCTGGAAAGACGGACTTTTCGCTTGCCCCTGGCACGGACTGTGCTACTGTGTCGCCTAGTTTCGACCACTGAATAAACAAATGGAGCGATGATGTTCTACAACCTGCTGGCCGGCATGTTCTCGAACGATCTTGCGATCGACCTCGGCACGGCGAACACGCTCGTGTACGTGCGCGGCGAGGGCATCGTCCTCAACGAACCGTCGATCGTCGCGATCCACCAGGCGGACCACTCGGTGCTCGCCGTCGGCCACGAAGCCAAGGCGATGCTCGGGCGCACGCCGGGCAACATCGTCGCGATCCGGCCGCTCAAGGACGGCGTCATCGCCGACTTCGACGTGACCGAGAAGATGCTCCACTACTTCATCTCGAAGGTGCACCGGCGCAGGACGCTCGTGCGGCCGCGCATCGTCATCGGCGTGCCGTCCGGGATCACCCAGGTCGAGAAGCGCGCCGTCCGCGACTCCGCCATGCAGGCGGGGGCGCGCGAGGTGTATCTGATCGAAGAGCCGATGGCCGCGGCGATCGGCGCGGGGCTGCCGATCCAGGAGCCGGGCGGCAACATGATCGTCGACGTCGGCGGCGGCACGACCGAGGTCGCGGTGATCTCGCTCTCCGGCATCGTCTTCGCGAAGTCGGTCCGGATTGCCGGTGACGAGATGGACGAGGCGATCATCCAGTACATCCGCAAGCACTACAACCTGCTCGTCGGCGAGCGGCGGGCCGAAGAGATCAAGGTCACGCTCGGCTCCGCGTACCCGATGGGCGGGGATCGCAAGACGATGGAGGTCAAGGGCCGTGACCTCATCGACGGCATCCCGAAGACCATCGTGATCACCGACGAGGAGATCCGCGAGGCGCTTCGCGAGCCCGTCATGACGATCGTCGAGACGGTCCGGACGTGTCTCGAACGGACGCCGCCGGAGCTCGCGGCCGACATCGTCGACAAGGGCATCGTGCTCACCGGCGGGGGGGCGCTGCTCCTCGGCCTCGATCACCTGCTGCGCCAGGAAACGAATCTGCCGGTGACCGTGGGGGACGACCCGCTGTCGTGCGTCGCGCTGGGGACCGGGAAAGTGCTCGATGAACTCGACTTGCTGAAGAAAGTGGCGATCCCCGCCTAGCGCGTCGCCGCGTTCGGTAGTGGGAGGGCAGAGGTGAAGATTCGGAAGTTCGCGCTACTCGTCTCGGTCGTCGCCGTCTGCCTGCTGCTTCTCACGCTCCAGAGCCGCGGGTACGGTGCCAGCGCCCGCGACCTCCTCGCGCTGGTCACCACGCCGGTTCAGTCCGGCGTCGCCCGAGCGCACCGCGCGGCCTTCGCCGTCTGGGACACCTACTTCGACTGGAAGAACGCGCGTGCTGAGAACCGCCATCTGCGAGACGAGAACCAGCGGCTTCGCGTCGAGGCCCTCCGCGTGGGCGAGACCGAAGATGAAAACCGCCGGCTGCGCCGACTCCTGGCGCTCCAGGCGCGTCTGCCGCTCACGACGCTGTCGGGGGAGATCATCGGGCGCGACTGGGGCGGGTGGATCCGCTCGCTGACCGTGAACCGCGGACGGGGCGACCGTGTGCCCCGCCTCACGGCCGTGATTTCCCCGGACGGGTTGATCGGGCGGATCGTGGACGTGCGGCTCGGCGCCTCGATCGTCCAGGTTCTCACCGACCCCGCCTCGACGGTCAGCGCCCACCTCGTGCGGACGCGCACGCCGGGCATCGTCGAGGGCGACGCGCGCGGCACGCTCCGCTTCAAGTACATGGCGCGCGACGCTGCCGGGATCGAGATCGGGGACGTGCTCGTCACGTCGGGTCAGGGCGAACTGTTCCCGCGGGGCATCCCGATCGGGCGGGTCCAGGCGATCGACGACCGCGGGCCCGCGCTCTTCCACTACGCCGCGCTTGAGCCGGCGGTGGACTTCGCGCGGATCGACGAGGTGCTGCTCGTGACGGGCGAGACGCGGCGCGACCTGGCCGCGTACTTTGCGACCGGCGGCTGATGCGTGCGCTGCTCGCGCTCACCGTGTTCGGCGGCAGCGTCGCGCAGGCGACGCTCGCGCCGGCGCTCGGCGTCGGCGGCGTGACCCCCGACCTTCCCCTCATCGTCGTCGTGCTTCTGGCGCTCCGGCGGGGGGCCGAGTTCGGGTGCGTGGCCGGCTTCGGAGCGGGGCTGCTCCAAGACGCGGCGGGCGGCGGGCTGATCGGTGTTCAGGCGCTGACGAAGGCCGTGATCGGCTTCGCGGTCGGGGCGGCGGGGGCCCGGCTCTCGGTGACCCAGCCGCTCGTGCAGGTGCCCGGGCTCGTGCTCCTCACGATCGCCGAGGGTGTCGTCCGATTCGCGCTGCTGCAGATCTTCCGCTTCCCGGCGGCGTTCGGTGACGTGATGCTCTACGTCGTGCTCCCGCAGGCGCTCTACAACGGCTTCCTGGGTGCCGCGCTCGTCACGGCCCTCGCGTGCCTCCAGTCCCTGCGCGCCCGCGAATCGTGAGGCCGCGCTCGTGAATCCCGTCTTCGGCCACCGCGGAATGCCCGGGCGCCGCGACGCCGTCGAACGGCGCGTCATGGCGATCGCGGTCGTCGTCACGGCCGTGTTCGTCATCATCGTCGGGCAGCTCTGGTACCTCCAGGTGCTGGAGGGCGGACGTTTCCTGGACGCTTCAGACAAGAACCGGATCCGCATTCGCCCGATCGCCGCGCCGCGCGGCATCCTCTTCGACCGCCACGGTACGCCGCTCGTCGACAACCGGCCGGCGTTCACGCTCTCCCTGATCCCTCGCGAGCTGCCGCGCGAGTCGGCGAGCCGCGACGCGGTCCTGGGCCGCGTCGCCTCGCTGCTGCGCATTCCCTACCAGGAGCTCCAGGACGCGGTCGCGCGCGTGCAGCTCGACTCGTTCTTGCCGGTCCGCGTGCGCCGCGGGCTCACGCTCGGCGACGTCGCGAAGGTGGAGGAGTGGAAGCTCGAGCTTCCGGGCGTGATCGCCGAGGTCGAGCCGCAGCGCGTGTACCCGACCAGCCGCTTCGCCGCGCACCTGCTCGGGTACGTCCGCGAGGCGAACGACGACCAGCTCCGACAGGGCCGGTACCGACGTGGGGAGATGGTCGGCCAGAGCGGCCTGGAACGGCTGCTCGACGACTACCTGCGCGGCCAGGACGGCGGCGAGCGGATCGAGGTCGACGCGATGGGGCGGCCCGTGCGCGTGATCCAGCAGAGCGAGCCGCACGCGGGCGCGCAGGTGATCACGACCGTGGATCGCCGGATCCAAGAGGCCACGGAACGGGCGATGGAGGGGAACGCGGGCGCGGCCGTGGTGATGGACCCGCGCAATGGCGATCTCCTTGCGATGGTGTCAACACCGGCCTTCGCCCTCGACCGCTTCACGGAAACGATCGACCGGAACGCGTGGCTCCGGGTGGTTCAGGATCCGCGCTTTCCGCTGATGAACCGCGCGGTCCAGGGCCAGTACGCGCCGGCCTCCATCTTCAAGATCCTCGTCGCGGCTGCGGGGCTGCAGGAAGGCTCGATCACGCCGGCCGACTCGACGCACTGCACCGGCGAGTTCCGCCTGGGCAACGCGACGTTCAGGGACTGGAAAGAGGGCGGCCACGGCACCGTCGACCTAAAACGCGCGATCATGCATTCCTGCAATATCTATTTCTATCAGGCGGGTCTGAAGGTCGGCGTCGCGACGCTCCTGCGCTACGCGAGCGCCTTCGGCTTCGGCGCGTCGACCGGGATCGAGCTCCAGGGCGAGAAGTTCGGCCTGGTGCCTCGACCCGCGCGCCGCGGCTGGCCGCTGGGCGAGACGGTCAACCTGTCCATCGGCCAGGGCCCCGTGCTCGTCACGCCGACGCAGGTGGCGCGCTTCATGGCCGCGGTGGCGAACGGCGGCGTGCTCTGGCGCCCGCGCATCGTGCAGCGCATCGAACGGCCGGATGGCGGGCTCCTGTACAGCGACGCCGGGCAAGTGAACGGCCACGTGGAGCTCTCCCCGATCGTGTGGGAGTTCCTGCGCCGGAGCCTCTGGGCGGCGGTGAACGACGGCGGCACCGGGGCGGGCGCCCGCATTCCCGGGCTCGACATCGCGGGCAAGACCGGCACCGCGCAGATCATCGGCAAGTCGAAGGCCGCCCTCGGCCAGGACCACGCCTGGTTCGCCGCGTTCGCGCCGGCGAAGGATCCCGAGGTCGTCGTGGTCGTGCTCGCCGAGCGCGGGGGCAAGGGCGGAGAGGTTGCCGCGCCGATCGCGCGCCAGATCCTGAACGCGATCTTCTTCGAGAAGGTCGCGGCGATCGAGATCGGCGGCTGATGCTGCGCATCGATCGCCGGCTGCTCCAGAACGTCGACTGGGCGCTGCTCGCGGCCGCCTGCGCGCTCGTCCTCATCAGCGTGATGACGCTCGCGACCCTCAGCGTGGGGCGCGCCGGGGGCGTGGTCGCCTTGCGCCAGGCCGTATGGTTCGGTGTCGGCCTGCTCGCGCTCGTCGCGGTCGCGAGCCTCGACTACCGTCGATTCGTCCGCGCCGCGCCGGCGCTGTACCTCCTCGGGCTCGGCGCGCTCGCGCTCGTCTGGGTCGTGGGACGCTCCGTATCGGGCGCGCGGCGGTGGATCGTGCTCGGCCCGCTGTCCGTCCAGCCGTCGGAGCTGTTCAAGGTCTGCTTCGTTCTCATGGCGGTGTGGGTGATCACGTCCCGCGGGGCGCAGCCCATGGGCCGAACCACACTCGCGATGACGCTGCCGATTGCCGCGGTGCCCTTCGTGCTGATCATCAAGCAGCCCGATCTCGGTACCGCGCTGCTGCTCTTCCCCGTCCTGATGGTCCTCTTGGTCGGCGCTGGCCTCCGGCTCCGCGTGCTGGGCGGCGCCGTCGCCACCGGGCTCGCCGCGCTGCCGCTGGCGTGGCTCGTGCTGAAGGACTACCAGCGGGAACGTATCCTGGTGTTCCTGGACCCCGTCCGCGATCCCCTCGGGAGCGCGTACAACGTGATCCAGGCGAAGATCGCGATTGGGTCGGGTCAGTTCCTGGGCAAGGGCGTGGCCGGCGCGACGCAGAGCCAGCTCGCGTTCCTCCCGGAGCGTCATACGGATTTCATCTTCGCCGTGTTCGCCGAGACGTGGGGATTCGTCGGCTGTCTCGTGCTGCTCACGTGCTACCTGCTGCTTCTCCTCCGCGGATTCGACATCGCGGGCTCGGCGCGCGAGCCGGTCGGCCGGCTCGTCGCGCTCGGGATGACGGCGCTCCTGGCCGTGCAGGTGGTGATCAACGTGGGCATGGTCACCGGGCTACTGCCCGTCGTCGGGATCCCGCTGCCGCTCATGAGCTACGGCGGCTCCTCGATGCTCGCCTCTCTCGTGGCGATCGGTCTCCTCCTCTCGGTCCGAATGCGGCAGTTCCAATGAGACGCGGCACGCGCCCGCACCCGGCGCCGTTCGCCGCGTCAGCGAGGTGCTGCCGTGGGCAAACGAATCGTCGTCAACGCGGGCCTCACCGAAACTCGCGTCGGGGTTCAGGAGGGTAATCTCCTCACCGACCTCTATCTCGAGCGCCATCGGCAGCGCTCGATCGTCGGGAGCGTCTACAAGGGAATCGTGACGAACGTGCTGCCCGGTATGCAGGCGGCGTTCGTCGACATCGGGCTCCACAAAGACGCGTTTCTCTACGCCGGCGACTACACCACCAACCTCGGCGACTACGCGCGCGCCATGCTCGCCGGCGGCGACGAGGAGGGCGACGCCGATGTCGAGGTCGAGGAGCTGGACGCGCGGCGGGAGGCGACGGCTCCGATCGAGGACATGCTGCGAAAGGGGCAGGCGGTCCTCGTGCAGGTGTCCAAAGAGTCGCTCGGCACGAAGGGCGCACGCATCACGTCCTTCATCTCACTGCCCGGCCGTTACCTCGTCTACATGCCGCAGGCCCGCCACATCGGCGTCTCGCGCCGGATCCGCGACGAGCACGAGCGAGACCGGCTCCGCGACGCGCTTCGCGCCCTCTCGCTTCCGCCGGGCGGCTTCATCCTGAGAACGAACGCGGAAGGCAAGGGCGAGGCCGAGTTCGCAAACGACGTCGAGTTCCTGAGCCGCCTCTGGGCGCAGATCCAGGCGCGCGTCGAGTCGACCGCGGCGCCGGCGGCGCTCCACGAGGAGGGGGACCTGACCTTCCGTGTCGTGCGCGACCTTCTCTCGCCGGACGTCGACGAGTTCGTCGTTGACTCGAAGGAGGTCTATGACAAGTGCGTCGGCTATGTCGAGGCGCTGGTGCCCGCCCTGGCCGGCCGGGTGCGGCTCTACGAGGACCGCCAGCCCGTCTTCGAGACGCTCGGCATCGAAAGGGACATCGAGAAGGCGCTCCGGCGGCGCGTCTGGCTCAAGTCGGGCGGCTACATCGTCATCGACCACACCGAGGCGCTCGTGTCGATCGACGTGAACACGGGCAAGTACGTCGGCAAGCGCGATTTCGAACAGACGGTGCTCAAGATCAATCTCGAATCCGTGGGCGAGGTCGTGCGCCAGATCCGCCTGCGCGATCTCGGCGGCATCATCATCATCGACTTCATCGACATGGAGCGCGAGGAGCACCGCGAGCAGGTCTTCAAGGCGCTCAGGCACGCCCTCGCGGACGACAAGGCGCGCACCAATGTGCTGCAGATCTCCGAGCTCGGCCTGGTCGAGATGACGCGCAAGCGCGTGCGCCAGGACCTCCGCTCGCTCCTGTCCGTCCAGTGCCCCACGTGCCGGGGCAGCGGTGTCGTCAAGGCCGAGGCCACGCTGGCCGAGGAGATCTTTCGCGCCGTCCGCGCGAAAGTCGCGGCCCCGGACGCGCCGCCCGGGCGCGAGGTCGTCGTGCGCGTGCACCCCGACATCGCGCGCTACCTCGCGGGCGACGGGGCCCCGGCGGTCGAGCGGCTCGGTGGGCTGATCGACCGCAAGATCACGGTCCAGGCGAGCCAGAACCAGGCCGACCGCGAGGCCTACGAGGTCCGGGTGCGCGTCGGCGGGGCCGGCGGGGTCCAGTGACGCACCCGCGGCGTCTCCCCGGCGGTCACCGCTGAGACCGAAGGCGCCGGTGGCGCGCACGCCGCCCTCGCGGATCAACCGCGGGAAGATCCTCGCCAACCTCCGCCTCGCGGCGCGGAAGGGCGATCGCACCGCGCTCTCGCTCGCGCTCGACCAGATGCGCACGCTCGCCCACTCACCGCGCTACTGGGAACGGTACCTGACGTTGCTCTCGAGCCCGCTCGCGCGGCTCATCGATCTCCTCGTGATCAAGCAGGGTGAGCGTATCGCCCATCAGAAGGGCTGGAGGCTGCCGAGGCCCGCTCCAGCCGGCGCGACGAAATCGAAGGCAGCGAGGAAGGAACCCGCCACCGAGCGCCGTCGCACGCGCGCGTCGACACCCGAGCAGCCGTCGCTTTTCGAGCTTTGAGCGTATCGGGGCTCGATCGCGCCACGCTCTGGTCCTGACGCCTCACCCCGCGCCCGGTCACCTCCCCGGGTCGGGTTGACTCGGCGGCCGCCCGGCCGGATACTACCCCAGGGGGGTATAGGGCGTGATCAACGAGGAGACGAAGGCCAAGGTCCTCGGGCGGCTTCGCCGGATCGAGGGGCAGGTGCAGGGACTCCAGCGGATGGTCGACAACGAGGCGTACTGCGTCGACATCCTGATGCAGATCGCCGCGGCGCAGGGTGCTCTCGAGCAGGTCGAGAAGCTCCTGCTCGGCCGCCACATCGAGTCGTGTGTGGCCGACGCCGTGCGCTCTGGCTCGAAGAGCGAGCGGCAGCAGAAGATCGACGAGCTGCTCGACGTCTTCGCCCGCTTCAGGGGGAAGTGATGGAGAAGGGGGAAGTGATGGAGAAGGGGGCATGATGGAGAAGGGGGCCGTCATGGAGCGGATCACCGCGCCGGTCCGCGGGATGCACTGCGCCGCGTGCGTCAGCAAGGTCGAGCGCGCGCTCACCTCCGTGGCGGGCGTGGAGGCCGCGTCGGTGAACCTCGCGACGGAGCAGGCCACGGTCGCCTTCGATCCCGCCCGGACGGACGTCGCGCGTCTGCGCGAGGCGGTCGCTGGCGCCGGCTACGAGCTGGCCGAACCGCGCCCCGATTTGGGACCGGGCGAGGCGGTCGACGGCGAGCGCGTCGCGCGCGCGGCCGCCGAGCGCCGGGAGAGGCGGAAGTTCGTCGTCGGCGCCGTCCTGTCCACGCCGGTGCTCCTCGGCGGAATGTCACACGTTGTGCCGTGGGTCCCGGCCTTGGTCCAGAGCCCCTGGCTCCAGCTGGTGCTCACGACGCCCGTCCAGCTCTGGGTCGGGTGGCAATTCCATCGCGGCTTCGTCCACGACCTCCGCTACCGCACGGCCAGCATGTCGACCTTGGTGTCGATCGGCACGAACGCGGCCTACCTGTTCAGCGTCGCCGTGACCCTCTGGCCGCACGCCTTCGTGCGCCACGGCGCGATGACGTACTACGACGTCAGCGCGGTGGTGATCACCCTCGTCGTCCTCGGCCGCTGGCTCGAGGCGCGCGCCCGCGGGCGTACCTCCGAGGCGATCCGACGGCTGATGACCTTGTCGCCGCGTACCGCGCGGGTCATCCGCGACGGCACGGAGACCGACGTGCCCACGGCGGAGGTGCGCGTCGGCGACTTCGTGCGCATCCGGCCGGGCGAGCGTGTGCCGGTCGACGGCGTCGTCACCGAGGGGGCGTCCACGGTGGACGAATCCATGCTGACGGGGGAGAGCCTTCCGATCGAGAAGGCGCCGGAGTCCCGGGTCTTCGCGGGCACCGTCAACCGCACGGGGAGCTTCGTCTTCCGCGCCGCGCGCGTCGGCAGCGAGACGACCCTGGCGCGGATCGTCAAGCTCGTCGCCGAGGCCCAAGGCTCCCGCGCGCCGATCCAGCGGCTCGCGGATCGGGTGGCTGGAGTCTTCGTGCCGGTGGTCCTCGTGATCGCGGCGCTCACGTTCGTCTCGTGGTGGCTCCTCGGCCCTGAGCCGGCCGGCCTCCTCGCACTCACCAACGCGGTCGCCGTCCTCGTGATCGCGTGCCCTTGCGCGATGGGGCTCGCGACGCCGACCGCGATCATGGTCGCCGCCGGTCGCGGCGCCGAGTTCGGCATCCTCGTCAAGAGCGCCGGGGCCCTCGAGTTGCTCCATCGGGTCGACACGATCGTGTTCGACAAAACCGGGACGCTCACGGTCGGCCGCCCCGTCGTTACCGACGTGGTCCCGGCCGCGCCGGCTACGGAGGACGAGATCCTGGCGCTCGCCGCCGCGGCCGAGCAGGCCTCCGAGCATCCGCTGGGCGCGGCGATCGTCGAGCGCGCCAAGTCGCGCGGGCTCGCGCTGCCGCCGATCGGCGAGTTCACGACGGTGCCCGGGCAGGGGATCGACGCGATGACGACGGACGGCCGCGTGCTGCTCGGCAACCGGACGCTGATGGACGGGCGCGGAATCGACGTGGAGGCCCTGGCCCCGCGCGTCCGGCAGCTCGCCGCCGACGGCAAAACGGTCGTCCACCTGGCGTTCGCCGGCCGGCTCCTCGGCGTGCTCGCCGCCGCCGACGTGCTGAAGCCCGACGCGGCGAGCGCCGTCGCGGCGCTCAAGCGGCTCGGCGTGAGCGTGGCGATGCTCACGGGCGACAACCGTCTGACGGCCGAAGCGATCGCGCGCCAGGCGGGCCTGGACCGGGTGCTCGCGGAGGTGCTCCCCGAAGACAAGGCGCGCGAGATCAAGGCCCTCCAGGCCGAGGGGCGCCGCGTCGCGATGGTCGGCGACGGGATCAACGACGCCCCGGCGCTCGCCCAGGCCGAGGTCGGCATCGCCATGGGCTCGGGCACGGATGTCGCGATCGACGCGGCCGACGTGACGCTCATGCGCGGCGACCTCAGGGGGGTCGTTGCGGCGATCGAGCTCTCGCGGCGCACGATCCGCGTCATCAAGGAGAACCTCGTCTGGGCGTTCGGGTACAACGCCATCCTGATTCCGGTCGCGGCGGGCGCGCTCTATCCGATCGGGGGCGTCCTGCTCTCGCCGATCCTGGCGGGCGCCGCGATGGCGTTCTCGTCCGTCTCGGTCGTCACGAACAGTCTCAGGCTCAAGCGCTGGAGGCCACAGCATGGCGGTTGACCCGGTCTGCAAGATGAGCGTGGAGCCCGCGAAGGCGGCGGCGCAGTCGACGTACAGGGGGCAGACCTATTACTTCTGTGCCCTCGGCTGTAAGCAGAAGTTCGACGCCGAGCCGGAGAAGTACCTCGGGCGTGGCGGGACGAGGTGAGCACCGCCACGGTGCGAGCCGAGCGATGATGTGGTGGGACGAGGTGAGCACCGCCACGGTGCGAGCCGAGCGATGATGTGGTCCGACCCCGCCGTATTGCGCGGCCGCACGCACTACGCGCGCGTCATGGAGGGGTGGGTGGACAACACCCATGGGGACGCGTTCACCCATACCGTGAGGCTCTCGGACGATGACCGCGCCGTCGAGGTCGCGGTGGTGGCCCTCCCGTCGCCGACGTACGAGATCCGCGACGGACGCTGCCGCGCGCTCGCCGGCGCCATCGCGCCCGAGGTCGTCGAGGGCGTCGGGCGGCTTGCCGGCACGGCGATGGTCGGCGGCCTCACACGGCGCGTGGCCGAGGCGACCGGCGCGGGCGAGGGCGCCGGGCTCGTGCTGGACGCGATCGTCGAGATCGCGCGGCTCGCCCGGCAGGTGGCGAAGCTCCCGCGCGAGCGCGCCGAGCGCGCCGCGGGCGGCGACGCCTGGGAGTGCTGGCAGCTCGACACGACGGGCTGGAGCGACCTGCCGAACTCGTGCTTCACCTACAGCGACGCGGGGAGGGCGCTCTTCGGCACCCGTACGATCGCGACGCCCATGCGGCCCGACCTCTACAGCCCTCGCGCGGGCCAGCATCGCGTCTTCGAGCGCTCGAAGGTCGCGCGACTCGAGCGCGTCGCCGGCCGGTTGAGACTCTTTCACTCCATGCACGACAACGTCCACGGGTTCGAGGTCACCTATGAGATCGACCTCGCGAGCGGCAGGATCGTTCGCGCCGAGCACCTGACGCCGAAGCTCCCGTACATGGGCATCTGCACGGAACCGCAGCGCAAGATCACGGCGATGCTGGGTGAGACGGTGGACGGCGGGCTTCGCAAGCGCATCCAGGCCCACCTCGGGGGCCCGACAGGCTGCGCCCAGCTCTACGACCTGACCGCCGACCTGCTGAAGCTCCTGTCCTAGCCGCGAGGCAAGGCGGTCCAGGCGATCGGCGCCCACGAGCGGGCCTGCTCAGACGGACCTGCGCGCGTCCGGCTCGAGGTAGGCGTCGAGGTAGAGATCGGGCGTGACGCGCCCGAGCCCGACGCTCTCCGGCGAGCGCCCGGCGAAGGCCGCGCGCGGGGCCAGGCCCACGAGCTCGCTCCGGCTCACGCTCGTGCGGCGCCGCCGCGCCTCGTCCACGACGCGATCGAAGACGACCGGGATCGGCGTCCGCCGGTAGTCGAGGAGGTTCATGGAGACCTGCGCGGTCCCGCGGCTTGCCAGCAACACGCCCATCGCCTGGACGGCGGCGAGCCCGCCCGACGACTCGCGAACCGCGCGCGCGATCTCGCGGGCGGCCATCACGTCGTCCGTCGTCAACCACGCATTGAACGCCACGAGCACGCCACGCGCGCCGACGAGCACGGCGCCCGAGCGCGCGTCGAAGCGCGCGGGGCCGTCATCGGGCGCGCCGTCCGGCGAGGCGAGGCGCGCGGGAAGGCCTTCGTACTCGCCGCGGCGGAGCGGCCGCGGCGTCTCGCGTCCCGGCCGCGTGGCGGCCCGGCCGTAGTAGTAGACGGGCAGCGCGTGGCGGTCGCCGATCGCCCGTCCCACACGCCGAGCCAGGGCGACCGTCTGGTCCATCGTGACGCCGGCGAGCGGCACGAACGGGAGCACGTCGAGGGCGCCGACGCGAGGGTGGATGCCCCGGTGGTCGCGCATGTCGAGCAGCGCGACGACGCGCGCGGCCAGGGCGAGCGCGGCGGTTTCGACCGCGTCGGGGGCGCCGAGGAAGGAGATGACCGAGCGATGGTGATCGGGATCGGCGTGAAGCGCGGCGAGCGTGACGCCGGGGACGGCGCGGATCGCGGCTTCGAGCGACTCGATCCGGTCGCGGTCGCGACCCTCGCTCACGTTCGGCACGCACTCGACGAGCGGTGCGGCCGGCGCCGCGGCGGGGGTGTCCGGCATGCGGTGTATACTACTCGGCGGCATGCCGTTCCTGCCAATCGGCAAGCATCGTGCCGAGACGCTGCAGGCGATCTTCGACAAGCACCCGCTCCGGGATCCCCGCGTCGTCGTCGGTCCGAGAGTCGGTGAAGACGCTGCGGTCATCGACATGGGCGACCGCTATCTCGTGGCGACGACGGATCCGATCACCTTCGCCACGGACGAGATCGGCTGGTACGCGGTCCAGGTCAACGCCAATGACATCGCCGTGCGGGGGGCGCGCCCGCGCTGGTTCCTCGCGACGCTCCTGCTGCCGCCGCGGACGACCACCGAGGCGTCGGTTGCGGCGCTCTTCGCGGAGCTCCACGCGGCGTGCGACGAGCTCGACGTGGCGCTCGTCGGCGGTCACACGGAGATCACGCACGGCCTCGACCGCCCGATCGTCGTCGGCACGATGCTCGGGGAGGTCGCGAAGGAGCGGCTCGTCACGACGGGCGGCGCGCGCGTCGGCGACGCTGTCGTGCTGACCAAGGGCGTCCCGCTCGAGGGTGCGGCGATCATCGCGCGCGAAAAGGAGGCCGAGCTGCGCGGCCGCGGCGTCCCCGCGACGGTGATTCGCAGGGCCAAAGGGTTTCTCCGGGCGCCCGGGCTCAGCGTCCTCCCCGAGGTCGAGATCGCGTGCGAGCTCGCAACGGTGCACGCGATGCACGATCCGACGGAGGGCGGGATCGCCACGGCGCTCGTCGAGCTGGCGGACGCGGCCGGGGTCGGGCTCCGGATCGACCGGGATCGGATCATGGTGCTCCCCGAGGCTCGGATGCTCTGCGAGGCGTTCGGCCTGGACCCGCTCGGCACGATCGCGTCGGGCGCGTTGCTCATGACACTGGCACCCGCCGACGCCTCCGTCGTCATCCACGCGCTCGCCCGCGAGTCGATCGACAGCCACTTCATCGGCCAGGTCGTCGAGCGCCAGCAGGGCGTCGTCCTCGTGGCCGGCAGCCGGCAGGAGCCGATGCCGGTGTTCCCCCAGGACGAGATCTCGAAGCTCTTCGCGGAAGCCTCCTGACCGTGCCCCGGATCGGTTATTCCCACCGGCCCGTCGCGCTCGGCATCCGGGGTATGGTGGCCGCCGCTCATCCGCTCGCGACGCTGGCGGGTGTCCAGACGCTCGTGTCGGGCGGGACGGCGGCCGACGCGGCCGTCGCCGTCAACGGTGTGCTTGCCGTGACGCAGCCCAACATGTGCGGGCTCGGCGGTGACCTCTTCTGCCTCTACTACGAGGCGGCGACGGGCCGCGTGCACTTCCTGAACGGCAGCGGCCGCTCCGGTTCGCGCGCGAGCGTCGGCGAGCTCGCCCGGCGCGGCCTGGACCGGCTGCCGGTGATCGGCCCGCCGACGGTCAGCGTGCCGGGCTGCATCCGCGCGTGGTCGATGCTGCTCGAGCGCTTCGGGACGCGATCGCTCGGCGACCTGCTGGAGCCCGCGATCAGCGCCGCGGGCGGCTTCCCGATCTCCTCGCTCGTCAGCCAGGCGATCCACGAGTACCTGTCCGTCACGCCGGATCCCGAGTGGCACCGGGTCTTCGCGCCGGGCGGCCGCGCGCCCGCGCCCGGCGAGCGGTTCGCCCAGCCGGAGCTCGCCCGCACCCTCCGAGACCTCGCGGTGGTCGGGCCCGACCTCTTCTACACGGGGCGCGTCGGCCAGGCGATCGCGCGGCGGCTCGAGCGCGACGGGTTCCTCACGGCCGAGGACCTCGCCGGCCACACCGGCGAGTGGGGCGAGCCGCTCTCGACGACCTATCGCGGCCTCCGCGTCTTCGAGACTCCG
>Ga0209239_1000963_pt1 | contig 16938 bp, 10 predicted proteins | sample GraSoi013_2_20cm_FD_185824 | JGI IMG/M metagenome (GOLD analysis project Ga0209239, IMG submission 185824) | Grasslands soil microbial communities from the Angelo Coastal Reserve, California, USA - Sample 10_02_2013_2_20cm (SPAdes) (version 2) | ecosystem: Environmental > Terrestrial > Soil >...
GAATCTGGATACGGAACTATACTGATCTAAACCAGAAGCCAGGGATTGACGTGCTGAAGCGCCTGGTCTCGCTCGCAAAGGAGGAATTGAACGATCATGAGAATACGCCCGGGCTCATTCTAGACTTAGAGCGTGTAGTGCAACTCTCCGAGCATACCTTCTTCGACGAGGTGGTCGACACCAAACGCGTCCAGTACTCTGGAGAAGTCCTCGACGTTGCTGTCCCGGGTTACGAGAATTTTGTTGGAGGTTGGGGCGCTATGATATGCCACAACACGATGGCGCAGCAGCAGCTCGCAAAATGGGCAGACGCCTCAGTCATCGTATACGTGGGATGTGGCGAGAGAGGGAACGAGATGGCAGAGGTCTTGGAGACGTTTCCGAAACTTGTCGATCCTCGGAGCGGTGAGCCGATCATGAACCGGACAGTTTTGATCGCGAACACTTCTAACATGCCTATCGCCGCGCGAGAGGCCAGTGTCTACACGGGAATCACGATAGCAGAGTACTACCGAGACATGGGCTACGATGTGGCATTGATGGCTGACTCGACCAGCCGATGGGCCGAGGCCATGCGAGAAATATCCGGTCGATTAGAGGAGATGCCCGGCGAAGAGGGCTACCCTGCCTATCTCGCGTCTAAACTGGCAGAATTCTATGAGCGTTCGGGAAGAGTTGAGGTCCTGGGATCTGACACCCGTGTGGGATCCATCTCTATCGTCGGCGCGGTCTCACCGCCCGGCGGGGATTTCTCCGAACCTGTCACTCAGAATACGCTGAGAATTGCAAAGGTCTTCTGGTCTCTCGATACAGACTTGGCATCTAGACGCCACTTTCCAGCTATCAACTGGCTAACCAGCTATTCGTTGTACACAGATATTCTAGACGATTGGTATCGGAAAGAAATTGGTCCCGAGTGGACGATGATGCGGAAGGAGGCGATGAACCTGTTGCAGAGGGATGACGAGCTTCGAGAGATCGTGATGCTTGTCGGACCTGACGCGCTCTCGGAGGGCCAACGGGTCATCCTAGAGGCTGCTAGAATGATCAAGGAGGATTTCCTTATGCAGCAAGCGTACAATCCGGCTGACACTTACTGTGACAAGATCAAGATTAACCTGATGATCAAGCTGATACTCGACTATTACAAGATCATGCAGAAAGCGGTCGACGAGAACATTCCACTACAGAAGGTTCTAGATCTTACAGTAAAGATAGAGATCGACAGGATGCGACTGACCGCGGCCGACAATTTCCCAAGCTTCGCCGAGCATGTCGAGGAGGAAATGAACAAGGAATTCAAGGCGATCGGAGGAAAGTAGTCGGTGGCACTCGCAGGTCTAGAATACACAACGATCAAGGAAATCTCGGGACCGCTACTCTTCGTGGAATCTGTACGGGGGGTAGGATACGGCGAACTCGCCCGAATCAAGACCCCCAGCGGCGAAGAGAGAAGAGGCCAGGTCCTCGAAATAGGTGGAGGAGTCGCCGTTGTACAAGTTTTTGAAGGAACAACGGGCCTCGATGTGGGGAAGACTCGGGTTAGGTTCACCGGTGAAACTGTTAAGCTACCGGTATCCAATGATATGCTTGGAAGAATCTTCGATGGCAGCGGGCGTCCCATCGACGGCGGACCGAGAATAATACCTGATGATTATCTTGACGTCAACGGCAACCCCATCAACCCGTTCGCGAGGGAGTATCCGCGGGAGTTCATCCAGACCGGCATCTCAACCATCGACGGCATGAATACTCTCGTCCGAGGGCAGAAGCTCCCACTATTCTCCGCATCTGGTTTACCTCACAACGCGGTCGCGGCCCAGATCGCCCGACAAGCAAAAGTCGTAGGCTCAGATGAACCATTCACGACAATATTTGCCGCGATGGGCATCACAGCAGACGAGCTTCGCTTCTTCAGAGACGATTTCGAGAAGCAAGGCGCGTTCGACCACGTGACCATGTTTGTCAACCTTGCGGATGACCCCGCGATCGAGCGAATACTCACCCCGAGATTGGCTCTCACAGCCGCCGAGTACTTCGCGATTAAGCAGGGAAACCACGTACTCGTCATTCTCACAGACATGACCAACTACGCTGAATCATTGCGCGAGATATCTGCAGCTCGAGAAGAGGTCCCAGGACGAAGAGGCTACCCGGGCTACATGTACACCGACCTTGCTACCATCTATGAGCGAGCGGGGCGGTTGAAGGGGACGAAGGGCTCGATTACTCAGATGCCTATCCTGACGATGCCCGGAGATGACAAGACGCATCCTGTTCCTGATCTAACAGGCTACATTACAGAGGGCCAGCTCATGGTTGACCGTTCACTCCACCGGAAGGGCATCTATCCGCCGATAGACCCTGCGCCCTCGCTCTCGCGACTAATGAAAGAAGGAATTGGTAAGGGCAAGACACGAGAGGATCACAGGGAAGTCTCTGACCAGCTCTACTACGCTTTCGCCGAAGGACGATCCTTCCGTGACCTAGTGGCAGTCGTCGGTGAAGAGGCACTATCTGCACGTGACAAGCTCTACCTGCAGTTCGCTGAAGAATTCGAACGGAAATTCATCAACCAAGGCCTCTACGAGAACCGAGACATCGATACAACCCTCGACCTTGGCTGGAATCTCCTCAGCGTTCTGCCGGAGACCGAATTGAAGAGAATCGACCCGGCTACAATCAAGAAGTGGCTTCCGAAGAATCGCGGGAAGAACAACTAGAATATGCCCGACATTCTGCCTGGCGCTCGTCCTACTCGGATGGAGCTAATTGCACTCCGGAAGAGACGGAACATCGCGCAGAGAGGCCAGGACCTTCTCCGAGAGAAGCTGGACGCGTTGATGATCGAATTCTTCCAGTTCGCTCGGGAGATTACTGCGTTGAGGGCTAAGACTCAGGATATTCTGAACAGGACGTACCTCCGATTTGCTGAGGCTCAGATGTTGATGGGATCGACAAGGTTGGAGGAGACGTCTCTGACAGCTCAGGACAGGTTTGATGTGGACGCGTCGACTAGGAACGTCATCGGAGTCTCAATTCCAGACGTGGAAGTTCAGCTGAGACCATTGGAGGGCTACCCCTACTCGATGATTGGGACATCGGCGAAGCTGGACGAAGCCGTCGCTCTGATGACTGAGGCGGTGAAAAACGTAGTAGAATTGTCAGCTGCGGAAGAGGCGATTCGGAGGTTGGCTGAGGCGATAGCTGCTACGAAGAGACGGGTCAACAGCCTGGAGTACATTGTCATTCCGAGGATTCTGAACACGATACGCTACATCGAAATGAGTCTGCAAGAGAGAGCCAGAGAGGACTTTTTCCGGCTGAAACGGATCAAGACACGTCTGGAAGAGGAGAAGGAAGAGGAATTGATGACTCAACCTGTTATGAGCTAGAAGCTCCGGTTAGTGTACCGAGCTCCATTCGTTATTGCAAGTGTCACATCTGAAACTCTTCGTCTTCCCTGTACGTCCCTCGCGCGTGGAGAGCTGGATGTTCGTGGACCCGCACTTTGGACAGATCGTATGATAGAGATTCGTCTTTAAAGTGTCAACGATGTAGCAGGATTTTGAGTGATCATTCCAGAACATGCAGAGATCACGGACGCAGACTGAAGCCATGAGGGGGCAGATCATCTGGTTGAACTTGCTCGTCGCCGCTCGCAGAATGCGCCGGAACGTCGGGTCTCGCATGTCAAGAAACGGCTCTATCGTAGCTTCAGGCATCGAATCCTCTCGAGCCTCACTCTGAGCCTCGTCCGCAGCCATCGTCTAGAGCCTCCCCTACCCAGCACCCTCGAAAGCTAGACGAATAGCTAAGCGTGGTGTCTCCGAAAGCAACAGCTAGAAGGCACAGACGCCTTTGGCCCAGTGAGAGATTATGCTAGTCCGCATGCTCAGTAGTTTTTTAGGGGGCTGAACGCCCATTCATTCATAGGCGCTTCTATACGATCCGAGTTCAACTCGTAGCCTTCGAACCTGACCTAGAAAGGGTATGCGCGGCCGCTATGCGCTCCTGCTACTCACCCCACCCCGGCTACCAGTTGTTCGCTCACACCTCACCCGACAAGGCACTGGAGGGAGAGAAGGTCTTCGACGAGGAACGGATAACAGGACTACTGAGACGATCCCTGGAACTGGGACACTATGATATTCTCGAACACAACAGCATCACGTGGCTCGTAGATGCTAGCGAGAAAGACATTCTCTCCCTCCTTGACTCGTCAAAGTTCTTCGAGACAAGCCAGGTCGACGAGGAGAAGTGGATCGTCACAACGAACCTCAGGGTCCTAGTTGAGCTGGCCCGAGCCAAGACACCGCCACCCCTCAGCAGGGAACTCGTAGCCACGCTAATCACAGCAGCACCCAACATAGCCTCCACACTAGCTGCTACAGTCAAGAGCTGAACGGTATGACATCCAAGGTCATCTTGTTCAGCTACACCAACTATCCCAGCCTCATCGCCAACCTCGAGAAAGAAGGTGTCAAGATGGGCCAGAACGATCTCTTACGACATGGGAGCTTCACCTTCGACCTGCAGGGCGTCAGCCGAGCCGCCAGCCACCAGATTGTCAGGCACAGAATAGCATCCTTTTCTCAACAGTGTTATGACCCAGAAACGGAGATACTAACAGTAGACGGTTGGAAAGACTATGGCGAGCTGAGCCTCGACCTTGAGGTAGCTACACTCAACCCGAAAACGTTCGAGATCGAATACCAAATTCCAACATCATTACTTCTCTATCCTTACGAAGGCCGCATGCTCCACTTTCAGGGGAAACAAGTAGACTTGTGTGTTACGCCCAATCATAAGCTATTTGTAAAGATCTATGGGCGCAGCCGCTGGGAACTCGTCGAGGCCTCGACGGTCGCCCAGATTGCTCACGGGCACATCGAGTTCAAGAAAAACGGAGTGTGGCACGGCGGAGAGGACGAACCGGAGATAACGATTCCTGGTGCGACTATTGTCAAGCAATTCGCTTCGGGACAGTCTTCCTACCAAAGACAGGACACAACTATTGATTATCACAGTTTTCTAGAGTTCCTTGGCTACTTCATATCAGAAGGATGTTTTTGTGAATCGCCTCAACGAAGCTGGACGAGGCATATTATCGAGATTACTCAAAAGTCCGGGAGAACAGCCGAGAACATCGAGTCCTGTATCAAGAGCCTACCCTTCAATGCATATCGGTCGATCGACAAATATGGCTGCATGAGATGGCGTATCGAGGACAAGTCACTTCTACAGTTTCTTAAGCCTCTGGGCAAGGCGCACCAAAAGTTCATTCCGCGCTGGGCATTGGATCGGAACCCAAGAGACCTGCGTGCATTGTTCAAAGCACTCATTGAAGGGGATGGCTCAGTCGACCGGAGAACCGGGTGGACAAGATACTACACCACCTCAAAGCGCCTAGCAGACGATGTCCAAGAATTAGCTTTCAAGCTTGGATATGCTGCAAATATTTCCTACGCAGAACCCAGGCCTACACGGAATCCGTTAGGGTGCTACATGGTTAGCATTATTCAAGATAGAACCACTCCGTTGATCCGCTTCAATGGCACAACTTCAAGCCATCTTGATGCTGTCCAATACCATGGGATTGTATGGTGTCTTGAGGTCCCGAACCACATAATCTATGTGAGAAGGAACGGAAAGCCTGTATGGTGTGGCAACAGTCAGCGTTACGTCAAGATAACCCGGAGCTACGGATTCCTGAAACCGTCAGGAATCCCCGAGGACCTTAAAGTCCCGGTCGAAATACACGGACAGAAACTCGACCTCAACTTTTCCGACGTAATGGACCTGACCCGTCAGGCTGAGGAGGGACTAGTCGCCAAGGGAATCAAAGCAGAAGATAGCAGGTATCTTCGTCCCAACGCTGCCACCACGAACATCGTGATGAGCATGAGTCCCCGACAACTGATCCATTTCTTCAACCTCCGGTGCGCGCCCGACGCTCAGTGGGAGATCCGAGACCTTGCATGGTCAATGTACGCCGCGGTTAGCCTCGTCGCCCCGCAGGTGTTCGGTCCGCTCCCCGCTGCCGATGAGAGTGACTACATCAAGAAACGGGTCTCGATTGTCAACGATCTCGTCCAGAAACAAACTGCAAAGTTCGACAGTACCGCTCCGGGAGACTTGTTCCACTTGGAACTTGATCCGTATCTCGACTTTGCACATCGAGTCGATGGTTTCGTTAGAAAATACTGAACTTGGGCATTACATACTCTTCGCTGCAGAAAAACCTGCCCGATGGCTTTAGCCGACTACACCTTGTCGCTGTAGCTCGTCCTGGATGCCTGCTCGTATCTGTTTCAGCCGGACGCGGTGTTCTGCATATTCATCTCCGTTGATTCGTCCGGCTTTGAAATCCTCGTCGAGATGTTTCATCTGAGCTTCAAGCTCCACCACCCGCTTCCTCAACTGGTCGAGGTACGAGGTGGATACTTCCGGACCAGCGATCTGGCTCGGTGTCAGCGAGGCCTTGATCGTTCCATCTTCAATCCGCATTATGTTGTCCGCGACTCGAGCAACGTTTTGATCATGCGTCACCATGATCACGGTCTTCCCTAGTCCCCGATTTACCTTGACAAGGAAGTCGGTAACCATTCTAGCATTTACACTGTCCAGCTCACCCGTAGGCTCGTCCGCAAGGAGGAGAGGTGGATCGTTTGCGAGGGCAGCCGCTATCGCTACTCTTTGCTGCTCTCCGCCACTTAGCTCATCGGGCTTGTGGTTTTGCCGATCGGAGAGCCCAACAACGCTCAGAAGATCCTTTGTCCTTGACAAGCGGGTCGATCTTGGAACGCCCGCAGCCATCATTGGCAGCTCGACGTTCTCTTCCGTTGTCAGTGTTGGTATCAGATTGAGGGCCTGAAATATGTGGCCGACAACATCTCTGCGATAGCCTACTAGCTCGCTCGGGGCGAGTTCGGTGAGTGTCGTATTGCCCACCGTCACGGTGCCTGCGGTTGCCCGGTCGAGTCCGCCGAGTATATTGAGGAGGGTAGTTTTTCCGCTGCCGCTGGGTCCGATGATTGAGACCATTCTGCCAGCCTCAACTTTGAGGCTTAGACCCCGTAGCGCTTGGACTTCTATTCTGCCGAGCTTGTAGGCTTTGACTAGTGAATTGATTGTTACTTCGACAGATGTCAAGCGAATCTCACGGTTCTACTCATCTTTGAAAGGTCTTTCCGCGCGGCCGTGAGGGCTGGTATGAAGACTCCAACCAATACAAGCGCTACAATAACTAGAATGTTTGCAGACGCCCAGAGCGGAAAGACTACCCGCCGGGCCGCGAGGATTCCGAGGTAGCTCTGGTTTAGAGAATTCTGGCCGAGGGCGTCTCCCCAGACTACGATGAGTCCCACAATTGTCGCCAAGATTAGGGCGAAGATCACGAGCGGTAGGAATTCGGTTATTAGAAGTCCCGCGAGCTGTCGATAGGAAAGCCCCCGGACTGCTACCATGGTGATCTCCTTCTCCCTTTCACGGTAGCCCGTATAGGCAATTGTGCCTACGCCTATGCTTGCCGCAAGGGCTGCGAAGGCCGTTCCAAGCCGGAGGACGTTCTGTGTGCCGGCGTTAATGACTCCGGGGACTCCTTGGGTGGCAACTTGGGCAGTTGTAATTGTGAGATTGGGATAGGCGGCTCCTATAGAAAGAGCGAGTTGTGTGAGGGAGACGTTTGGCGACACTTTGACCAGTACGATGTTGGTTGGGTTGAATAGAGTTGCATTTGGTCTTATGAGCCCGATGGGTATGAACGACCAACCTTCTGGTGAGAAGTAGCGGCCAAAGGGTCCTCCCGATGATTGGGAGTAGTCCGGACCGAAATAGCTGATCACCGATGCGTTTATCGATCCATAGTAGAGGACGATCGTGGTCCCGACGGAGAAGGAATAGTATGAGGCAACGCCACGATCCAGGACCATTGTGTGATTGTTGCCTGTCATGGCGGTGAATACCGCGTTTATGTCTCCCGTGAACCAATTAGGTTCAAAGTATGCTCCCTGTCTCCATGTCAGCGGATCTATGGCTTTTACTTGGATGCCTCCAGCGGTCGCCGTTCCGGAGAAGTCGGACTCGGCTGTGGCTCCTGTAATGTTATTCCAGCTGTGAAGCTTGTTTGCAATCGTTGTCGCGTCTGCTATGGAAGTTATTCCTGACAGGCGGATGTCGGAGCCAACTGCGACCTCTGCCTGTCGATAGTTGTAGTCCTGCTGACTGGCAAGATCGCCTATGACCCAGATGGAATATCCGACGATCAGAGCGACAATGAATACGAGGGCCGCAACCCTTCGAGGGTTCCTAAAGACACTCCTCGATGCGAGGGCTGCAACATCGCCGATCATCCATCTGGAGATCCGTGAGAATTTCTTGTGAAATCGTTCGGCGAGACCTGTGGATAGTTGTGCTGCACCGTATAGGAAGAGGAACGGGCCGATGAAAGAGAGTGCAAAGCTGAGGACAGCTGCGATTATTAGGAATAGTACTAGGAGAAAGTTTGCGTTGTAGACGTATCTACCGATATTCATGTAGTTTATTCCGACTGCAAGCGTGATTAGCTGGTAAGCGCCTAGGGTCAGAGCCAGGATTGCGCCGCGTTTTCTAATGGGCCGGGTCTCTTCAAGGTAGACATATCCCTTCAATGCCTGAGCCGGATCCATCGCCGCGGCCTGGCGGGCAGGGGTGAGAATTGCGAAGAGTGTGAGAATCAGGGTGAAAATTATCGTGATTATGGCCGTATCGCTGGTTAGAATTGCGGTTGCTCCTGAGCTACTGCCAAGGACCTGGAGGAAGAGGGGGTTCAGAACGTACGCGAGAGCAATCCCTGCCAATCCGGCGAGTAGGCCGACCATGAGCCCCTCAGTAACGAAGTGGCGAACCAGTTGGCCTCGCATGAAGCCTCTAGTCAATAGCAGCCCGATCTCTTTGCGTCGCAAGTTGAAGGAGGATTGTGAGACAGTCCGTCCGACGTACCAGGCCATGAAAAATACTGGAATCGAGACCGCGGTGAAAGTTAGTCTAAGAGAGAAGATGGTTGAGGAGAATGCTTGCAGTTGGCCGAGAAGATTGTCGCTTGGTGAGAAACCATACTGCAATGCAAGATTCGAGATTCGTGCGTCTATCTGCTGGACCGTGGATATGCTACTCTCTATCGCGAATGGACTTATCAGCCTGTTTCGGTCTAGGAACACGTTCACCTGTGCCGAGATGCTATAGAATCTTGAAAAATTACCAGACGAAAAAGAGTTGTAATTCTTGGCCAGCACTGGAAGAAAAGTCTGTTCCCAACTGAGGATAAGGATACTTGCTTGCTGGTTGGCAGTTGTTAGACCCGGATTTCCTGGAAATGGCTGGTAGTAGTAACCGATGCCTAGAGTGTTATCAGCCACCGGGTCGAGGTTGACCGACCCAACTACTGTTAGAGTTACGTTATATTTCCTCGAGGAGTTGGTGTAAAGCGTGTACGTGATCCTTCGGTTGACCGGGAAGTTCTGCGCCTGCTGCGAGCCCGAATTTATCAACGTCTCATTTGCGTGAAGCGTCTTTCTTCCAGAGACCAGCGCCATATGCTGATACAATGCGGAGGCATCTTGGATTCCAGTAACGGTAATGGAAGAAGAAGCATTGAAAGGAATGAACAGGTTGGACGTTCCGACAGGTTCAGCAGCTACTACGCCATCTATCTTCTGGAGATTCGAGACGAGGCCCTGGACGGAGGAGTTTAGACTCTTCCCTCCATCGACTGAGAAGGCGCGTAGCTGCATGTCGACTGGGGTGTTGGCGAGCTGAGCGTCGAGGGCTTGTTTTCCGACCGTGTCCGCTGCGACGTTGATGCCGCCGAAGAAGGTAGCTGCGAGTGTCATGCCAAGAGCGAGCGCTGCGAAGAGCTTCCAGGACCTGCTGATCCTCTTGAGAGCGTAAGACAGCAACGACGGGAAATGATTGAAGTGGTCGTACGTATCAGTTTTGCTAATTATCGACGAGTGGACAGTGGACGGTTTCTCTAATCTGGAGGAATTCAGTCAATAGCGTGAAGGGTCTTGAGGCGAAAGAACGGTAGCAGCTTGAGGCGTTGCATTGTCAGCTGTGTTGTTTCGGCCAGATCTTCTTCGTACTAATCAAGAACCTGCCTGCAAATGTTACTAGAATACTGTCAAAATTCGACATCAACGGTTGGATAGAGAGAAATGTCGTGAATCCCCACAGTATGGGTAGTCTTAGGAGAAGGTCCGCCGAGGCGATAGAGTTGAAGAAAGTGAATCTCTGGATAAGTCCGGTTGCCCTCGCTCTTCCCCTGAAAACCAGAGCGTCGTTCATGAGGAAGTTGACCAAGACCGCGGCTTGACTGCTGATGATCGCGTACACAAGGTAGGAAGACCCCCCCAGAAAGCTTGCGAGTAGACCGGTAAGCGCTGTGATCTGGGTCAGAACATACATAATGTATACGTTGAGGAATAGTCCCAGTCCCCCTACGAATCCGAACTTGAAAACGAGCCACGCGGCAGGTCTCCATTTACTCGGTTTGACTACATGAGGAGGATACATCCCGAAGCCAGATGAGAATCGTGTGTCGCGGATTGCCGCGCTGTAGAGAGCCGCCTGCGAGTACTGCCTCTGGCCAAGAACTTCGGTGAGTGGGTTACGGAGGCGGTCCTCTAATGTCAACGGCTACCCCGGGCAGTTAGAGCTAGTGGGCTTGACCATGATATAACCGATACCCCGACGGTCGACCGCCACGAGCAAACTCGTGTGGAACGAAGAATGCCTTAGGTTCAGAAAAGAGATCGGAGAGGTTCTGGCTATGTTCCTGCTAGGAAGCGAGCACTGGAATCTCTGGAAGTGGCGGACTTGATCCTGCTAGCTGCTCGAAGTCTTTTCTTGCCTTTTCCATCTTGGGATAGATTACTTCTCTGAAGCCTGTTACCGCGAACTCGTTGGGTCGATAGGGGTCGTTAATGACTCGAAGTGCTCGGAGGGCGAGTTCATAGTTTGTAGGCGCGGTCTCTAGGAAGAATCCTATGACCTCGTCGTTGTACCAGTCTCGGAATCCGAGTTCTTTCTTGTGCCATCCCCAGCGTGTGAGAATGCCACGGGCGAACTTGGCGTGTTTGAAGATATTCATGAGCCAGTTGTGCGCGAGCCACTGGGGTAGGTTGAACCTCAGTTGTCTTCCGAAGACTTCGAACTCTGGACGGTTGATATGCTCGTAGGTGATTCTGTCACCGTTCTCCTCGTCGATATTGTAACGAATCTTGTCCCTCTCCAGTTTCTCATCGTCGGTCAGAAGAAGCGGTGTGTAGATCTCGTCTTTGATGAGGCTGACCTTGGCAAGGTTCAATATCGCAGCTTTAGTGGCCGCGTAGTTCTTCTCTGGCCGATCAATCGCAAATACTTCCAAGATCCGGTCCACGTATCTCTTTGCGTAGTCCAGGCCGCCCCACATGACCATATCATAGACGCGTCGCGCGAGGTTTCGGTTCGTCTCCTCGTCCAGATTCATTTTTGCGACAGTGTCTTCCACCATGGTCCTGTATTCTTCGGCGCTGTGCTCGCCCTTCCACCACATCCAGTAGGAGCGAGCGATTGTGTCTGATTTCCGAGCCAAGAGTTCCATGTACGATTCTTTGGCGCCGAAGAGTCTGAGTATCTTGTTGTCGGCGACTATGTTCTTGAACTCCAAATATTCGGGTTCTGCTGCGAATTTTCGTCCGAGCTCGAAGGCCTCTGCGTTTCTTGCGCGCTGGCTGGGGCTAACGGTTTCCATTATCGCGTCGAGGATGTTTTTCTCGCTGACCGGTATGAGGCCTTTCTGGAAGGCCATTCCTAAAAGAATGATGTTCGTGAAGAGCTTGTTCCCGTAGTAGAGTTCTGAGATTTCGCCGATTCTTCCGCTGAGATACTCGTCAGAGTTGGTGTGCTTTCGAATATTGTCTTCTACATCGGTCGGGTAGTTCATCATTCCTGCGAGCATTGGTATGGTGGGGATTGTGCTACTGTTGACGACGGCGGTTGTTCGTGCGCGGCTGGCGTACACTAAGCTCCGCTCTGCTTCGAGCATGTCGAGCCCGAGGAGGAGGTCCGCTTTGCCGTTGGGGACGATGGTGCTGATTTTCGCGTTGCCTTTGGAGTAGTTGATGTGGGCTGAGACTGCGCCGTTTCTTATGGCGAGTCCCTTCTTGTCGTTGAATTTGACGGAGTAGCCTTCCTTCGTCCCGGCTCTTGCCAAGGTTGAGGAGAGGACTCCGACTCCCATTCCTCCGACTCCGCTTATGAACGCACTCCACGTATCCGAGAATTCGTGTCGCGCAGGTGGTGGAATATTGTCTATGGATAATTTCTTGACCCGGGACCTGGGCGGCTTATTTCTTGTGACTACTACTTTCTCGAATGAGGGGCAGGCCATGATCTTCGTGCAATAAGTGTCTGAGACGCAAGTAGACTGGTCAATTCCAATCTTCTCTCCATAATCGGTGTCGATTATCGTTAGCCCGGGACAACCTGTGTTCTTGGTACACTCGCGGCAGTTTTCGCAGACTTCTTGCGATATGTTGATGAAAGTTTCTCGTGGGATGTATCCTTGTTTGTCAATGATCTTGTTTCTCTCTGCTCGTTTTCTCTTGTGGAACGTGATTCCGCATTCCTTGTCCGCAATGACCACTTTGACGCCGGGCTTGCCGAAGGCCTTGTCGAGTTCTTTCATGTACTTCTCCCGGTTAGACGGGGGCATCTTCTGAACGTAGATCTGGTCTTGTCCCATTGCTCGAACAATGCTTTCGATATCTTGGGCGATGGTTTTGTCGCCCATGATGTTGTGTCCGGACTCGGGCGTCGGCTGGTGGCCGGTCATGGCAGTGTTCTTGTTCTCGAGGATGATGTAGAGAATGTCCTGGCCTTCTTTGATGCTGTTGGAGATGGCTGTCATGCCTCTCCAGAAGAAAGTCGAATCACCCATCAACGCGTACTGTTTGTTCGTGACAAAGGGGTCCATCCCGCTCCCTGCAGCACCGCCTAGCGACATTGCGGTTAGGTTGTGCATCTCGCCGAACGGCGGGAGGAAGCTCATCGAATAGCACCCAATGTCTCCGTGGGCAAAGATGTCCTTGTGCTCAGGTTGGTCCCTCATCGAGTGGACGGCGCTTAGTGTCTCTCTGTGCGGGCAGCCGGCGCAGAAGCCGGGTGATCTTGGCGGAACTAGTACTCCGTACGCTTTGATCTCAGCGAGAAGATCCAGTTCGCTGTGAATCTTCTTTTCATCATATTTTGCAGAAGAGTCTCCTATCTCGAGAATCAAGCGTCCGAGTTTTTCGATGACCATTGAAGGTGTTAGTCCGCTCTCTTCGGGAAAGCCATCCTCGTCCTTCGGAAATATTTTGCCCCAGACACCGGGTTCCTTCCTGATTTTTCCGTCTTGGACAAGGTCTGTGAGAATTGTCTTGATTTGATCCTCGATGATGGGACCCTTCTCTTCGACGACGACTATGTTATCAGCTAATTTCGAGAACTCTTCCACTGCACCGGGGTCTAACGGGAATGTTACTGCTAGTTTGAAGATCGGGAATTGTTCATCACAGCCGAGTTCCCAGAGGGCCTGTTCAAGGTAGCTATACGAGATTCCTGCAGCGACAAAACCGATGTTGTGTTTCTTAGAGTTGGAATAGAGGATCTTGTTTAGATGATTTTGCCGGACATACTCATGGACTCTTGGAAAACGGTCTCGAATAATCTCCTTCTCCAAGTCCCACGTGTTTGGTGGAATGCTGACTTTTCGCTTAATGTCAACTTTCGAGATGTCTATGGTGATCGGATGTTTGAAGCTAATCTCAGGGGACTTGTTCTCGTAGATCTGTACGTTTCCCCCGCCTTCAGCTAGGTACGTGGTGATGAGGTAGCCTACGACTAGGTTTGAGTAGGCTGAGAGTCGGAGGGCTTCTCCAATCCAGTCCTTGATCTCTTGAGGGTTGCTGGGTTCGATGATGGGCATCTTGAGGTGCTCCATCAGGGCTCGGCTGTCCCCGGCAACTTGGGTGCTAGACGCGTGTGGGTCGTCGCCGCAGACCACGACTGCTCCACCCTTCTTTCCGCTCAAGCCGTACTTGTCACTGTAATTGATGATGTTGATCGGGTCTGCCGCCACGTTCAGTCCCACGCTCTTCATGACGGCTATGGCGTTGACGCCTACATCCATTGCGCCGTTGAGGGCCGCTGCGCCCTGAGACTCGTCGTTTGTCATTTCGCCCCAGAGTCCAACCTCGCGGAGAATGTCCGCATTCTCTTCGAGAATTGTGAAGATTTCAGCTACGGGTGATCCCGGGTAGCCGGCCATGAGCCCGACCTGGCTTTCCAGTGCGCCTTTGACTATTAGCTCGTTACCGTTGAAGGCGTCGATACCGGACTGTTGGACAAACCGCTTGTCCGACATCAGATCACGTGGATATCCGTAGAGAATATGTTCGTCACGCTGTAGATAAGCCCGCCGTTCAATTCTATAGTTATCACAGGTCTAATCTGCTCAAAACCCAACGCTCTGAAGGGGCAAACTTCATCGCTTCCCTAGCTAACCGCAACGATGCCTCGTGGGGTTTCACAGCAAGCCATTCCCATCTGTACCCGTCCAAAGGAGAAGAGTTTCCGTGTGATAATTCTAGATTCGGAGTGGACCTCGACCGCCACCGCCACTTGTGACCGTTCCAGTCGAGGATGTAGTCGAGGGGGGATCCGCAAATGCGTCTCCGATTATTACTGCCGGCTGAGAGTATGACCCATCAATGCATGTGAAAGTTACGCTGCCGGGTCCTGCCGGGTCGAGATAGTCGACCTCCAAGTGGCTGTGTGCAAGGATGTTCGTGAATCCGTTTGTGGTGCAGGTCGAGTTGCCCAATGAGACGATGACGAAGACGAAATCGTTTGCTTGGGAAGTCTGAATGTTGACAGAGCAGGACTGATTGTCATTGGGATAGTTTGGACATTGTCCGATTGCCGGTAGACCTGGTGATGGATCGAAAGGACTGTTAGCGTCTACCCCTGTTAGTGCAAACTCGAATCCGTCGAGAAGTGCTGGAGCGCCTTGGTAGCTACGAATTACCACGGTCGTATTGTCATTTGACAAAACCGTGGGCGCAATCGCGTAGTATTCCGCGTTCATCTCGAAGCTGGTGCATGAAGGGAAACACCATCCGTTTCCCCCTGTCATGCCCTCCATTCGGAGGGTCCAGTTGAGTCCAGCGCTGTCGATTATCTTGATGACCGATGTGCCCCAGAGGGTTAGAGCCATGATCACGGTGTCGTTGAGCTTCGTCGTGCTCAATCCGAAACCCAGACAGGTGAAAGTCCGGTTGACTGATGGACACGTGGGAATCCAGTGAGATTCTCCATCCAAGACGACAGGTGTACTGTCGGCACGCGTAGGGGGAAGAAGAACACGAAGGCCGGATAGGACGATTACGGCGATAGCAAGCCATCCGAGAGTCTGTTTCTTCATGAATTTGCTCCTATTGGCGAGCAATGGTTGAAGGAGGAGGCACGGATATGAACTCAGCGTACACAAGTGAAGAGCTGGATATCAGAAGGTATCGCTGGTACGATGGCGTCCAAGTCTCGCATAAGAACGGGTAACGATTCCGTTCTCGAGATCCTCTTTGATTCTCGACCTTGGTCGTCTCTCTCGCCTCCCATAGCCGGCTCCTCCGGCTGTCTTGATTTCGATAATGTCCCCTTTGTCCAGAACGACCGTAGTTTTCACTGGCAATCTAACCTTCATTGGCCTGCCTCTCTTTTTCTTGTAGAGAGTGACTTCTGTTCTCGCACCGGGTCCGCCCCCAAAAAGTCCCTGCGGCCTGTTTCTTCCTCTATCCGCAAGAACTGTGACGGTGATATCATCGGTTAGTGCTTGGTATGATCGTATGATTCCCGTGCCTCCACGGTGGCGTCCAAGCCCAGCGCTGTCGGGTCTCAACTCGTATTGTTTGACGACCAACGGGTATGATCGTTCTATTTCTTCGATAGGTGTGTTCATTGTGTTGGTCATGTTAGCCTGGATGCCATCTATCCCGTCCTTCTCGTTTGTAGCCCCGAGACCTACGCCTATGGTTTCGTAGAAAGTCCAGTTTCTGCCCTTGTAGATTCCGCCCATCATGACGTTATTCATCGAGCCGCCCGAGTCGGCAGGGACCTTGTCTGGAATAGCCTCAGAGAATGCGCGGTAGAGGAGGTCGGCGTTACGCTGGCTTGTCTCAAGATTGCCGCCTGCGACAGGATGGGGGAATGTCGGATTGAGAATTGTACCTTCAGGGGCATGGATTGCGATACGTGAGAAGGCTCCGTGGTTTGCGGGGACGTCGTCTCCGGTCAGGGTCCGGGTGACATAGTATACTCCGGAGAGGGTTACGCCGTAGGCTGCGTTGAGAGGATTCGATACTTGACCATCGGTTCCTGTATAGTCTACTTTCAAGCGTCCATTTGAGAGTGTGATCGTGACTTTGAGCTGAATATTGTGTCCGTCAGGATCTTCCAGATAGTCTTGGGCCTGGTAGGTGCCTGAGGGTATCTTGGCGAGCCTCAACCTCATCATTTGCTCCGTTTTCTTCAGCGACTCGGCGCACGCCTGCTCGAACATTTTCCAGCCATACTTGTTGACGAGTTCTAGGACTCTCCTCTCGCCGGTGACGTTGGCTGCCGTCTGTGCTTTGAGATCACCCTTCCTCTCTATTGGTGTGCGGGATTTCGACGTGAGACTTGTTACTGCGCCGTCGACGAACCTGTTTTTCTGGATGACATATACCGGATCTATTACGACACCTTCCTCGAAGAGACTCTTAGCGTCGATGGAGATGCTGCCCGGAACCTTTCCGCCTACGTCTGCGTGATGAGCTTTGTTGGCCGCGTACGCGACGAGTCTGTTTGACTGGTAGATGGGCCGGATGACGGTTACGT
>Ga0209239_1000965_pt1 | contig 16929 bp, 10 predicted proteins | sample GraSoi013_2_20cm_FD_185824 | JGI IMG/M metagenome (GOLD analysis project Ga0209239, IMG submission 185824) | Grasslands soil microbial communities from the Angelo Coastal Reserve, California, USA - Sample 10_02_2013_2_20cm (SPAdes) (version 2) | ecosystem: Environmental > Terrestrial > Soil >...
CGGCGGCGTCGACGTCGCGGTGATTGGCGCCGGCCCGGCGGGATTGGCCGCGGCGGTGCAGGGCGCCTCGGCGGGGCTGACGACGATCGTGATCGAGCCGGCCGCGATTGGAGGCCAGGCGGGGAACGCGGCCAGGATCCGCAATTACCCGGGCTTTCCGGACGGGATCAGCGGTGACGAGCTGGCTCGGCGCCTCTCCAACCAGGCCACGTTATTGAAGGCCGGGTTCATCATCAACCGCGCGGCCGGACTCACCCCACGTGGCATCGGCTATTCGGTGCGGCTCGCCGATGGCGCTGAGGTGATCTGCCGGTCGGCCGTCATCACAACCGGAGCCGCCATCCGGCGGCTCGGCATCCACAACGTCGACCGGCTTGCGGGCAAAGGCGTGGCATATGGCACCACGATCTCGGAGCCGGAAGCCTTGACCGGGGAAGACGTCGTCGTCGTCGGCGCCGACCCTTCAATCGGGCCGGCCGCAGTGGCGCTGGCTCGACACGCCCGGAATGTGACGGTCGTGCTGCGGGGCGGGACCGACGTCAGTCTGTCGGCTGACCTCGTCAAACAGATCGAACGCACCCGCAATATCCGGGTGCGCGTCAACAGCCAGGTGGTCGATGCCTACGGCGAGAGTCGTCTGGAGGGCGTCATCGTTCGCCATCGCGTCAGCGGGACGACCGAAGCGGTGGGCGTGCACGGCTTGTTCGTCCTGATGGGAGCTGAACCCGGCTCCGGCTGGTTGAAGGGCACCGCGGAGCGCGACCAGGACGGCTATGTTCTGACCGGCCCGGACCTGGAGTCCCACCAACCGCGAGCGCAGGCATGGCCGTTGGACCGCGCACCGCTCTGGCTGGAGACCAGCCTTCCGGGCGTCTTTGCGGCCGGCGATGTGCGGCACGGTGCGGAGAGCCAGGTTTCCGTGGCGGTGCACGAGGGCGCCATCGCGATCATGCTGGCGCATCGGTACGTGCGCGAACAGGCGGCGATCGGGGTCGGTACGACGGGTTAAATCAATCGCGCCGCCGGCTCAGCCGGCCCGTAGAATTGTCGGGCAGCGATGGCCTACCAGACCCTTTACCTCAAGTACCGCTCCCAGAAATTTGGCGAGCTGGTCGGGCAGGATGCGATTGCCCAGACGCTCAAGAACGCGGTGGAGCAGAGCCGGGTCGCGCATGCCTATCTCTTCTCCGGCGTACGTGGCACCGGGAAGACGTCGACCGCCCGGATCCTGGCCAAGGCGATCAACTGTTTGAACCTCCAGGGCGCGGAGCCGTGCGGCGTCTGCACGAACTGCGTCGAGATCGGAAGCGGCGCGGCCGTCGACCTGATCGAGATCGATGCCGCCTCCAACCGCGGCATCGACGAAATCCGTGACCTGCGGGAACGGGTGAAGTATCTGCCGGCCGTGTTGAAGGTCAAGGTCTACATCATCGATGAGGCGCACATGCTGACGACGGAGGCCTTCAACGCCCTGCTGAAGACGCTCGAGGAGCCGCCGCCACACGTCGTCTTTGTGTTGGCGACGACCGAACCGCACAAAATCCCGTTGACGGTCGCCTCCCGCTGCCAGCGGTTCGACTTCCGTCGGATCGAGACGGGAGCGATCGCGGCAAGGCTGGCGATGATCGTCGATCAGGAGAAGGTCAGAGTCGACCCAGGAAGCCTTGCGCTGCTGGCGCGTCTCGCACGGGGCTCGATGCGCGACGGTATCACGCTGCTCGATCAGCTGATCTCGCAGGGGGGCGAAGAGCTGACCGTGCAAAAGACGCATGAGTTGCTGGGCTTGGCCGACCCCGACACGCTGGTGCGAATGCTGGCGTCCGTGACGGAGGGCGATGCGGCCCAAACCCTGGGACAGTTACAGACGTTCTACGACGCCGGCGGCGACGTGCGGCAACTGGTTCGTGGTTTGCTGGGCGCGATCCGGGAAGCCGCGCTGCTGTCGGTGGGATACAAGGATCAGGAAGGGCTTGGCGGCGCGCCGTCGGCGGCCCTCGAAAAGATCGGGCGAGCCGCCGGCAGAAATGCGCTCCTCAACCTGTGGAAAGGCTTGATGGAGATGGAGCCCGAGCTTCGCAAGGGAGCGGATGCGCGGCTGTTGCTTGAAGTGACGTTGCTGCAGAACATGAGTCAGCCGGTCCCACTGCTGGTGACGCCGGCCTTGCCTGCGGCTGACGCGGTGGGTGGCGAGCGGGTCATCGAGCCGGCGATGGCGCCGGCCGAGAGCACGGCAGGACCAGACGCGCGATGGGATGCGCTCAAGAACCGCCTGCCCAAGCCGGTGGCGAGCTTGCTGATGGACGCGCGCCTGGTGGCGGTGCGGGATGGGCTGGTTCGAATCGAATTTCGCTATCCGGCCCACGCCGAACTGATGCAAAAGGCGTCCAATCGGGAGACGATGCTGGCCGCGGTGCGCGACATCTTCGGTCCCGACGCGCGACTGGAGCTGGTGGCGGCGGACAAGCCGGCCGAGCCGGCCGCGGGCTCGCCGCCGGCGCGAACATCGGCCTCGATTGCCGATGACCCCCTTGTCAAAGAGGCGATGAACCGTTTTGACGCCACGAATGTGCGGGTCACCCCGCGAGGGAGAGGCTAGATGGGGCAGCAGTTCAAGATGCTCAAGCAGCTCCAGCAGATGCAGGCCAAAATGGCGAAGATCCAGGAAGAGCTGGGCGAGAAAACCGTGACCGGGACCGCCGGTGGGGGGATGGTCGAAGTGGTCGCCAATGGACATCAGAAGGTGCTCTCGGTCACCGTGAAGCCGGAGGTCGTCGACCCGGCGGACGTGGAGATGCTGCAGGACCTGGTTCTCGCCGCGGTCAACGACGCGATGGAGAAGGCGCGCGAGCTGGCGACCAGGGAGATGGGGGCGGTCACGGCCGGCATGGGGCTACCGCCGGGGTTGATGGGGTAGGGACCGTCCGGGTGGTTGAGATCCTGGGGAATGGCTGAAGTCCCGGCAGCGCTTGCTCGGGTAATGGAGGAACTTGGCCGGCTTCCAGGGATCGGGCCGAAGACGGCCCAGCGCCTATCCTTCTATATCTTGCGGACGCCGAGAGAGTCCGTGGACCGGCTCGCCGCGGCGCTCATCGAGGTCAAGGCACGCATCCGGTTCTGCAACGACTGCTTCTTCATCGCCGAAGGCGAGCAGTGCACGATCTGCCTCTCACCCAGGCGAGATCGGACCGTGCTCTGCGTGGTGGAAGAGCCCCTCGACGTGCTCGCCATCGAACGGACCGGCGAGTATCACGGGCTCTATCACGTCCTGCATGGAGCCTTGTCACCAATTGATGGGGTCGGCCCGGACGAGCTGAAGATTGCCGAGCTGCTTGCGCGCCTCCGGCGGGAGCCGGTCATGGAAGTCATCCTGGCAACCGATCCGGACATGGAAGGCGAGGCGACCGCCGCCTATCTGGCGGAGCAGCTGGCCCCATCCGGGGTGCCAACGTCCCGGCTGGCCCATGGGCTGCCCGTGGGGGGCGAGCTAGAGTACGCCGACGAGCTGACCCTGGCCAGGGCGTTTAGCGGCAGGCGGGCGTTTTAGGTGGACGACGAGGAGCGCGAGGTGGCCTGGCTCGCCATGCCAGACAAGGCACCGGTCATGGACGAGGCCGGCGAGGAGATCGGGCGAGCCGAGGGGCTGCTGGGTGACAAGGAGGACGACATCTTCCACGGCATCGTCCTCAAGCTGGCCGCCGGTGGACGAAAGGTGGAAGTGCGGGCGGATCGAATTCCGAAAATTACGACCCGGAGGGTGTACACGGACCTGGCGGCGGACGAGCTCGAGCGGCTTCCGGAATTTCGCTGAGCAGCCGGTTTAGCCGGCGGGTTGCGGGGGTAGGCTTGGAAAGCGTCGCACGGCCTTGACAAATACGCCGCCCGATGGGGTATCATGCTCAAGCTGCCCGAAAGGCGGAAGGTTATCGTGTGCGCTTCTTGGGCTCGGCGAGCACCTTAAAAATTGAAGAGTGGAACGGACTTCTCCGAGAAGGCCCTTCGAAACGTCGTAGGGACCCTGATTCGATTCTGAAGCCTCAGCCCTGTTGGGTCGAGGCGTTTTAACGGAGAGTTTGATCCTGGCTCAGGATTAACGCTGGCGGCGTGCCTGACACATGCAAGTCGAACGGGTGCTAGCTGCCCGCAAGGGTGGCTAGCGCTAGTGGCGGACGGGTGAGTAACACGTGGGCAACCTGCCTGAGAGTGCAGAATAACCCTGCGAAAGCAGAGCTAATACTGCATGTGGTTGTCGGATGGCATCATCTGACAACTAAAGTCGCAAGACGCTCTCAGATGGGCCCGCGGCCTATTAGCTAGTTGGTGAGGTAACGGCCCACCAAGGCTATGATGGGTAGCTGGTCTGAGAGGACGGACAGCCACACTGGGACTGAGACACGGCCCAGACTCCTACGGGAGGCAGCAGTGAGGAATTTTCCGCAATGGGCGAAAGCCTGACGGAGCAACGCCGCGTGAGGGATGAAGTCTCTAGGGATGTAAACCTCTGTTGGGTGGGACGAAGATCTGACGGTACCACCTGAGGAAGCCCCGGCTAACTACGTGCCAGCAGCCGCGGTAATACGTAGGGGGCAAGCGTTATCCGGATTTACTGGGCGTAAAGAGCGCGTAGGCGGTTCCGTAAGTTGGTTGTGAAAGTTCGAGGCTCAACCTCGAAACTGCGTCCAATACTGCGGGGCTGGAGTGCAAGAGAGGCAAGTGGAATTTGCGGTGTAGTAGTGAAATGCGTAGATATCGCAAGGAACACCAGTGGCGAAGGCGGCTTGCTAGCTTGTAACTGACGCTGAGGCGCGAAAGCTAGGGGAGCGAACGGGATTAGATACCCCGGTAGTCCTAGCCCTAAACAATGTTCACTAGGTGTTGGTGGTATTGACGCCATCAGTGCCGCAGCTAACGCATTAAGTGAACCGCCTGGGGAGTACGGCCGCAAGGTTGAAACTCAAAGGAATTGACGGGGGCCCGCACAAGCAGCGGAGCATGTGGTTTAATTCGATGCAACCCGAAGAACCTTACCGGGGTTTGACATGCAGTGGAAAGCCGTAGAGATACGGTCCTCCCGCAAGGGATCGCTGCACAGGTGGTGCATGGCTGTCGTCAGCTCGTGCCGTGAGGTGTTGGGTTAAGTCCCGCAACGAGCGCAACCCCTGTGGTTAGTTAAATTTTTCTAACCAGACTGCTGGGAGAAACCCAGAGGAAGGTGGGGATGACGTCAAGTCATCATGCCCTTTATGCCCCGGGCTACACACATGCTACAATGGCCGGTACAACGGGTTGCCACACCGCGAGGTGGAGCTAATCCCTTAAAACCGGTCTCAGTTCAGATTGCAGGCTGCAACTCGCCTGCATGAAGACGGAGTTGCTAGTAACCGCAGGTCAGCATACTGCGGTGAATATGTTCCCGGGCCTTGTACACACCGCCCGTCACACCACTTGAGTTTGGTGCACCTGAAGTCACTTGCTGAACCCGAACAGGGACGGCGGTGCCCAAGGTGTGCCCAGCAAGAGGGGTGAAGTCGTAACAAGGTAGCCGTACCGGAAGGTGCGGCTGGATCACCTCCTTTAAGGAGCCTGTCGTCGCCGGGCGCAAGCCAGGTGGCGAGAGGAGAAGTCAGCTCAGTTCGGCAGCAACCGCTTTCCGAGACCGCCAAGAGTAGTCCGCGCGTGAGCGCGGGCGAAGAGTAGCGGCCGAAGACTGCGGGATCTCTCGTTCGCGGGAGGGAGGCCGAACAGCAGCCGGTGGGAATCCGGAATGCGTGTCCCGCGACTGCCTATCCGGGGGTCCGTCCACTCCTTCAATCGTTAAGGTACGGCCGCTCGTCCGCTCACCTGGCACCTGGGCCTTTAGCTCAGATGGTTAGAGCGCGCGGCTGATAACCGCGAGGTCTGTGGTTCGATTCCACAAAGGCCCATTCTTATCAGCCGCCGCTGGTGCCCAGAGCGTGACGTTGCCGGCCAAACGATGACGATCTCAAGTGAAGAGATCCCATTTGGGGATGTAGCTCAGCTGGGAGAGCACCTGCTTTGCAAGCAGGGGGTCGCCAGTTCGAATCTGGTCATCTCCATGTGTTAGAAAGCGCCGCCCGGTGGGTATCGTTGGATGCCCGGCCCCGCGCCGCGACATGTACCTTCAAAACCGAATAGCGAAGAAAGTGATTTAGGGTAACCAATGCAAAGAACACGCGCAACGACCCATTGCGACACCCGATGGCGGCCACACGTCCGCTACCGGCGTTGAGCAGTGTAGATAGATGGGTCAAGCTACAAAGAGCGCACGGTGGATGCCTTGGCACCAGGAGCCGATGAAGGGCGTAGAACTCTGCGATAAGCCTCGGGTAGTTGAGTGCAAACGTTAATCCGAGGATTCCCGAATGGGGCAACCCGCCTGGACTAATCTCCAGGCACTCCGGGCTGAACACATAGGCCCGGTAGAGGGCACCGGCCGAACTGAAACATCTTAGTAGGCCGAGGAAAAGAGACCATTCCCTTAGTAGTGGCGAGCGAAAAGGGAACAGCCTAAACTCGCATCGCGTGATAGGCGGCAGCCGTTGCGATGCGGGGGTTGTACGAGCCGCAAGCCATCCTGCCGGATGGCGTCGAAGTTACCAAACCAGCCGCTAGCCGAAGGTCCCTGGAAAGGGCCGCCATAGGCGGTGACAGCCCGGTAGGCGAAAGTGGACTGGTCTTCGAGCGGAGTTCGTAAGTACCACGGAACACGTGGAATTCTGTGGGAAGCCGCGGGGACCATCCCGCAAGGCTAAACACTCCTGGTGACCGATAGTGAACTAGTACCGTGAGGGAAAGGTGAAAAGTCCGGCGGAAGCCGAGTGAAAGAGTACCTGAAACCGTGTGCTTACAAGCGGTGAGAGGGCTATGCCAGCTGCGCAAGCGGCTGGAAGGCCTGATTGCGTGCCTTTTGAATAATGATCCGGCGAGTTACTTCAGCGTGGCGAGGTTAAGGGGTTGACACCCGGAGCCGCAGCGAAAGCAAGTCTGAATAGGGCGTGGCCGGCGCAAGCCGGTGGTAGTCGCGCTGAGTAGACCCGAAACCAAGTGACCTATCCCTGGTCAGGTTGAAACGCGGGTAAAACCGCGTGGAGGACCGAACCAACTTCGGTTGAAAACGGAGTGGATGAACTGGGGATAGCGGTGAAATGCCAATCGAACTTGGAAATAGCTGGTTCTCCTCGAAATGTATTTAGGTACAGCGTCGTTGATGAGTCTGGCGCAGGTAGAGCACTGAATGGGCTAGGGGCGATCACCTCGTTACCAAACCCAACCAAACTCCGAATGGCGACAGATATTCCAACGGCAGTGAGACTACGGGGGCTAAGCTCCGTGGTCGAGAAGGAAAGAGCCTAGACCGACAGCTAAGGTCCCAAAGTACAGGCTAAGTGGTAAAGGATGTATTGTCGCTCAGACAACCAGGATGTTAGCTCAGAAGCAGCTACCATTTAAAGAGTGCGTAATAGCTCACTGGTCGAGTGATGATGCGCCGACAATGATCGGGGCTCAAGCCTGTTACCGAAGCTTCGGTACCGAGTCCGCAAGGACCGGTAGGTAGAGGAGCGTTCCGTCCGCAGTGAAGTCAGACCGTAAGGACTGGTGGAGTGGGCGGAAGTGCGAATGCCGGAACAAGTAGCGAGAAACGCGTGAGAAACGTGTTCGCCGTAAACCTAAGGTTTCCTGGGCAACGTTAATCGTCCCAGGGTCAGTCGGACCTAAGTCGAGGCAGAAATGCGTAGACGATAGGACATCAGGTCATCACTCCTGAACCACCTCGCGTTCGTTATGAGCAATGGGGTAACGGAGAAGGGTAGGCCATCCGGGCGATCGGATGTGCTCGGTCAAGCAGGTAGGCGGTCAGCTAGGCAAATCCGGCTGGCATTCAACGCTGAGATGCGAATAGGAGCCTTCGCAAGAAGGCGAAGTGGCTGATCCCAAGCTTCCAAGAAAAACCTCTAGCCAGAACGCAGGTGACCGTACCGCAAACCGACGCAGGTAGGTGGGAAGAGGATTCCAAGGCGATCGAGAGAACCATGCTTAAGGAACTCGGCAAAATCTCCCCGTAACTTAGGGATAAGGGGAGCCCGGCCGGGTGTAGGGATTTACTCCCGAAGCCTGACTGGGCCGCAGAGAATAGGGCTAAGCGACTGTTTACTAAAAACACAGGTCTCTGCTAAAGCGAAAGCTGATGTATAGGGGCTGACGCCTGCCCGGTGCCGGAAGGTTAAGAGAATAGGTGCAAGCCTTGAATTGAAGCCCCGGTAAACGGCGGCCGTAACTATAACGGTCCTAAGGTAGCGAAATTCCTTGTCGGGCAAGTTCCGACCCGCACGAATGGCGTAACGACTTAGCTGCTGTCTCGAGCATGGACTCGGCGAAACTGAAACACCTGTGAAGATACAGGTTACCCGCCACAGGACGGAAAGACCCCGTGGAGCTTTACTGCATCCTGTCACTGATCTGGGGCTTGCTATGTAGAGGATAGCTGGGAGACTGTGAAGTCAGGGCGCTAGCCTTGGCGGAGTCACCCTTGGAATACCAGCCTTAGTTGGTCTTAGATCTAACGTGCGCCCTGATCGGGCGTGCAGACCGTGGCAGGTGGGCAGTTTGACTGGGGCGGTCGCCTCCTAAAGAGTAACGGAGGCGCCCAAAGGTTCCCTCAGCCTGGATGGAAATCAGGCCTAAAGAGTGTAAAGGCACAAGGGAGCTTGACTGTGAGGCATACAAGCCGAACAGGGACGAAAGTCGGGCTTAGTGATCCGCCAGCCCTGAATGGAAAGGCTGGCGCTCAACGGACAAAAGCTACCCCGGGGATAACAGGCTTATCTTGCCCAAGAGTTCACATCGACGGCAAGGTTTGGCACCTCGATGTCGGCTCGTCGCATCCTGGGGCTGGAGTAGGTCCCAAGGGTTGGGCTGTTCGCCCATTAAAGCGGTACGCGAGCTGGGTTTAGAACGTCGTGAGACAGTTCGGTCCCTATCCGTGGTGGGCGCAGGAGACTTGAGAGGAGTTACCCTCAGTACGAGAGGACCGGGGTGAACGGACCTCTGGTGTCCCGGTTGTCATGCCAATGGCAGTGCCGGGTAGCTATGTTCGGATGGGATAAGTGCTGAAAGCATCTAAGTACGAAGCCCACCTCAAGACAAGGTCTCCCACTGGGTTAACCAGGTAAGACCCCAGCGAGACTAGCTGGTTGATAGGCCGCAGGTGTAAGACGGGCAACCGTTTCAGCTGAGCGGTACTAATAGGTCGAGGGCTTGACCATCTATCTCACTCCTCAGCGCTGAACAGCGCAGGAGGTTGATCGCGTGATCTTGCGCGGTCCCTAAAGCACTTCTTCGCAGCGATCGAAGGAAAGAGACTTCGGTGACCATAGCGACGGGGAAACACCTGTTCCCATCCCGAACACAGCAGTTAAGCCCGTCAGCGCCGATGGTACTGGGCTGGCAACGGTCTGGGAGAGTAGGTCATCGCCGAGGTCTCTTTCTTTGTGCCTGCCGTCGGCCCGGATAATGGAACCCAATGCGCCTCTCGCCAGGCATGCTTCGTCCGTCCCTGAACTGGCTGCTCGTCTTCGTTCCGATCTCCCTGGCCGCCGAGCTCGCCCATCAGTCATTACTGATCTTCATCACCTCGGGGCTGGCCATCATCCCGCTGGCGGGCCTGATCGGGCGCGCCACGGACCAGCTGGCGATTCGCGTCGGCCCACGCCGCGGCGGCCTGCTCAACGCCACGTTCGGCAACGTGACCGAACTGATCGTGGCGGTGCTGCTGGTGCTGGCGGGCAATTTCGAGGTCGTCAAGGCGTCGTTGGTGGGCTCGATCATCGGGAATCTGCTGCTGGTTTTAGGGGTATCGTTCGCGGCGGGCGGCTTCAGGCGGAAGGAAATGCAGTTCAACGCGAGAGCTGCCGGTGTGCATTCCGCGTCCCTCTTGCTGGCCGTGACCGGGCTCGGGGTCCCTGCTCTGCTGGCCGGCAGTAACTCGCACCTGGCGTCCGACCACAAGGAGGTCGTCTCAGTTGGCGTGGCGGGGACGCTCATGCTTCTCTATGTTGCGGCGCTGATCTTCATGCAGTTCACGCATGAGCACCTGTTTCGGACCCCGGAGTCCGATGAGAAGCCGGACTGGTCGAGAAACCTCGCCCTCGGTGTCTTGATCGGATCAGCGTTGTTCGTCGGGCTGGAGTCGGAGCTCCTCGTTTCGGCGCTCGACCCGGCGCTCAAGACGCTCGGCCTTTCGCCGCTTTTCGTTGGCCTGATCCTCATTCCGATCATCGGCAATGCCGCCGAACACTCCTCAGCGGTATTTTTCGCGATCCGCAACAAGCTCGACGTGACGCTCGAGATCGCGGTCGGCTCATCGACCCAGGTGGCGCTCTTCGTGGCCCCTGCCGTGGTCTTCATCAGCCTGGCGCTCGGCCGGCCGATGGACTTCATCTTCAGCGGCTTCGAGATTGGCGCGGTCGCGATCGCAACGGTTGTCGTCGCCGTGATCTCGCTGGATGGGCGGAGCAATTGGCTCGAAGGGCTGCAGCTCATCAGCGTCTTTACGATCATCGCCCTGGCGGCGTTTTTCCTTTAGCGCATGATGCGGTCCGTCAGCGGACCATTTCCTGCCGCACCGTCAAGCGATCGACCAGCTCGACGTTGACGCGAACCCCGAGGCCCCATCGGGTCGGGACCGCGATCGTCCCGCCCTTCTGGAGCACAAACGGCGGCTCCACGATGTCCTGCGCCCAGTAGCGGTCGCTGGCCGAGATGTCGCCCGGCAGCCGGAAGTTCGGAAGGGTCGCCAGGGCGACATTGCAGGCGCGGCCAATACCGGTTTCGAGCATGCCGCCGCACCACACCGGCACGCCGCCGTTCGCGGCGATGTCGTGGATCCGGCGCGACTCGGCGAACCCCCCAACCCGGCCGGGCTTGATGTTGATCACCTGGCAGGCACCCAGTTGCAGGGCATGGCGGGCATCGCGCGCCGACTCGATGCTTTCGTCCAGGCAGATAGGGGTGCGGAGCTGCCGCTGCAGGGCCGCGTGGTCCACCAGGTCGCCGGCGCCGAGTGGCTGCTCCAGCATCAACAGCCGAAAGCGATCGAGCTGCGCCAGGTGGGCGGCATCGTCCAAGTCGTATGCGGAGTTTGCGTCAGCCATCAGCGTGATCTCGGGATAACGCTCGCGGATTGCGCCAATCGCCTGCACATCCCAGCCGGGCTCGATCTTCACCTTGATGCGGCGGTAGCCGTCGGCCAGGCGCGCGGCGATTTGCTCCAGCAGGTCATCGGTGGTGGCCTGGATGCCGATGCTGACGCCGGTCTCCACCCGATCCCGAACGCCGCCCAGAAATTTCGCCAGCGGTTTGCGGGCGCGCTCGGCCAGCGCGGCGGTGAAGGCCATCTCGAGGCAAGCTTTCGCCATGTGGTGACCGCGAATCGGCGCGAACAACGTTTCCAGCGCGTCGACGTCGGCGAGCTCGCGGCCGATCACGGCCGGCAGCAGATAGCCCTTGAGGATTTGCCACGCGGTTTCGACCGTCTCGTACGAGTACCAGGGACCCTCGCCGGCGACACACTCAGCCCAGGACGACCGGCCGTCGATCTCGAGGCGGACCAGCAGCGGGTAGCGATCCTGCTGGACCCCGAAGCTGGTACGAAACGGCTTCAGCAGCCGCATCTTGAGCACGCGCAGCTCGACGGCCTCGATCTTCATGATCCGTGGATTTTCATGAGGCGTGCGCCATCACGTATGCGCCCTCACGCTGGAAATCGACGGCGGCCAGGCCTGCCGCGATGGCGGCCTCGAAGGCAGCCCGGCTCTCCATCCGCCACACCAGCGCGAGCTCCAGGCTCTGCCGCTTGACGGCCTGGAAATCCAGCGGGATGGCGATCAGCGCCGCCCTCCCCGGGACCACCTCGGCAGCTACCCGCAGCGGCCGGCCGTCGCTTCCCACGCTGAGGATTACGACCGGGTCGGTGACCGACATCGCGGGCCGGGGACGCCGGAGCCACCACTCGGCCTCGAATCGATCCGAGGGCAATCCGCGATTCAGCTCGTCCTCCATCACCCCGTAGTGGTCGCGATCGTAGAGGCGGGCAACGCAGCCGAGGCGGTGCAGGTTGATGTAGGCATTACGCGACTCGAGCGGATCGAAAGTCCAGCTGACCAGCTCGTATCCCAACCGAAGCGCATCGGCCCGCTGCGCCTCCTTCAATGCGATCCCGATACCGCCGCCACGGAGCTCGGGGATGACGCCCAGCTGATGGGAGCACAGGCGGAGCTGTCCGTCGCGCCGGCCGAGGAAGGCAAAGCAGAATCCAACCAGCCGCCGGTCGGGTAAAAACGCTCCATGAACCAGCCCTCCGTTGAGCTGGATCGTCAGCAGCAGCTCGCGCGGCACCACGTTTCGCTCGGCGGCGCCCCAGACGTCACGGCTCATCGCCTCGCAGGCAGCGAACTCGTCGTGGGAGCGGACGAGGCGGACCTCGACTGGGGAATCCCGCAAACCTAAAACATCCGGCAGCACGCGCCACATGGTAGCGCGATCGACGCGATGTACCGCTTAGGCGTTACTTACAGGTCCAGGCGCTCTGCCGTCCGGCGTTGTAGAACACCAGCGCCGCCCGCGCTTGCGCGTACGGATCCCAGATGTTCTGTCCGGGAAAGTTTGCGTTCCAGGTAGCGGGCATGAACTGGAAGAGGCCGCTGGCGCCGCTCGAGCGGTTGATGGCCAGCGGGTTGTAGTGGCTTTCGCAGTTGGCCACGCGCAGCGCCCAGCTCAGCCCCGGACTGTTCCCGAACACGGCGTAGATCGCCGCCAGCCCGTCCCCGCCGGAGCCGGGCGGTGGCGTGAACGTCCCGGCGCGGGCCGTGGCGCGCGCGACGGGCTGTTCAGCAACGGGGGGCGCCGTCCGCTCTTCAAGCGTCGACGCCTTCACGACCTCGCGCATATCCGGGGCACCGTGACTGTGGACGGGGCTCAACCCCAGCAGCTGGCCGGGGTACTGGACGGCGAGGCTGGGTGTCGGCGCCGGCCGGCCGGTGACGACCGGGACGACCAGGACGAATCCCAGAGTCAGTACCAGGGCATGCCCCCCGAGGGTCAAAGAGGGCCGGATTCGGCCGGGGCGACGTCCTGTCAGGACAGAGGGCCACCAGTTTTGGAGTCGCCGGTAACGCAAGACCGCACGGGCGGCCAAGTCGGAAACCACAAGATCATGGAGTCGGGCGCTAGTCAACCGCAAGATATGGGCGCGAGCCCGGGACAGGATAGCAACAATGGCTGTAACGTTCAAGGAGCCTTCCCTCCGTCACTAGGCGAACGTCAGTCGACTTCTGGTCCGGTGAAGACGAGAGGAAGGCGATGAGCTACGACGAGGCGTAACGGACCGTCGTCCACCCTACCACAGGCGGTAGGCCACCCGTCAAGCGGGGTACAACGCTTCCAGCAGGCGACTGAGCAGCTCCGTCCGTTGCAGCCAGCTTGCGATCAGCAGGTGCTCCGAGTCCGCATGGGCGCCACCGCCATCCGGCCCCAGCCCATCGAGCGTCGGAATGCCCATCGCCGCGGTGAAATTGCCGTCACTGCCACCCCCGGTGCTGGTCTCCTCCAGGCGAAAGCCAAGGTCGCGCGCCAGCCGCTGAGCCAGCACGGCCAGGCGGACCGTACCGGGACTGCGCTCCATCGGCGGGCGATCGAGGCCACCGCTGATCCGCAGCCGGGCTCCCTCGAGCCCCGGTCGGAGCGCCCGGACCGCCTCGACCACGCGCTCCGCCTCGGCCGCGCTGCTAAATCGGACGTCGATCTCGGCGCGCGCGTGCGCCGGCACGACGTTGGGCCGCGTACCACCGGTCAGCACGCCGACGTTGATCGTGGTGCCCCTCGGTGGATCGGCGAGCGCCTTCACCGCGAGCACCTGGTTGGCGATCTCATCGATGGCGCTGACGCCTTTTTCGGGCTCGACGCCGGCGTGGGCCGCGCGGCCCTCGACCTCGAGGATGAAATCCGCGATGCCCTTGCGCGCGGTCTTGAGAGCGCCGCCGCTGGCGGCCGGCTCCAGCACAAGGACCACCTCGGCCTGGCGCGCGGTCTCCTCGATCAGGGCCCGCGAGCTCGTGCTCCCGATCTCTTCGTCCGAGGTCGACAGCACGATGACCGGCCTCGCCGGCTTTGCGGTTTCGAGGGCGAAGGCCGCCTCGACGATCCCGGCTTTCATGTCGTAGCTCCCAGGTCCGGTGACACGATCGCCATCGACCTTAAAGGGCAGCCGGGCGAGCGTGCCCGCGGGCCAGACCGTATCGTGGTGGCAGAGGAGCACGATCGGCCTCGAGCCGACCCCAACCCGGATCTCCAGGTGATCGCCCCGCTCAGAGCGCCGGTGGCGGGTCGCGCGGGCGCCGGCTTGCTGGGCAAAGAGCGCCGCCACCTCGTCGGCGCACGCATCGCAGCGCGCCTTGTCCGGTGATGGCGACTCGGCAAGGACGAGGCGTTTGAGGGCGGCGAGCATGGCAGTCCGATCGGGCCTTTGCACCAGAGTGCCGTCCATGCTAAAACCTAGGGACCACAGGAGGGAGGTAGCAATGAGCGTTCACGCGCCCGAAGTCGCCAATCGGATCGTGCTCGACGAGAAAGAGATGCCGACCCGCTGGTACAACATCCAGGCGGACCTCCCGTTTGCGGGGAGCCCGCCGCTTCATCCAGCGACCCGCCAGCCGGTCGGCCCGCAGGACCTGGCGCCCTTGTTCCCGATGGAGCTCATCAAGCAGGAGGTGTCCCAGGAACGCTACATCGACATCCCACAACCGGTCCAGGACGCGCTTCGGCTGTGGCGGCCGACGCCGCTGATGCGGGCGACCCGGCTGGAACGCGAGTTGAAGACGACCGCGAAGATCTACTACAAGTACGAAGGCGGCAGTCCGCCCGGATCGCACAAACCCAACACCGCGGTGGCCCAGGCCTTTTACAACAAGGCGGAAGGCACGCGGCGGCTGACGACGGAGACCGGCGCCGGCCAGTGGGGAAGCGCCCTGGCCTTCGCCACGAAGCTCTTCGACCTCGAGTGCATGGTCTACATGGTGCGGATCAGCTACGAGCAGAAGCCCTATCGGAAGAGCATGATGCACGTCTGGGGCGCCGAGGTGGTGCCCAGCCCGTCCGACCGGACCCAGGCCGGGCAACGCATCCGAGCCGAAAACCCCGAATCGACCGGCAGCCTGGGGATCGCGATTTCGGAAGCGATCGAGGATGCCGCCGGCAAGGAGGACACCAAGTACTCGCTGGGCAGCGTCCTCAACCATGTGCTGATGCACCAGACGATCATCGGCCAGGAAGCGCTGACGCAGATGGAGCGGGCCGGCGCGATGCCCGACCTGGTCGTGGGCTGCATTGGCGGCGGGAGTAACTTTTCGGGTCTGGCGTTTCCGTTCCTGCGCGACCGTTTGACCGGCCACAGCAAGACGCGGTTCCTGGCCGTCGAGCCGGCGGCCTGTCCATCGATGACGCGCGGCAAGTACGCCTACGACTTCGGCGACACGGTGGGGATGACACCGTTACTGGAGATGTACACCCTGGGGCACGCGTTCGTCCCCGAGGGGATTCACGCCGGCGGCCTGCGGTATCACGGCATGGCGCCGCTCGTTTCCGGGCTGGCAAAGCACGGGTTCATCGAACCGGTTGCCTACCCGCAGCGGGCGGTGTTCGATGCCGCGGTGCAGTTCGCCCGCACCGAAGGTACGATTCCCGCACCGGAGACGGCCCACGCGATTCGTGCCGTTATCGATGAGGCGGTCAAGGCGCGCGAGCGCGGCGAGTCGCCGGTGATCCTGTTCAACTTCAGCGGCCACGGTCTGCTCGACCTGGCGGCGTACGACAGCTATTTCGCCGGAACCATGAGCGATGTCACGCTCTCGGAGGCGCGCATCCAGGAGTTGGTGGGCGCACTCTAGACCCGCTTACTGAGCCGGAGGAAAGGAACCGGCTGGGTCCTTTCCTTCGGGATGCTTAGTGCTTGCCGCCCTCGCGGCCGATGGCGGACATCCGGTTGCGGTCCTGGCTCGAGGCCTCACCACCCTTCCGACCGGCTGCGCGCGCCTCCTCGGATGAGAACTCATGCGCCGAGCCTTTCTCGTGGGCCGCTTTGCCACCCTTGCTCCCAGCCTGCCGCGCTTCCTCGGTGTTGAATTCGTGGGCCGAACCCTTTAGATGGGCCGCCTGACCGCCTTTGCTGGCGATCTCACGCTGCTTTGCTTCATCCATGGAACCGAAGCCCCGCTTGCCGCTTGCTGGCATTTTTCGCCTCCTTTCAACCACGTTGCGCGGGAGTCTGCGAGAAGGAACGTCGGGCCCGCGAGCCTGCGGTTGCTAGCGCAGGTATCAATTTAGCTGACACGATTGGCGGCCTGTCAAGCATCCGGCTTGCGAGTCGCGCAAAAACAGGGTCTCCGATGAGACCCTGTCTCGCACTGTCGCGACGCGGGTCAGTAGCTGGCGGGCTCCCGGCCCGAAAAGAACGCGCGCACCCGTTCGCCAAACTTGGACCGGGATCGGTACGGCGTTGCCGGACTGGGCGCCTCGGAGTCCGCTGCGGCCGACACCGGCTCACGCGACTCGCTGCGGAGCCGAGCGTTCTCCTCGCGCAACCGTTGGTTTTCCGCCCGCATGTCGTTTATCGCGGCCTCCCGGGTGGTGACCCTGCGGCGCATCGATCCGACGCGCACGCCATGGACCATGCCGGAATAGAGCATGTAGAGCAGGAATAGCGCGCCGATCACGGCGGCCGTCACCACCAGCGGAACCCAGTCCGGAACGGCGGACCAATGCCATTGCCAGAGCGTGACGTCATGCGTAGCGGTGTTCTGGGCCGCGTACACCGCGACCACCACGCCGGCAACGATCAGGAGCAGCAGGAACAGGATCATG
>Ga0209239_1000966_pt1 | contig 16913 bp, 12 predicted proteins | sample GraSoi013_2_20cm_FD_185824 | JGI IMG/M metagenome (GOLD analysis project Ga0209239, IMG submission 185824) | Grasslands soil microbial communities from the Angelo Coastal Reserve, California, USA - Sample 10_02_2013_2_20cm (SPAdes) (version 2) | ecosystem: Environmental > Terrestrial > Soil >...
GTGTCGCAAAACACGCGGCCTCACCGTTTCTCACAGCTGCTCAACAGATGATCTGCGGGGGAGCACTCCTTTTGCTCACGGGCATCGCAACCGGCGAGCTACCGCGTCTTCATCCCGGTTCCGTCTCGAGGTTGTCGCTCGCGTCATTTATTTACCTGGTCATTATTGGGGCTGTGGTTGGATACACGGCTTACATTTGGCTGCTGCGCCACTGTGATCCAGCAAAGGTCGCCACTTATGCGTACGTGAATCCGATCGTGGCAGTTCTGCTGGGCGCACTTTTTGCCGGCGAAAAGCTGACCATGCGGACCTTAATCGCTGCGTGTCTGATTATCGGTTCAGTCGGACTTGTAATCACGGCCCAGCAATTGAGAGCGAAAATCGAGCCACCGATCAGCGCTGCGTTAGAGCCTGCTGATTGAAAATTATGAGCAGCGAGAATCGCCCTTCTGATCAGAAAGCTCGACCGGAGACCATCGAGATAGTCCAGCGGAACTGGCAGGCCGAGGTCGAGACGGCGCAAACCTATCGTGATCTGGCCGAGCGCGAGCGGGACGAGAAACGCAAAGGCGTTTTGTTGCGCATGGCGGAAGCGGAAGAGCGGCACGCGCAGCGTTGGGAAAAGAAACTGAGAGATCTCGGCGCAGAGCCGCCGATTTACAAAGAGACAGTTGCGCGTCGGTTCAATCGTTGGTGGAACAAAATTGCCGGTGCTGAAATCGCCATTCGCCGGATGGAAGTGACGGAAGAACGGCAGGAAGCGCAGTTTCATGATCAAGCGCAGCGCGCATTAGCCGGCGAACAGGATGTGCAGCAATTTTTGCGGCAAAGCGCGCTTGAGGAAAAAGCGCATGCGCGGGCGCTGAGTGCGATGGCGCCACCGGCAGGTCCGCGCACTGCGCTGGATAAAATCCTGAAGCGCGAACGCTGGCATGGGCGAGGGGGCAGTTGGGTAGCCGATGCGATCTACGGTGCAAACGACGGGCTTGGCGCGGTGTTTGGAATTGTTTCGGGCGTGGCCGGCGCAACCAATAACCAGCAACATTACATTTTGATTTCCGGGCTTGCGGGGATGCTTGCTTCCACACTGTCGATGGGCGCGGGCGCGTACCTTGCCGCAAAAAGCGAAGCAGAAGTTTATGAAGCGGAGATTTCGCGTGAGCGCGCCGAAGTCGAAGAAAATCCCGAGGAAGAGATCGAAGAGATGTCGCTCTTTTATCAATTGCAGGGATTCACTCCTGAAGAGTCGCAGAAAATGGCTGAGCGTCTCGCTCAACAACCTGAACAATTCGTGCAGGCGATGGCGCAAAGCGAACTAGGCCTGTCCGAGCATCGCTTTCCAAATCAATGGACTGCTGCCACGTCGTCTGCGATCTCCACTGCGATCGGCGCTTTTGTTCCAATCATTCCATTCTTTTTCTCCGGTGGCATGACTGCGGTAGCCATTTCTTTCGCCATCAGTTTGGCAGCGCACTTTGCTGTCGGCGCGTTAAAGTCGCTGATCACCATCCGCTCCTGGTGGGCGTCCGGTTTGGAGATGACCTGGATTGGCATCATCGTCGCAGTTGTGACTTATGGGCTGGGACTTGCGTTTGGTTCGCTGGGTTAGGCGTTAAACAACGCAAGCGCTGTGCGGCCTGGTGCGCTCGCTCGCACGATTTGTCTAAATGGATTCAGTCTCGCAATGACGCGCGAGTTTTCTCACTGCGCTGATTGCTGTGTATATCGTCCTCGGCATGCTTTACGAAAGTCTCATTCATCCGCTGACGATTCTTTCAACGCTGCCATCGGCCGGCCTCGGGGCGCTGCTGGCCATGCTTATCACCGGTAATGAGCTTTCCATAGTTTCCATCATCGGCATCATTCTGCTCATTGGCATCGTAAAGAAAAACGCGATCATGATGGTGGATTTCGCGCTCGGTGCCGAGCGACACGAAGGGCTTACACCTGAAGAATCGATTTACCAGGCGTGCCTCGTTCGATTCCGACCCATCATGATGACCACGCTCGCCGCGATGTTCGGCGCTTTGCCGCTTGCCATCGGAATGGGTATCGGGAGCGAACTGCGCAAACCGCTCGGCGTTGCTATCGTGGGAGGTCTCATCGTTTCACAGATCCTCACGCTTTATACGACTCCCGTGATCTATCTGGCGCTCGATCAACTGCGGCAACGGAAAAAGAGGAAGCCTTCGGATGTTTTAGACCTTAGGCAAATCGGCTGGCCGCAAATTTCCGGGTCTTCCGCCTGCTGAGTTGATCCGCTTTCTCAATCTACAACAGCGCGTCGGGCGGAGCGTAGAGCCGTCCCGAAAATGGAACGACTGGTTCCCAATCGTGGAACATCGACATCGAATGTTTGGATACTTCAGAGTCGCATTATAATCGCGATGAGTAGATTACGTGACGGCGTGCTTTGTGGCACGCCGTTTGCATAACGAATTGCATGAACCATCAAACTCTCATGAACAATCAATTCGAATCTAATTATGCTCTTTTGGTACGCTCGGAAGAGAAAGGTCGTGGAGTTCTTGAAGCCGTGCTGTATGTCGCTTTCATCGTGAGCGCCATCCTGGTGATCTGGGAATTTGCACAGAGTCCGGTCAACCTACCGGCGGCCGGCTTCGAGCATTGGGCTGTTGGAGAAGCGGCAAGGAGTCAGGTGATCTCACACAGTTAATGGCGAGAAAGATTTTGGCTCTGCGTTAACGAACAACTCTCACGATGTGAAGCAAGATATTCAATACGCTTTCCGTATGTTGCGAAAGCAGCCGTGTTTCAGTGTGATCGCGATCTTGACGCTGACACTCGGTATTGGGGCGAACACCGCGATTTTCAGCATCGTTAACGCGGTTTTGCTGCGGCCGCTGCCGTATCCGGACGCCGAGCGGATCATGGTATTGAATGAATCGTCGGGACCGGGTCAGGATTACTCGGTTGCGTTGCCCGACTATTTCGATTGGCGAAACGACAACACGGTTTTTGAACATCTCGCCGCTACGCACAAGGAATCACGCAATCTTAGCGGCATCCCGGGCCGTGACCCGGAACGCGTTTCGTGCGCTTCGGTGACGCGAAATTTTTTCAGCGTGGTTGGAATTTCGCCGGAAATAGGCCGCATTTTCAGTGAAGACGAGGACAAGGTGGGCGCTCCGCCCGTCGTTGTGATCAGCGACCGGTTGTGGCGACGTGTGTTCAATGCCGATCACAGTGTGCTCGGGCGGTCCATCACTTTGCACGATCAGAATTTCACCGTCATCGGCGTGATGCCGCCGCAAGTTACCTCACCCCAGGACAGCGATGTCTGGTTGTCGATGATGCGAAGGAGCAATAACCCGGTATGGATGCAGCGGTTCATACACCCGATGATCTACGTCTGGGGAAAGCTCAAACCCGGCGTGACGCTTGAGCAAGCGCGCTCCGAAATGAAGACCATTGCGGCGCGATTAGAAAAAACTTATCCGGAAACAAATGGGAAAGAGACCGCTATCGTCACGCCGCTGCTCGAGAATCTCGTCGGCAAGTATCGGATTAATCTCACGCTTCTCCTGGGCGCAGTCAGTCTGGTTCTGCTCATAGCTTGCGCGAACCTGGCCAACTTGTTTGCCGCCCGCGGCGCGGCCCGTGCGCGTGAGTTTGCCATTCACGCTGCTGTCGGCGCGACTCGCGGCCAGGTCGTAAAAAAGCTGTTAATTGAAAGTTTCGTTATTGCGCTCATCGGCGGCGCGCTCGGTTTCTTCATGGCGGTTTGGGTCCGGGACGGTTTGATCGCGCTGAGTCCGGGAGAAGTGTCTCGATTCCAACAAATTTCCTTCGATCTGCCGGTTCTGGGTTTCACATTTTTGATTGCGTCCCTGACGACAGTGCTTTTCGGCTTATGGCCGGCATGGCAGGCCTCGCACGCAAACGTGCAGCTAGCATTGAAAGCCGGCTCTGCTGGAAGCGGCGATCCGCCATCGGCCAAACGCGCGCGGGATTGGCTGGTGATCAGCGAAATTGCGCTCACATTGACTTTATTGGTCGCGGCCGGATTGGTTCTGAAAAGTTTTTCGCGCCTGCAATCGCTCTCACTAGGCTACGAACCGCGTGCGCTTTTCACTGCGCGCTTCGAATTGCCGTGGCAAAAGTACAACGACCGCGACAAGATCAACACTTTTGCTAAGGCGTTGCTCGACAAGGTGCGTGGTCTGCCCGGCGTGCAAAACGCGGCCGTGAGCTCGAACGGTCCGCTGATGGGTGGATGGCAAACGGGTTTCTGGCGTGAAGAAAACCCGCGTCCGCAGCCTTCCGATATGTTAAACAGCGATCTCGAAGTCGTCGTCGGCGATTATTTTTCAACGCTGAAAGTGCCGCTTTTGCGGGGTCGCGCGTTTAATGAGCGCGACACCAAAGATTCGCCGCGTGTGATCATCATCGATCAGGCGATGGCCGAACAATATTTTCCCGGCGAAAATCCAATCGGCAAACGTCTCGGCGTTGATCCCGGCAATGACAACGAAAGCTACGTAATGTCAGAAATTGTCGGTGTCGTCGCGCGCATGCGGTTTCATGCAGTCGATGAAATGGCGCCGATGCCGGTGATTTACTGTTCGTTAGGCCAGACCCAACGAACCAGTCTCACGCTCTTCGTACGATCGGCGATGGCGTCTGCGGCGCTCGAGCGTGCGGTTCGTGATGCTGTCACTTCGATTGATTCCTCGATGCCGGTTTTCGATGCCCGGCCGATGAGCGATCGCGTCCGGGAGACCTGGGGTGCGCAACGTCTGTTAAGTTTTCTATTTTCTGCTTTTGCCGGGCTCGCGCTGGTGCTGGCGACCATCGGTCTTTATGGACTGCTCGCCTATACCACGCTCAAACGCGTCCCTGAAATCGGTATTCGACTGGCCCTTGGCGCGCGCCCGGCCCAAATCCGCGCGCTTATTTTTTCGCACGGGATGCAATTGCTATTGATTGGTTCGGTAATCGGTCTGTTTGCGGCGTTCGCGCTTTCACGCGCTCTGCAAAGCATGCTTTTCGAAGTCAGAGGGACCGATCCAAAAATTTACTTCGGAGTTGGGCTGATCCTTTTCGCCGCCACCCTTTTTGCGTCATGGATCCCGGCCCGCCGCGCCTCACGCGTCGATCCGATTGTGGCGCTCCACACCGAATAGTAGTCGCTTTAAGTCGATGCGATTGACATACCGCCGGAAACGCGGTTGAGAGTTAGCTAGTGACAAGCAATCTCAATTGCGGCTGGAATGGCCGCTGCGCCATGAGGAAATGATCCGGATCCTCATTGCGGACGATCAGCGGGATGTGCTCGAGGCACTGCGCATCTTGCTCAAGGGCGAAGGTTATCAGACCGAAGCCGTCATATCGCTTGCTGGAATCTTTAGCGCGCTGGAAAAAAAGGATTACGCGCTCTTAATAATGGACCTCAATTATGCGCGCGATACGACTTCGGGACAGGAAGGGTTAACGGCCATTGCCAAGATTCAGGAGATCGACAATACCCTGCCGATCGTTGTGATGACCGCGTGGGCAACGATTGAGTTGGCTGTAGAAGCGATGAAACGTGGCGCACGGGATTTTGTGCCAAAGCCATGGGACAACGAGCGCCTGCTTACGATCGTGCGCACACAAATCGAGCTGGCGACGGCTCTGCGTCGTGGTCGCAAGCTCGAAGCCGAAAACCAGATGCTCCGTGGCAGCATGCCAAATGTGATTGCGGAATCGCCCGCCATGCGAGCAGTGATTGAAATGATTTCACGCGTGGCGCCGTCTGACGCGAACGTGCTAATCACAGGCGAAAACGGGACCGGCAAAGGTCTGGTCGCGCAAGCGCTTCACGCGCTATCTCCGCGGGCATCGCGAACGATGATCACCGTGAACATGGGTGGCTTGTCGGAAACACTCTTTGAAAGTGAATTGTTCGGACACGTAAAAGGTGCGTTTACTGATGCGAAGACCGATCGCGCTGGGCGATTCGAACTCGCGGATGAAAGCACGCTCTTCATGGACGAGATCGCAAACATCCCGCTCACCCAACAGGCAAAGCTGTTGCGCGTGATCGAGACAGGAGATTTCGAACGGGTTGGCTCATCAAAGACTCTCCATGCAAACGTGCGCATCATTTCCGCGACGAACGCAGATGTTGAGAATGAAGTTGTAGCCGGTCGTTTTCGGCAGGATCTCCTCTTTCGTCTAAATACGATCCAGATTGCATTGCCTCCGCTGCGGGACCGACGAGAAGACATCATGCTGCTGGCAAACATGTTCCTTCAGCAACACTCCCAACGGTATCGAAAACAGATCACCAGTTTCGATGAAATGGCGAGCGATCGTTTGCTACAGCATCGCTTCCCCGGAAACGTTCGTGAACTCGATCATGTAATCGAACGGGCCGTTCTCATGACACAAGATCGACAAATAGGGCCAGGCGATCTCGGGTTTACAACAGCCGGAGGTGAATCGCGCAATCTTGAAGAAATGAGTCTTGAAGAAGTGGAGGCATTTCTAATTAAGAAGGCCCTAGCGCGGAACGATGGCAACGCGCGTAAGGCAGCGGAAGCTCTCGGCTTAAGCAGGAGCGCATTTTACCGGCGCTTGCAGCAATATGGATTGTGATTGGGTAGCGGATGCGCTCCTCGGTCGCGAACGGCGTCAATGAATCGGGCGCCAAAAAGTCGATACCGCCTTTCGCATGAAGGCAAACTGACCTGGCTCACCTTTGGTGCGGCTGTTCCGGCCGTGGTTGTTGCCCTCGCGCTTCTTTGGTCCGGCAATTACAGCGCGAAGCTCCAGTGGACGCTGACGATCCTGATTATTGCCAGTTTCCTCGGTTTCATCTCCAGCGTGCGCGAACAGATTGTTCACCCTTTACGAACCATGTCCAATCTGCTCGCCGCATTACGTGAAGGGGATTACTCAATCCGCGCGCGCGGCGCTCGCGCAGGCAACGCATTGGGAGAAGCCCTTCTGGAAATTAACTCACTCGGCGAAACATTGCGTCTTCAGCGTCTTGGCGCCTTTGAAGCAACGGCCCTTCTGCGCACCATCATGGGTGAAATCGACGTCGCGATTTTCACTTTTGATCCCGAACGGCGCCTGCGCCTCGTGAATCGCGCGGGCGAAACTTTGCTTGGCCAACCTATGGACAAATTGCTGGGCAGAAATGCAAACGAGCTTGGACTTGACCCTTGTTTTAATGCCGATCAGGACGAACCCCTCACGCTCACCTTCCCCGGAGGCTACGGTCGATGGGGCGTTAGACGCAGTACTTTTCGCGAACACGGTTTGCCGCACGATTTACTCGTGCTGACGGATCTTAGTCGCACGCTGCGCGAAGAAGAGCGACGGGCATGGCAACGATTGGTCCGCGTGCTCGGTCACGAAATGAATAACTCCCTTGCGCCGATCAAGTCGCTTGCCGCGAGTTTGGAATCGTTACTGCGCCGCGATCCGCCTCCGCCGGATTGGCAGGACGATGCGCGCAGTGGGCTAAATTCCATTGTGTCGCGCGCCGATTCCCTTAGCCGTTTTTTGCAAGCGTATACCCGTCTCACGAAACTTCCGTCGCCTCAAAAAGAAGATTTAGAGATCGGAGAGCTTGTGCAGCGCGTAACCGATTTGGAACCCAGATTGAAAATGAAAATCCTGCCGGGGCCAAAGACAAAAATCCGGGCGGACGCAGCGCAGATCGAGCAATTATTAATCAATTTGGTGCACAATGCAGTTGATGCCGCGCTCGAGACGCATGGAAATGTCGCGATCGGCTGGCGCGAGACGGGCGATTCCGTCGAAATTTTTATTGAAGACGAAGGCCCGGGCATCATGAACAGGGCGAATCTTTTCGTGCCTTTTTTTACGACGAAACCCGACGGATCTGGAATTGGGCTCGCTCTCAGCCGCCAAATTGCGGAAGCCCATGGCGGCTCGCTCAGCCTGACAAATCGGCAAAATCACAGCGGGGCGGTCGCGCTGCTCTGTTTGCCGCGCTAGCCGAGCAGCCATGCTGAGCGAACTGAAGGACCTCTCCATCGTGCTCTGGATCACGCCTCGCATGATTGCGTGATACGAAATGCGAATGTGAGGTAGCTGGTCGCCTCTGGGAACTCGTGAGGACCAAACTTTTGCGTCCCGAAATCGGGACGGTGCTGTCCCAAAATCGGATCACTTAGGCAGTTCGTGGAAAAGGTCGAGGAGTGCTACTCGGAGCATCCGAGTAACTTGTGAGTTTGTCTTCTCGAATGGCATGGCCATTGCAATAGAGCCAGGTACATCACCGTTATGAGACGCATTGGTAGATCTCCACCGCTCTTCTTGGTAACGCTTGTTACGCTGGCAATCACATCGTCTGCGCAAGTGAGCCCACAGCAAGGCACGCGCGAACAAACTGAAGAACGACTCGCAAAATCTACGCGAGAGGCAATGATCAAGCTGCTGGGATCGCCGAATGCGAATCCGTCCATTGGCGAGGAAGCCAAAACTTTTGACCGTCTCGTTGGCACTTGGGATGCCGACTTTGCGTTCCGTCGCGCCGACGGCTCGGTTCTCCATAAAAAGGGAGAGCTGTTGTTCGGCTGGGTCATGGATGGTCACGCAATACAGGACCTTTGGATCGGCTATCCGACCGAGGGTCAGAAGGAACGCACGATCGGAACGACGATTCGGTTCTTCGATACGGCACTTAAGCAATGGCGCGTCATTTTTGTAAATCCGCAATTCAACTACGTCGTCACCGCGCAAGGGAGGCGTGAAGGCGATCGTATCGTCCTGCACGGTCGAGACACCGACGGGCTGCCGATTCGTTGGACGTTTAGTGAAATGAAACCGGACTCCTTTCACTGGCAGGGGGAGAAGTCTCACGACGGCGGAAAGACTTGGAAAGTCGAAGAAGACCACCACATGAAACGGCGGTCTGCATAATACGGGGAGATGCCTTATGACGAAACTAACGACTAAGTCTCTGGTGTTGGCTTGTGTTCTCGTGACGGCAGTTGCCGTATCGGGTCAAAACCAGCCACATAACAGCAGCAAAAGCGCAGCGGTATTTAAACAACTGACGTCGCTTGTCGGCGAATGGGAAGCAGTCCAGGAGGGCGTGCCGGTGAAAGAGACTTATACGCTCACTGCGAACGGCTCGGTGCTCATGTCCGAAACGAAGCCGGCTGATTCACAACCAATGATTACGATGTTCACCGTCGACGGCGATCGCCTGATGGCGACTCACTACTGCGTTGCCGGAAACCAGCCCCAAATGGTCACGGGCGTCCCTGGCGATTTGGAGAAGGGTCTGACGTTTTCGCTAGAACGAGTAACGGGAATGAAGACACCAGACGACTGGCACAACACTGGGATAACGTTGACGCTGGATGACAAAGATCACATGACGCAACGGTGGACCTATCTCTACAAGGGCAAAACGGGAACGACTGTCTTTCACTACACACGCAAGAAATAGTCGTCCCCTTGTCGTGACATCGTTTTACATCGGCTCTTCACCGCGAAAGCAATTAGGCGCGCCGAGACCAAACTCGTTGAATCTAACGAGTCAGCCGATTGCTTCTTACTAGAGGAGAATATGAAACCATCGCCGTTGATACAGGCAGACGCGCGGAAGCTTTGCAGCGCCTGCCAGTCTAAACATGTCACCACAGCATGTGAATGGTAGCACTGCGCGCCGCTCTTCGAACAGCGAAGCTGCTACAGAAGCATGCGTCCCAAGGTCGGGACGATGCAGTCCCACAAACGAAGCGAATCGCGAGATACGTTTTGAAGTTTGGCAACAGCTAGTGGCTTATCGCCAGTGACTTATCACTTTGTTCGCGATGTTGGCACGGACATTGCATTACAACAGAGCAACTTTTTAAAATCCAGCAAACGTCCATACGTCATCTAAAAGAATATGAAACCAACGTCATTAACAGCTCTCGAGCGCTTCCCGTTCACTGACTACAATTACCATTCTGTCACGATCAGCGGCTATCGCGGCCGTTGTGCGAAATCGGCGCCGCCATCTTTTCGCAACATCAGTCGTCAGTACTTTCAGAGCGAAGCTCGACGCGATTTTATCGGCGAAGCGGTTGTATTCGCAATGCTGATTATCACCGCGGCCGTGGCAGTCGCGAACGGCGCGCAGGCTGCCGTCCAACTCTGTCGCGCATTCGGAGCGCTTTGATTGGAACCGTGACTCCGCAGCGAAAACCAGACGAAGAAAGAATCGTGCGACCGGCTGGATTCACGCCGAATCTTGCCTCGATGGACGTGCCGCGCGTAGGCATTGCTGCGAAAAAGCGCAAGCGTCGGATCATTATCATCGCCGCCTCGGCGGTCGGACTGATTCTGGCGACAATTGCAATCTCGCGCTTGAAACCGGCGGTACCAAGCGTCGATCGCTCAAGCGTCTGGATCGACACCGTTAAACGCGGGCCAATGGTGCGTCAGGTGCGGGGTCTTGGCACGCTTGTCCCCGAGGATATTCGCTGGATTCCAGCAAACACGGAGGGCCGCGTCGAAAAAATAATGATCTGGCCCGGCACGCATGTCGAACCTGACTCGGTGATTTTGGAATTAACCAGTCCTGAGCTGGAGCAAGCCGCTCATGACGCCGAGCTGCAAGCGACCGCCGCAGAAGCGGAGTTGACTACTTTGCGAGCGACTCTGCAGCGTTCGTTGCTCGACCAGGAAGCAACCACAGCGAAGGCAAAATCAGATTACGAACAGGCCAGGATGGAGCGCGAAACTAACGATCAGTTGGCGAAGAACGGTTTGATCGCCGAGCTGCAGTACAAAACGTCAAAGGTGAAAGAGGCGGAGTTAGCGAATCGAAATGAGATCGAACAAAAGCGGCTGAAGTTCGCGCACGACTCCATTGATCCGCAATTAGCGTCCCGGCAGGCAGCGGTCGATCAAGCCAAACAGCTTGCCAAGTTAAGGGCGGACCAGGTGGAAGCGTTGCACGTGCGGGCTGGGATGTCGGGTGTCCTGCAACAACTCCCAGTGCAAATCGGACAGCGAGTGAAAGTCGGCGATAATCTGGCGCGTGTCGCCGACCCGACCAAACTGAAAGCCCAGGTTAAAATTGCTGAAACTCAGGCAAAGGATATTCAGATTGGCCAGAAAGCGGTGATCGACACTCGGAACGGCACAGCGAACGGTCACGTCACGCGAGTCGATCCCGCAGTGGAGCAGGGGACGGTAAATGTCGAAGTTGCCTTTGATGAGCCGTTGCCGAAAGGCGCGCGACCCGATCTTAGCGTCGATGGAACGATCCAGCTCGAACGTCTCGACAATGTGGTTTATGTCGGCCGTCCGGCGTTTGGCCAGGAAAATAACACCGTAGGAATGTTCAAACTCATCAACGGCACTTCGGAGGCTCTCCGGACGCCGGTGAAACTGGGCAAGAGCTCAGTCAACACGATCGAAATCCTAAGCGGTCTTCAGCCGGGGGATCAGGTGATTCTCTCTGATACCAGCGCGTGGGATGCACACGAACGCATTCGCCTTAACTAGAAAAACTGAAACCATGAGTTCAACACTAACTGCCACCGAATCGATTCAAACTCCTGCGCCAAATGGCTCGACTCCGTTGATAAGACTGAATGGTGTAAAAAAAGTTTTCCTCACCGATGAGGTAGAAACCCATGCCCTTTCCGGGATCCACCTCGATATTCGCACTGGCGAGTATGTTTCAATCGCCGGGCCATCGGGTTGCGGCAAGACAACTTTGCTCTCGATCCTTGGGCTCCTCGATACTCCATCCGAAGGCAGCTATTCGTTAAAAGGCCACGAAGTCGCTAATCTCTCCTTCGCAGATCGTGCGCGCATTCGCAATCGCGAGATCGGCTTCATTTTTCAAAGTTTCAATTTAATCGGCGATCTAACCGTGTTTGAAAACGTGGAGCTGCCGCTCACTTACCGCGGGATGGGCGCAGGCGAGCGCAAACAGTTTGTGACCGGAGCACTGGAACGCGTCGGCATGGCTCATCGTGCAAAACACTTGCCGAGCCAGCTCTCAGGCGGGCAACAACAGCGTGTTGCAGTCGCGCGCGCTCTCGCTGGCAGACCGGCCATTCTGTTGGCAGACGAGCCCACCGGCAATCTCGATTCGCGTAATGGCGAAGCGGTCATGAATTTGCTTGGAGAATTGCATAAGGGCGGCGCCACAATTTGCATGGTCACGCATGACGAGCGCTTCGCGCAGCACGCAGACCGCACCGTGCATCTATTCGATGGCCGAGTTGTGGAGGACAGAATTGCTGCCTGAGGAATTGAAATGCAAACGCTTTGGCAAGACGTCCGCTACGGCGTGCGCATGCTGCTTAAACAGCCGGGCTTCACCCTGATTTGCATCGCAGCGTTGGCCCTCAGCATTGGTGCAAACACTGCGATCTTCAGCGCCGCCAACGCACTTCTGCTTCGGCCCTTGCCAGTTGAGGATATCGACCGCTTCGTTGTTCCAGTCACGTTGCGGGAAGGGTTTGACCCTTTTGGATCCCCGTTTCTAGAGTACGCCGCATATCGGGATCGGGCTCATTGTTTTGCCAGCAGCGGTGTGGCGACGGCACGTTCCTTCAATTTAACCGGCCGAGGCGAGCCAGAACGTGTCCGCGGCGCCACCGTGATGGCCAATTACCTGTCGACGTTAGGCACAAAACCGGTGCTCGGTCGCACATTTTCAGCTGACGACGATCGACTAGGTGGACCGCCAGTAGCGTTGATAAGCTACGGACTTTGGCAAAAACATTTTGGGAGCAACGCCGACGTTATCCGTCAATCACTCAACCTCGACGGACGAAGTTACAACGTCATAGGGGTAATGCCTCCGGGGTTCGATGTCCCTGGCATCGCCGATGTCTGGGTCCCGCTGCAAGTGAACATCGACACTTTGCCTTTGATCGAGCGCGCGGCGACGAACAATACAATTGTTGCACGGCTACGGCCTGGCGTCAGTTTGGGACAGGCCGATGCAGAACTAAAGGCGATCACACGCCAGCTCGAACAAGAGTATCCCGATTTTCGCCGCGGGTGGACTGTGAAAGTAGTCTCGCTCCGTCAGGATTTGCTCGGCGACCTGGAAGGTCGGGTGCACAAGGCGTTATTCGCGCTCATGGCCGGGGTCGCATTTCTTTTGCTGATTTGTTGCGCGAACGTGGCGAATCTGCAATTGGCTCGCGGAGTCGCGCGCGAACGCGAACTCATGCTGCGACGAGCGCTCGGCGCGGGGCGTTGGCGCATCGTCAGGCAACTTCTCACCGAGAATATACTATTGGCGGTGATCGGCGGGATGGCCGGTCTGCTTCTCGCGTACTGGCTGCTTCCGATTCTCGCTTGGCTGAATCCCATTCAAGGAATTTCGCTGGCCGCCTTTTTCCACAATTTCTCAATTGACCAGCGGGTTTTGGTCTTTGCTTTGTGTGTCAGCGTTCTCACCGGCGTCGCCTTTGGATTGCTGCCTGCCCTTAAAGGCGCCGGTGCGCATGAGCTGATGCCGCGGATCAAGCAGGGCGATCAACGCAGTGGCGGCGACGTTGCCGGCCGCCGGTGGTTAAACGGATTGATCGTGGCTGAGATCGCGATCGCGTTGACGCTTTTGATTTGCGGTGGGTTGATGGTGCAAAGCTTTCAACGACTGCAACACGTTGCTCTCGGCTTTAGTCCCGACAACCTCCTGACCATGAAGATGGTGTTGCCAGCCTCGAAGTATTCGGAATATCGCAAACGTATTGCGTTTGCCGATGAGGTGGTTGAACGCACTCGAAATCTAGCCGGCGTGGTATCTGCCGGAACGACGACAAACATTCCGCTCGAGCGCGAGACGGCTTACGACGCAATCTTCGATGTTGAAGGACGGCCATCGCCAAATCCAAACGACGTGCCAATCACAGCGCACCGCGTCGTTAGTCCGGGCTATTTGGAAACCCTGGGCATCACCTTGATCAGGGGCCGATTAATCAATCAAAACGATCGTGCCGACACCCTGCCTATTGTTGTTGTCAGCGAAGAGTTCGCGCGACAGGCTTGGCCGGGAAAAGATCCTCTTGGCAAGCGAGTCCGGAGGATTCGTGCGGGCCAGATCTTTCCCTGGATGACCGTCGTCGGCGTGGTCAAAGACGTGAAGGAGGATCTCTTCAATTACCGTATCAATCGCCCGGTCTGGTACGTCCCTTACGCGCAAGTAGAAAACAATTTCCCGCTCAACCTGGTGGTGCGGACACGTATCGATCCAAGGTCGCTGATCGCTGCCTTGCGTGATGTCGTACGTACAGCCGATCCGGATCAACCCGTCTCAAACGTTATGACGATGAACACCGTTCTGAACAACGTTCTCGTGACCGAGCGTTTCGGTGCAGTGTTGATGGGGACGCTGGCGATTTCGGGCCTAATACTTGCATCTATTGGTCTCTATGGCGTCATGGCCTACGCCGTGAAACAGCGAACAGGAGAAATTGGCTTGCGTATTGCGCTGGGCGCGCAGCGAAAGCATGTCCTTGCCCTGTTCATGGGAGAGGGTATGAAGCTGACCTTCTTGGGCGTCATCATTGGCTTGATCGCCGCCTGGGCCGCAACACGACTATTGGTTAGCTTGCTTTTCGGCCTGGGCGCGACAGACGCCGCTACCTTCTGCGCGATCTCTGTTCTCCTCGGTCTGGTCGGATTGATTGCTTGTTATTTCCCCGCGCGCCGTGCGCTGAGTGTCGATCCAATAATCGTGCTTCGCGCCGAATAGCTAACTAATGCAAACGTTTCTCCAAGACCTTCGCTTCGGCTTCCGAATACTTCGGCGCAGTCCTGGCTTTTCCATTCTAGCTATTCTCTGCCTCACCCTCGGCATCGGCACCAACGCCGCCTCCTTAAGTTGGATCGAAGGGATTCTCATCCGCCCCTATCCTCTCGTCGCGCACCAAGATCGGATGTTCGCGCTCAACTGCACGACCCGGGACGCTGAGGGTTTCACCGGACTTTCTTATCCCGACTTCCTCGATCTCAAAAAAAATTCGACCCTGTTCGAGTCGTTCATCATCGATAAAATCACTGGCACAACGCTGAGCAATGGCGACCGCGCCGAGCGTGCGGTCGGAGGAATGGTGTCCGCGAATTATTTCGACGCGCTCGGCGTGCGGCCGATTCTGGGCCGCGGATTCAGACCGGAAGAAGGAACCGGTCGCAACGCCCATCCGGTCACAGTCATAAGTTACATGACGTGGAAGAATCGTTACAAAGGTGATCCTGACATCATTGGCAAGACGCAGTACATGAACGGCGTTCAGCACACCATCATCGGCGTCGCGCCGGAAAGATTCCACGGCACGTTCATAGGCTACTCGTTCAACTTCTGGGTGCCGACGTCGATGCAGGAGACGTTCGATAACACCGGCTACAAACTCGAAGATCGGGCCGCGCGCTGGATTGAAGGTTATGCTTTTCTCAAACCCGGAGTCACGCGGCAGCAAGGAGAGGCGGAACTTTCCGCGATCGCGAAACGGTTGGAGAACGATTATCCCCAAACGGATCGCGGCCACGAAGTTGGGCTGTTACCATTGTGGAAAACGCCGTTCAACGCGGCAGGCGGAATTTCGAGGACGCTCGGCATTACAGCGGCCGTCGTTTTCTTTGTCCTCCTCATCGCTTGCGCCAACGTCAGCAACCTGCTTCTCGCGCGATCACTCTTACGCAGGCACGAAATGACGATGCGGCTTGCGCTCGGCGCGGGCCGCCGCCGTTTGATCAAGCAACTCTTCACCGAAGGCTTGCTCCTTTCGTTAATCGCCGCGCTCGGCGGAATCGCGGTCGCCTACTGGAGCCGCAACGCGCTCGTGCTTGCGTTTCCGCCATCGGTTCCCGGGATCACGATTGATTATCCCGGACAACTGGATTGGCGCGTTCTCCTGCTCAGCGTCGCGATCTGCATTGGCTCGACAATGCTTTTCGCGCTCATGCCCGCCGTCCAGGCGAGCCATGTCGATCTTTCCGGCGCGCTCAAGAGCGAAGGGACTGGCGTGGTCGGCGGCAGCGGCCGATCCCGATTGCGCTCGGCTTTGGTCCTGGTCCAGGTCTCGCTTAGTTTTGTTCTTCTCGCCGGCACCGGCTTGCTTTTGCAAAGCCTGCAGCGAATGCAAAACACGAGTCCCGGTTTCTTGACCAACAATGTGATTGTGTCAGTCGTTGATTTATTTTCGGCGGGCTACAAACTCGATCGCGCTAAAATTTTTCACACGCAGTTGCTCGATCGCGTCCGCGCGCTCCCCGGTGTTGAGTCCGCGGCTTTGACGCGGGTAATGCCGTTCAGTTACAACCCTCCTTCTTCCGCGCCGATCGAGATCGATGGCTACCAGCCCGCGCCTGATGAGCAACCGAACGCGGATTATGTTCAGGTCAGCGAGGATTATTTCTCCACTCTCGGGATTCCGCTGGTCGCCGGCCGTGAGTTTACTCGAAATGACGATGAGAATTCGCCGCGAGTTGCGATCATCAATGAAACGATGGCAGCGAAATATTGGCCGGGAAAAGATCCTCTCGGCCAACGGCTCAAAGTGAAAGACAATTGGATGCAAATCGTCGGTGTCGCGAAAAATGTGTACTACGAGACAAAGCTCGAAGCTCCGAGGTCGTTCTTTTATGTGCCGGTTCGCCAGAACTTTTTTGTCGGGAACACTTTGCTCATCCGCACGCGGGAAACTCCGGGCGCGATCACGAATGCGCTGTCGCGCGAAGTTCACGCGCTCGATCCGACCTTGGCGCCATACGCCGCGGATCGTTTGCAAGAGCAAGTGGACCAACGGGGCTACACTCAGCGACTCGCGGTCACGTTGCTCGCGATTTTCGGCGGGATGGCGTTGTTCCTAGCCACGATCGGGCTTTACGCCGTCATGTCCTACTCAGTTTCGCAACGCACGCACGAACTGGGATTGCGCATGGCTCTCGGCGCCGATGCG
>Ga0209239_1000967_pt1 | contig 16906 bp, 9 predicted proteins | sample GraSoi013_2_20cm_FD_185824 | JGI IMG/M metagenome (GOLD analysis project Ga0209239, IMG submission 185824) | Grasslands soil microbial communities from the Angelo Coastal Reserve, California, USA - Sample 10_02_2013_2_20cm (SPAdes) (version 2) | ecosystem: Environmental > Terrestrial > Soil >...
GAGCATCGCCGAGACGCCCGACGCGTTGTCCTCCGCGCCGTTGTAGATCGAGTCGCCGTTCGCGACGGGGCCGATCCCCTTGTGATCCCAGTGCGCCGTGAACAGGACTGCCTCGCGGGTCAGCGCGGGATCGCTCCCGGCGATCCTGGCCACGACATTTTCCGAGCGGACGTGACGCAATGTGCTCGTGACATCCACGGCGACATTGATCCCGGTCGCCACGGGACGGAACTCGCGGCGCGCCGCGGCGCGGGTCAGCGAATCGAGGTCGAGGTTCGCTCGGGCGAGGGCAGCTTGGGCCGCGTCGTGTGTCACCCAGGCCGCGAATGCGATGCTCTGCGGCGCCGGCCGATCGAGCTTGAATTGCTCCACCGACCAGGACCCGCGCACCACATCCCATCCGTACGTCGCGCTCTCTGGGGTGTGGACCAGGATCGCGCCCAGCGCGCCGCGGCGCGCCGCCTCTTCGAGCTTGTACGTCCAACGACCGTAGTAGGTCAGGGCCCGCCCGTTGAAAATGGTCGAATCCTGGAGGCCAGGATCGTTCACGAGCATCAGGAGCACCTTGCCGCGAACATCCGCGCCCTTGTAGTCGTCCCATTGCCACTCGCCTGCCTCGATGCCGTAGCCGACGAACACGAACTCGCCATCCGCTTATCTCGAGGAAATCATCGAGATAAGCGAGGGACCGGGTCGCGCCACCCTTACCCCACACGAGCGACGGATGCGGGGTCATGCCGACGAGTGCTACGGGTTGGAAGTAGGATCCGTCGCTGCCCGCGGGCTCCAGGCCGAGCGCCTCGAACTGGGCCGCGATGTACTTCGCGGCCAATCGGCCACCGCGCGTCGCCGGGGCGCGGCCCTCGAGCAGATCATCGGCGAGGTACTTGAGATGCGCGTCCATCGCCGCCGTGCTGACGGCCGGTATGGGGGCAGCGAGCGTCGCCGGCGTTGCCGCGGGCCCTGGTGCACCAGCGCAGCCGAAGGAGATCATCGCGACGACGATCAACCATTTCAGGGACACGGGTGGCTCCTCTTCAGGGGGTCATTCGGGGCATCTCACGGTGTGAATCGACCCGCGGCCTCGGCGGTCGGCTTCGCTGGTGAGCACGAACGTCGAGTCGTCGAGGAAATCAATCGCCTCTCCCTGCACCTCGAGCCCGGTGACGTTACACACCGGCCGCCCGCTGGGCAGCAGACGCCCCCCCTCACCTGGGACGAAGAGGTAGACCTCCGAGTACGTGCGGATCGCCACGAGCCGGCCGTCGGGCCGAATCGCCGCGCCGGTCACGAGGCGTCCCAGCTTCGCAAACGGCGGGATCGGCAACCGCTGCAGCGGTGAGGCGGTCACCACCGTGTCACCACCCCACGCGTTGCGCGGCACGCGGTACAACTGGATAACACCCCTACGTCCCTTGCTCACGAGGTAGAGCGCGCTGTCGCGTGGTGAGACGTAGATCGCCTCCACGTCGTCCGGCCCACCGGCGAACTTGAGGCGCAGCGCCGCGGCCGGAGCGGAGCGAACCGGACCGCTCTGCCGGCCTGGGGGATCGGGCTCGGCCACGGCGTAGATGACTACGGATTTGCGGGCCATCTCGTTATCGCCCGTGTCCGCGATGTAGAGGCACGCGGCGCGCTGTGTGGCGCAGGGTCCGAGAGCGATGTCTTCCCAGTCCACGGCCCGGGCGCCGCGGATTCGGACGACGCCGCGGTCGGCACCGGCCAAGTCCGTTGCGTACACATATACATCGTCCCCTGAGTCATTATGGGTCCACAGCACGCTGGGGTGTGAGCGGCTCGCGGCGATTCCGGAGCTCTCCTTCACGCGCGGACTGTGCAGCGTGCCCGTCAGGGCGACGCTGGGGATGCTTTGCAGGGTGAGGAGGAGGAGGATCACGGCCACCAAGAGAATCGCCTTGCTCGGGCCTAGGCAAGGGGTAATCTTTCGCCCGATGCTCGCTGAGTTGCGCTCCCGTCGCGTCGAGAAGCTGCCGGATCAAGTGGTGCTCCGGGGGCGGATCCTGTTCCTGGCCGAGGACGCGGACCTGGTGCGCCGGCAGCTCGAGGGGGAGGATATCGACTGGCGACCGGCGACCAAGCTGCGCGACAACATCTCCACCGACGAAATAACTCCTGCCTACATCTGCTATTACTACGACGAAACCTTGGGCGACTTTCCCTACCTGGGGCTCAAGTGCGGCGCAGAGTTCCCCATCACCCGCGGCTCGGTGAAGCGCGGCGGCTTCGTGGCTTCGGTGAGCGGCAAGCGCCGGGGCAAGGGGTCTTCCCGGGAGCAGTCGCCGTACGCCGAGATGTGCGCCGGGATCAAGCTGGTGGTCGCGGAGAACATCGAGCGCATTTATCGGGAGAACTGTCAGAACCTGGGCGTCTTGGCGACGACGGACTTCTCGATCCTCGACAAGGTGCGACGCGGTGAGGCCATCCCCTTGAGCGCATTTACCGTGGGCGAAGGCGAGATCACCCGCGGGATCATCGAGTACGGAGGGCTGTTCAACTTCAACATGGCCCGGCTCCAGGGAAAGGTCGTCCTCTCACCACCCGCCACGCCGCCTCGTCCCATGACCCTGGGCGAGAAAATCATCGCTCGCCATTGGGTGGTGGATCCGGCCAAGGGGAACATCGGCGTCCCGGCGGTGAAGCCGGGGGACGAGGGGTTCGTCGTCACCGATGTCCGGTTCAGCCACGAGTACGTCACCCCCATGGCGGCGATCTTCTTCGAGCAGCTCGTGGGACCGGACGAGAAGGTGCACGACCCAGGCTCGATCCTCATGTTCCGCGATCACCTCACCTTCCTCGGCGAAGCGATGACGCCCGAGCGCGTGAAGGAGGGCCTGCTCGACGTGGCGCTCGAGCTCGAGAAGAAACAGCGCGCGTTCGCGGAGAAGCAGGGGATCCGGCTGTACGGCGAGCTGCGGCTGGGCCACCACGGATCCGAGGCGATCTGCCACTCCAAGATCCTCGAGGGGCACGCCGAGCCGGGGATGGTGATCATCGGGAGCGATTCCCACACGCCCCATGCGGGTGCCGTGGGCTGCGTCGCCTTCGGCGTCGGCACGACGGCGATCTTCAACTCCTGGATCACGAAAGACGTGCGGCTCACGGTACCCGAGACCGTCAAGGTCGTGGTGCGCGGCAGGAAACCCGACAACGTGACGGCGAAGGACTTCATGCTCGAGATCCTGCGCCACCCGTACGTGAAGAGCGGCCGCGCGATCGGGAAACTGGTGGAGTACTGTGGCGATGCTGTCGAGTCGCTGTCTGTAGACGAGCGTGCGACGATGACCAACATGACGGCCGAAGTCGGCGGTTTCACCGGCTACGTCGCTCCCGATGACAAGAGCGTCGCGTACCTGATGGAGTATCGCGGGATCACGCGGGACCACGCGGAGCGGCTGTGTCGGGGACTCTCGAGCGACGCGGGCGCGGAGTACTGCGAGGTGATCGAGATCGACGCGGGCGCGGTCCGACCGCTGATCGCGCTACCGGGCGACCCCGGGAACGGGCGCTACATCGGGGAGGCTGCGGAGCGGGTGCGGGTGGACATCGCGTACGCCGGGTCCTGCACCGCGGGCAAAAAGGAAGACATGGACATGTACGCACGCGTGCTCGAGGAGGCGGCGGAGCGCGGGGAGCGCGTGGCGCCTTGGGTGCGCTTCTACATCCAGTGCGGATCGCAGGACGTGAAGCGCTATTGCGAGTCCCAGGGATACCTCGAGCTGTTTCGGAAGGTGGGCGCCACCTTCCTCGAGCCGTCTTGCGGCGCGTGCATCAACGCGGGGCCGGGAGTGTCGAAGACGGGGGAGGAAGTGACCATCAGCGCGATCAACCGAAACTTCCCGGGTCGCTCGGGGCCCGGCCAGCTCTACCTCGCCAATCCCTACACGGTCGCCGCATCGGCCATCGCGGGCTACATCACCGAGTGGCAGCCCGGTATGGCACTTGCCGAGCCTTCCGCCTCGACTTGAGCGTTAGCGCCCGCCGCGCACGCTCGATACCGTCTGCGTCTCAGGGGACGTCGAGCCGTGCTTCGGGCGCAGCGAGCCGCGCTGATACACGCTGCGCGGATTCCACAGCACCCATGACGTGATGCCCAGGTCTTCGGCCGCGCGAATCTGCTCGCGAATCTCGAAAGGCGTGTAACGCGGCAGCCTGCGGCCGAGCGTGAACGCCTGCAAGAAGGGGCGAATCTCGGCCGAGCCCGGGAGCGGCTCCGAGCGCTTCAGCGCGTCGGTGAGGGCGCTGTGCACCACGTGGTAGGGCTGGCCGTTCGGCCACGCGTACCCGAAGGCGCCGCGGTAGTAGTGGCTCGGGTACACCATCGGTAGTACGACGTCGGCCACGTTCACGAAATCTTCCCACACCTGCCCAATGCCGAGGTCGCCGGTCGTCACCGAAGCCGTGAGCCCGAAGATGTCGAACGTGACGGGAACCCCGTACGGCTTCAGCCGGTCTTTCAGCAGCGCCACGTGCTCGCGCACGGCCTCGCGCTGGGTCTGCCCCGCGCGGTGCGCGGGGAAGATGGCCGTCGCCATCCGTTCGCGCGGCTCGTCGGGGAAGCGCACGTAGTCGAACTGCACCTCCTGGAATCCCATCCGCGCGGCTTCCTGCGCGAGTTGGGCGGAATAGATCCAGACGGAGTCGTTGTAGGCGTCCACCCATGCGATGTTGATCCGGTCGCGCCACAGGCCGCCGGTGTCGCGGTCCTTCACCGACCAGGACGCCTTGCGCTCGGCGAGGAGGGGATCCTTGGCGACCACGATGCGCGCGATGGGATAGATGCCGTGCGCGGCGAGCGTGTCGAGCCGTGCCTTCGCGTCCTTCGCTCGCACGCACTTGTTCGCGCCGATCTGCTCGGCCGTCGGCACCGCCGAAGGATAAAGCAGGCAGCCGGTGTCATCCTTCACGTCGATCACGAAGGCGTTGATCTCGGTCTCATCGGCGAGGCGCACGAGCTGCCACAGCTTCGGGGATCCGAACGCCCATGCGTTCACGTACAGCGCCTTGATGTTCGCCGTGGGCGGCAGCAACACTGATTCCTGTTGGACGTAGCGGATCTCCGTAGGACGCAGCAACACCTTCAATTGGTCGACCGGAACGGTCGCGGCGGCGCCGGCCGGCAGGGACGGGAGCGGTGCCGGCGCCGTCGCGCTGTCGACGGGATCCTGCGCAAAAAGGCCGCGACTCGTGAGGAGCGCGGCCAGCAAGAGGACACCTGCCTGCCGGACCACAGCCATAGGGGGCTACACGATAGGAATCACCGAACGAACGGACAAGAGACGGGCATCACTTCACCGTGCAGTCAGCCGCAAGCTGTTGAATAGCAATGGGTAAGTCGCGATGCTCTGCCCCCGGTACTGGGGCCGGAAGCCGAACAGGACGACCCGGCCGGTGCCGAGCTTGGCCTCCACCAGGGCCGCCCGACCGGCTACCCGCTCAGGATGCAACACCCACCCGGACAACAGCACCTTGTCCGCATCCGCCGGATACCGTGCGACGACGCGCGCGGCACTCGAATCGAGCACCTCGAACGCGGGACCGCTTTCGTACCACGCCACCGACTGGGCAGGCATGCCGCGCGCGATCGGGTCGCTCGGGTCGAGCTCCAGCCGGAAGATCGATCCGGGAGCGTAGAACTCATCGTCGGCCACGCTCTCGAGGACGTTGCGCACGGGGAGGAGCAGGTGCTCGACCACGAAGCGGCTCGCGTCGTTGAGCGCTACGAGCGTGCCGCCGTCGGTCACGAACTGGCGCAACGCCTCCACGCCTTCCTGGCCGAGACCTCCGGCGTAGGGCGCGGGATACTGACGGGGCAGGCCGTCGAACAGCTCGTGCGGCGACTGATCCGGCAGGACGATCACTTCGAAGTGCTCCCTGAGCTTCCCGGCGCGCACCACCGAGTCGACGACCGACACGTAGGGCACCTTCCAGGTATCGAACACCCACCGCGTCCACCCCTCGTCGATCGGCGCCGCATACGAGCGGTACAGCCCGACCCGTGGCGCTTCCGGGCCGGCGAAGCCGGGATACCCGGGACTCGCGGCCGGGGGCTCGACCGGGGCGGAGAGGCCGATGCGCAGCGAATCGCGCGCTGCCACGGCGGTCACGCCCATCAGCAACGGCAGCGTGTGGGCGGTGACGTCGTACGGCGGGAGCGGCGGGCCACCCGGGTACAGGCGGAGATCGGGGTAGCGCTGCGGCTCGAGCAGCGTTTTGGCGAACCCGGCGTATGGCTGGCGCAGTGCCACGACATAGCTCCCGGCGGGGAACCGCTGGGTGCCGACCGCCACGGGGTGAAGCGCCGTGCGAACCTCGACCTGCCCGCGATGCAGGATGCCGAGCAGCGTCGCGAGCCCGACGGAATCCTGATGCTGTCGCGGCAAGACGTACGCGTAGGGCCAGCCCTTCCAGCCGCGGACGGCGCGCCCCTCGATCGTCAGGAAGTTCGCGAGCCAGCGGTCGCGGTAGCGAGCCGCGTTCTCGAGCAGGGCGTAGGCTCCGTCGGTCTGGTAAGTCACGATGTCGCGCAGGGTCCAACGGCCACCCGGCCAGGGATTCGTGAAGTTCCAGGAGCGCTCGCGCGGATTGAAGCCCCGGCCGCGCGTGGCGAGCTGATCGGCAGGGAGGTCGATGGGCGACGCGAGGTTCGCGCTCGCCGCCTCCGACAGGATGCGCACGCCGCCGTGGTAATGCTGGTACGCGCGAGCGGGCGTCCATGCGTCGTACACCGCATTGATCACGATCCCCGTCTTTCCCTGCCCGGCGAGCGCCCATGCCATGGCGGTGCCGAGGGCGTTCACGCCGTCGACCAGCAGGGGATCGACGTTCGGCTCGATCGGATCCAGGTAGGGCGGCAGGAAGAGCCGCGACCCATCGGTGTCCTGCTGGTGAATGTCGTGCACGATCTGCGGGTGCCAGACGTTGTGGATCGAGTCCACTACCAGCTGCGTCTCCACTTGGGTGAACGCGTACCAGTCGCGGTTGTTGTCGTGCCCCGCGTAGTGGTGATACAGCTCGGGTGGATCGGTGCCCTCGGCTGTGGTGCCGAGCGTCCGGTTGTACCAACGGGTGACGATCGAGACCCCGTCGGGGTTGAGCGACGGCACGAGCCAAAGGATCACATTCTCGAGGATCGCTCGGGTCGCGAGGCTGGTGTCGCTCGCGAGTCGGTACGCGAGCACCGCGGGGCTCAGGTGCCCGCCGACCTCCGTCGAGTGGATGCCCGAGGTGATGAGCACGATGGCCTTGCCGCCGCGCAGCACATCTTCCGCTTCTTTGGCGGTCTTGAAGCCCCGGGGATCCGCGAGCTTCGCATTGAGCTCACGGTAGCGGTCCAGGGCCCGCAGGTTCTGCGGGCTCGAGATCACGAGCGCAATCATCGGGGCGCCGAGGGTGCTGTGCCCCAGCTCGCGGTACCGCATCCGATCGCTCGCCGAGGCGAGCGCCTGGTAGTAGCGGACGAGGGTCGGCCAATCGGCGAGCTTCCTGTCGTCGCCCGGCTCGAACCCCAGCACCGACCGCGGGGTCGGTATCCTCGGGGCCGTGACCGGGGGAGGACGGCGCCGGGCCGGTGGCGTGCGCCGCGGTTGCTGCGCCGCGGCAGGAGGTGCCGGCACGGCGGCGATCGCCACGGCGAACAGGAGCACCAGCAGGCGGAGCATGGGGGCAGGAGAACATACCGACGCCCCGGCCGCTCACGCTACGGCAGCTTGTGCAGCTCCACCCGACGGTTCTGCGCGCGCCCCGCGGCGGTGTTGTTGGGCGCGATGTAGCCCGATGCGCCGTACCCCTTCGCGATCATGCGGAGCGGCGGGACGCCCTTGCGCGCCAGGTAGAAACGGACGGCGACGGCGCGCGCCTGCGACAGTCGCAGGTTCGTGAACTTCCTTCCCGTGCTGTCGGTGTAGCCCGCGACCTCGATCCGGATGTCGGGATTCGCGACTAGCGAGGCCGCGACGGCATCGAGCACCATGTATGAGTCCCGCGTCAATATGGACCTGCCGGTCTCGAAGTTCACGCCCGTCAGCACCAGCGTGGGCCGCGGTGGAGCGCCGGGCGTCGGGGACCGCGCGGCTTCGGGCGCGAACAGGATGAGACAGCCGTTTGCGTCGACCTGGCTCCCGGGCGGCGCGGGCGGACACTTGCCTGGCGGGGTGGGGGTGGCCGTTGGCTTCACCGCTTCAACCGGCAGCGGGCAGCCGACCGCATCCACCTTGGTGCCCGCCGGTGTGTTGGGACACTGGTCGATGCCGTCCGGCACGCCATCGAGGTCCGTATCCAAGGGGCAGCCGCTCGCGTCCACGGTGGCTCCCGCAGGTGTGTTGGGGCACTTATCGATGCCGTCGGGGACGCCGTCTTTGTCCGAATCCAGCGGGCACCCGGCCGCGTCGACCGCGACGCCCGGGGGCGTGTTGGGACACTGATCGACACCATCGGGCACGCCGTCTCCATCGGAGTCGACCGGACAGCCCTTCGCGTCCACGTGCGCCCCCGCCGGCGTGCCGGGGCACTGATCGATGCCGTCGGGGACGCCATCGGCGTCGCTATCGACCGGGCAACCGGTCGCATCGACATGCGCGCCCGCCGGCGTCCCGGGGCACTTGTCGATCCCATCGGGGACGCCGTCCCGGTCGGAATCGATGGGGCAGCCTTTCGAGTCCACAGCAGCCCCCGCGGGCGTGTCAGGGCAGGCATCCTTGTTGTCGGGCACGCCGTCGTGGTCGGAATCCTTGGACGGGGCACCCAGATGGAACACGGAGAGCCCGGCGGTGCCCAGGAAATGCGTGGCCGTCGTAGGGCCGAACGTCGACTGGGTGCTGGGGCTGTAGATCGCCCGCCCCTCTACCCGCAGCGCGATGCGGTCAGTGAGGAACAGGCGAACGCCGGCGCCGCCATGGACGCCGTTGTCGGTGAAGCGGTAAGGCGCGCGGGTGCCGAAGTCCAGCAGCGAGTAGCCGCCGAGCACGTAGACCATGAGTCGGTTCGCATGCACGGCATTGATCACGAGAGACGCGCTGCCGATCAGCGGCTCGAGCGTGGACGTGGTGCCGCCGGGCGGCGTGACGGTGTACTCGGGCTGGAAGAGGACGTCGGCCTCCACACCAACGATGCTGCCTAGCAGGTATCCCATCCGGACGCCACCCCCGATCTTGTGGGCGAGCCCGAACGTGGCATCGTAGCGTGTGTAGGAGCCGAACGCGCCCACTTCGACCTGTCCGGCGTGCTGCGCGGCAAGGCGTCCCGCGGCGAGCGTCACCACGGCGGCCAGCAACCCGAACCGTCTCATGTCAGCTCCCCGCGCGGAACGCGCTCAAGGTAACTGGTGCAGCTCGACGCGCCGGTTCTGCGCGCGCCCCGCGGCCGTCGTGTTGGCTGCAATCGGACTCGCCGCGCCGTACCCCTTCGCCATCATGCGGCTCGGCGCGACGCCCTTGCTTCCGAGGTACGCGCGGACCGCGTCCGCCCGCGCCTGCGACAGCCTGAGGTTGGTGGCGCTCGAGCCGGTGTTGTCCGTATAGCCGGCAATCTCGATCCGGATATCCGGATTGGCGTTCAGCGACTGTGCGACGATGTCGAGGACCGTGAAGGACTCGGGCTTGAGGGCCGATTTCCCGGTCTCGAACATCACACCGCGCAGGATGACCGGCGTCCGCTCCGGCGTGAACAGAATCGGGCAGCCGGCGGCATCCACCCGGGTGCCGGGGGCCGTGCCGGGGCAGCGGTCCTTCGCGTCGTCTACGCCGTCCCCGTCCGAGTCCTTGAAGCGCTGGCACCCGACATCGTCCACTTCCGCCCCGGGCGGGGTGTTGGGACACTTGTCCAGCCCGTCCGGGACGCCGTCTTTGTCCGAGTCGAGCGGGCAACCGGCCTGGTCGACGACCGCGCCGGCGGGCGTGCCGGGGCACTGGTCGAGGCCGTCGAGCACGCCATCGCCGTCCGCGTCCGCCGGACAGCCCTTGGCGTCGACGCGCGCGCCGGCAGGCGTGCCGGGGCACTGGTCGAGACCGTCGGGCACGCCATCGCCGTCGGCGTCGGCGGGGCAGCCCTTGGCGTTGACGTGCGCCCCCGCGGGCGTACCAGGGCACTGGTCGAGCCCGTCGTACACGCCGTCGCGGTCTGAGTCAGTGGGGCATCCGCGCGCATCGACCGTGGCGCCGACAGGCGTGTCGGGGCAGGCGTCGCGCCGGTCGGGCACTCCGTCATGGTCCTGGTCTGGTGCCGGGCCGCTCCGGGTGAACACCGATAAACCGAGCGAGCCGACGACGTGACCCGCCCAGTCACCACCCGCGAAGCCCGTGTTGGGCGTGTAGAAGCCACGCACTTCGAAGCGGAGGGCGGCTCGGTCGCCGAGAAAGATCCGATCGCCGATCGCGCCGTGAACGGCATCGTCCGTGAAGCGGTACGGCGCCGTCTTTTCGAAGTCGAGCCGGGAGTACCCGCCGAGGATATAGAAGAGGTTGCGGGCGGTTCCAAAGTTCAGCACCAGACTGGCGCTGCCGTGAGCCAGTGAGGGAGCGGCGCTGCCGGTCTTCGGATTGGGGCTCTGGTAGCCCGCGTCGACCTCCGCGCTGACGACGTTGCTGAAGAAGTACCCCAGCCGACCGCCGCCGCCGATCTGGGAGTCCAGGTTGAAGACCTTGTCGTAACGCGTGAATGATCCGAACGCCCCGAACTCGAACTGGTGCCCGCGCTGTGCCGGGAGACTGGAGATCCCGCACGTGAGCGCTACTCCGAGGACCGCGAGTGTTCGCACGGACCGTCTTCTCCGCTAGGGCCGGCCCTACGGTAATAACTCGGCCTCCGGTTAGAAACCCCGGAGGCCGGAATGGTGACGTGGGTCACGCCGCTACTATCGCCCGTTCTCGCCCCGCACGAACCGGACTGCCTTGGCAAGGCTGTCGGCGAGCGCCGCCAGCTCGGTAGCGCCATGCGCCAGACCTTCGATGGCCTGCAGTTGCTCCGCGGCAGCGGCGGCGACGGCTTCGGCTTCCTGCGTCGAGGAGTGGGCACCCGCCTTGGCCTGCTCGAGCGACTGATGGATTCTGGCCGACCGCTCCCTGATGCCATGCGCCAGCTCCGCGACCTGTTTCCCGGCGCGGGCCGTGCCCCCCGCCGCCTCTGCAATGCGGGTCAGGTCCTGTACCCAGTCGCTCGAGCTGCGCACGACGTCCCCGAGATCGCCGCGGATGCGCTCGAGCAGCTGTGCGGCGCGGTCGAGCGCCCGGCGCGTCTCTTGTGCGGACTTCCCGACGTTGCGCGCCTCTCGACCGCTTGCTTCGGCGAGCTTGTGGACCTCATCTGCCACCACCGCGAAGCCCCGCCCGTGAACCCCGGCGCGCGCCGCTTCGATCGTGGCGTTGAGGGCGAGCAGGTTGGTCTGGTTGGCGATGAAGCCGATGGTTTCCGAGAACTTCTCGACCTGCTCCGCCACGTCGCGCAGCCGCCGTACCTCGCGGGCGCTTTCTTCGGTCGTGAGACCCAGATCGGTCAGGCGACGGACCGCGGTCTGGGTGGCGAGGCGGACCTTTTCCGTGGTCTGCTCCATCTGCGCGCCCGAGTCGCGAGTCTCGGTGCCCGCGGTGGCCACCTCCGCGGCGTGGTGGGTCAGCTGTTCCGAGTCGCGGGCCAGCGCGCTGACGAGGCTCGCGGCTTGGGCGGCCCCCTGGCTGGCGCGACGCGCCGATGCCGCCACTTCCTGGCTCGAGGCGTGGATCTCTTCGGTCGTGGCCGTCAGCGTCTGGATGTAGGCACTGGTGCGATCCGACGCGCCGACCACCGGCTGAACCGAGCCTTCGATTGCGAGCATCAAGGCGAGCTGGGGTGCCAACAGCGCCAGCATGTCGGCGTCGGCGTCGTGGTACATGCCGGGATTCGAGTGACGTACACTCCAAAGGCCCACCAGCTGCCCGGCGTGATACAGCGGGACCAGCACCTCCGAGCCGGGCGTGTCCCGACCGGACACGACCACCTGCTCGGGAGCGAGAACGCCCGCCACGACTGGCCGCCGTCGCCGCACGGCCTCGCCGGAGAGTCCGACATTAGCGTCGAAGCGAACCTTGTCGGGGCCGCGATGGCCCGTCGCGGTGTCCGCGACGAGCTCCATTTCGTTCGTCCCCGCGTCGTAGCGCGCGAAGCCCATGTGCTCCCATGGAACCAACCGCCGGGCCAGCTCCTGAATCCGTGGGAAGCTCCTCGCCAGACCGATGTCCCGCGCGATCGCCTGCGACAAGCTCTGAATGAGCGCGAGCTCATCGGCGTGAACACCCCGCCGGATGACCGACACGCTCGCGACCGCGGCGCTCACGAGCACGACGCCGATGACGAGAAACCCGATCATGTCGATGCTCGCGTGCGCGAGAGCGAGGCATGCGAGGGCCAGACCCACCGAGCAGGCGTACACGACGGCCTCCCACCGCGCGGTGAGGGCGGCGTCCACCCAGGCGAGGGTGCGCCCGAGTGCCAGCTCGATGTAGAAGGTGCCGTTCACGACGCAGGGCAAGAGGACGAGGAATGCGACGAGGGGCACGAGGTTGCTCGCCGTGAGCGCCTGCGCACCCGTTGCCCCGCCGAGCCTGGCATACGCGAGCCCCGCCAGGGCCGCGCCCGTCGCGAGGTGCGCGGCGTTGTCGAGCGCCGCCGCCACGGGCAGACGACGCAGAGCGAGGTCGCCCGCGATCATCGCCAGCGACGCCACCACGACGCCGAACGGCCAGCCGCGGTCGAGGATGGCGTACGCCGTGACGCCAAGGATGTATGAGGAGAACCCGTTCCCCGGGAGGGCGATGCCGTAGCGGCGGGTCAACGCCCCGACCACGACGAGCACCACGATCTCTTCCGCGACGTCCGCGCCGAGCGGCACCCCTCGGGACGCGAAGGCCGCCAGCCCCGCGGCGACCGCCGCCACGGCAGAGAGCGCGACGAGCGCCCGCACCAGCAGGCCCGGCGACGCTTTGAGGCGGGAGAGGGCACTCATGGGCAAGCTGGGAGCAAGGTCGGCCCCTTGGCGTGACCTGTCAAGCGCGACTATCGTTTACCGCATGCGCGTCACGATCGAATACTGCGTCGTCTGAAACTACGAGCCACGGGCCGCCGGTCTGGCGGCCGAGATCCGCAAGACCTACCCCCACGCCGACGTGAAGTTGATCCAGTCGTCGGGCGGCGTGTTCGAAGTGGAGGTCGATGGTCGTCGCATTTTCTCCAAGAAGGCGTTGGGACGCCACGCCGAGTCCGGAGAAGTCGTGCGACTGATGCAGCAGGTCGCCCCGCCACCGTCGCGCTGACGCCTGCGGCGGGACCCTGCGGACAGTAGTGACCCGGCCAGGTGACACTGTGCCGCTCCCGCCGCCTCCCGCGCCGGCGTCCTAAGTCCCCTCGGCAGTTGCCGTTGCGACGGCGCCGTCGCGTCTGGCACGACCTTTCCAGAAAGGCCAGGCCGGAGGTGACCTATGAAACGTGTGCTCTTGGCAGTTGGAATGGCGCTCGCGCTCGGTGCTGCGCCGATGGCGGCGCAGACGCGCGTCAGCGTCGCCGTCGGTTTCGGCGTACCGCGGCCGTATGTGACCGGAGTCGTCATCCTGGGGCGGCCGCCCGTCTACTACCCACACAGGCGCGCATTCTATTACCGGCCCCCGCTGTTCGTGGCGCGGCGCCTCTATGTGGTTCGGCATCGGCATCACCATCACCGCTATTACTACCGTGACGATCGGGATTACGACCGCGACGATGATTGACGTGCCACGCGGGCCGTACCACCGGAGTGCGGCGTGCAAAGGGAGGTTCCGGATGCGGCGGCTGACGCCCTAGGCAGTGCCGCAGGTACGGTCGCAAAGCGGGAGGCGCGCACGCACGCCTCCCGTTTTCTTTGTCCCGTGTTCAGGGCTTCGCCGCCGCGTCGTCGTCCTTGACGTAACCGTCTTCGCTAGGGTCTCGCGGCCGGGTGGGTTGCCCCGGGCGCGCAGCACGATGTCGGTTTCTTGCGGGTCGAGATATCGGAAGTCCGTGGGGAGGTCGAGGGTCGCGAGACCGCGAGCCAAGGCACGATCACCAGGTACGTCACGGGTCGACCAATCATCTCTCCCTCCACCGCTAATCTATATTGCGACCGTGCGAATTTCCCGCGACCACTTCCTTCCCCCCGATCCGAACGCCTTCCTCGCCGCGGAGCCCGCCACCGGGCGGGTCGTGGTGATCGCCCCGACCCGCGCGGCCTGCGAAACCATCGAGCTCGCGATGAGCCTCGATATCGACACGCTCCTCGCCCGAGAGCACGGTGAGGACATCTCCCGCCTCGCGGCATCGGGGCGGGGGTTCGGGATCGTTGCCGGGACCGGCACGGGCAAGACGCTCGCCATCCGGCCGATTGCGACGACGATCCTGCAAACGCCGCTCAAGGTCGGCGTCGTGAACCGCGAGCGGGAAGCCACGCCCGAGACGCCGACCTGGAACGTGGTGATCGTGACCACCGGGATCGCGCGCCGTTGGTTCGAGGACGGCCTCATCACCGCGCGGGACACCCTCGTCGTGGATGAGATTCACCAGACGTCGGCCGAGCTCGAGCTGTGCCTGGCGCTCGGCAAGCGAGCGGGCTGCCGCTTCATCTGGCTTTCCGCCACGGTGGATCCGGCGTTCTACGCCCGCTACCTGGGATCGGTTGAGGTCCTCGAGACCCGGGCGTTCGATCCCGCGCGGGCGGCCGATGTGCGCGTCCTGCCCCAGCAGCCGCTCGAGTTCCTGAACGATCGCTTCATGAAGGACGTCCTGCGGGAGCGGCGTGGCGTCGCGGTGTTCGTGCCCACTCGGGCCGAGGTCGAGCAGATCGCGAAGGAGCTCGGCGACCGCTGGCAGGGCCTGCCGACCGCGTTCTACCACGGGGGCGAGCCGATCCGGGTCATCCGACCCTTCCTCGACGGCGAGGTGCGCCGGCCGTTTCTGCTGGCGATGACCGCGGCAGGCCAGTCGGCGCTCAACATCCGCGGCCTCGACACCGTGGTGATCTACGACGCGCGCTACGCCAACGTCGTGGAGCGGGGTCGCAACGTGCTGACGCGGCTCTACCTCGGCGCGAATGAAATCCTCCAGATGGCGGGACGCGTGCACGGACGCGTGGAAGGGGGCGAGGTCTACATCCTGAGCGACCGGGAGCTCGTGTTCGACGAGCTGCGGCCGACGCCGCCGGAGTTCCAGCTCGCCGGAGACGCGGAGCGGGTGGCGATTACCTGCGCGGCGCTCGGCGTGGACGCGCGCGAGCTCGACCTGCCCGTGCCGCTCGACCGCAAGGCGTACCGCGACGCCGTCGAGCTGCTCACCGAGCGCGGCTTGATCGAGCGCGGGCGACTGACCCGCTACGGCCGCGACGTGGAGGCGATGCCGGTCGAGCGACCCTGGGGCGAGTTGCTCTATCACGCCGACCCCGACCTCGTTCCGATGGTGGCCGTCGCGGCGAGTGTCGAGTCGTTGCACCGCATGACGCGCGAGGAGCGGGACCTGCGAGGCTTGATCGTGTCCGGAAGCGACCACCTCACGGCGTACAACGTCTACGCCGAGGCGGTCAACAAACACGGCTACCTGGGCGAGGTGTACGGTCTGCCGCGCCACCTGTTCCGTGAGAGCGTCGATCGCTGGGCCGAAGGCCGCGGCGTGCTCGTGAAGGCAATCGAGGATGTAGCGCTTGGGCTGGCCTCGGTGTACCGGCAGCTCGAGCTTCCCCTGCCCGAGCGGCTGCCCCACGCAGGCGAGAAGACCCTGGCCGCGTTCGCGGACCTTGTGGCCAAGATCCAGCCGTTCGATCTGGTCATCGACGAGGAAACGGCGGACGGTCGCGAGGCCCGCGTGAGCCGCGGCTCGGTGTGCTCGAGCTGGGGCGCCGTCGCCGGCATGCTGCGCTACTTCGCGGACCGGTTCGGCGTGCCGCGCGCCAGCATCGAGGGAACGCAGCTGCCCGAGCGTGCCATCCGCCGCTACGCGCGGCGCGGCGCACCCACTGTCGTCTTCGAGCGACAACGCCGGTACGAGGGCCTGATGCGGGTCCGGACGGTCGGCTATTTCGGGTTCCTGCTCGAGCGCGACGTCGAGCCCCTCCCGAGCCCGTTCCCCCCGGAGCTCGCCGACGCCGCGCGGGCGGCGCTGGTGGAGGCCCTGCTCGCCGGCCATACGCCGCACCCCGATCAGGCACGGGTCCGGCGCGCGCTCGAGCGGCTCGGATCCTATTGGCGACGCTCGGGCGGGCGGCTGACGCAGGCGGCCACGGAACACGTGACCGCCCGGCTCGCGGCCCAGCTCGCGCGGGTCGGCTCGTGGGACGAGTTCATCAACGCACGGCTGGAGCTCGACGTAGATCAGATGGTGCCGGAAGCCGAGCGCCGTGCCTTGGATGCGCTCCCGGCATCGGTCCACCTCTACGGGGACCGCGTGCCCGTGGATTACGAGGTGGAGCAGGGGATCGGCGTGGTGCGGTTGCGTCTCAAGGAAGGCCAGGCACGGCGGCTGCAACCGCGCGATCTGCCCCCGCTCGACCGGCCGGTCCGCTTCACAGTGCTCCGGGGCAAGCGCGAGGCGGTGCGGTCCGATTCGTTGGAGGACCTGCGCCACCAGTTGAGCGGCCTGTCCCGGGGAGAACGGCAGCGCCTCGCACGGAGCGGCCGAGGCGGCCGTGGGAGGGGTGGTCGGGGGGGCCGGCGTCGCTAGCAGCCGCGTCTGCGAGTTGTGACCTCCGCACGCTCCGCGGGTCTTGCTTATGTGGTGCTGTCTGGAACCCTGACGCGCAACCTCGGCTATGCAAGGACGTATGCCCGCGAGAGAAAAGACCCCCAGTCTCCCTGCCCCGCTGGGCTTCGCCCCGCTCGGGCAGGCCGTGATGGAAACATTCAGCGAGGGCGTGGTCGTCTTCGAC
>Ga0209239_1000969_pt1 | contig 16886 bp, 14 predicted proteins | sample GraSoi013_2_20cm_FD_185824 | JGI IMG/M metagenome (GOLD analysis project Ga0209239, IMG submission 185824) | Grasslands soil microbial communities from the Angelo Coastal Reserve, California, USA - Sample 10_02_2013_2_20cm (SPAdes) (version 2) | ecosystem: Environmental > Terrestrial > Soil >...
GGTGTTGAGGCATCGCCAGCGGGCAAGTGGATTGGCGCTGAGACAGATCGTGCAGGCCGAGCAAGGGTGAACGGTGACCTCAGCGTCCCAGGCCATCCAAATATTTTTGTGATTGGCGATACGGCCAGTGCGAGCCAGAATGGAAAACCGCTCCCCGGTGTTGCTCCTGTTGCCATGCAGGAGGGTCGTTACGTGGCTTCGGTGATTGCCGACGCGGTTGCAGGGCAAGAACATCAGCAACCGTTTCATTATGTGGATAAAGGGAATCTGGCGACTGTAGGCCGCTTCTTTGGCATTATAGATATCGGGAAAGTTCGACTTGCTGGTTTCCTGGCCTGGGTTATCTGGCTGGTCGTTCATATCTATTACCTGATTGGCTTTCGGAACCGTTTCATGGTCATGTTTCAATGGGGTCTCTCCTACTTACTGTTTCAACGAAGTGCCCGGCTCATTGCGTTCGAAGATTACTCGCGCCTCGAGTAGAAGCGATGTTCGTTCAGGAGGCTTGGCTTGAGAAGCCGTTTCATCCGAGATACCTTTGACCAGGTGTCACTGTAGTATGAGCGGCTGCGTGCAAAGAAAAGTAGACTGTCGTACAATGACATCATGGGTATTCTCTACACCAGTTGGAACAAGGCTAGATACGATCCTGATGATGAAACGTCGCGTGCTCCGCGAGTTTAAGGAGGAAGACTGGTCGGCTGTGCTCACCTATCAGTCCGACCCGCTCTATAACTAGCGAATGATGCTCGTCTAGATATGTTGTTCTGTATTGAGTTCTTGTTTATATCGTCTCCTCTTCTTGCACGTCACACTGAGGGAAAGTAGCGAGCATGCAGATACGCTATGTCGGCATGTTCTCCTTGAGAAGAAAGGAAGAGACCCATGCCTCGACTTCAGAGGTACTCATGTCTATTTCTCATGTTGTTCTGTAGCCTCGTCGTATTCCTACCATCTTGCTCTGCCCCTCAGGCGCCTTCTGTTTCTGCCTCGACTCCTCTCAAACCTATGGGAACCACCCTCTACACCTATCGTGGTCATCACAATGCGGTAAACACCGTCGTATGGTCTCCTGATGGGAAGCGCATCGCTTCTGCCAGTTATGATAAGACGGTGCAGGTCTGGGATGTAGCAACCGGGCATCTCTACTTGAACTATCGAGGGCACTCGAACATGGTGTCTGCCGTGGCGTGGTCTCCTGATGGGAAGGACATTGCTTCCGCCAGTTTTGACAAGACCGTGCAAGTCTGGGATGCTTATACAGGCAGACGCCTCTGGACCTTTCGTGGTCACACGGACACAGTTACTGCCCTCGCCTGGTCCCCTGATGGAAGCCATCTCGCTTCTGCCAGTTATGATAAGACGGTGCAGGTCTGGAGGATAGGGAATATTGCCACAGCAGACGCGGTGATGACGTACCATGGTCACTTCAATTGGGTGATGACGGTCGCCTGGTCCCCCAACGGAAAATACCTCGTTTCTGGTGGTATCGATTCAACCGTGCAAGTCTGGGACGCCACCACAGGAAGGACACTGTTGACCTACCTGGGCCATTCGTACACTGTGACTGCCCTCGCCTGGTCCCCTGATGGAAAGAAGATCGCCTCGGTGAGCTTTGATAAGACCGTGCAGGTTTGGAATTCGGTCACGGGCAAATTCTTGTGGATCTATTGCTGCCGTGATTGGGTGAATGGGGTGGCGTGGTCACCCGACGGGAAGTATATTGCCTCAGCCAACACCAACAGGACAGTACAAATATGGGATAGTCTGTCGGGTCATGCAGTGTTGACCTACCGCAATCATCGCAGCGAGGTGCTAACTGTCGCCTGGTCCCCTGATGGAAAGCGCATCGCATCTGGAGATGATGATGGGTTGGTGCGCGTCTGGCAAGCACCCGTCTCTCCATCGTGAGGAGATCACTTGCTCCGTGGATGGAGGTCTCCATTCGCTCGGTGCTTGCTCAGTACAGCTCCCGTCCCTCTGCTTGGGTTTGACGAAATCGTGTTAACGATATAAACTGGGGCAATAGAAACACTTCACGATTATCATCAAAAGGATCAGCGTATTGAACAAAACGCATGTACGAATACATACCTCATTCTGGAGTCGCTTACGCACTGTAATGCTAAGCGGAGTTTTGCTCTGCCTCTTTTTACTCAGCGCCTGTAGCGGGGCAACGACCCAAAGCTCCACGACCACAACTGCAGGCACTAATCCGACGCCAACTGTTGATCGCACGTTGCAAAACGAGGGAAACGCACAACTGCAAACATTCCAGCAATGGATTGCTTTGATGCAGCAGTATCAAGGCAATATCACCACCTATCAGCAGCAGTATCAAAGCGACCAGCAGGCTCTTCGTACTGCCACCACCGATGCAGCCTACAAAACAACGCTGCATACTTTGCATACGCATATCGTGGCCATTCAGATTCCGGCTATGAAAACAGAGAGCACCTACTTGTTCCAGAAATTGCAACAGGATGCCACTGCTTTTGGGAAACAGCATACGTTCCATGACTCGTACAACAATACCACGTACCCACTGGGCTTCGAGTATGGGTCCAATGGAGCCACCAGCTCAACATGGTTGCAAGGGGAACTTTCGGCTGCGCAAAGCTTGATGGACTACCAGCAAGCCGTCGAAGACCTGAACATGGATATAACCAACTTCCAGGCGATGGTGGCAGACTTTGGGGACAAAACGCCCTACGATCAGGTGCATAAAACAGATATCCAGTTGTTGCAACACTACCACTATATGAACACGAAGGTCGTCGTTGTTGCTCTTGCCGAACAAGCGGAGCGTGTCTACGAGAACGGAAAGCTGGTTAAGGCATTCCATGTGACCACCGGGCAGCCAGAGCTGCCTTCGCCTCCGGGCACCTGGTGGATTGAGGGGAAAAAATCGCCCACCGAGTTTAAATCTGATGCCCCGCCGTCTTCACCGGATTGGTATCCGCCGACGCCGATTAACTATGCGATGCAATACCATAGCAACGGCTACTTCTTTCACGACAGTTGGTGGCGCACTGAGTACGGCCCCGGTACGAACTTTCCCCACCTCGATCCGGGCGGCACGCAATACTCCATTCATGGCTCGCATGGCTGTGTGAATATGTCGGAGGGTGATGCCGCGTGGTTGTACGGGTTCGTGCAACTTTACACGCATATCCTGATCTATTAACCATGGGTGTGAGTGGTCAGTTCAGCATTCCATCAGTACAAGTGTGATCCGCTCCAATGCAGGCATCTATTATGCGGTCACGGCTGTTCTCGTGCTGGTGTGCATCCTGGTGACCGTATGCTGTTTGTGAAAAAGTGAGAAAACGCTATGAGACCACTCAGATATGAAGGGCCCATACAGAGAGAAAGGCTCCACTATCTCGACTGGCTACGCGTGTTGGCTGTATTGGGAGTGTTCTACGCGCATACCGCCGATATATTCGATAAGTTCTACTGGCATATCAAGGGTGGAGAGCAGAACACCGGCCTGCTTGTACTGGTCGTCTTCGGCACGGAGTGGGGCATGTCACTTTTCTTTTTTCTTGCAGGAGCAAGCGCCTGGTTTGCCCTCGAATCTCGAACGGCCGGTCAATTCGTCAGCGAACGCTTCACACGGCTGATCATTCCTTGTCTCGTCGGCTTCATCTTGCTTTCTCCACCTATAGCCTATCTTATAGCGATCAGTCATTCGCTCTACCACGGTAACTTTTTACAATTTTATCCCTATTATTTCGAGAACATTCATATTAGCTGGAACCCGCAATGGCTCGGGATATACGCTTACCATCTCTGGTTTCTGGTCTTTCTCTTTTTTATCTCCACGTTGGCACTGCCAGTACTGCTTTATTTGAAACGCGAGCGAAGTTTACGCTTTATTTCGAAGCTAGCAGCATTTTGCGATAGACCTGGAGGGCTCTTCGTGTTTGTCCTACCCATTGCGCTCATCCAGCTTGCCTTACGAGCGCCATTCCCTGGTTATCAAAGCTGGTCAGATTTTTTTACCTGGCTTCTTATCTTTATATACGGGTTCATGTTCTTGGCAGAACCCCGCTTCGAGTCTGCTATTCAGAAGCAGTGGAAGCTTGCTCTATTTGTAGGAATCGCCAGCTTGCTCATCATGCTGGTAGCATCTTACACCGGCGTATTAAGTAGTTGGGATAGTATCTCCACCTACTCGGTAGGATATGTCCTCTACCAGTTGTTGCGTAGCATCGTGACCTGGTCCTGGATGCTCTTTGTGTTGTATTTTGGCATGCGCTTCTTGAATTTCAGCGACAAATTCATCGAGTATGCCAATGAAGCCGTCTTACCGTTCTACTTGCTCCACTATCCCGTCATCGTGGTCATCGCGTTTCTCACCCTGGCATGGAATATCAATATGGGCGTCAAATTTCTGTTCGTCAGCACGGTCGCTCTGATTGCCACGCTCGTTTTGTTTGATCTCTTCATCAGGCGCATCAAAGTATCGCGCTGGCTATTCGGAATGAAATCGTTCCATGAGCCCCAGCCAGAGCATGCCCCGGAAACCCCGTTAAAATCCTCTTCTTCACCTCCACTTAGCCGGTAAATCCATCCTTCAAAGCATGGTTATCGCCCCTTGAAGTTGGCCTGACGGCGTTCAATGAATGACTGGATGCCCTCTCGGATATCCTCGCTCTGTACCAGAGGCTGTAAATCGGGCCAAAGCCGCCGAATTGCAGCCTCTTCACCCTCGGTTATAGCTAATCGGGACGATGCCAGCGTTGCACGTACACCTAGTGGGGCCTGCATTGCGACAACCTGGGCCAGTTCCTCGGTGCGAGCGAGTTGCTGTCCCGGCTCAACAACCTCCTGCACCAGACCAATGCGGTGCGCCTCTGCCGCATTGAACTCGTCGCCCGTAAGCAAATAACGCATCGCATTTCCCCAGCCTGTCTCACGCGCAAAACGGATCGTCGCGCCACCAAAGGGATAGAGTCCTCGCTTGATCTCTATCTGAGCGAAGCGAGCGTTGCTGGCGGCAACCCGAATATCTGCTGCCAGCATCAGTTCGATGCCGATCGTCAGGCATATACCCTGCACCGCACAAAGCATGGGTTTGCTGAGCCTTGGCCCTTTGATGCCAAGTGGATCAATAGCACCCTCCGGTAGCTCTTGTATGTCCTGGCCCAGAGATGATGCGAATTGTGTAAGCTCCAGTCCTGCTGTGAAGTGATCTCCATGTGCAAATAACACACCACAACGCAGGTCGTCATCATGCTCCAACTCACCATAAGCCAGCGCAAGCGCGCTGAGCATGGCCCTGTCAAATGCATTGCGCTTGGCGGCTCGATCCAGTCCAATCAACAGCACGTGCCCGTGCCGCTCAGTCGTGACTCGTCCTTCTTGATTCATTAGCGTCCCTCGCCTCTTTTCTCTCAGTATCACAATGGTTATACCCTGAAGTTCTCACCTTGACGGCCTCATCTTACATTTACAGTCCAGCTTGCCCTAAAGAAATGTACCTGAACTTTTATTGCTGTGTCAAGTATTGCAGTCAGGAATAACCCTGACATAGATTGTGGCACAGATTGCAGTACAGAGGCCACTTTCATATAATAAAAAATTATTGGATCGAAAATGAGTAAGTTGTTATTTCAAGACAAGCAAGGATGAGGATTACCAATGCAAAAGTCAGAAAATGGAAAACAAGGACGTATTGATTCGAGTAAGAGCAATCAATCTTCAGCTGCCCCTTTCCCTGCATTAGGTTTGAGATCGCAGGAAGACTTAGAATATCGTAAGCAGCTTCGTGGCATGATAACCGTTGCCAGTAAGGTACCGCTCAAAGACCGTTCTGTCCTGAGCCTTGTCTATACTCCGGGTGTTGCTGCCCCCTGTTTGGAGATCGCGAAAGCGCCTCTTACCTCGTTTGACTACACTCTGCGGGGCAATACCATCGCCCTGGTCTCCGATGGTTCATCGGCCTACAGTTTTGGCAATATCGGCCCCCTGGCGACGCTGCCGATGCTTGAAGACGCTTGTATCCTCTTCAAAACGTTTGGTGGGGTAGACGCCTTTCCAATTTCTCTTGGCACACAAGATGTGGAGGAAATTATCGCTGCTGGCATAGCAATTTGGCCGACCTTTGGTGGATTCTGCCTCAGCAGTATCGATTCACCGCGCGCTCTTACAGTCACAGACCATCTTGCACGCGCCGTCAATATCCCCGTTTTACATGCCCACCAGCAGGGGACCGCTGTTGCTGTTCTGGGTGCTCTTTATAACGCGCTCAAGCTTGTGGATAAGACGAAAGAGCATGTCCGTATCGTCATCAACGGTGCTGGCCCGGGTGGCATCGGTACCGCCCAATTGCTGCTGCAAGATGGTTTCCAACACGTTCTGATCTGTGATCGTCTCGGCATCCTTCATCGCTACCGCACCCACAATATGAACTGGGCGAAATTAGACATTGCTCGCCAGACAAATCCCAATGACATATCCGGAACTTTCAGTGATGCCGTGCGCGGTGCCGATGTGCTTATAGCTCTTTCCTCGTGGAATACGATTACACCAGAGGTGATAAGCTCAATGGCAGAACGCTCCATCGTCTTTGCACTTGCTCTGCCTGATCCAGGTGTCACACCTGAAGATGCTCAGTCCGCTGGAGCGGCTGTCTTCGCGACAGGGCATCCTGATATTCCCAATATGATCACCAACGCGCTCGTGTTGCCAGGCATCTTTCGTGGAGTATTAGATATGCGTGCCACACGATTTAACCGCGAGATGCTGATTGCTGCTGCACATGCTATCGCTGATCTTGTACCACCAGAGCAGCTCTCCCCCCAGCAGATTGTTCCTTCGGTCATGGAGTACGGTGTAGCTCCTCGCGTCGCGCGGGCCGCCGCCGAAGCTGCAAGGCAAACTGGCGTCGCCCGTATCGAGAAAGATCCGGACGAGATTGAGATGCAGGCGCGCAGGACCATCTATGAAGGTCACCGGCCTGTACCTCCACCGTCACATCATTATGCCAATACCCAGGAGCAGGCCCTCGAACTGCACAAGCGCTACCAGGGGGTGCTGGAAATTCAGCCAAAGGTGCCCATTCGCGATTACATCGTCCTCAATTCCTTATATTTGTACCCCGGTCTTTCCCAAACTGCCTATAAGATTCTCGAAGAGCCAGATAGTGCCTTTGACTATACAGGCAAGGGTAATCGTGTGGCAGTGATCTCTGATGGCAGCGCTGTGCTTGGCTTAGGCAATATTGGCCCACGAGCGGCATTACCGGTAATGGAAGGGAAGGCCATTCTGTTCCAGACCTTTGCCGGCATCGAAGCCTATCCCATCTGCTTATCTACGCAAGATACAGATGGGATTATCGCTGCCGTTGAGTATTTAGCCCCCTCTTTTGGCGGGATAAACCTGGAGGATATCGCCGCCCCGAAGTGCTTTGAGGTTGAAGATCGGCTGCGCAATTCGCTCGATATACCTGTCGTCCACGATGATCAGCACGGTACAGCTATCGTGGTTCTGGCAGGTATCATCAATGCTCTGCACCTGGTAAACAAGCGGAAAGAGGATGTGACTGCCGTGATACTGGGAGCCGGAGCTGCGGGCATCGCTGTCGCCAATCTCCTGATGTATTGGGGTATGAAAAAGCTAATATTGCTCAATCGGAGCGGCATCTTGCGGCCAGGTCTTGCGGGTATGAATCCTGTGCAGGAAGAAATAGCGAATCGTACTAATCTCGACCAGAAAAGCGGCGGACTCTCGGAGGCGGTCGAGGGCGCAGATATCTTTATTGGATTATCTGCCCCTGGCGTCCTGACACCCGATATGGTGAAGACAATGGCGCCCCAGCCTATCATCTTCGCCCTGGCGAATCCCGTTCCAGAGATTATGCCCGATGAAGCTCTGGCTGCAGGAGCGCGCGTAGTAGCGACAGGACGGTCCGACTTCCCCAACCAGGTGAACAACTCCTTAGCGTTTCCCGGTCTCTTCCGGGGCGCACTCGATGTGCGTGCTCACACCGTCAATGACGAAATGAAGTTAGCGGCAGCCGAGCGCTTAGCATCCATGGTAACTGACCGCGAACTTCAGGAAGGTCAGATCATCCCGCAGGCAATGGATTACGATATTGCCCCTGCCATAGCTGCCGCCGTAGCGCAAGCCGCAATGGAAACCGGAGTAGCTCGCCTGCGTGTCGATCCCCAACTCGTAGCCCAGCATTGCCGCGATTTCATCTACGAAGGCCTGATGACACCCGTGCCGCCAGCAGATGAAATACAGCACACATAACCCCATAAAAAAAGAGATGTGCAAGAGACAATTGCACATCTCTCTCAATATTGTTTAGCGATCTCCAGCGCTGGCTAGCCATTGAATTGTTCAGTTTGCGCCTCTCATGCTTTTCGTCTTACTATGCCTATTGTTATATTGTTTTCTCTAAACGAGAGGATGTGTACAAATGCCAGGGTCGTTTCGTATCTTTAGAATTGCTGGTATCGACATCAACATTCATATCAGCTGGTTGATTATTCTGGTGTTTCTTACCTTTTCACTTGCCACTGGATGGTTTCCAATCACGTATCCAGGGTCTTCGACTGCGACCTATTATCTCCTGGGGTTCATTGCATCAATCCTGCTGTTCGTCTCTGTCCTCTTACATGAACTGGCTCATTCTTTTGTCGCTCGCTCTCGTGGCTTGCAAGTCAAGAGCATCGTCCTCTTCATCTTTGGCGGTGTATCGAATATAGAACAGGAACCGCAAACGCCAGGGATAGAGTTTTCCATGGCATTTGTAGGGCCTCTGGTAAGCCTGCTCATCGGTGTAGTGTGTTACGGACTTTGGCTTCTGGTAAGAGGCACGCATTCGCTGATTGTCCCTATCCTCTCGTACCTGGCATTGATGAACATCATTCTTGGCATCTTCAACCTTATTCCCGGGTTCCCTCTTGATGGTGGGCGAGTCCTGCGCTCAATCATCTGGAAAGCCACCGGTAACTTTCAGACAGCCACCAATATCACGACGTTTGTCGGCCAGGCCTTTGCCTACCTGATAATTCTATGGGGTATCCTTCTATTCTTTGCGGGGAACGCATTTAATGGCCTCATCATCATCTTTACGGGCTGGTTTCTGTTGACTTCTGCACAGTCTGCTCGGAGCCAATCTATGCTTGATACGGCATTTCGTGGTGTGACGGTCAACCAGATCATGGATACCAACGTGTTGACGGTTCCTGCAAATATTTCGCTTCAGAAGTTAGTCGATGAATACTTCCTCCCTCGGGGGCTTCGCTCGGCGTTCGTCATGCAAGGTGATCAATTAGCTGGTTTAATCACGCTTTCCGATATTCGTCATGTGCCACGAGACCAGTGGCCGCAGACGCCTGTTGGCTATGCCATGATACCTCTGGAGCGTTTGCACACCATCACCCCACAGCAGAATGTGAAAGATGTGCTGCCGTTAATGACAGGGCAAGATGTGAACCAGTTAGCTGTTGTCCAAGATGGACGGCTTGTCGGCGTTCTGACGCGAGAGGGTATTCTTCGCTCGTTAGAGATACGGCGTAACCTTGGCGTTGATCGAAACAGAACAGCGTCGTAAGATATACCTTTGAGTTCCGTGGTAAGTCGGAGTGCTATTTGCGTGGATTGCACGCATTGCCTTGAATGATTAGGACGTAAACAAGTAGTAACAACAAAAATGTAGGGACAGGGCTTGCCTCCTATACATTTCAAAAGAAGAGAGCATCTCGCTTTGTCATCCTGAGCGCAGCGAAGGATCTCTCGTCGGACAGAGATCCTTCGCTGCGCTCAGAGCTTGCCCTAGAGCGAAGCGAAGGGATGACAATCCTGAATCGGCTTCATTTGACTCGCAAAACGTCTTCTTTGAAATGTATTGAGGCTTGCCTCCGCCCTGGTAGAGAAGCTTATATTAGGAACCCTGATACACGAAGGAACATATTATGACCACCGTTACCTCCAGAATAGGAACGCAAGTGCTTGGCTGGCTTGCGCCTTCAATATACGAAGCATTAGGCATAGCGCAACAGGAGGCTGTCCGCCTGCAAATCAGTGAGGTGACTCCAGAGCTGCTCCTGCTTGGAGTCATTATACAGGGCCATGACGGAGTCAGGAGGGTATTGAGCGAACTAGGCATAGACTGGCAGACAATGCGTTTGCAGACAGCTCAGATCTTCGATATCCCGCTTGATGCTGAAGCGGAGAGCCCTTTCAATGACGACTTCCCTCTATCTGAGGATGCCCAGGACTGCATAGACCAGGCCATTTACTTTGCAGTGTCTATGCATGCTCCATTGACCCTTCCGGAGCATCTTCTGTTGGGGACCTTGCGTCACCATCATACGCAACCGCTGCTGGCGCTCTTATTGCCGGCCGAGAGAGTGATCCCCGCACCCATCATTGAAAGCACGGGGCTAGACTATACAGTCGCTATGGACCAGTTCATACATTCCAGAGTGCGAGAGCAGACTGTAATAAGCTTCGGCAACGGCAGATCATGGCAAACGCTGAGAGGGTTCGAGCGCCCTACCCGGCTTTTCACAGATATCATAGGGGAAGATGCCGCGAAGCGCTCAATGCAAGAAGCAGTCGATTTTCTCAAGAGACCGGGGATGGCTCGACGGGGGGAGAAAAACTATCTCTGTGGTATGCTACTTGTCGGCAACCCTCGCAGGAATAGAACTCCGCTTGTGAAGGCTGTGGCCGGTGAGGCCGTCGTACCCTTGTTCACCCTCTCCATCTCAGCACTTGTTAGGATGCTCAATGACATCGCTCACGACATCATGCAGCTTGAGGACGTTGATCTTTCTGAGGATGAGCGTGCCTTGCTTGCAGACGGGAGCGTCGCCCAAAGAGGTCGGCGCATGATCGCGTATATTTTCGACCAGGCAAGAAAGGCTTCGCCCTGTGTCCTGCTTCTCGACGATATTGACGCTATCAATGAGCTGAGTACGGAGGAAGAACGCCAGCAGTGGCTCAACCAGGTGCTGGTAGAGATGGACGGACGCGATTACCACCCGTCAATGGTGGTAATCGCTGCCACACAGCATCCCGATGGTCTCGATCTAGCGCTCCTGCATCCCGCTCGCTTTGAACAACGCGTTGTACTTGAAGACAGCGCCTTCACACAATCGCGGCCCTGCCCTTCTTGTAAACGTACGACACGGCCCGGGTGGAAACACTGTATGTACTGCGGAACCTTCCTGGTTAAAGTATGCCCGCATTGCAATGTTCTCCTGCCAGAAATTGATGGAGTGCAATTCTGCTTTGAGTGTGGGAGCCCGCTGAAGTAGTCTGTCTCGCATTTGCACCTTCCTGGTCGTTGTGCTATGGTCACCAGTCAGAGCGGTCAGCTGAATCTGGGTGCCGTGGATAGTAGGGATAGCTGACACTTGCCGGTGGTCGCAGCCACGGCCTCAACAAGAAAGTGATCACCAGGCCCGTCACAAATCCTCCAACGTGAGCAAAGTACGCCACGCCGCCCATGCCCTGTTGCACGTTGGAGAGCGCTGCCACGCCGTCGAGAAACTGTAACAAGAACCATATCCCGATCAAGACAAACGCTGGGAGAGTCACAATAGTGAAGAAAAAGACGATGAAGATGATAGTTCGCACCCTGGCCAGGGGAAACAGCACCAGGTAGGCTGCCAGCACTCCGGCAATGGCACCACTGGCCCCGAGACTCGGAATGGATGAGCCTGGATCAACTGCTACCTGTGTAATACCTGCAACCACTCCACAGAACAGGTAGAAGAGTAAATAAGGGATGTGCCCCATCCGGTCTTCTACATTGTCACCAAAGATGTAGAGGAAGAGCATATTGCCGCCGATGTGCAGCCAACCAGCATGCAAAAACATCGAGGTGATGAGCGTGAGGTAGACTGGACTTGGTGTGTGAAATGGGATATGCGCAGGCACTCCTGGCAGCGACGTCTGAGGAATACCATGTGTCAGTGCCACCGGTACAACCGAATACGCGAACATGAATGCCTGGGCGTCAGCGCCAAGTGATACCTGGTAGAGAAATACCACCACGTTCACAGCGATGAGCCCCCACGTTATCCAGGGAAGACGTCGCCGCGGCCCTGCATAGTCCTTGATCGGAATCACGCGTTCTCTCCTCTTAACACTATCCTTTGTCTGATACTCCGTCGTTTATTAATTGTAGCAAATTTGGTCCGCAAGTACGAATCAACAAGAAACGGATATGGCGCGTCGTCGAAGAGGATGTGCATGCTCTCTCTTAGAAACTCTTGACAATATACCTATTTGTAACTATAATAGTGACAAATACAAAAAAGGAGAAAGGTGTTTTCATACGAATAACAGCCAGTTTGCCATAGGCACTCACATTCTAACGTTACTGGCCCAAGCCTCTGGCGAGGCCCTGACCTCTGAACAAATTGCCGGAAGCGTCAATACCAATCCTGTGTTTATTCGGCGTATCCTGGGCATGTTGAACAAGGCCGGTTTAGCGACCTCCCAACCTGGGGTAGGTGGAGGATGGCGATTGCGCCGGGCACCGGAGGCAATTACACTGCTTGATGTGTATCAAGCAGTGGATGAAGGTCACCTTTTGTCGCTGCATCATCGCTCTCCAAACCCCAATTGCCTGGTGGGCAGAAACATTCAAGGCTCTCTGGAAGTGATCTTTGATCAGGCAGAGCATGCCTTGGAGCAGGTGCTGGCCGCCCAGACGGTAGCGCAGGTGCTCCAATCGGTGCTCATGGATGTCAACGCACGGGCCAGCTAAGGTTCTGTCTGGCTCAAGCCATCTTTTTTGAAATGTCGTTAGTTCTTCGTCTTTTTTCGCTCTAGTCACTTTCCAAGGAGATCTATACTAATGAGCAGTCTTAGAGAAGGGCAGGATATACCTTCCCTTCATCCCGATACATCAATTGGTCTCGTCACGCTGACCATTTCTGACATGAATCGCTCGGTGGCATTTTACCAGCAGGTGCTTGGCTTTCAAGTGTTGAAGCGCACAGAGCATATGACAATACTGGGTTCGCCTGAGAATAAACCATTGCTTGTCCTCGTTGAGCAGGCAGGTGCACAACCCAAACCATATTCCACAACCGGCCTCTATCACTTTGCTATTCTGGTTCCTTCACGTGAAGACCTAGCCCGCTCGCTCCTCAATTTCGCTGAGACGCGCTATCCCCTGTCAGGTGCCTCCGACCACGCGGTCAGCGAGGCGATCTACCTCTCTGACCCCGATGGCAATGGCATTGAGATTTATCGCGACCGTCCACGCAGCGAATGGTCCTGGCGCAACAGGCAGGTGCAAATGGCGACAGATCCACTCGATCTCGAGGGCCTGCTGGCGGAGGCGGAACGTGACGGCCGTCCATTCGAGGGACTCGAACCCCAGACGCGTATCGGACATGTGCATCTACAGGTGGCCGATGTGCGCCAGGCCGCAGAGTTTTATCATGGCATTCTCGGCTTTGATGTGATGCAGCAATTCCCAGGTGCGCTCTTCGTCTCCGCGGGAGGATATCATCATCACATCGGTTTGAATACCTGGAACAGTCGGGGCGCTGGCCGCCCACCCGCCAACGCCGCCGGATTGCGCTACTTTACCATCACACTGCCCGACGAGAGCGAGCTGGCGCGGGTTGTCTCGCGACTGGAAGCTGCGGGCGTTCCATTTGAGCCACGCACAGGAAATATCGCGCTCAATGACCCATGGGGCAACGGCATCCTGCTGACAGTAGGACCTTTGCGGAATCTCGACGAGGAGACGGCATAGCACCCATATCAGGCAGGTGTGCCAGGTCTAAACAAAATCATCCGAGGAAGTTGTTGAAATAGCATGAGCTTGAGCAAGGTAGTGCAAGTCATGGACTCAGAGAATTACGAATATCGAGAGTTTCTCGCCTCTGCATGGGACCTGCTCCGTGGGGATACTTCTGACTGGTCGGACAGGCCCTTCTATAGAAACATTATTCTTCACAGCGGCCAACCTGCTCTGGATATCGGATGCGGAACAGGCCGTTTGTTGCTCGACTATCTTGCTGATGGGATCGATATCGATGGCGTCGATAACTCGCCAGAGATGCTAGCGATCTGCCGAGAGAAAGCGCAGAAACGTGGTCTTCACCCCACGCTTTTCCACCAAAGTATGGAGGCGCTAGCGGTCCCGCGAAGATATCGCACCATCATAGTGCCCTCGAGCTCCTTTCAATTGGTCACAGACCCCAACGCAGCCACACAAGCCGTGAGCAGCTTTTTTCATCATCTTGAGCCAGGGGGAGTATTGGTGATGCCCTTCATGATCCTTTGGCAAGGGCCAGTCACGGATCAGATCGTCACGGGGGAGTGGGAGTTGATTGCGGAACAAGTCAGGCCTGAAGATGGCGTCCTGATACGCCGCTGGACACGTTCAACGTACCATCTTCCCCAGCAACTCGAGGACACAGAAGATCGGTACGAGGTCGTTCGTGAGGGCAAAATTATTGCCTCGGAACTCTACACTCGCTCCCCTGCCACCCGGTGGTATACCCAGGAACAGGCCATACACCTCTATGATGAAGCGGGTTTTACGAACATTCGCATCGTAAGCGAGTTCAGCCAGGTCCCTGCTTCTCAAGAAGACACCATCTTCTCCATCTTGGCAGCAAGGCCGTAACTAGGTAGAGAAGGCCAACTCACTGGTTGGGCGGATAATTAATTCGTGATAGATTACCCCCATCCGTTCAGGCGGATAAGGCATCTGGTGATCCAACCACCACTGGATGAGCGAGATGGACGAGGCCACGATATGATGCGCTGCAATCTCGAGCGGCACAACACTATCTGGCAGGAAGGTATGTTCACTCACAACGTTTTGCGTGGCTATCTCGATACTACGCTGAAGTAAAGCATGGCTCATGAGCAGTACGCGAACGACTTCACTCTGCTGCTGGACATAGCGAAACAGCAAGACCCCGATGGTTGTCGGGTCAGCAGCAGGTTGCGTCGAGCCAAGCAGGTCAATGATTTCGGTCAGAACAACGTCCAGGACATCCTTCAACAGTTCGTCTTTGTCATGATAGTGACGAAAAAAGGTGGCGTACCCGACATCAGCGCGCTCTGTGATGTCACGAATCGTCACGGCCTCGTAGCCCTTTTCCAGCGTCAGTGCAATCAGGGCCCTGGCCAACAAATGTTGCGTTCGTTTGACCCTCCGGTCCTGTATCTCCATGGACACCTCCAGAATCCCCCCTTCATGGTTGCGCGGGTCCTTCTGTTTCACAGCATATCACAACAGCAGCAGCACTAACAGACGTTTGGAGAGAAGACTTCCCGTGAGAGGTGTATGACTTCCCTACCTCGTCAGAGGACTTGAGCGCTGTCCTGGCTGTCATCCTGAGCGCAGCGAAGGATCTCGCCGTCCCTCGAGCCAGACCCTTCGCTGCGCTCAGGGTGACAGGCATTCTCTCCAAATGTCCACAGCACTAACACCCACCTTGACTTTTTAGCATGTTGTGATATATAGTAAATCATAAGATATAGGACATATCAAAAGGTCTTTGATATATCGCAATAATAACAGATAGGAAAGCAGGCGCTCAATGTCCAATACGCAGGAAGCCCATTCTATACAGGCATCGGCAGAAACTCCCATGCACTGTCCAGTTGAGCACGGTTCGTTATCATACCAGAAAACCTCGCGCAGCGTGGGGGCAAGTCCGGAGACAAGTTCGACGCCCCTTCAACACGATGCTCAAGGAGTCTGGCAGGTTCATGGCTTTGAAGAGGCCAGGACAATCTTACGCAGCAGTGCGACCAGGCAGGCGGGGTTCAATGCAGAGCAGCTGGAAAAGATTCCTGGCGTGACGAATAAACCTATCCTTTACATGGAAGGCAAGGCCCATCAACAACAGCGCAAACAAACGGCGCGTTTCTTCACCCCCAAAACCGTCAGTTCCAGCTATCGGCAGTTCATGGAAACGCTGGCCGATCAGTTCGTCAATGTACTCAAACGCAAGAAACGGGTTGATTTGAGCCAGTTAAGCCTGAAACTGGCTGTACAGGTCGCTGCTCAGGTGGTGGGAGTAACAAATAGTCGTTTACCTGGCATGGACAGGAGACTGGATGCCTTCTTTCAACAGCAACCATCCTCGCAGGAGATGATGCCGCTATTGCGTTGGAAGCCTTTCACCAGGCTTCGTCAGCTGTTCCATCAACGCCATGTTCTTGCCTTTTACTGGCTGGATGTCCGACCAGCCATTCGAGCCCGCAAGCGCCAGGCTCAGGAAGATGTCATCTCACACCTGATCTCACAAAACTATACCGATGCAGAGATATTGACCGAATGCATCACCTACGCCGCTGCGGGCATGGTCACGACGCGCGAGTTTATCAGCATTGCGGCCTGGCGTTTCCTGGAGCGCCCGGAATTGCGTGATCGCTACCTGGCCGCCCCTGAAGAGGAACGATTGGAGATGCTTCACGAGACTCTGCGCCTGGAGCCAGTGGTTGGCAATCTCTATCGCCGTGCCACCGCCGATATTCCCCTCGAAAGCCAGGGCAAGAAGGTTGTCATTCCCGAAGGCGAAATGATAAATATCCACATCTATGCAGCGAATGTAGATGAAACCGTAGTCGGTGAGGAGCCCCTGGCGCTCTGTCCTGGTCGACCAATTCACGGGGAGCGCATCCCCTCGATGATCATGGGTTTTGGTGATGGTCATCATCGCTGTCCGGGCTCATACCTCGCCATCCAGGAGACCGATATCTTCTTGCACCGCCTCCTGGCCCTTGACTCTCTGCACATGGAGCGCATCCCCACGCTCAACTGGAATGAGCTTACCACGGGCTACGAAATTCGCAATTTTATGATTGCCGTGTAACTCGATACCACTTCAATCAGCCTGAGAGCTTGACCTACTAAACAGGTTTGAGGT
>Ga0209239_1000971_pt1 | contig 16882 bp, 15 predicted proteins | sample GraSoi013_2_20cm_FD_185824 | JGI IMG/M metagenome (GOLD analysis project Ga0209239, IMG submission 185824) | Grasslands soil microbial communities from the Angelo Coastal Reserve, California, USA - Sample 10_02_2013_2_20cm (SPAdes) (version 2) | ecosystem: Environmental > Terrestrial > Soil >...
TGGCGTCCGCTTGAGCCCGGTGTAGACGACCTCGACCCCCGCGTCGCGGAGCGCCTGCGCCACGACCTTCGCGCCGCGGTCGTGGCCGTCGAGCCCCGGCTTGGCGATCAGGACTTTCATTCCACCGAGCTCCGCTGGGCCGGCGCCTTCGGTGGGTAGCCCGCGACGAGGTGCGCCCCGGCTGCGTTCCGCATGTCACTTCTCATCCCACCGAAAGGCCTCATGTTCCGCACCTGAGCTCGAGGATGCGGCCCCGCACTCGCCCGTCGTCGACAGTGAGTCGTCCGACTGCCGCCGGGAGCTTGAAGCGGCGGGGACCGGCGCTTCCCGGATTGAAAAAGAGCACGCCGTCGCGCTCCTCCTGCCGCGGCTGATGACTGTGACCGGAGATGACCGCGCCGAACCCCGCCGCGCGGGGGTCGAGGTCGAGCTCATTGACGTTGTGCAGCACGTACAGGAGCACGCCCCCGATCTCGAGAACCTCGGTGGACGGCAGCTTCTCCGCCCACGCGCCGCGATCGTTGTTGCCGCGGACGGCCGTCACCGGCGCGATCTCGCCGAGCCGGTCCAGCACGTCCGACGTACCGATGTCTCCCGCGTGGACGATCGCCCCGACGCCCCGGAGCGCCACCACGGCTTCCGGTCTCAGGAGCCCGTGCGTGTCGGCGATGACGCCAACCACCCGCGCGCGGGAGCCCGTCATGCCGTGGTGAACGCGGGGAGCCATCGCGCGTTGCCCTTCGGGTCGTCGGCGACGCGGAGCGGCGCCAGCCGGACGCGCTGGCCGATCCCGAGCGCCGCCATGTCGGCGTTGACGAGAGCCGCAAACACTCGATGCCCTCCGACCTTCAGGATCGCGAAGACACGCGGCCCGTCGAAGCCCGCGGGGAGCCCCGCCTCCTGCACGGTGAAGGCGTGGATCGTCCCCTCGCCAGGCAGGTCCACCCACTCGAACCGATCGGACGCGCACTCGCCGCAGAAGCCGCGTGGGGGCCACGCGGTGGTCCGGCACTGGAGGCAGCGGGTGGTGACCAGCCGTCCCGACGCCAGGGACCGGTAGAACTCGTGGAGCTTCGTGTCATCCGCCGACTCGAGCGGGAACGGGTCGACCGCGCGCAAGTAGGTCATACCCCGGTCGCGGGCGCGACGCGGCTCATGCGTCGAGCCGTCTGCCGAGCTGCCGCAGCAGCGCGCGCACCTTCGCGATCTCGAATGCGTCGCGCTTGTCCCCCGCGTAATCGAAGAACCCGCGCCCGGTCTTGGGGCCCAGCTCGTTCCGCGCGACCTTCTCCTCGACCAGGCGCGCCGGCCTGAAGCGGTCGTCACCGAGGGCCTTGGCGAGGAACCGACTCGCACGGTGGAGGATGTCCACGCCGCCCCAGTCGATGAACTCGAAGATCCCGACCTGGGCGTATCGGAAGCCCATGCCCGCCTTGAACGCGCGGTCCACGTCCTCGGGCGTCGCGACGCCCTCCTCGACGAGGCGCACGGCCTCGTTCATGAGGAGCGCCTGCATCCGCGGCCCGATGAAGCCGGGCGAGTCGGCGCAGCGCACCACCACCTTGCCCAGCCCCTCGAGGAGCTCGACGGTGCGGGCGACGATCGCACTGTTGGTCGCCCGGCCGGGGACGACCTCGACGAGCGGAATGATGTGGGCCGGGTTGAGCCAGTGCGCCACGAGGAAGCGCTCCGGACCCTCCACGGCGTCGGCGAGGTGCTTCGGCGAGATCGTCGAGCTCGTCGAGGCGATGATCGCCCCGGCGCCGACACGCGCCGAGAGCCGGCCGAGGACGTCGCGCTTGAGGTCGAGCAGCTCCGGCAGCGCCTCCTGGACGAAGCCGCACGCGCCGAGGCCGTCGAGGCCCACGCGGCTCTCGACCCGGTCGAGCGCCGGCGCGGCGTCGCCGTCCTCGATCACGCCCTCCTCGGTCATGAGCGCGAGGTCGCGCGCGATCTCGCGCCGCGCGTCGGCGAAGACGGCGCGGTGCTCCTCGGGCGCGCGCGTCTTGGCGTCGACGAGGAGGACGCGCCGCCCGCCGAGGGCAAAGGCCAGCGCGATCTGGCGCCCGATCCGCCCGGGCCCCACCACCGCGACCGCCGCGGGATCCGTGTCCGCGACCGTCGCGCTCACGCCCGGTCGCGCCCGTAGATCATCACGACGTGCTCGCCCATCCCGCTGTTGTTGTGGGTCAGCCCGATGGCGGCGGCGGGCACCTGTCGGGCGCCCGCCTCGTCGCGGAGCTGGACGAAGATCTCGGCCGCCTGGGCGACGCCCGTGGCGCCGAGCGGGTGGCCGCAGCCGATCAGCCCACCCCGCGGATTCACCACGACCTCGCCGCCGTAGTCGCTGCGGCCCGCGGCGACGAAGGGGCCTGCCTCGCCCTTCCCGCAAAAGCCGAGCTCCTCGCATGCGATCAGCTCGGCGATCGCGAAGCAATCGTGGACCTCGGCCACGTCCACCTCGCGCGGCCCGACGCCCGCCATCGTGTACGCCGCCCGCGCGGCGCGGTCGAGCGCCGGCCACCGCGCGTAGTCCGCGTGGAGCGAGGTGAGCTGGAAGCCGTCGAGCGCCTGACCGGTCCCGCGGATCCAGACGGGCTTGTCGGTGAGCGTCCGCGCCCGCTCCTCGCTCGCGATCAGCACCGCCGCGGCGCCGTCGGTGATCGGCGAGCACATGAACAGGCGCAATGGGGTCGCGATCATCCGCGAGCAGAGCACCTGGTCGAGCGTCGCCCCCTTGTTGAAATGCGCGTTCGGATTCTTCGCCGCGTGATTGTGGTTCTTCACGCCGACCATGGCGAGCTGCTCCTCGGTCGTGCCGTACTCGGCCATGTGGCGCTGGGCGGCGAGCGCGAAGCAGGGCGGGGCGGTGAGGCCGAATGGCGCTTCCCACTCGCGGTCCACGCCGGTCCCCATGTTGAGGATCGCCTCCTCGCCGGTCGGCGCGGTGAGCTTCTCGACGCCGAGCACCATGACGAGGTCGGCGAGCCCCGCGGCGATGAAGGCGTACGCGTAGCGGATCCCGACGGTGCCCGAGGCGCACATGTGCTCGGTCCGTGCGCTGAGCGCGCTCGGCCTGATCCCGAGCGCCTCGGCGGCGAGCGAGGAGATGTGGGACTGAAACGCCGTGCGTTCCGGCATCACCGATCCGACGACGAGCCCCTCGACGTCTCTCGGCTTCACCCCGGGCATCGAATCGAAGCACGCCTTGCCCGCCTCCCAGATGAGGTCGCGGTAGCTCGCCTTGCGCACGCCGAACTTCGAGACCCCCGCGCCGACGAGCGCCGCCCGTCTCATGTCGCCCGCCCGTGCGCACCGGCGTCGAGCGTCTCGACGATCGCCGCGTGTCCGGCTCGCGCCGCATCCGCCGGCGTGTGCCCCTCGTGGTTCCGGCTCACGGACGCCTCCGCACGAGGACGCTCTCCTCGTAGCTGCAGACCGTCTCGCCCCGCTGGTTCTTCACGCTCGCCTCGAAGATCACGACCCCGCGGCCGGGCTTGGACGACTCGCGGCGCTCCTTCAGGGTCATCTCGGTGTGGACGGTGTCGCCGAACTTCACCGGCGCCGTGAACCGTACGCGGTCGAGTCCGAGGAGCGCGAGCGTTGTGCCCTCGAACCACCCCGCGAGCTTCTGCGAGCCGTTGGAGACGGCGAGCGTGAGGATGCCGTGGGCGACGCGCGCGCCGAAGGGTGTCGTCTTCGCAAACTCCGCGTCCGTGTGGAGCGGGTTGAAGTCGCCCGTGAGCCCGGCGAAGCGCGAGACGTCACCGCCGTCCACGGTGCGCCGCCCGGTCACGAGCACCTCGCCCACCGTGAACTCCTCCCAGTAGCGTCCCTTGGGCGTGCCGCCCATTACACCCTCACCGGTCGCGCCGTGCCTCATGCGAAGGCCTGACTCCGGTCCCAGTCGAGGTCGCGGCCGATCACGACGCGCAGGATCTCCGAGGTCCCGCCGCCGGGCAGCAGGAAGCGAGCGTCGCGGAAGTAGCGCTGGACCGGATACTCCATCGCGAGCCCGTACGAGGCGAAGATGCGCGCCGCCTCGTCGGTGACGCGCACCGCCATCTCCGACGCGAAGAGCTTCGCCATCGCCGCCTCACGGGTGACCGCGTGTCCGGCGTCGAGCCGGGCCGCGGCCTGGTAGGTCATGAGCGTCGCGGCGTGGAGCTGGGTGAGCATGTCGGCGAGCTTGAACCCGATTGCCTGGTGCTCGACGATCGGCTTCTCGAACGCCACGCGCTCCCGCGCGTAGGCGAGCGCCGCCGCGTATGCCGCGCGCGCGAGGCCGACCGAGATCGCCGCCGTCATCACCCGGATCTCCGAGAGGATGGATCCGATCTTCTCGACGCCACCCGTCTCGCCACCCAGAAGATGGTCGGCCGGGACTTCGACGTCTTCGAGCAGGATCTCCCCGGTCACGGAGGCGCGCACCGCCATCTTGTCGATCGACTTCCCGAGGGTGACCCCGCGCATCGTCGAGCGGTCCAGGAGGAAGAGCGCGATGTTCTTCATGCCGCGCTCGGCCGAGGTCTTCGCCGCGACCGTCAGCACGTCCGCCACCGGCGCGTTGGTGACCCAGGTCTTCCCGCCGCGGAGCACCCAACGGTCGCCGCGCCGCTCGGCCCGGGTGGTGATGCTGGCGACGTCGGAGCCGGCGCCGGGCTCGGTGAGCGCGAAGGTCGCGACGAGGTCGCCCTTGAGCGCCGGCACGAGGTAGCGCTGGCGAAGTGGTTCGGTGCCGTACTTGTAGATGAAATAGGTGCCCATCAGCGACTGCATCGCGACCGCCGCGGCCACCGAGAGCGAGCCGCGGGCGAGCTCCTCGGCGAAGAGGCAGTAGGTGACCATGTCGGCGTCGGCGCCGCCGTAGGCCTCCGGGTAACGGAGCCCGAGGTAGCCGAGCTCGCCGATGCGTCGGAAGAGCTTCCACGGGAACTCCGCGCGCTCGTCGATCGCCTCCGCCGCAGGCGCCACCTCGGCGTCGACGAACCGTGCGACGGCGCGGCGGAATTCATCTTGCTCCGCGGTGAACTGGATCATGGTATCGAGAGCCGCGGGGCCGGCACCTTCGGTGGGTGGCCCGAGACGAGGCGCGCCCCGGCTGCGTTCCGTATTTCGCTACTCATTCCACCGACCTTCTATCGAACGCCGCGGGGCCGGCACCTTCGGTGGGGTGGCCTGCTGGCGGAGCGGCGCGGCTCCGCTCCGCACTCATTGCGCGGCGCAGCTTGGTCGTGGCGCGCTCGTCCACCTCGAGGTCGAACCCGTCGTCCTTGATCACCACCCCATAGTCCGCGCGCGCCGCCTCGACCGACACGTAGTCGTCCAGGACGTCCTCGAGCACCCGCCGAGGGTCGCGCTCGAGCGGATCGCCGTACCCGCCCGCGCCGGGCTGCTGGAACGACACGACATCGCCGTAGGCAAACTCCCGCGACGCCTTCCCATGCACGACCCGTTCACCCGGTCCCGGGTTGATCACCGTCCGGCCGAGCGTCCCCGGCCGGCCGCCGAATAACCCGTACGGGGCGACCTTCTGCCGGTCGGACAGATTCGTGAGCTTGCCCTCGTCGGCCAGGAAGCGCAGGTCGCGACGGACCCCGCAGCCGCCGCGGAACTTGCCCGCCCCCGCGGAGTCGCGGATCAGCTCGAACCGCTCGACGACGATGGGCTGGTTGGCCTCCTGCGCCTCGACGGGGATGTTCGAGGCGTTGAACGCCCACGACATCGCCTCACACCCGTCCTTGGTCGCCCGGGCGCCGGTCCCCGAGAGCACGAGCTCGTAGGCGACGAAGCGGCGGTTCTTCGCGCGGTCCCAGCCGCCGAAGGTCGGGTTCGCCATGTGCGAGGCGGCCGCCGCCACGCGGTCGGGCACCGCCCGGGCGAGCGCGCCGACGACCGACTCGAAGGTGCGGTAGCAGATGATCGCGCGCGGTCCGCCGCCCGCGGGTGGCCGCGGGTTGAGGAACGACCCCTCGGGCGCTGTCACCGTGATCGGCCTGAGCGCGCCCTCGTTCATCGGCCCGAACGGATCGGTGAGGCACTTCACGGCCGCGTAGGAGTAGGAGCGGGTGTAGTTGATGTAGGAGTTCATGCCGGACGGCGTCTGCGGACTCGAGCCCGCGTAGTCGATCACCATCGAGTCGCGCGCGACGGTAACCGTGACCGCGACCCGCAGCGGCTCGGTCCCGGGCCCGTAGTCGTCCATGAAATCCTCGAACGCGTAGACGCCGTCGGGGAACTCGCCGATCGCCGCGCGCATGCTCGCTTCCGTGCGCGCGATGATCTCGTCCATCGCCTGCGCCAGCACGTCCCGGCCGTAGCGCGCCGCCAGCTCCCGAAGGCGGAGCTCGCCGACCCGCAGCGCGCTCCGCTGGGCGCGCAGGTCGCCGAGGACCTTGTCGGGCGTGCGGGTGTTCGCCGCGATGATCCCGACGATGCCCGCGTCCTCCTGATACTCCGTCCACACCTTCGTCGGCGGGATCCGCAGCCCCTCCTGGAAATAGTCGAAGATGCCCTCGACGCCCTGGCTGCCGGGCCGCTGGCCGCCGACGTCGGTGTGATGGAGGATGTTCACCGCGAAGCCGACCAGGTCGCCCGCGTGGAACGCCGGCTGGGTGACGAAAAAGTCGGGCAGGTGCCCCGAGCCGAGCAGCGGATCGTTCAAGAGAATCGCGTCGCCCGGCCGAAGCGTCTCCACGGGGTGCGCCGCGAGGGCGTTCTTCACGGCAAAGGACATCGCCCCCATGTGGCCCGGCGAGTAGGGCCCCTGAGCGACCATCCGCCCCCGGGGGTCGAAGACCGCCACGGAGAAGTCCTGGCCCTCGCGCGCCTGCTCGGAATAGGCGGTCTTGTGGACCGTGGTGCCGATCTCGACGGCGATCGACTGGAGCGCGCCCCAGATGACGCCGAGGGTGATCGGGTCGATTGTCGCGGGGTCCGCGCGGCCGCCTTCGACCGTAGGTGGCCTGCCGCAGGCGCGGTGTGGCTCCGTCATCCCAGGTCCACCAGGAGATTCGCGTACTCGTCCACGGACGCCGTGGCGCCCGGCGGCAGGACCGTCGTGGACTCGCGCTCCTCCACGATCGCCGGCCCCGCGAGGCGCGCCCCCGCCGCGAGCGCGTAGCGGTCGTAGACCGGCGCGTCCACGTAGCCGCGCGCCTCGGGGAAGTAGGCGCGGCGACTCCCCTTGACCGCGCGCGCGCCGTCTTGCGTCTCGACCTTCGCGAGCGCGATGCGGGGCGAGCCGCCGACGGCCGAGAGCTTCCAGGTGACAACCTCGACGGGCTCGCCCGGGTTCGCGTAGCCGTAGCGGGCGGCGTAGATCTCGTCGAACGCCGCGCGCACCCGTCCGAGCGCCGCGGCGTCGAGCTCGCCCGACGGCACGGGAACGGTCAGCTCGTACCCCTGGCCCACGTAGCGCGCGTCGGCCGAACGCGCCACGGCGATCTCACCCACGACGGCGGACTCGCGGACGACCTCCGTCGCCTGCCGCGTCATCTCCGCGTACATCCGGCGGAGCCGTGCGGGCTCCACGGCGTCGAGCCGGCGGACGTAGGTGCGCGCCACGTCGAACCGGACCTCCGCGGCCAGCAGGCCGATCGCGGCCGTGACCCCCGCGGCCGCGGGGAGAATCACGCGCGGGATACCGAGCGCCTGGGCGAGGCGGCAGCCGTGCACAGGGCCCGACCCGCCGAAGGCGACCAGCGTGAGATCGCGCGGGTCGCGGCCGCGCTCGATCGAGACCACGCGCGTCGCCAGCTCCATGTTGGTGTTGACGATCGCGTGGATCCCCCACGCCGCGTCCTCGAGCGCCAGGCCGAGCGGCCGCGCGACTTTCGTTTCGACCGCGCGCGCCGCCGCCGCCGGCTGGAGCCTGATCGAGCCGCCCGCGAAGTAGTCGGGATTGATGTAGCCGAGCACCACGTTCGCGTCGGTGACGGTGGGCTCGGCACCGCCGCGCCCGTAGCAGACGGGCCCCGGCGTCGACGCGGCGCTCTCCGGGCCCACGGCGATCACGCCAAGCCGCGCGCGGGCGATCGAGCCGCCTCCCGCGCCGATCTCGACGAGGTCGATCGCCTGGATGTTCACGGGCAACCCGCTGCCCGGGGCGTTGTTGACGCGGTGGAGCTCGAACGCCGGGGTCGTGTCGGGCCGCCCGCGCTCGATCAGCGCGAGCTTGGCGGTCGTGCCGCCCATGTCGAACGCGATGAGATCACGGTAGCCCGTGAGCTCGCCGTACACGGCCGCCATCAGGGCGCCGGCGGCGGGCCCCGACTCGATCATCCGCACCGGGTAGCGCTGCATCGCCTCCGCCGTCGCGATGCCGCCCGAGGACTGCATGACGAAGAGGCGGCCACGGTAGCCGCGCTCCGCCATGGCGGCGGCGAGCCCGCGCAAGTACTCGCGCAGGGCCGTCATCACGTAGGCGTTCACCACGGTCGTCGAGGTCCGCTCGTACTCGCGGAAGGTCGGCGAGACCTCGTGCGACATCGTCACGGTCACCTGGGGTGCCTCCTGCCCGACGATCTCCGCCAGGCGCCTCTCGTGGGCCGGGTTCGCGTAGGCGTGCAGGAGGCAGATCGCGAGCGTCGTCACGCCACGCGCGACGAGCTCGCGGACGGCCCGGCGGGCGTCCGCCTCGTCGAGCGGGCTCTCGACGGAGCCGTCGGCGAGGATGCGCTCGCTCACCTCGCCGATGCACCGGCGCGGGATCAGCGGCGCGGGTTTCTCGATCTGGAGGTCGTAGACCTGATACCGCTTCTCGCGCCCGATGATCAGCACGTCGCGGAAGCCGCGCGTGGCGAGAAGCCCGACCCCGCGTGCCTTGCGCTCGATGACGATGTTGGAGCCGAGCGTCGTTCCGTGGACCGTGTGGGCCACGTCGCTCCACGTGACGCCGCTCCGCGCGATCAGCTCGTCGAGCCCCGCGCGGCACGCCTCGGACGGGTCGGGGTAGGTCGTCAGGCGCTTCGCGGTGCTGAGCTCCCCCGATGGCGACTGGAGCACGAAATCGGTGAATGTCCCCCCCACGTCGAAGCCGATGCGGTACGCCATTACTCTTGGGGCCGCGCGCCCGGCGTGATCAGTGGATGGCCCGCGACGAGGCGCGTCCCGGCTCCGGGCGGCCCGTCGCGTCTCGTTCCACGAGGCGTCCACCAGCCCGGGACCACCGAGGGTGGCCTGAGACAGGCGCGTGCCGGCATCTGTTGTAGCGGGGCCCGCGAGCCCGGGAACACCGAGGGTGGCCTAAGACAGGCGCGTGCCGGCATCGTTCCCCTCAGCTCCGGCGTTCGGCCCTGGAGAGCACGAGGCGATACGGGTAGCGCCGGGGCGTCTGATAGGTGATCGCATACTCGACGGGCTCGCCGCTCACGGCGAAGTACGTACGCTCGAAGAGGAGCAGCGGCGAGCGCGGACGCACCTGGAGCAGTTCGGCGATCTGCCGCGGCGCCAGCGCCGCGTCGACGACCTGCTCCATGAGCTTGATCGGCACGCCGACCACACGCTCGATCGCGCCGATCAGTGAGGTCTTGGAGAGGTCCTCGTCGGAGAGGGCCGTTCCGATCGTGAGCGGCATGTACGCGGTCACGTGCTGGAAGGGTCCGTTGTCCGCGTGGCGGACGCCGCTGATCCGGTAGACCGAGGAGCGCGGCGGGAGACGGAGAGCCTGCGCGATATTGGCCGGGACCGGGACGATCTCGCGCGTGACCAGCTTGAACCACGACTCGTCGCCGAGCGCCATCATGTCGCCGACGGAGCCGATCACGCGGAGCTTCGGGTCGGCCCCGGCCGACGGCGTCGAGAAGGTGCCGCGCCCCGCATGGCGGTAGAGGAGCCCCTCCTCCACGAGGACGTCGAGCGCCTGCCGGATGGTCGGGCGGCTCACCTTGAAGCGCTCGCAGAGCGCGTGCTCGGAGGCGATCCGCTCACCATCGCCGCGCAGATCCTGGCGGATCGCGTCGACGATCTGGAGATACCGAGGAATCCCAGGACGGTAGTTCACCCGACGGAGCCTCCCGCTGTCAGGATGTCTAGACGTCTAGCATCACGGCCTGACATCGTCAAATCGCCCTTTTCTGGAAATCCTGGCGCGCTCTCCCTTCGGATCTCCTCGGGAAGGGACCCCCGAGCCGCCGTCCGGCGAGTCCTGCCGGCACCGCGCTGACCTACGCCGTGGACAGAGTCGCCGCGCGGGCGAGCATCACCAGCACCTCGTCGTCTCGCACCGACGCGAAGTCGAGGTAATACTGGCCGACGGCCTGGAATGCCGGGTCGACGACGAGGCTCACGAAGCGATCCGCGACGCGCTCGCACTCCTGCGCGGCCGGCGCGGAGGCGCAGGGGACCGCCACCGTGACGTCGCGCGCCCCGTGGCGACGTGCGTACGCGAGTGCGACACGCATCGTGAGGCCCGTGGCGAGGCCGTCGTCCACCAGCACCACGCCGGGCCCCGGGAGGTGAGCGCGCAGGGGCGGCGCGCCGTACACGGCCATTCGGCGCCCGATCTCGCCGCTCACCTGCTCCTTCACCCGTTCGACGTCCTCCGGCGAGAGCCCGAGCAGCGCGACCGACCCGGTGTCGACGTGCGCCCGACCGTCCTCGTCGAGCGCGCCGAAGGCGAACTCCGGGGCCGCGGGCGCGGTCAGCTTGCTCGCGTAGACGAGCGCGAGCGGCGCGCGGAACCGCTCGACGAGCGGCAGCGCCACCGTCACACCGCCCCGCGGGATCGCGCCGACGACGAAGGGCGGCGCCAGCACCGGGGCCAGCGCGTCGCCGAGCGCCCGCCCAGCCTCGGTGCGGTCACGGAACGTCATGGCTCATCGGCGTGACGGCATCGTCGCCCGTCGCGGCCGGCTAGCCGCGCGCCAGCTCGCGCGCGACGACTATCCGCTGGATCTGGTTCGTGCCCTCGTAGATCTGCGTGGCCTTCGCGTCGCGCATGAAGCGCTCGACCGGATACTCGCGCGTGTAGCCATAGCCGCCGAAGATCTGGACGGCGTCCGTCGTGATCCGCATGGCGGCATCGCTCGCGAAGCATTTCGCCATCGATGACTCGAACGCCGTCGAGGGAGCGCCACGGTCCGCAAGTGCCGCGGCGTGGTGGACCATGAGGCGCGAGGCGTGTAGCTGCATCGCCATATCCGCGAGCATGAACTGAATCCCCTGGAAGGCCGCGATCGGCTGGCCGAACTGCGCTCGCTCCTTCGCGTACGCGACCGCGGCGTCGAGGGCGGCCTGACCGATCCCCACCGCCTGGGCGCCCACCGCCGGGCGCGACCCGTCGAGAACGCGGAGCGCGATCTTGAATCCGTCGCCCTCCCCGCCCAGGCGGTTCTCGACTGGCACCTCGCAGTCGCTCAAGTGGATCGCGACCGTCGGAGACCCGCGAACCCCCATCTTCCGCTCGAGCTTGCCGAGGGCGAACCCGGGGAACGTCGGCTCGACCAGGAATCCGGTGACGCCGTGCCTGCCTCGCCCCTGATCCATGGTGGCGAAGAGCGTGAGGACGCCTGCGTGGCTGCCGTTCGTCACCCACGCCTTCGTCCCGTTGAGGAGGTAGCGGTCGCCCCGCCGCACGGCCGTCGTCGTGAGCGACGCGGCGTCGGAGCCCGCGCCAGGCTCCGAAAGGGAGAACGCCGCGGTGATCTCGCCGGCGGCGAGCCGCGGCAGGTAGCGCCGCTTCTGCGCCTCGCTTCCCGCGATCACGATGGGGAACCCGCCTGTGTACTGGACGAGATAGACGACGGCGGTGGACGCGCAAGCCCACGCGATCTCCTCGACCGCGAGGCAGAAGGCGAGCACGCCCAGCCCGGTGCCACCATACGCCTCGGGGATGTGGAGCCCCATGAGACCGGCCTCGCCGAGCCGCCTGAGCTGGTCGGCCGGGTAGGTGTCCGTCTCGTCCACCTGCGCGGCGAGCGGCGCGATCCGCTCGCGGGCAACGGTCCGGACGAGGTCGCGCACCTGGCGCTGCTCGTCGGTCAGATAGAAGGAGTCGCGCATCCGCGATCATTATCGGTCACGTCCGGGCCGCGCACAATTCGCGGCGGGCCGGCGCGCGCTCTTGACGATCCCCTCCCGCTAGCCGATCATCGGGCCTCGTCGGTCGTCCCACCCGAAAGGAGCCGCGCCATGGCGAAGCTCACGGCGAAGAGGCGTCTGGTCACGTCCCTCGCAGTCCTCGGGCTCGTCCTCGCGGCCGGCCTCTACGCGGTCGCGCAGCAGATGGACGAGTCCAAGCGCGACCGCGTCGTCACGGTGCCCGGCGGCAAGTACCACGTGCTGCCGGCGACGCTCGAGACCACGCAGTGGGGGTGGCTCGATCCCAGGGAGCCGTCGAAGCTCGTCGTCGCCTCCGGCGACACCGTGGCGGTCGAGACGATGATGCACTCGCACAACAAGATCCAGCCGGGGACGACGATGGAGGAGATCATCGCCCTCCGCAAGGCAAACCCGGGTGGGGGGCCTCACTCGCTGACCGGACCGATCTACGTGAACGGCGCCGAGCCGGGCGACGTGATGGAGATCCGGATCCTCAAGATCACCCCCAAGGCGTTCGGGGTGAACTTCAACCTGCCCGGCAGGGAATTCCCGACGATCGGCGCGCTGGCGCCCGAGATGCCCGACGGCTTCGTGCGGTATTTCTACCTCGACTGGGAAAAACGCCAGGCGGAGTTCAAACCCGGCATCGCGATCGATCTCCAGCCGTTCCCCGGCACGCTCGCCGTCGGCATCGATCCGAAGGATCCCTCGCCGCGCAAGGGTGGCGCCACGGACCCTCTGGCCCCCGTGTCCACGCTCCGACCGTGGAAGAACGGCTCGAACATGGACATCAACGAGCTGCAGGAGGGTGCGACGATTTTCATTCCGATTTTCCTGAAGGGCGGGCTCGTGTGGACGGGCGACTCGCACTGCCGCCAAGGCAACGGCGAGGTCAATCTCACCGCGCTCGAGTGCGCGTACCGCGAGATCGTCATGCAGCTCATCGTCCGCAAGGACTTGAAGCTCGAGTGGCCGCGGATCGAGACGAAGACCCACTGGATCACGGTCGGCTTCGACGAGGACCTGAACAAGGCGATGGTGAACGCCGTCCGCGAGGCGGTGGATCTTCTCGCGGTCCAAAAGACGGTCCCCTTGAGCCGCCACGAGGCCTACTCGCTCGTCTCCATGGTGGGCGATTGCCGTGTCAGCCAGGTCGTGGACGTGCGCAAGGGCGTCCACTGCATGATCCCGAAGTCGATCTTCGTCAAGAAGCCGTAGATTGCGCGGTCCGCTCGCCCTCGTCCTGCTCGCCGCCGTCCCGGCGTGGGGCGGTGGCGCGCTTCCCATCGTCACGACCTCCACGGATCTTCAGGCTCTCGTCGAGGCCGTCGGCGGCGACCGTGTGCGCGTGGAGAGCCTGGCGCCCGCTCTGCACGATCCGCACGCAGTCGAGGTGAAGCCCGGGCAGTTCGCGAAGCTCAAGGCGGCAGCGCTCCTCGTACGGATCGGGCTCGACCACGAGCCGTGGCTCGCCCGCGTGCTCCACGTCGTCGACGACCCGCGCTTCGTCCCCGGGAGCCCGCACGACCTCGACGTCTCGAAGTCGATCGACCTGCTCCAGACCGAGACGCCGCGCGTGCGGAGCGATCGCGGGGGACACGTCCACGGCTTCGGCAACCCTCACTACTGGCTCGACCCGGCGAACGCCCGGCCCATCACGGCCGCGATCCTGGCCGCGCTCGCCCGCCTGGCACCGGCCAACCGCGAGGTCTTCGCCGCCCACCGTGCGCGCTTCCTCGTGCGTCTCGACGAGGCCATCCCGCGCTGGACGGCGGCGCTGGCGCCCTACCGAGGCGCGCGTGTGGTCGTCGTGCACGACAGCTGGGCATACTTCGCCCGGCGCTTCGGCCTCGTCATCGTGGCCGCGCTGGAGCCCGCGCCGGGCGTCCCGCCGTCGGCGGCGGCGCTCGCCATGCTCACCGCGCGGATGCGGGAGACACGAGTCAGGGTCTTGATCGCCGAGCCGTCCTCCAACGCCTCGCTCGTGCGGCAGGTGGCGGCGCGCGCCGGAGCGCGGGCGGCGGTGCTCGTCCCGTCCGTCGGCGCCGATCCCGAGGCCGGCGACTATCTCGCCCTGTTCGAGGCGAACGTCCGGCGGCTCCGCACGGCACTGCGCCCGTGATCGAGTTCCTCGCCGTCCCCTTCCTCGCCTGTCTCGTTCTCACCGGGATCCACGTCTACCTGGGACTCCACGTGCTCGCGCGGGGGGTGATCTTCGTCGATCTGGCGCTGGCCCAGACGGCGGCCCTCGGGATCACCATCGCCTTCCTCGCGGGCCACGCGATCCAGAGCGAGGCGGCGTACTGGTACGCGCTCGCCTTCACGCTCTCGGGCGCCGGGCTCTTTGCCGTGAGCCGGACGCGACGCGGGCCCGTCCCCCAGGAGGCGATCATCGGCATCGTCTACGCGGTGTCGGCCGCGGCGGCCGTGCTCGTCGTCGACCGCACGGCGCAGGGAGGCGAGCACATCAAGCAGCTTCTGGTCGGAAGCATCGTGACGGTCACGCCGGCCGAGGTCGGCACGCTCGCGGTCCTCTACGGCGCGGTCGGCGCCCTTCACTGGCTCGTCCGGCGGCCGCTCGGAGAGATCTCGTTCGACCCCGAGGCCGCCGCGGGGCGGCGGGCCGTCCGGTGGTGGGACTTCGTCTTCTACGCCTCGTTCGGGCTCGTCGTGACCAGTTCGGTGAGGGTGGCGGGCGTGCTCCTCGTCTTCGCCTACCTTGTGGTGCCCGCGACGGCCGCGGCGCTGCTCACGGGCTCCGTGCGCGGCCGCCTCCTGGTCGGCTGGACCGTGGGCGTCGGGGTGAGCGCGGGCGGGCTCGTGGCCTCCTACGCCTGGGACCTGCCGACCGGCGCCGCCGTGGTCGTGACGTTCGGGGTGTCGCTCGCCGCCGTCGCGCTGGCGCTCGCCGCGCGGCGGCTCGGTCACGCGGCCCGCACGCGCGGCGTCGCTGCGCTCTGCCCGCTCGGCATCGCCGCGTTCGCCGTCGCCGCGCTCGCCGGGCTCCTCCTGGTCCTCGTCCCCCGCATGGACCACGTGTGGCTCGACCGGCTCGAGACATCGCTGCCGGCCGTCGAGCTCGCGTTCCTCGCGCCGCGCGAGCGCGAGACCTATCGCGAGAGCCGGGAGGCGACCGCGCGCGCGGCCACCGAGCTCGCGCGCTTGCGCACGATGCAGCAGGAGGTTCTGTGGGGCACCCGGGAGATGGACGAGGAGACGCGGGCGCGGCTCAGACAGTTCCTGGCGGGCCGGAGCGAGATCGCGGCCGGCGACCGGATGGTGCTCCACACGCTCCGGGGCAAGGCCCGCGAGCGTCAGCGCTACTGGCTCGGCCTCCCGCTGCTCCTCACCGGCGCCGCCGGCGTGCTCGTGCTGCTGCGGGTCCGGCGCGCCTACTTCGTGTAGGTGTAGAAGCCGCGGCCCGCCTTCCGCCCGAGGTGGCCCGCCATCACCATGCGCTTGAGGAGCGGCGGCGGCGCATAACGGGGCTCGCGGAACTCCTCGAACATCACCTCGGCGACGTACGTGGTCGTGTCGAGCCCAACGAGATCGAGCAGCGTGAACGGCCCCATCGGGTAGCCGCAGCCGAGCTTCATCGCCGTGTCGATGTCCTCCAGCGACGCGAGGCCACTCTCGTAGAGCCGGACCGCGTCGAGCAGGTACGGCACGAGCAGGCGGTTCACGACGAACGCCGTCGAGTCCTTCGTCTGGATGGGCGTCTTGCCGAGCGCGCGGACCCACTCGGTCGCCGTCGTCACCACGCCCTCGTCGGTCAGGATCGTGCGCGCCACCTCGACGAGCTTCATGAGGGGCACAGGGTTGAAGAAATGGAGCCCGAGCACCTGGCCGGGGCGTCGGGTCGCGGCGGCCATGGCCGTGACGTTGCACGACGAGGTGTTGGTGGCCAGGATCGCATGGGGCGGAGCGATCCGGTCGAGCTTCGCGAACGTCTCGTTCTTGAGCGGCTGGTTCTCCGTCATGGCCTCGACGACGAGGTCGCACGCCTTGAGGTCCTCGAGCCGCGGCGTGCCCGCGATGCGTGCGAGCGCGGCGTCCTTCGCCGTCGCGTCGAGCTTGCCCTTCGCGACGAGCCCCTCGAGCGTCTCGCGGAGCCGGCCGAGGCCCCGCCTGACCAGCTCGTCGTTCGCCTCGACGAAGAGCACGGAAAACCCCGCCTGAGCCGCGACCTGCACGATGCCCGAGCCCATGAGGCCGCAGCCGATGACACCGACGTTCTTGATGATCATGGGAATCCCTCCCCGGGAAGGCGGAGGCTTAGTTGCGCGCGCGGCGGCCCGGCAGGGGCGGCGGCTCGAAGTGAGCCGTTCCGGGCGGACACGGATTCCGTACGGTGACCGTGACGGAGCCTCCGCAGCGAACGGTGCCGTCGGGTTGCCCCTCGCACTCGGCGGCCGGGCGCGGCCGGCTGTCCTCTTTGAGCGCCTGGTCGAACGCCGACACGCGCGGCACGACCGGCTGCGCGAAGATGCTGAGGATCATCGATGCGCTGACCGGCGTCTTCGCCTCCTCGGCGAGGGCCACCTCCACCCACGCGCCGAGCGCGACGAGGGTCCAGATCAGGACGGTCGCGCCCCCGCGCACGCTCACGAGTCCTCGCTCGGCCGATGTCGACGTCACGTTCGGGGCTCCTTAGTCATAGACGATCAGGGAATGGATCGGATAGGTCCTCAGCTTGTCGCGGCCGTGGAGGAACGCGAGCTCGATCAGGAACGCCACGCCGACGACGTGGCCCCCGAGCTGCTCGATCAGCTGGAGCGCTGCCACCATCGTCCCGCCGGTGGCGAGCAGATCGTCGACGGCGAGCACGCGCTGCCCCGGC
>Ga0209239_1000974_pt1 | contig 16869 bp, 18 predicted proteins | sample GraSoi013_2_20cm_FD_185824 | JGI IMG/M metagenome (GOLD analysis project Ga0209239, IMG submission 185824) | Grasslands soil microbial communities from the Angelo Coastal Reserve, California, USA - Sample 10_02_2013_2_20cm (SPAdes) (version 2) | ecosystem: Environmental > Terrestrial > Soil >...
GTTATCCTCAAAGAACTTGAGCAGTGCCGCCTCAGACTTCGGAATCTGCGCTTTGTCGTACAAGTTCTCGTCAGGAAGGTTGGCTACCTGTAGCAGCCGCGTGTAACTGAATGCCTTCACCGCCCCTGGAAATTGCAAGACTCCGATGTAGAAAGCCGGTTCCAAAACAAAAGACACTTGCAGCCCGCCGGGATCTGGTTTCACTTTAACTTCGACCTTGTTGAATCGTTCTGTTTTTTGCAGGGCTGAAATGCTCGCTCGCACCTTTTGGTTCGAATAGGGCTCGCCCGCTTTTTGCTCGACCAAACCCCGAAAGGCGTCCAAGTTAATTCGCGGATCAGCCACCAATTCGACGGCGCCCACCATTTGCCCCTCGTAAGAAACCTGCTCGCTTGGCGTTTGTGCGCAAAGCGAAGTTAAACCGGCAATGAGGAGGAGAGCTGATAGCCAGCGCATACACAGGACCGCCGAGGTTTTGTACTGTGCTCCGGCGTTTCTGCCGTATGAGAGCCTCATCGTGCCAAAATCAGCAAATCGCCCGCCGGGATAACCGATTTGTGATGCGATGGAGTGTGTAGCGGATGTCCTTACAATTTGAATGACTTCAGTGAGCATCTGGCCGAACGTGGTGAGCTGCTCAAATTGATCTCTACCGGATGTTTTACTTCCAACTACAAAGTTTTCCGAATTCAGATCACAAATGTTGGGCGCTAAATTCCAATTAGGTGCGATCTGAATTTGGTCTGAAGTTCCACGGGCCGAGCCAGCTTGCCGCAGAAATTCACTCGTCGTCTTTTTTCGAATGCAGAAAGAAAATGGCAATCGGCTGAGAAATCTCACAGTTAGTTGTGAAAGCTCGCCATGAAGCTGGTAATTTTCGGCCTAAGCATCAGTTCATCTTGGGGCAACGGCCACGCAACGATTTGGCGTGGTTTGTGCGGAGCTCTCGCGAGGCAGCGGCACGATGTTACGTTCTTCGAACGTGATGTCCCGTACTATGCTGCTCACAGGGATCTGCAGAATAGCGATGACTACGAGCTGGTTTTGTATTCCGAATGGAACGACGCCGAGCCGCGCGTGCGTGAAGCGCTGCGCTCCGCCGAAGCAGCCATAGTCACTTCTTACTGCCCGGATGCTGTTTGTGCTTCGGACATGATTCTGAATTCCGCTGTCCCCCGGCGAGTTTTTTACGATTTGGATACTCCGGTCACGCTCGAACGCCTCGAGCAAGAACAAACGGTCGACTACATTCCACCGTACGGCCTGGAGCCGTTCGATCTGGTTTTGAGTTATACGGGCGGACGCGCTCTAGAAGGGCTTCAGTCCGGGCTGGGAGCTCGCCGCGTGGCGCCGCTCTACGGTAGCGTCGATCCTGATCTTCACAAGCCGGTCGACCCGAGCCCCCAATATTCTGCTGATCTTTCTTATCTCGGAACTTATGCGCCAGATCGCCAGCAGGCGCTCGAACAGCTTTTTCTGGAGCCGGCTCGGCGCGCACCTGGGAAAAAATTTGTGATTGGCGGTGCGCTTTACCCAGAAGATTTTCCCTGGAGTGAAAACACTTGGTTTGTACGCCATGTGCCTCCTGCTCTGCATCCCGCTTTTTACTGTTCGTCCAAGTTAACTCTGAGCGTTACAAGATCTGCTATGGCTGAAATGGGATATTGCCCATCGGGACGGCTGTTCGAAGCCGCGGCTTGTGAGACTCCGGTAGTCAGCGATCATTGGGAAGGGTTAGCAGAGTTCTTTGAGCCGGGACGAGAAATTCTGATTGCCTCGCAAGCAGGTGATGTGGTCGATGCTCTCGCTCTGTCGCCGGACGAGCTGTGGCGGATTGGAAGCGCCGCGCGTGAACGTGTTTTGGACGAGCATACGTCCGACCATCGCAGTCGCGAACTGATTCGGCTGCTTGAGGCGGCGGCATGAGCCGGCGCTGGGGAGTCATTCCCGCCGCAGGTCTCGGCACCCGCATGCAGCCTCTGGCTTTTTCTAAGGAACTGCTTCCGGTAGGTACCCGGTACGACGGCCAAACCGGGCGTCCGCTTGCCGTCTGTGAATATCTGCTGGAACGCATGCTGATCGCCGGCGCAACGCGTGTCTGCTTTGTTATCTCGCCCGCGAAGACCGACATCATGAGTTATTTCGGCGGGCAGATCGGAAATGCTTCAATCTGCTACGCAGTGCAGCAAAATCCCAACGGTCTTTGCGACGCTCTTTTCAGCGCGCTTCCTTTTATTGCGGCAGAGGACGAGGTGCTGGTCGGCCTCCCAGACACGATCTGGTTTCCGGTGGAAGGGTTCGACTTGTTGCCAGACGGCCTGCTTTCCTTCCTGTTGTTTCCCGTTGCGCAGCCGGAACTGTTTGACGCCGTAATCACCGATGACATCGGCTATGTGCAAGAGATTCAGGTAAAGCAGCACGGAGCAGGCTCGGAGTGGATTTGGGGAGCATTCAAGCTAAGCGGGAGGGTCATGGCCGATTTGCATCGAATCTGGCGCGAGCGCGGCAAATGTGATCAGTATGTTGGAACTCTTGTAAATGCCTACTTGCGACAGGGAGGAACGGCCATTGGCGTGAAACGTGGAGACACATACGTAGATGTCGGCACGCTCCACGGATACCGCGAAGCAGTCCGCCTACTTTCGTCTAATCAAATTGCCTACCATGAAGTCGAGCGCTGATTTGTCGTCGCCGCGAATTGCTTGGGATCATTTTGCTGACCCCGAGAGCGGGCTTTCCGCCAAGAAGAAACTACAACTGCGTATTCTCGTATTCGTAGCTCATCCCGATGACGAAACGATTGGCGCCAGCTCCCTAATGAGTCGGGTTGCGGATGTCTCGGTCATATTTTTAACCGACGGTGCCCCCCACGACCCTTGCTTCTGGTCACCCGACGCAAAAGGCACGCGTGAAGATTACGCGCAAATGCGGTGGCACGAAGCCACTGCGGCAACGGCTCTGGTGAATATTTCTCCAGAACGAATTCTGTGCCTTGGCGGAGTGGATCAGGATGCTATTCAGGGCTTGCCGGTGCTGGTCCCTCGCTTTGTAGAACTGCTGAGGGAACAGCAGCCGGATATCGTAGTCACCCATCCCTACGAAGGCGGCCATCCGGATCATGATACTGCTGCGCTAATGGCTCATTTGGGAGCGAAAAAGCTGGTTCGCGGAGGCCATAAGTCGCCCGTGATCGTGGAAATGACTTCTTATCACCTTCGTGATAGCCGGTGTGTCACGGGCGAGTTTCTTGCTACGAATGGCGCTTCTCCTCCGGAACTCGCTGTCGAGCTTTCACTCGAGGAGCAGGAGATCAAGAAAAAGATGATCGAGTGTTACCACTCTCAGCGTTTGGTTCTGGAAGCGTACCCTCTGAGTGCCGAGCGCTTCCGGCTTGCGCCTGAATACGATTTCAGCCGACCACCCCACCCGGGAAAACTTTGGTACGAGTGTCTGCGTTGGCCGATCACGGGAGAGCGCTGGAGAGAACTGGCCGTGGAAGCCGTGACGCAGTGTCATGAGGCGGCATGGGCCTGACAATACTCAGCGTGAGCTACCCACTGGCGGAGGTCTCGCCGGGAACAGCGGGCGGCGCCGAGCAGGTGCTTGCCACTCTTGATGAATCACTGGTCGGTGCCGGGCACAGATCGCTTGTATTGGCCCCGGTCGGCTCGCGATGTTCTGGGTTACTAATACCCGGCCCCGCTGTACCGGGAGTTCTGGATCAGCAAATGCAGCAGCGAGTCAGGCATAGCTATCGCGAAATTCTGCAGAAAACGCTTGCGCGATTTGCCGTTGATGTGGTGCATCTTCATGGATTGGATTTTCTGGATTATTTGCCGCCTCCGGGCGTGCCGGTAGTGGTCACCATGCATTTGCCCCCGAACTGGTATCCGGAAGACGCATTTCGGTTAAAGAGGCCGGAAACGTACCTTGTTTGTGTGTCTCAGTCTCAGGCCCGAGAATGTCCGCCACACGCGCGCATTGAGCAAGTAATCGAGAACGGTGTTTCGCTCGAGCGGTTCCATCCCGAGAAGAAAAAAGGGAAGTATGCTCTGGCGATGGGACGAATTTGTCCGGAGAAGGGAATCCATCTTGCCTTGGACGCCGCCAGCGCCGCCGGTCTGCCGTTATTTTTGGCGGGCACCGCATTCGGCTATCGGAGCCATCAAAGCTATTTCGAAGATGCGATCCGTCCCCGCTTGAGGGACGGTCATCGCTTTCTCGGCGCAATTGGCGGCGTCCGCAAACAAAAACTCCTGGCGGGAGCGCGCTGCCTTGTCGTTGCAAGCCAGGTCGCAGAAACCAGTTCTCTGGCTGCAATGGAGGCTCTGGCTTGTGGCACTCCGGTGATTGCCTTCCGGGTAGGCGCGCTCTGTGAGCTGATCGACGACGGGCGAACTGGATATCTTGTGGACACGGTGATGGACTTGCCAGACGCAATCCGCGGCTCAGAAAAGCTGGATCCGGCAGCATGCCGCCGGGAGGCCGAACTTCGCTTCTCGTCGGAAGTAATGCAGGCGAAGTATATGAACCTATACCGGAAAGCCGCCGCCAACTCAGCCCACCGCCCGGTTCATAGCGAAGATCTTCAACTTTGCGAGGCAACTTGCTAAAGGCGCATGCGGGACTCGAAACCACTGTGGTCCGCGATCTAGGCGCTGTTGATCGCATTCTGCCCGCCTGGGCGGGACTTTGGGAGCGCTGCGTCAATGCCACACCTTTTCAGCGCCCGGAATGGCTGCGTGCTTGGATGGCATGCTTCCAGCCGCAGCACCCGTTCGTGATCGTGGTATGGCTCGGCAGTCAGATCGTAGGGCTCGCGCCACTTTTGATCTACAGACGTGAGGGCCAGCGTGTCCTTGCCCTCATGGGCGGTGGAGTTTCCGATTACCTCGATGTGCTGGTTGATACATCATTCGCCGAGGAAGCTCTGGCGATGATTTGGGAGCTGATCAAGAGAGAAGCATCCAACTGGGATGTAATCGATCTTACCGACTTGCCGGCCACCTCGGCTTTGTTGCGCAGACCGGCGCCGCGTCTGCCGTGGATTATAGAAGTGCAAGATGCATGTCCGGTGCTCAGTTTTCCAACCCCCGCGAAGACTCTCAGCGACATCGTTCCGCACCGGCAACTAAGGAATTTGCGAAATGCGCGCAACCGGCTGGAGAGGATCGGAAATTCGCAGCTCGAAATCGCCTCGCCAGCAACGCTTCCCGCATTCCTGGATGCCATCGTAAAGCTGCATAGCTGCCGGTGGGCTCAAGACGGCTTGCCCGGCATGTTCTCCGACCCCGCCATTCGGAAATTTCATCGCCTTGTTGCACCACAGTTGCTGGAGAAAGGCATTCTTCGCCTATACGGCCTGCGCGCAGAAGGGCAACTCATTGCGGCGCTTTACGCCTTTTTCGAGAAAGAGACTGCCTACTACTACTTGCAGGGGTTTGACTTCGGATGGCGATGGTTTAGTCCCGGCACTCAGATCCTGGGGGCCGTAATAGAAGACGCACTCCGAGAGGGCAAAAAGAAAATTGATTTCCTGCGCGGGCGGGAATCGTACAAGTATCAGTGGGGCGCACATGACGAACCCACCTTTCGCCTTAGTACTCGATGCGCCACTCGGACGCATACTGAATCAACCTCCGTCGCCGCCTGAGAGTCTCTGCAATCAGAAGACGGCCTAATCGTTGAGTACCGTGAATCCGGTATTCGCGTTCGAGAATGACCCTACACAGAACCGGAAATTGAACCCCGGGAATCCAAATGATCGCTTATTTAAGAATCCCTAGACACCGGAATCTCAATCATGGCCATCCAAAAAACGAACGAGCAAAGCATTGACTCCGGGTGTTTAAATTATGGCGGCTGAGAACAATACTCGCGATTTGCAGGCATTCTCCAGAATCTTTGAAGTAATGTCGTTCGTGGACCGGATTCAGGAACTTAGTCCGGAAGAAATTGAGGAGACTGCTCACCGGCTCTGCCAGCTACCGGCGAATCCGCGAAACAGCATGAGTCTTGAGGAAGTTGTGTTCTGGGCTGGGGTCGCAACTGGAATGGACCTTTCTCGCAGCATGCAGGAAGACCTGCTTGATGGAGGCTCGGCCAGCAAGATCGAAGCTTATTCTTCGCTTTTGGCGTACTCGACTAAAAATGCAGTCGTAGATATTACGCTTGAACAGTTGGAACCAAGCAAAGTGCGAGAATAGGCGCCTCCAGTCATCCGGCTATATCTCTGATCTTTTCATACCAGGATCGGTTGTGGTTGTGACAGGCTGCATGAAATCCTCCTGTTACTCCTAAGATTCCAAGTGCCAGGATCCAGCGGTGCAGACTGGCCCAGACCCCAGGCTGCGCTCACGGGCACGCTTGTCGAACTCACCACACACGGCGAAATCTCGACTGGCTGCTAAGGAAAAAACCGGCCGTCCCCAGGCCTGGCATCGAAGCTGTCGAGAACATCGCTGCAGCCCGGGGACGGTCCACCGCACCTAGTTGCGCATTAGATGGTGCTCGCCTGTGGCAGGTTGGAGAGATGACCGCAAAGCCAGCGAAAACAATTCACTACAAAAGATCGCCACGGCAAGCAACCGGTTACGTTTTGTCAGAATCGGCAAATTGCTTGCGAGGCTCAACCCTTACGGTCTTTACCCGATGGCAAGCCACCCAATCGAATATCTACAGTCAGTATCAGTAAAGAACTCTTAGAATCAGGAGAGCTCGTATGCCGGAAAAAGAGACCATAGAACGTGCTCGTGAAGATGCACAAGAAGGCAAAGCGCCAACCACGCAAGCCGGTGAATTTGTTCGCGAAGAAATTCACCACGTGCGCGAAGGGAAACACGGCGCGCGCTCTCCGCAGCAGGCCATCGCGATCGGCCTGTCAAAAGCTCGCCGTGCAGGTGTGAAGCTTCCACCTCCGCCAAAGGGGACCGCTTCGGCTCGCAAGACGGCAAAAGGCAAGAGTCATCGGACTACGCGTCGTCCCTCAAGCAAGCGCTCCCATGCAATCACTCGCGCGCTAAAGAGAGAAGGCCGCAGCGGCGCCTCCCATCGCGCTCTGGCGCGGCAGGCTCGGTCTGCCGCTCGTCGGCGTCGTAGTAGCGGGCGCGCTCGAACCACGCGTTCCGGATCGCGCCGCTCTTCCCGCCGCAAGTGGGGGATGGCCGCGCAGATAAGAATCGGCACCTCGGGCTGGCACTACAAGCATTGGTGCGGCCCCTTTTATCCGAAGAAGTGTCCGTCGTCGCAATGGTTCGAGTTGTACGCACGCGTATTTGACACAGTCGAGGTGAACAACACTTTTTATCGGCTCCCAACCGAGGATGCCCTCCGGAACTGGCACGATGCCGCACCTCGCAAGTTCTGCTTGAGCGTGAAGGCAAGTCGCTTCATCACTCATGTCAAGCGTCTCCGCGACCCGGACGATGCTATTTCGCTGTTCTTTTCCCGAGTGGAATTGCTGAGGTCCAAGCTGGGACCGATCCTCTTTCAGCTTCCGCCCCGGTGGCATGTAGATCCCGGGAGGCTGGCGGATTTTCTTCCGGCACTGCCCAGAGGACACCGGTACGTGTTCGAGTTTCGCGATGAAAGCTGGAACACCCCCACCATTTTCGACCTGCTTCGCCGCCACAAAATTGCCGTCTGCATTCACGAATGGTGCGGATCGCAGTCGCCGATGGAGCTAACCGCAGATTTCACGTATATCCGATTCCATGGCACAACGGGAAAATACCAAGGGAACTATGGCGACTCTTTGCTGGGGGATTGGGCGGATCGGATCAAGGGCTGGGCAACCCACCTTTCGCACATTTACGCTTACTTCAATAACGACCAGCACGGTTACGCCGTAAATAATGCCCAGACGCTCCAGCACCTCCTCCAGCGGGAGTTGAGCCGTGCAGCGTAGGTGTGCTCCGCCGCTTAAGCCTTTGTACAACAAAATGTGCAAGATAGCCCTACAGCAACACGTGTCCAGAATTACAGGCTCCGGTGGATCGTCAGTTTCGTTGCTGCTGTCTATGCTTCAAGGAGGCTGAAAAGGGCCAAAGGTCGGGATCGACGATAAGGAGGCTATATGCTTTATTGGGCGCTGGTGTTCTTGATCATCGCAATCATTGCGGCGCTGTTCGGATTCGCCGGAGTGGCCACTGCCGCGGTCGGAATTGCCAAGCTTCTGTTCTACATCTTTCTCGTGATCTTCGTGATCACGCTAATCATGGGGCTTATGCGCAGGGGTGGTGCGCCGCCGGTGTAGCTGGCGTGGTGCCGGTCGACATGACGTTGCGGTCTGGTCGTTGCTGCCGGCGTTACAGTTTTCTCTCTAAGCAAGTGCAGTCATCTCTGGATGGTACTTTCCTTGTACTCGTCCCAAGATCAAAAACGAGCTTTCGACATTCGCCGGAAGGCTCTAAGCCAAACACACGCGAGGCATTGTTATGAATAGCAATCGATTGATTTCCACGCTGGCAGTGGCCGCTTTCTTGTATGTTGGCTCGCTGGCGTTGGCGCAAAATGGTCAGGGCACATACCAGGATCAGGGGGATCGTGGCTCGGTTACCGTTCCTGCGGGCACAGAAATTTCGGTTCGCACCAACGAAGCTATCGATTCTCAGAATGCGTCCGAAGGACAGCATTACTCGGCTACGGTGCTGCAAGACATTCGCGGCGGAGCCGGTGAAACCCTAATTCCGAAGGATTCCAACGCGGATTTGGTCATCCGCCGGGTGAATAGCGGAGGCACTATCCAATCCGGGAATGTGGTTCTTGATCTCGACTCAATTACCGTGAACGGGCGGCGCTATCGGGTAAGCACAGAAGACCTGAAGCAGAGCGGTAGTGGCGGCATCGGCAAGAATCGGCGCACCGCAGAAATGGTGGGCGGAGGCGCTGCTCTCGGCACCCTGCTCGGCGCAATCGCTGGAGGCGGCAAGGGTGCAGCCATCGGTGCGGTCGCGGGTGCTGGCGCGGGCGGCACTGCTCAGGTCCTTACTAAGGGCAAGACAGTAAAGGTTCCGGCAGAAACCATTCTGCGTTTCCAGCTTGACCGGCCATTGCACTTGAGTGGCTACTGAGACACGAAGTCAAATCTTATTTCGGGGTTGTTCACCTCCTAACTGGGAAGGCAAACGGCGTCGCTAAAACGACGCCGTTTGCTTTTCTAATGAGGCGATAAAGACGCCCGATGACCTTGAGGCGTACAAATCGCTCGCTAACGCAGAAGCGCTAGCCTAAAGTAAAACTTGAGCCCCTGGCGGCACATGACTTGGCGGCTTAGGCAAAACGAACACACCCTATCTGGTGGAGGGAGCGAACTCCGCTCGCTCAGGCGAAACCGGCGCACCCTCCGTTTGGTCGAAAACGGGGGCCGTCCGCCCACGCTAACAAAAAGTAAGGCACCTCCCTAGCGGAGATGCCTTGTGACCTTCAGTAAGTCTGTTGCTATTGTTGGCTGGTCGGAGGAGGAGTGGAACTGGCACCACCCTTGGTCTTGCCCCCGGTGCAGCTATCCGAGATCATGTCCACACTGGTTACGTTGAACGTTTTCCCTGACTTCGCGGTCGCCGCGCCTGAGGAACTGGAAGCTGCGGCCGAAGCACCGCCTTCCCACGTGCCATGCACCGTGACTTCATGACCGTTGTGGGCGGAAACGTCGGTTCCGCTAAGGTTAACAGCCTTCCCGCTCTTCTCTTCCAGAACAGACTGGCCACCCTCGCTCTTGATGCAGCCTTTCAACTTCTTCTCGCCCTTGGCTTCAGCCTTGTTCTCTGCCCCCATGCTGCCCTGCGACATCGAGCCGCCGGAGCTGGTTGATCCTTGCGACGCGCTGGAGCCAGTGGACCCTTGCGAGGCGGCCGGGGACGAACTCTGCGTGCCCTGCGCACCACTTGTATCACTTTGCGGCGTTGATTGGGCGACAGCAACCGCTACAAAAAACGCCAACGCTGTAGCAACCGACAGCAACATCTTGTTCATATGTGCTCTCCTGATTCGTTTTCGATTTCAGAACCCTGAACGGCTTAGGCAACTGCCTGACGCCTGTCACCAACCGAGATGGCTGGCCGCGGCTGGTAGTTGCTCCGGTTTCCTAGGACCCTGTTAATTGCGGCCAGAAGCTCGTCGCGCGATCCCGCCTTGTCGCAAACCGCATCGACAACATTCTTCACCCGGCTGGGAACCAGGGAGCTGCCGGAAAACATAATCACCGGAAGCTCAGGCCGGCTGTTCTTGATCGAAGTGGCGACTGCCTCGCCGTCCATTTCTGGCATTTCATAATCAACAATTACGGCATCTGCGGGATTCGAATCGACAAGATCCAATCCCAGGCTTCCGCACGAGGCAGTGAGAACACGAAAACCCAGTCCCTCAAAAACAGCTTTGAACACGGTCAGGCCAGGCTGGTAGTCATCGATCCATACCAGTGTCTTTGGCTCTGGAGCCGTAACTTCAACTTCCAGCCGAAGCTCGGGCCCGGGAATGCGACCGTGGCGCGCCGGGAAACACCGCTTACTCGACGTTGCGACTGAACTTGCACGTTTTCGGGCATAAGGGAGCGGCGCAGCCCAATGCTGTTTTCTGGAGACTCTTTGCACCTTCTCAAGGTATTTCGGACCCGAAGCCTGCACAATGAGGTCAAGTCTGTATCCGACATACGGGAGATCATGTAGGGGAAGTAGTAAGGCGACGAACCGATTTTCTTCTACCGGGTCGCGGACGAAAGCGCAGATTCCTCAGGCGCTGCCGGATTAAAAACGGCCCATCAAAACCAAAATGATGATGATTAGCAATACCAGTCCAAGCCCGCTGCTCGGGTAGTAGCCCCAGGCGCTGCTATACGGCCAGGTCGGCAGCGCGCCAATCAGCAGAAGGATCAAAATGATGATCAGGATTGTCCCCATTGAGCTTTCTCCATTCAAGACTCCGACAGAATGAACTTTACGATAGCGGACTTAACTCCGGCATCGGGTTGAGTCTGTAACGTCGCCGAAAACGTTCCGTAATCGGGAGTTAAATGCAATTTGTGTATTACACCGAACACATTCAGCTTGCGGCAATTCCGCAGCATCGTTCCGGCTCGCTCAGTGGATGGCACGAATGTGCGCGCTCAAGATGTACGACCTTGTCCAAACGTCTGCGCATCCTAAGAATGCTGAAACCAAGCTGAGGTGAGTCATGACAGCGGCAGAAGTTCTTATCGACCGGCTGATTGATTGGGGTGTGGAGGTCATATTCGGGCTTCCCGGGGATGGGATCAACGGCATTATGGAGGCGCTGCGCACTCGTCAGGAGAAGATCCGCTTTATCCAGGTGCGGCACGAGGAATCGGCTGCATTCATGGCGTGCGGATACGCGAAATACACTGGCAAGCTAGGCGTATGTCTTGCCACGTCAGGTCCGGGTGGGATTCACCTGTTGAACGGCCTCTACGATGCCAAGCTCGACCATCAGCCAGTCCTAGCCATCACTGGATTGCAGTTTCACGATTTGATTGGCACGCGCACGCAGCAGGACGTCGCCCTCGATAAGCTCTTCATGGACGTTGCGGTTTACAACGAGCGCGTGATGGGCGCGACTCATGTAGAAAACGTCGTTGATCTCGCCTGCAGAACTGCTCTTGCCTATCGTGGAGTTGCGCACATCACGATTCCGGTCGACTTTCAGGAACACGAACTCAAAGATCGCAAGCGCTCCAAGCGAAATGTTCCTCACCATACTTCCGACATTTACGCTCCTTTGCCGCAAATTCCGCGGCAATCAGATCTGCAACGGGCAGCCGACATTCTGAATGAGGGAAGAAAAGTTGCAATCCTGGCCGGCCAGGGAGCTCTGCATGCGGGAGATGAACTGGAGGAGGCGGCTGAGGTGCTCGGCGCCCCGATCATCAAAGCACTTCTAGGCAAAGCCTGTGTGCCCGATGATAGTCCCTACACGACGGGCGGCATAGGGCTGTTGGGGACGCGTCCATCACAGGAAGCGATTGAATCGTGCGATACGGTCCTCATCGTCGGCAGTGGATTTCCATACATCGAATTCATGCCCAAGCCCGACCAGGCCAAAGGCGTTCAAATCGATCTGGACCCGCAGCAGATCGGGCTTCGTTTTCCTGTCGATGTCGGCTTAATCGGCGACAGCAAGCGCGCTCTGCAGATCTTGATGCCATTACTGAAGCGCAAGCAGGACCGCAGTTTCCTGAAAAAAGCACAGGAAGGAGCGAAAGAGTGGTGGAAGATCATGGAAGAGCGTGCTTCACGGCGCGACAAACCGATGAAGCCGCAACTTGTCGCCTGGGAATTGGGCAAGCGCCTAAGTAGCAATGCCATTGTGAGCTGCGATAGCGGAACCATCACTACCTGGTTTGCTCGGCACATCCCTGCGCGCCGGGGTCAGATGTACTCGCTATCAGGCACACTGGCCTCCATGGCGCCCGGTCTGCCCTACACGATCGCCGCGCAGATTGCTTATCCCGATCGGCAGTGTGTAGCTTTTGTCGGAGACGGCGGATTTTCGATGCTCATGGCGGATTTTGTGACCGCTGTGAAATATCAGCTACCCATAAAAGTTGTAATCATAAAGAACAACACACTTGGGCAGATCAAATGGGAGCAGATGGTATTTCTGGGAAATCCGGAATATGGAGTCGATCTTCAACCGATCGACTTTGCAGAATTTGCTCATGCTTGCGGCGGAGTTGGGTTCACAGTGGATGACCCTGCCGAGTGTGGCGCCACGATGGAGCAATTCCTCAACGCTCCTGGCCCAGCAGTGCTGCAAGCAGTGGTTGACCCATTCGAACCTCCATTACCGGGTAAGGTCACAGCGGAGCAGGCCCTGCATTTCGCCGAGTCACTGGCGCGCGGTGAGCCGAATCGAGGGAAGATTGCGTTAACGGCGGTTTCCGACAAAATACGGGAGCTGATTTAGACAGATCGCGAGATACGTATATTTTGAAGGCATCTGGCGCGCGACGAGGTTTGACAAGAACTCCCGGCTGCTACACATCGAAAATCTGATATACGCGGGATGGGTTCTGCGATTGCAGCAGCGTAATAGCTACGTTGTGAACCGGCACGCCACCCGTAGTTTTTCCTGCGAGCTTGCCGTGGTGTGCATGACCATGGATCACGAGGTCTGCTCCATGGCGATCGACCACCTCGGCTAGACGCGACGTACCCAGGAATGCATAAATTTCGGGGGACTCTCCTTCCACCGTAGCCATAATGGGCGAGTAATGCAGCACAACGATTCGCTTTTGCGTGCGCAACTGAGCCATGGCGCGTTCGAGTTTCAGCGCTTCATCAATAGAAGCGCGCACGAAAGCTTTGACCTCGGGCTCACCAAACGCTGTAAGTACGCCGCGTCCAAAGCCACCAACAAAACCCTTGGTCCCCGCGAAGCCCACCCCATCGCGCTCGTAGGCGCTGCCGTCGAGAACCTTGATTCCCTCCGCCGTCATCATCCGCATCAGCTCCACCTCGCGGCCGCTTTCGTAATCGTGATTTCCCAGCACCGCCACCGTGGGCACGCGCAGCCGAACCAGCGCGTTCAGGAGTGGCTCCATCTCCGCGGGCTGACCAAAATTCGTGAGGTCGCCGGCCAGGACCAGCAAGTCGGCCTCGTCGCGCACCTGGTTGAGCTGATCGCGTAACGCACTGTAACGCTGAGCAGTGAAGTGTAGATCGGCAGTTGCAGCAATTCTCATTTAGTCGCTGGCTGTTGCCCCTTAGCCGTCGGCTCGGTGTCTGCTCCCAAAGATTAGCCGCAGATTAGCCGCATGTTTTACCTGCGAAGCTTATTAGCTTCGGCTCTCTTCTTTGGCGATATTCCTCGAGCAGATTCTCAAGGCCCCATTCTTGCAGATCAATGGCAAACATCACCTCATCGACCAAGCTGCCCCGGAATGGAGCCTTTAGATCTGGCTTCTTGATTTCGTTTTTAAACCGCGCAAGCAGATCCTGCCACAGCACGAGGGGAACGTAATCGCTATGAGCTGGATATACGAAATGAAACAGGATCAGGGCCCAGAATAGAATTTCCCAATGCTCACCGGCGTGTCGTAACACGCGATCCCAGTCCAGCCGGCCTTTTGTGCCATAAATAATGTGGGCGATGTCAGCGCCATCAAATCTCTCTCTACGGGTGACGAAGAGCTTCGAAGCAAGAAGCTCCTCTGGAGCAAGCACCCGAGTAGGAATATCGACGATCAACGCAGGATGAGCCAGTTCGATCCACGAAGAATCAACTGTAATCACCGCGTTGCTCATGCCGGTGATCAGGTCCACAAAGAACTCATCTCGATGAGCTTTGGCCAGCCAGACCGGATCGCAAATCTCACATTCGAATCCATGCTCACGCAAATGCCCGAGCGCCTTCGCCACGTCTTCGGAGCGCAAAAAGATGTCGAGATCTTTCGTGTAGCGGCAGATTCCGGTGTGCTGCTGCAGCGCAAACGCGCCAGCCACAGCGTAGGGCACGTGCCGGTCTTCAAGGATGCTTAACACCTCTCGGTAGAGACCCTCTTGCTTCGGAGGGATCGCCACCGGAATGGAGGATGTCAGCGTCGCGCCGTCCGGCAATTTGTCAGCTGGTTCCGGCATGAGCCGCTTGGATGTGCTTTTCTGCCTTGCGGTTGCAGTTGCGGTACTTAGATCAGGCAACCCTGTGGGCCGTGTGGATAAAAACCCATTAGGCTTGATGTAACGTACCGATTGGCATTCCCTCGGCCTCGCATGAACAAATCTGCTGTACCGCACCGTGCCCTCGCACAATGGCGCGTCCCTCGAAAAACCGTCCCATAATCTGGCACAACGGCGCAATCCAAACTTGCATCTTTTTGGGCGAACGTCTTATGTCCTCCACCATAGATCGCCTGGCTGGCAAGTCAGCCCTCACTCCTCTCGGCAATGAAATCAACGGAGAGAGCCTTGCCCAAAGAATCGCGGAACTCGGTGAGTGGTTCCACAATCTCGACCTTCATGGAGTTCACACCGCGCCCTATCATTTTCTTGGTGACTTTCCGAACATCAAGTGGCAACCAATCAGCAAGGCGATTCCGCAGGATCTCACCGGCGCCAGCGTCCTCGATATCGGCTGCAATGGCGGATTCTACTCGATTCAGATGAAGCAGCGCGGAGCAGGGCAGGTGCTTGGCATCGACGTAGATGATCGTTATCTAAATCAGGCGCGCTTTGCGGCAAAGACTCTAGGCCTGGACATCGAGTTCAGGAAATGTTCGGTATATTCGGCAGACGAAATTCCGGGACAATTTGATTACGTCTTGTTTATGGGTGTGTTCTACCACCTCCGCTACCCGCTCTTTGCTCTGGACAAGATCATCAAGAAAGTTGCAGGAAAGCTGGTATTTCAGACCATGATTCGCGGCTCCGAAGAGGCGCGAATCTGGAATGACGACTATCCTTTCTGGAACAAGGAGATTTTTCGCGACCCGGATTTCCCGGCGATGTATTTCATCGAGAAGAGTTACTCCCACGATTACACAAACTGGTGGATTCCGAACCGCGCTGCGGTCGAGGCGATGCTCCGGAGTTCGGGGCTGGAGATTATCGAGCATCCTGAACCGGAGACATGGATCTGCGAACCGCGCAGGAGCACGCAACGCGGACGGTACATTTTGGATTTGGAACTAGAAGGGACGTTGTGACGTTTCTGAACAAACATATCGTCACATCAACTTCGCGGTCGGACACGGACGCCACGTCATAGCACTGAGCAACTTCCCGAGGAACCATGGTCGAAGCGGTGATGCTGTGGAACGAGCCGAACAATCTATCGCATTGGGATTTCCATATCGATCCTGAATGGATGATGTTTGCTGAGATGACGATTGCCGCGGCCGGTGCCATCCGGAAGATTAATCCCAATCTAAAGATCGTGCTGGGTGGTATGTCTCCTGTCGACGCGAATTTCGTCCGTCTGCTGGCGGGGCATGGGGTATTGGATCAGGTCGACGTGGTCGCCATTCACGGTTTCCCGTTGGACTGGAACCACTGGAGCATCCATGACTGGCCGCAGAAGGTCGAGGAGATTCGCCGCGTGGCCGACAGGCCGGTTTGGGTTTCAGAAGCCGGGGCATCTTCGTTCGGCGCAGAAGAAGTGCAAGTGTTCGGTATGAAACGAACCGCGGAGTTGTTACTGCCGGTTGTTGACCGGGTGCATTGGTACAGCCTTTTTGACCTGCCGTCTAGCTGGACCGCGACCACTCGCCACAAAGAAGCAGAGGGCAGTGCTTATTATCGGCATTACTACATGGGATTGGTGCGGGAAGACGGCAGCCCCAAACCAGCGGCTTCGTGTTTCCCGCAAGGCCTGGGAATTTGCCAGTGGTTCCACTATGAGGATTCAAGGCTGAGTTCCGCAGTGGAGTGGCTGCGCAAACTAAACGTCCGCTATCTGCGCACCGGCGTGAGCTGGGCAGACTCATATCGGCCCGGTGCCGAAGAGTGGTTTGATCGTCAAATGCAGGCGCTGAATGAGTTTGAAACCACTCTGACGTTATGTTTTACACCCGAGCATCTGGGGCGAAATCCGCATTACACCAGCCCTCCCCAAAACGCTCACGACTTTGCTGATTTTGCCGCATGGGCGGTTCAAAAATATGCGCCCGGCCAGCCTAATAGATCAGAGCTTTCTAGAGGCACGGAAGCGGTGCCAGCAGCAACGTTCGCTCATGGGATCCTGCCGTAGTACTCCACGAACACCACTGAGCGGTTATATCAAAAGCGCTACTCAGAAACATTGGTTTCTAGGCAGCGCGTTTAAGGGTACTCTCATCCAACTTTCGCCCATAGAAGGTGACCGGGCGATGCTTCTCTACCGTTCTGCATCTCCGGCGCTCACGTTCTTGTAGCTCAGGGC
>Ga0209239_1000977_pt1 | contig 16829 bp, 4 predicted proteins | sample GraSoi013_2_20cm_FD_185824 | JGI IMG/M metagenome (GOLD analysis project Ga0209239, IMG submission 185824) | Grasslands soil microbial communities from the Angelo Coastal Reserve, California, USA - Sample 10_02_2013_2_20cm (SPAdes) (version 2) | ecosystem: Environmental > Terrestrial > Soil >...
TAGTTTTTGGTGTGTTTTTGTAATTTTGTCTAAATTTGCCGCAACCTCTTTTTTCGTTTTTGTTGTTATTTTTTACCCCACTCTTTTCTGTTTTGTTACTGTTTTAGGGTTAATGTTGTTGAGTTTTTCTCACTTTGGTTTTTTTGTTGCACCATTGATTTTAATTTTGTCATATTTGCTCTCTGATACCCCTTTTTTGTCTGTTTAACTTTGTTTACGGGTCTTTTTGGTTTTTGAACAATCGTGACTACGCGAAAATATGACAAAATTTTGTTACTATACACTATAAGATGTTTGTCACACAGCAGTAGTACAATATTGAATAATTGGTGTTAAATTAAAAATAACTGGTAATTTTATAGTTACCAGAGCAGGATGATATGACGTGGGTGGGGGTAGGTTTTTGATTGGGTAGGGGTAATTTGTAAATAAAGAAAGAAAGAAAGAAATTGTGTGAAACGAAACCTTTATAAAAAGAAATTGTGTGAAACGAAACCTTTATAAAAAATTGATTTTAAATCTTAGTTAACTTTTAGCCAAAATTTATATAAGATGTGAAAGCATACCACTGTATAGTACTTGGTTTGAATACGATGCTATAGTACTTGGTTTATACTGAATAAAGAGTTTATTATAACCTAGCCAGGACTTTGATGGTTTACCTTGGATGGTTTACCTTGGATTAAAGAATTTATGCTTTTGTTAATGATTATGATTATGATAATGTGTTTGTGATAATGATAATGTGTTTATGATAATGATAATGATTTTGGTTTTATGATAATGATAATGATTTTGGTTTTATGATAATGTATTTTGGTTTTATGATAATGTATTTAGGTTTTATGCTATTGTATTTATGATAATGTATTTAGGTTTTATGCTATTGTATTTATGCTTTTGTATTTTTGTTAATTCCATAGGTTAGATTAGATTAGATTAGATTAGATTAGATTAGATTAGTTAATAACTTATAGTGATGGTTATAGTGTAGATTTAATGGTTTAGATACTTGACTAAGATAGGGTTGATGAAGATTTTATACTACTTTCCTTAAACACTTTTGTAGTTTAGAGCGGTGCGATTCCTCTCCAATCCAATTGTATATTTAAATGTTTATATTACCTATAGGGTTGATGAAGATGTTATACTACTTTTTAAACATTTTGGTAGTTTAGAGTGGTGCGATTCCCCTCCAATCCAATTGCATATTAAAGTGTTTAATTATTTGTTTAGTTAAAAAGTGTTTAATTAAGTGTTTAGTTAAAGTGTTTAGTACAAGCAACCTAACCCTTAAGGTGGGGCTTATTCAACTAGCGCTATGCGGAATATTACGTATAGTGGGGTGAACAAGGCAGAGGAAAATGCTATGTAGTAAACAGCTGAAAGGTGCGTGGAAGGAGAGAATTGTGAATCTATCGTAGAGTCCAGCAGCATTGATGCGCGGTTCGAAAGAGTAAATAAGTAGGTCGTTGCCCTGTCTGGGTTTCAAGAAGGCTAAAGATTCTCTCTGAAAGCTAAATCATTGAAGCGAGATATCTACCTTGAATAAGTATAGTTAGTAGTATATAGAGAGCCATCAGCAACTTTACCGGAATGGTTATGTCAAGAATTTGTGCGCTCATGGTCCGAAAGATCAAAATTTTCGCGGGAAAGCAAAGGAAGGGCTAGAGGGGTTGAATGGAAGGGTATTGATTCGTTATTATGCGACGGAATTCTGACTCTTTGGTAGAGCTCAAGAGCTGACGAACTAGCTGAAATAATAACCTGACCAACTAGAATAGATGGTTGTATAAAATGTTGATTTATGAGCGTAAAAAATGAAAAATGTTTTGCTTTAGTCCCTTTTTCAAATAAATTTGCTTTAGTTCGTTTTTCAAAAAATTATCTTGTTTTAGCCTTAGATGTAAAAACACTCAATAAAGAAAATTTGAAAATACCTGGTGTTAATATACCTATTTTAACTATGATTGAGCGTGAGTTAGATGATTTGTTTATTTATAAAAATACAAATATTTTTGTTTTTAAATCTAACGTTTTATTATCTTTGATTGATAAGGCTGTAGATGAGTTTACTGAGATTAATAAAAAAGGTTTTGTTAATGACGCAAACCTGGTTAATTATCCTATAATCAAAGATTATATAAATTTGTTATTGTCTGATGAAGCTAAGAAAGCAGATAAGGATTCTTATGACTATAATGAAGATGATTTGGAACTTGTAAGTTTTGGTGATTTAAAAATGAGTTACAGACACGTGAAAACTCTATATAATTGAATTTATAATATGTATCATCTAAAATTGTTATTGTTTTGTGAAATATTCTTGTGTAAGTATGATTGTAAAAGAGTAGAAAACCCTGATATCTTTACTGATTTCAAGGTTTTAGCCAAGTCGTTGTTTTTTAAGCTTGACCCTTTGATAAGAAGTAGATTGGTTAAAAGGGGTATAAGTATAATACAAAATATTTATACAGGATTCGATTCTGAGTTTAAAAACCTTAATTTCACGCATAATAAACTTTTATCTGTACAGTTGGCTGTTACAACTAAAACCATTCTAAAAATACCTTTAAATTATGATTTCGATTCTGTTAAAAAAGTTAAGTGGATTAACACAAGGTTAATAAACGCTATAATTAGTAATTCAATAAAATATTACAGGAATCTAAAATACGGATCATATGATTATTATATGGATTTCATTATTGAAAAATTAACTAAAAAATTATTTAATATCAAAAAAGACGATTTTGTTTATTTTACTTTTAGTAGAGGGCCTGTGAAATTATGATTTAAAACAAAGGAAAGTGCTAGTTTTAGAAATCTTGTGTTGGTGTCCAATAAAATAGGAATGAGTGTTCTTGATGATGAAAAATATAAAATCATGATTTTGTTAAATAATATTTCTTCTGGTTTAGATTATAATGATTTCGATGGTGATTTAGATAAACCAACACCCCTAAACACATCTAATATCTCGGAAGTTTATGATGATGATGAAGTTAAAGAGGTTAAAGGGGTTAAAAAATATTTAAGATCATCTAACAGAACATCTAACAGATCATTATTGAATGAAAAAGTAAGCTTTACAATAATCAAAAATAATTACTTTATTTCACATTTAACAAACGCCGATCTAAGTATGTTAAGTGATTTTAACGAATTAAAACTCAAATTAGATATAGTGAACAATAGTTTTGTTACGTTAAAAAACTCCTTATTAATAGATGGTTTTAATGTGTTTATTAGAGATACTATTTTATTAGCTCCTGGACGTAAGAAGGGTTTGGATGCTTTAGGGTCTTTACATGGTTTTGAAAAAGTATCTTTAACCAAAAAACAAAAAGAGAATATGGATGTACTATTATTGGAAAATCCCATATTATTTAAAAAGTATGCTCTTCAAGACGCTTTGATTACCTTGGTGCATGCTTGTAATATGGAAGATTTCTATTTGGAATTAGGTTTAATTGGTATTCCTATAACCCTATCTAATCTAAGTTATGCTTATTTAAAGAAATTTTGAAGGGAATCTGGTTATGATGGGTATCAATTATCTGATAAATATCTATTTGGTGATGTTTCAAAAACACTTACACCAAAGGGGCTTCACGCGACTAAGGAAGTGGGTATGAAAATGACTATGTATATTAAAAATTATAAAGGTGGTAGAAATGAATGTTTTATGTTCGGTTATAATACATCACAATCAAACATCTTTAAAGATTTTGATTTAATATCGGCTTATACAACTGCTATGAGCGCTTTAGGTCATCCAAACTATTACGCAGCTCGTACTTTGAGTGTAAAAGAATTTAACAGGTTATCTTTTAATGATATACTATACTCTTACACAGCAATAAACACCGAGTTTAGTTTTCCTGAACACACAAAATACCCTTCAATAGGATGTAACGTTGATGAAAACACAACAGTTTCACCTTTAAATGGTACAGCTGTGATAACAGGGTCTGAATATCTAGTCGCTAAAGCACAAGGTTGTAAGTTCGTATTTAAAGAAATATTTCATATACCATTCTCGTGAGTTTTTGCTAATAAAAGAAAAGTTTTACTATCCCCTCCTTTTAGAGATTGTATTAAACAATTACAAATTTTGAGAAGAGAGCATAAAAAGGGTACTTTCTTGAATTTGTTATACAAAGAATTAGGTAATTCTATTTACGGTTTAACAGCTCGTGGTATAGGGAATAAACTAAAGTTTGATATTAAAACCAAAGAAATGAAAAGAATGGTTGGTAATGATTTAGCTAACCCCATTATAGCTTCTTGAACTACAGCTTTCATCAGAAGTGTTATAGGGGAATTATTACATAACATACAAAAATTAAATGGTTTGGTTTTATCCGCTACTACAGACGGCTTTATTTGTAATTTAGATGATTTAGAAAACCGAATTATTAAGGATCCTAAACTAAACAATAGTCTTTTAAAGGAATATAGAAAACTTAGACATTTTTTATCAAATGACTCTACCGCTTTAGAATTAAAAGGTGGTAGTAAAAAACCAGGTGATAAGTTCGTTAGTATAAAAACCAGAGGCCAAATAAGTTCAGGACCAGCAATAGTAGCTACAACTGGATTCCAAAAAGGAAGTTATAGTTTAGTACAATTGGAATCTATTTTTGAAGAAATAATGAAATCCAATGACAAAAACCTTGTTTATTTACAAAGTAGGTTAAGATCAGCTAAAGATTTATTTGCTGAGGGCGGAAATGTTACTATGGTTTTTAGAGATCAAAAGTATAGGTTAATATTCGATAATAAGAGACTTATAATAGAAAATAAAAATGATACATTATTAGACTCAAAACCATTAAATACTGTGTATGAGGGTGAAATATTAAGATACATAAGTAAATTACCAAACACAATTGTGTATTCTGAGTATACACCATCCATGGGCACATCTTACAAAAGCATCAATGATATGATTGTAAGGAATTTTATTAAAGCTTTATTAAATAATAAATTAAATTTAGATAGTGGTTATTTCAATGATTATAACGAAATTATTAATTACATTCACGGTTATGACCCCAATTATAAAATAAACGCTAATTATATAGCACAACTAAAACGAAGAGGTAATTTTGTAATTATTCCAAAAACAAAAGAATCAGATGAATTCTCAACGTACGTAAAAGAAACATTTCCGTTATTTGATTATGATAATTTCGTAAACACAACTGATAATCATGGTTAAACCAAGATGCATCAAAGGTTTTTACTTTATTAGCATTACTAGGTGAGTTTGTGAGTAGCTTGATATTCGATTTATCGGTATTTGAGTTTTCCGTAAACCGTGAGTTAAAATGTTTTATCAAGCGAGGGTTGAAATGCAGTACGATTTCAGCGAAGGGATAGAGGGTTTGTGCAAGGGTTGAATCAGTTTATTGTGAGGTGCAACTCCTCACCAACTCATAAAAATAGAGCGTAACCTCTAAAAACTAAAACCTCATTATTCAATAATTTGATTTCACAGTTAAAAATTCATTCGTGGTCATAAAATTAACGCATATTGTTTTACACTTGGTTATTTAAATAATCTAAATGAATCATAATTTGATAATTTTAGTTAATGTATACTCCATTAGAGTTTTATCTATTACAGCATAAGCTAGTAGTGGTATGTATGGATATACCAACATTTACACCTTCTATGTTATTTAATATAATTTTATTATCGTTTTTATATTTATTACCGGTTTTATTAATCCTATTAATTTCTTATTTATACGAGTTATTCCCCTTTTCACCCTTATTACTATACTTATTAATCTTCTTATCGCTTTATGAGTCTTTAATTTTAATATCCTTATTATATTACAGAAGTTTTTGACCTCTTTTATCATCTTTTCTAAGAAAAACAAAATTTATCGTTAATAACAAATTCATGAGTTGGATAACAGTTATAAGCCTATTCGTATTAAAATGTTTAATACACATACTTTTAAATTTTACGATTTTAGTTATAAAGTTTATAAAGTTTATGAAATTATAAATTAAATTAAATTAACGCGTGTAAAAGTAAGTAAAAATTTAAATTGAAATGTACTTTAAAACGAAGCGGAGCTTTCGAAAACGCCTTATATTTAACAATTTAATAGCACATCTGTTTGAGCACCGTTGCCGACGCAGGAGAATTGTTATTCAACTGTTTTGACTCCGGAGTACTCCTATTCTAAGTCCGCGGAGCGCGATAACTCGAATGTCGTAAATTCGACGAGTCGAGGCAAGGCAGCATGCTGACTAGACGCGGAAAACAGATAACATAGACTCTTAAACACATACAAGTGAAGAAAGCAAAGCAAATTTTATACAGTTTTTCCATCGGCGCCAAATTAGTTAAATTTTATCGTTGCACAGAACCATTATCTCTCCAATTACGTCGACTTTACATGTAGACACAAATAGTATACTGTTTTTCATTGCGTTGGATTATAGCGTTTTTGTTTTTCATTGCGTTGGATTATAGCGTTTTTGGGTTTTATTCTTATTTACTGCTTGACAGGAATCCTATCCACATTGCAAATTTTAAATTTTAACTTACTTTAGCACGCAATATTTACACGCATTTTACCACAACCAAGTAAACGACATATTAATAGTTAACTTGATTATTATATGGAATTTAATCTACTATTTATCGAATTATAAACATAAGTCAATAATTCAAGAGTACTTGTCCCAAATCTCTTACCAACCCTAAAATTAAAATTAAAATTTAACTAAGATTTACACGTATTTTAAAATATATTTATAATATAAAACCAAAAGTAATTTTATAATATAAATCAAGTGCATTTACAATTTTTATAAAAGCTACAAGAATAAAATTAAAATTATTAAAACCACCCGTAAATGCACGCAATCTCATTAAAGGTTCCGTTTCACCAAGACCGCAGTAACGCAGCCGTAGGCAAGCTATCAACGGAGGTCTGTGAAGTATACTAGCTAGTATTTTGAAATAAAACTATGAAAAGCTCAAATGCATTTACAAATTCAATAAAATTATAAAGGGTTAAATGTAATTATTTTAAAATAAACCCACAAATGCATGCAATAACAGGACAGAATCAAATAAACGATATATTAATAATTAACTTGATTCTTATAAGGAATTTAATTGACTATTTATCGAATTATAAACATAAGTCAATAATTCAAGAGTACTTGTCCCAAATCTCTTACCTACCTACCAGAAATTAAAATTTAACTAGTATTTACACGTATTTTAACAAAATAAATTTATAATATAAAAACCCAAAAGTAATTTTATAATATAAATCAAGTGCATTTACAATTTTTATAAAAGCTACAACAATAAAATTAAAAAATATTAAAACCACCCGTAAATGCACGCAATCTCAAGAAAGGTTTCGTTTCACACTATTTCTTTTGTTCCTTTATTGAGATTGCGTGCATTTACGGGTGGTTTTAATATTTTTTAATTTTATTGTTGTAGCTTTTATAAAAATTGTAAATGCACTTGATTTATATTATAAAATTACTTTTGGGTTTTTATATTATAAATTTATTTTGTTAAAATACGTGTAAATACTAGTTAAATTTTAATTTCTGGTAGGTAGGTAAGAGATTTGGGACAAGTACTCTTGAATTATTGACTTATGTTTATAATTCGATAAATAGTCAATTAAATTCCTTATAAGAATCAAGTTAATTATTAATATATCGTTTATTTGATTCTGTCCTGTTATTGCATGCATTTGTGGGTTTATTTTAAAATAATTACATTTAACCCTTTATAATTTTATTGAATTTGTAAATGCATTTGAGCTTTTCATAGTTTTATTTCAAAATACTAGCTAGTATACTTCACAGACCTCCGTTGATAGCTTGCCTACGGCTGCGTTACTGCGGTCTTGGTGAAGTATTAAAATAAATTTGTAATTGGAAAGATAATGGTTCACCACACCGATAAAATTTAACAAATATGGCGCCGATGGACCCTCTAGAGTTCACAGACGAACAGCACTGTAAAAATAATCGTTTCACTTTAATTTCGACTTACTTTTACATGCATTATAGCATATTTAAATAATAGATTAAGTGCATTTACAATTTTATAAAACTAAAGAATAATACCAAAAACGCTGTAATCCTCTGCAATGGAAAAATTTGCTTTGCTTTCTTCACTTGTATGTGTTTAAGAGTCTATGTTATCTGTTTTCCGCGTCTAGTCAGCAAGCTGCCTTGCCTCGACTCGTCGAATTTACGACATTCGAGTTATCGCGCTCCGCGGACTTAGAATAGGAGTACTCCGGAGTCAAAACAGTTGAATAACAATTCTCCTGCGTCGGCAACGGTGCTCAAACAGATGTGCTATTAAATTGTGAAATATAATGCGTTTTCGAAAGCTCCGCTTCGTTTTAAGTTAACTTACTATGATGTATACCTCCCCCAATATAAGGCGTTTTCGAAAGCTCCGCTTCGTTTTAAAGTACATTTCAATTTAGGTTTCCTATGGGATTTGTGCTACGTATTAAACCTATCTTAAGTTTATACGCACATCTTTTATTTTATAAAAAGGACTTGAAATATAGGTAGTCTCAAGAATTTATCCGACATTAACTGGTCGAGTGGTATTTTTAAATGAATCGGATAGGATTCGCACCTATCTTAACCTTTATATATGGTTGTAAACTGATTTCGACTCTTATATTTAACTTAACCTCTAACTAGCCCCCAATTTCCACCACACACTCATACACCTCCCAATACTCCCATTTAATTATAAATAACCTATTTCGTTAAATTGTTTTTACTAATCACTATCTGTAACAGATTTTTCTTGAAAATATGTATAACACTCTCTGTGCCATAATAATTTATATTATTATATAATAGACATTTTAAATTTATCTTAATTTACAACGTTTTAAACTATTACACCTCTTCTTCATCCGTAATTTTAAAAGAATCTAATTCTCTTCTCAACTCGCGATTTTCATCATTATTAATTAATTTTGTAATTACTAATAAAACCTCTCTATCTCATATAGTATTAAAGTTTGTATTACTATCATAAAATAGTTTTACACTATTCCATAAATCATATCCTATTAATTCCAAATAATCCTCTCTTTTTTCCTGTAATTTAATATTAATGGATGAAGCAATAGTGTAACCTGAATTAGCTTTAATTTCGGTTAAATAATTCTTATTTAAAGAGTCATAAGTAAAAACATTTAAATTTATTTGTTTATCTGATTCGATGTAAAAGTAAAAAGCAAAATTATAGTAATCATCATTTAATTTTGATAATACACTTCTTAAATCAGAAAAGAAATTTCTATCAATTTCAAATTTTTTATTATCACACATCAACACCATCTTTTTATTAGTAATCATTTTATGTTTAATATTCAATATGTTATGTAAAAATAAAATAGATTGATTATCAACAAAAACAATATTATCAAAAGTAGAATTAACAACTAATTTATTTGGTAATGGAGGTAATGAGGTTGATGAAAATTTTCTAATTCCTTGAGGTTTAAACAATGGTAGTATACGATTGGGTTTGGAATTAGTAGTGAAATCGCGTTTTTGATAGTGAGTAAAACTAATTTTGAATGATTCTAATTCTTTTATCAAATCACGATTTTGATCGTTGTCCACTATTTTTGAAATTACCAATAAAACCTTTTTACTCTCTTTAACTTTAAACGCGGTCTCTTTCTCAAGATGAGTAAGAACCTTAACTAATTCTATACGAAGGTAACTAGATTGGAAAAATCAAGTATCACCTAATCTAAATTTTATAGAAGATATTTTTATATATCCCTTATTACCAACCATTTTAATAAAACAATAATTATCATTATAACTATCATCTTGGTCTAAATTTAAAATCTCAAATACACCATCATACGACTCAATATAAAAATAAAAATCAAAACTGTAATAATCATCCTCCAATTCCGATAATATATTTTCTAACTCAACAAAGAGATGTTTACCTTGATATTGGTCTTCAAGAATCTTTCTATCTAAATCACTAAGTTTATCTCTATCAGTTACATCAACACCATCTTTTAAGATTATTAACCCCTTAAGATTCATTATGGGAGATAAAAATAAAATAGATTCATTACCAATAAAAATAATATTATTGGGTGTAGAATTAACAACTAATTTATCTGGTATTAAAGTAGATGGTAATATTTTAGGAATTGAAGTAGATGATAATTTTATAAAATTGTATGTATTTATATTTAACATTTTATTAAATATTTTGGTTGTGAAACAGCTAATACCGTTAATACCACTAATACCACTACTACCAATAACATTAATATCTCTAAATAAATAAAACGATTTATTCATGAAACAAAATAAATTCATAATTTAATACAATTTAAACAAATAGTTTAAATAAAATTATTTTAAGTTTATATCTATTAAATTAGAAAGCTATAAATACTATATATACTACTCTAAGAGTAAAATTTAGACTAGGTAGGAATCAAACCCACTTATTAGCATTGAAAGTGCTAGTGTCATATCCAATTGACTACTAATCCTTGAAAATATTGATATTAATTTCATAATAAAATTTGGGTTCTCAAAACTCACGACGTCTAATAATAGTTTTGGCTGACTATCGAGAATCTTAATAAACGTTTATTTACAAGTATTTTAATTTATTTTCTAATAACATATTAATTTATGTATGACCATATTGGAATAGATAAATAAATACTTATTAGAGAGTGTACTAATTAATTAAAAACAAAGAGTACACAGATTCGAACTGTGAATTTAAAGCTTAAGCTTTACATTTCCCTATTAAAATATACTCTTTTATATATAATTTAATTATACAATTTAATTATACAATTTAATAATACAATTTAACTATAAAATATTATTTAGGTTTTCCTAAACTATATTAAACAAATATCGTAGAGTACCATAATATAATAGATTACTATTGAGAATGATATTGAACTACACTTCCTCCTTGCGGGCCATGTTCTTTTACTGTCGGTTGTGACCTATTCTTTCAGTCCAACCCTCTGACGCTTCAGCTTATTCACTTAAGCGGATTCTTGCCCTAAAGCAGCGTTCATTCGCTGCTGTCTTAAGAACTTTCTGTGATCGTTTGTTGGGTTGTTTATACGAATCTGTCCGAGCCGCTCCAGTACAATATAACATTCATAAAATGGTATCAACTTTATTCATAAAATCAGTATTATGGATAGCCTATATTTTAAACCAACATTAAATATAAATTATACTCTAACAGTGTGATTTATATTAAAATCCACTACCAGAGTGGTTTATAATTAATCCAACTACCATCTAAAATTCTTTGATAATAATCTTTAATAATAGGTTCAGAAAGAGAGTAATCAATATCTGGTATATATTTAGGTTTAGGGAGATAATACACAATAGAAGGTTTAGGAAGATAAAGAACTATAGGTGGTTTAGGTAAATAATAAATAATATGTGATTTAGGAAGATAATATATAATATGAGATTTAGGAAGTGGAAGATAATAAACAATAGGTGGTTCAGGTAGATAATAAACAGTAGGAAAATTTCTGTTTACAATTTTTCCATCTTTTAGATATAATGGTCAACTATCTACAAAATCCCCTCAACTGTTATATATAAATTGTCTTTTAGTTTCACCTAAACCCAAACTATATTGTTCTTCTCTAATTAATATGGTTGATAAAGATAATTCTCTTTTTCACTTTTCTTGTGGAATAGGTAGAAGTCTATCTTTATTTAAAATAGTTTTCAACCATCCATAAGAGATTGGATTTTTCAACCCTTTAACTTTAACTAATTCCTTTTCATATTGTTTATAGGGTTTTTCTAATATACCACCATAAACTTTAGGAGCGGGAAATACAGCTTCAATAAAGGTATATTCATATTTCATTTTACCTAATTCCTTGCTATCTATTTCCGTTGGATCAATTTGACAATCAACTTTTATTCCATCAGTGTCTATAGCAAGTATATTATTCCCATATTTAATAAGATAATGATACATATGTATTCTAGATCAAGCGGTTACGGCTGCAGCTATAGGAACTGAAATATTTTCTAACTCTAGCTCTTCACTTTCTTTTGTATATTTTACTAAAACATTACCACTTAAAAGAGTAATAGTTTTAACATTAGGATGTTCTCTTATTATTTCTTCACTTTCCTCACTTGATACTATTGATATCACTTCATTAATAGGGTTTAAACCAAATCTACCGAATAGACTATTTTGTAGTAATTTTGATAAGTAATATCAAGAGTCGTCTTTAGCTACTGTAGATTTAATTTTATATAATACATCTATGTAATCTGAAAAAATATATCCTCTTTCAAATAAATAACCTTCAAGAATTTCAAATTTATATCCATACTTCATTGCAAATTTAATTTCCTCAGAAAAATATCAACCTGTTCAATTTCCAACGGGAAAAACAGTTCTTATACCATATCAAGTTTTAATTTTTGTTGGTATTTTAATTTTTGTTGGTAGTATACCTATTTTTAAATGTAATGGGGCTTTAACATTAACTTTAAAGAAACCAAATGGATTTTTATTAACTAAAAATATATCGCCTGAAAAATATGTTGGTTTACCTACAGGCATTGGGAAATACTTCATTGAATATGGGTAAAGTGAATTTATATCATAAGAATTAACATTTCACCCAATACCTCTAAATACGTCAGTTATTCCTCCATACAGGGCTTGTTTTAAAGTATTATGTAATTTACCCATAATTATAGGTATATTTTCTTTAGCCATAAAATTAGTTCTATAGTTTTTAAAGGAAAAACTTGGAATTGTAGGTGATTTAGTTATATCGAGTTTAAACATTGAATAAATTTCTTTTCTGAATTTAACAAGTATTTCATATAAACCAATAGTATCAATTTCACAATATGAAATTAATTCTTTTTTAAGATTTCATTCTTTATTTTCATATAGTTTACAGTACTCATAGTAATCCTCTATAGTAAATTTATCTGTATAACACCCTGGAAAATATTTATATTTAGGAATAACCCCCTTATAATCAAGAGAAACAAGTTCTTCGTTTAAAAATAGTAATGGGAAAATAGATTTTTTATGTTGTATATTAAAAGATTTTGATAAATCTCTTAAAGAGTTAGTTAATAATAGGAATGAATCATAAAATTTAATAACAATTTGTTTTTTCTTTCCTATATCAACACCTACAGCTAATTTTAGAACTTTATCTTCTCTCATTAGGGGTTTAACTTTACCTAATTTTGCAAGTGAATCTATAATAAAAATCACATCAAAATAGGACATGTTATGTATATATACATTGTAATAATCATATTTTTTTGTGAAAATAGTCTTCAAAGCATTAACCATATCATCATGTCATGATTTAGGATCTTCAAATAAAAAATTCATTGTTTCAGATCCATCGTAGATACACATACAAACAGGTATTTTTTCTTTTTTTAATTCTCCAGTTTCAATATCTCTAGTTTCAATATCTCTAGTTTCAATATCTAAAGTCAATATTTTAATTAAACTGTCAAAATCTTTAACAGGTTTTGGTGGTTTTAATTTAGGAATAAATTCAACATCTTGACCCTCCATATATAAAACAATTTTTCCATTATTAAAGTGATAAGTTCCTTTTTCGATATCTTTTACGATACCATTTTCGATAACTGTTTCAATTACAACTCTTTTAAAATTTGTTAAGTCATTTGGATCAAGCATATAATCTTTAAAAGTAAAAAGAATTTTTCTACCTTTTACTACACTTACGGAAGTATTTTTATTATCTATAGTTATATTTAAAAACAAATCATATAGAGAGTTTTCACTCTTATCCATAACAGTATATGAAGAATGAGCTTCTCTATAATCATTTCAAAAAGTAATATTAGGTCATTCATGCAAATTCATAGTTGCTGGTATTTTATATCCTTTATAACTAAAATGTTCAATATAATATTTACCTTCTTGAAATGTTCCTTTAATCTTAAAATCAGTACTAGGGTGATATAATTTTTCATATTTAGTTTCTCTATAATTCTTCATAGGTTTAAACTCAAATATGATATTACCAATAGGTAATCCTTCTTCATCAAAAGAATTATTATCTTGTTCTGAAACAGCATCCGCAAAATCTTCTAATAAAAAAACATGAGAAAATACAGCAAAGAGTTTATCAAATTCCTCTAATCTAGATACTTGTACATTTGAAATAGATCTAACATCACCATTAGCAAATTTAATTTTAAAAATAATAGCAAAATAAGGATGTTCTTTAAAATACTTGTTATAATAATAATAGAATGCTTTCAACTCTCTTTTTAAAACAGACATGCTAATACATTCATAGTGTTCTTTTGAAACTCATCTTTTGAAATTATAGCTTATATCAGATACTTTATATCTACTTTTAGGAACTCTAGTTATAGTTCTACATTGGTGAAAATTTTGATATAAAGAATTTCTAGTATTATTTAAATGAATTTTATATTCACAACTATTTTTATTAATGATATAATAGAAGTATAAAGATGGTATAAACCCTTCATAGTATAAAGCTAAAAATGGGATGCAAAATAAACATATAAATAAAGAATACATGAAACTATTAAGAACTACCAATATGTAGTAAAAATTAAAATAAATAAAAATAAAAAATAATAACAAAGCAAATAAATGTGATAAAAATAATAACATAAAAAATAACATAAAATATAAAATTATAAATATTGCCATAAACCTCAGTGTCTCTACTTACACTGTTTGATGCCGGGTTTAATCTATTGCGACATCAAAAGCAGTATGTTTTATTAATTACAACAACAGTGGCCCTTCCTTATAGTATGGGGGTGTAGAGTAAGAAATGAGCTAATACATATCTGTGTATCGCAGATATATTCCATACGTACCACCACTACTTATGTAGCAATATGTAAAAATTATCATAAGCTTGTTGATTTCCCATACCTATCTAAACAGCTTATAAAATAAAATTCTAATGAAATATATATTAACTAAAAATATCAAATTAATGATTAATTTAGATTATTAAAATAAGAGGAGTAAAATCCTAATAAAACAAAAATACTATATTCCCAGTATAGTATTAAAATAAACAACTATTAAAAACAAGAATATATAAATATTCTCTCTATTAATTTTAGAGAGAATAACACTTATTATTTAACAAAGTATAATAAAACCTTAAATTAAAATAAAAACAAAACCCGTGGACTCTCAACGTCATAAGTATATATAAATCATTTAAAGGCAAAATTTGTTAAAAAATAAAAAGCAAAATAATTTCAAGCGTAGCTAGAAAAACCAAATTTACTAAAGGTGTAAAATAAAGATTTATATTACCAAAATCAAGTGTGATCAAATTTTACATTTTATGTAAATGCGATATTTTGTAAAATTTTTATTTATTTTTAATATATAAAAATAAAACGTATATACTCCTTATAAGGGAGTAAAGAAAATAAAAAGGCTCATATATAAAGTTAGAAAACATTAAAGTAAAATTATAACTCTGTATATGAAACCCTATACAAGGTTGATATAGTTCTTAAACACCGTTTTTTAACATTTTGGTAGTTTATAGAGGTGCAATTCCTCTACACCCCTTCATTATTTTTAATATATAAAATAAAAATATAAATACTCCATACACACTAAATTAGTATAAATTTATAATACAAAAAGATAATAAGGCTATTTCTAAATAAAGTTATAACACCAGTCAAAATTTCACAATTAAATTATAATTTGTGTGTTAGTGAGAGTTCATATTTAAAGCTAAAGTGATAAGACAGGGGTATTTCTAAAATAAGTTCTAATACCAGTCAAAATTTCACAATGAAATTATAATTTTATGTATTAGTGAGAGTTCATATTTAAAGCTAAAGTAGGAATCTACTGTACCATATGATATTAAGGGGGGGTAAAATTGCTAAAAATAATCTTAAATCTCCATAACAAGAGTGTCTAAAATTAACCTCACGGTTGCCCAAAAAAATATTTATATGTGTTTTACAGGGAATTATTTTGAATATTTTGCTATTTTAACAAGCCGTAACAACAGGTTATAGTTAATTTTGAGATTCTTGGGGTGTTAAACTTATCTCTGGGTTTTAGCAGCGCATTTTTAAAATTAACACAAAGGAGGGGGTGGATTTAAAAGATAAATAAAACACTTTAATCACAAGACTCCAATTAAAACAATATTTGATCAACATATTTTCTTTTCCACTTTAAAACACAGTTATTATTAAACGAAGTTACAAAATTCTTAAAAATACCTAAATTTACGGGAGTCAAATTTTTCATTTTAAAAGCTCTATTTATAAGATAGGGGAAAAAGAGCAAATCCAAAACCCCAAAGATATTCAGAAATAAAAAATTTATAAAATGGGGGGAGGTAATAAAATTTTAGGAACAATATAAATCTAAGTAAAATTTTAATTTTTATTAGGTATAAATAATTTATGAAGGTTAATTTTATCATTCTATACAGTTCTTTTGGTTTTTAAAAATATTTTATTAAAATTGATTATTTTTTAAGGGTTCCTGTAAAACATCCTTTATAGCAAGCTCATATATTCCCATCCTCTCCTTCGTCGCGGTATTAGGTCAAACCATTTTTTATGGAGGAGCCTAACCTATCACAATATAGGTAAAACTTCATTTAATTCCGTTCTTAGGTGATATAGTGCTCCATATGGGGGGTGAAAGCCAAACTCTTCTTTGGTTTAATTCTCTATATGGAGCCGTATAC